>Ga0228535_1000303_pt1 | contig 155350 bp, 163 predicted proteins | sample SJ1metagenome_FD_168457 | JGI IMG/M metagenome (GOLD analysis project Ga0228535, IMG submission 168457) | Enriched culture of PCE-dechlorinating microbial communities from Ithaca, New York, USA - SJ1 | ecosystem: Engineered > Modeled > Simulated communities (microbial... > Unclassified...
GCAAAAGTGATGGCAAACCTGGGATAATCGTTATCTGGCGCGGTCTCCGACGCCTGCAAGATATTGTGGAAGGCTGGATGGTTGCTCATCTACCAGTTAATTCCCAATAATGTGTAGCAAGTTTAGCGCCCAATTCTGGGAGAGGGGCCAGGGGTGAGGGTCTATTCCAGCATCCCGTCCCGGACATGAATCGTCCTTTGCCCGTACGTCGCCGCCTCCGGTGAGTGCGTCACCTGGACGATCGTTTTCTGCCGCTCCGTGTTGATGGTCCGCAGCAGTTCCAGAACCTCCCGCCCCGTCTTTGTATCCAGGTTCCCGGTCGGCTCGTCGGCCAGAATGATATCCGGATCGTTCATCAGCGCCCGGGCGATGGCCACCCGCTGCTGCTGTCCGCCGGAGAGTTCCCGCGGTGTGTGGCGGCGGCGGTCCGCGAGCCCGACCGTGGTCAGGATTTCGTCCAGTTGCTCCCGGCAGGCGCCGGCTCGCTTCCCGTCGAGCAGCACCGGCACGAGAACATTTTCCTCAACGGTCAAATTCGGAATAAGGTTGTAGAACTGGAAGATGAAGCCGATATCCCGCCGCCGCAGGATGCTCAGCGCTCGGTCGTCCATCGCCGCCAGTTCCTGCCCTTTGATGCGGATGCTGCCGGTCGTCGGATTATCGAGTCCGCCCAGCAGGTACAGGAGGGTGCTTTTCCCCGAACCGGACGGCCCCATGATCGAGACGAATTCACCCCGCCCGATATCCAGGTTGATGTCTTTCAGCACTTCCACTTCGACCGTCCCCAGGGTATACGTCTTATACAAACCGGTGGTCCGGATTATCGGCTCCATGCTTTCCCTCCTACTCGTACTTGATTTCCTCGATGATATTCAGCTTAAACGAACGCAGGGCCGGGCTGACGGAAGCCAGCAGGGTGACGGCCAGTCCGGCGATAACGGCGCCGGCGAACAGCGGCAGGGAAAAGTGGATGGGTATCGGCCGGTTCATCGCCTTCAGCACATGCGGAATGATCGAGCTGACGAGCAGTCCGCCGCCAGCCCCGACGATCCCGCCGATCAGACCGCCGGTACCGGCCTCGAGCAGGAGCAGCTTGACGATCTGGGTCCGGCTCATCCCGACCGACCGGAAGATTGCCAGGAAACGCTTCCGCTGGATATAGCTGAGAATCAGGTTGTTCATCACCCCGCAGATGCCGATCAGCAGCGTCAGCAGCGTGAAACCCTGCAGGATGTCGAAGAGCTGTTTGTTAGACTGGTAATTCCGCTGCTCCATTTCGTCCATGGTCATTATCCAGGGAGAACGCCGGACCAGTTCCTGCTTGATGCTTTCGGCCACCACTGCGGCCGGTTCGTCCGTTTTGATATAAATGTCGCTGAAGTAACTTGACCGCCAGTCGGTCTTGAAATACTGCTCCGGAATCAGGGCGTAGTTCCCGTTATTCATCATCGAATCGAAGAACCCGGTGACCGTGTACTCCTTCTTACCCCGTTCCGTCTCTAATACGAGTGTGTCTCCCCGGTTCACGCCGAATTTTTCCCGCAGCGTAGCCGTCAGGAGGATATTCCGGCCGGCTGCCAGCTCCGTCAGGACAGTCGTACTGTCTCCCTCGATGTTCGCATTCCAATACTCGGGATACTGGTTGATGTCGATGCCCTCCAGAGTCCCGATGCGCTCCCCCCGCCCGGCAAGCTCAACGCCGCCTGCCTGATAGCTGCCGTACACACCCTTTACCCCGTCGATGCGGCGGAGTTGCTTCAAAAAAGCGGCGTCAGCCCGGGAAGCGTAAACCATAATGTCAAAATTGGCGCTCCGGTTGTAAAAATCGGCCACTTCCGTCACCACGCTGTAGCTGACGGTGTTAATCATCAAAAAACTGGAAATACCGATGGCCAGGAGCGCGATGCTGTTCAGAATGCTCGTATTCTCCCGGAGGTTCTTCGCCGCCAGGACGCCTTCATTGCCGAAGACAGCACTGTACAGGCGCTCACAGCAGACGATGAAAACATCCGTCACATACGGTACGAGCAGGACGATGGCGGTAACCGCCAGGATGATGCAGACCGCATCCAGGACGAGAGCCAGTTGTTTCGGGATGAACGGCGGGGCCAGCAGCCCGATCGCAAGAAAAGCGATGCCCAGGAGCAGCCCGTTATACCGGCGGCGCGGCCTAGTTTCCGTGACAGTGAAGATAATCTCCTTCAGCGGCGTACCGGACGCACGGAAGATCGGCAGGAGCGAGCTGCCGAGCGACAGCAGCAGCGCCATACCGAACGCCGTCAGCAATTGCCCCGGAGTATAGTAAATCGACGGTTTTATTCCGGCCAGCCATCTCGGCATGCTCATCACGGCGATAACATACAGAATACCGATACCGCCGCCGGCCCCCAGCAAGCCGCCCATCACCCCGTACAGCGTGCTTTCGGCCGTCAGCACGAGCCCGGTGTCACGGCGCGTTGCCCCGACACTGCGAAAAGTGCCGATCACCGGCATCCGTTCCGCCGTAATCAGCTTGAAAGAAGTATAAATGATGAAGACGCTCATGAACAGAACGACGATCATCATCATCGAAAAAGCGGTCGTGATACCGCCGACATAATTCGCGATCTCCTGGCCGGTCAGCGTTTCCCGTACCGTATACCGGCTGTACTGACCGGACAGTTCCGCGATTATCGCCTGCTCTTCCGCCGGGTCCTTTACCTTCAGATACAGGGTCGAGATCCGTCCGGCGGCACCGTACAAAGCGCGCAATGTTTCGAGCGAGACTACGGCCGTGACGTTCTGTCCGGTCTCAAAGAAAGGTCCGGTCGGCTCCGCGATACCGGCAATGACAAAACGCTGCCGGCTGCCATTCACCTCAAGGGTCAAATTACCGCCGAGTCGGAGCCCGTAGCGTTCCGCCGTCAGCCGGCTGATTATCGCCTTCCGCCCGCGGAAAGGCGTGAGATCCGCCTGCGCGGTGACGGCTATCGGATTGAATACTTGGAGGTCGGCAAGCTCGATCCCGAGCAGGTTGAAACGGACATTTTCCTGCCGGCCCGGCTGATAAAAGCCGGACCCCCACAGCAGCCCGACGCTGTATTCCAGCCGGTCACGGCAGATATTCGCTCCGGCCGCGGTGAACAGGGACGAGGGCGAATCCGGTCCGCTGTGGATAACGATATCGGCAGAGCCGATACTGCTGCGCATCCGCTCGACGAACATCTGTCCCATCGTCCCGGAAATGGCGCTGGTAGCAAAAAAGAGCGCCGTCGCCACCGTAATGGAAAAGATGATCAGGAAAGTCCGAAATTTCTTTTCCAGAAAATTTTTCAGGACAAATTTGATAATTAACGCCAAGTTTCTACCTCCTGCCGGTTCACCCGGCGGCGCTGACAGCCGTTCACCGTTTCGGACCCCACAGTCCGGACGAAGGTCGTCCGAACTATTATTTTACCACAACTCCCGTCAAAGCGACAGCATGAATTATGTTTACTCGGCAGCGGTTTTTCGTGTATAATAAATGATGTGTATTTTTCTACGGAAAGGGGTTAACCGGAGTGAAAAACCGCAAGACGGTGTTTGTGGCCGTCGGACTGATAATCTTGTTGGCGGTATTCGGTTACACGCGTCTGGCGGCACGGCAAGCCAACGCGGGAGCGGCCGGACCGGAGGGAGACCCGCCGCCGGAAGATTCTGGCATCAACGCAATCATTGAAACGGGCACCGTGGAAGCCGATACATTGCTTACCCGGATCACGGAAGCCGGCGGCGTTGTCCGGGCGGTGTATGCGGCCACGGGCGACACGATCGAGGCCGGGCAGATACTGGTCGAGCTGGATAACGACGAGCTCATGGCGAAAATCGCCCAAGCCCGCCTGTCACTCGAGCTGGCCCAGGTCAATCTGGCCGCCATGCGCAGTCCGGAAGTCAGGACAAACGAAGTCGCCGCCGCCGAACTGCAGGTCCGCCGGGCTGAACTCCTGCTCGCGGACCGGGAAAGAGCGCTCGCCGAATTGACGCTTACCGCACCGATCAGCGGCCGGGTGAGCGATGTTACCCAGTATAGCCCAGGGAGGGAGATCACTGCGAATGAACTCCTGCTGACTGTTATTGACGACTCGACCCTTTATCTGCAGGATACCATCAACGATATCGACCTGCCTAAAGTCAGGCTCGGACAAACGGTCAATGTCTATGTCGGCGGGAACCAGATCAAGTTCAGCGGAACGGTCACGGATATCGGCAGCGAGGGCCGGAATGATCCGATCCGCGGTTACGCTTATTATCCAGTGGAAGTCGCTGTCGGCCGGCAAACGGATAAAGGCACCAAGATCACGCCCCAACCCGGCATGTACGCCTATTTCACCTTCAATGAATACGGCCCCGGCGAGCGGATCGCTTCGGAAGGCGGTGTCATCGCCGCCGCCGACCGGGCGGAGGTCCGGGCCAAAAGTTCCGGTACCCTGGAGGAAATCCCGTTCCGGGTGGGCGATCGCATCCAAGCCGGTGCTGTCGTCGCCGTTCTGAGCAATGCGGATCTCCGCTCGGCCGCCGAGCAGGCCCGGCTTGATCTGGCGGCGGCCCGCCAAAACCTTGCCGTCCTGCAACAGCCGGAGGAACATCTGTACACCCAGGCCCAGATCCAGGCCCAGGAAGTCACCGTCCGCCAGGCCGAGGCAAATCTTGCCGCGCTGCTGGCGGAAGCGGACAAGCTGCGGATAACGGCACCGGTCGGCGGGACCGTCACCGGCCGGGTACCGAAAAGCGGGGACCTTCTCCCGCCGGGCGCCGAGGTTATCAGCGTCGTCGACACGCAAAATCTGAACCTTCGGGTCAGTCTGGACGAAATGGATATCGGACAGATTACCGTCGGGCAGGCGATCCCGGTCACTATCGACGCCCTGCCGGACCGGACGTATACCGCCACTGTCTTTGAAATTAACCCGGTCGCGCAGGTTCAGGGCGGCTTCGCCAGCTTCGAGGTTCTGCTTCGCCTGGAGGACCCGACCGGGATCAAACCGGGCATGACGGCGCGGATTACCGTCAAATAGCGGAGGCTCCCCGACAGGCATACAGATATGAGCATAAACTTAGCGGAGGGAACGGTTATACCGTTCCCTCCGCTGTTAGCTCCATTTTCATAGTAGTATAGGCACGAAACCCGAGATTGCCGCGTCGCCGTCAACGGCTCCTCGCAATGCCCATGCCGCAGAGCGGCACATAGGGATGAGAGTCCGGGAAGCTACTTCATACCAATGACACTACTCAATTTTTGGGTAGAAGATACAGCAAGACTTCACTCCTTGTTTTCGTACCCCTACTGCACACACGGCCCGGGCGTAAGCGACACCTAGTGAGGATCGTGTCGTGTCCGGCGAGGTCGAAGACTTCAGACGGGGCCGAGCCATGGAGGGCGAGGCGACAATCACGGCACGGAGGCCGTGTTTGTAAGTTTACCCCGTCTGAAGCCGAGACTGAAACGCTGACACGGCTGATGTGAAACTACGTCGCAGCCGCTGGCAACCATAGAATATGGTCTTCTCCTGGCAGTAACCTATTTGCAATGGAAGCCAGCGGCTAAGACCGGGCCGTAGAAAGAGCCATCCAGCGAAGCATAGCCGCGATCCTTTCTCTTAGCTCTTCGATTATCTTTACCACTAATCTCCAATGATATAGTCAATATTCTACTAGTTGAATGGAAATAGCAATTCAGTTTTCGAAGAGCTTTACTTCCGTTTATTTCTGTCTCCTTCGTTCACCCCACACGCTTCACCGTCACCCGCCATTGCAATTACCCGGCTTCCCCATGGAAACAATAAAGGGAGCAGGTCAATGACCTGCTCCCTGTTCATACCATTACCGCTCAGACTGCCGGTTCCTCGTCCGAAGCCACATCGTCCGGAGTTTCCTCGCCGGTGTCATCATCGATACCATCATCGTCAGCACCTTCTTCGGTCGGTTCTTCGTCGTCACCGGTACCTTCGTCAGTCGTTTCTTCCTCGTCAGCGGTACCTTCGTCCTCGTCCGCGGCGTCTTCGTCTTCTTCGTCCGTTACTTCTTCCTCGTCTTCTTCGTCTTCTTCATCTGCCGGCTCTTCCTCTTCCCCGATGTCGATTTCGCCGGTTTCCTCATCGTAGTCGACCTTCTCGCCGATCGTCTCGGCGATGAACCGCAACGGCACGAACGTCCGATTGCTGATAATCTGGGCCGGGACATCGACCGTTACGGCTTCGCCGTTGACGGTAACCGTTCCGTCGGCCAGGTTCAGGACGATTGTCTTATCGCCTTTGGTAATCGTGACGGTCTTCGCCGCATCGTCCCAGGCCACGTCCGCGCCGAGGCCGTTCATGATGGCCCGGACCGGGATGAGCGTTCTGCCTTCCTTGATTACCGGGGGAATGTCAAACTTGAGATTCATACCCCGCACTTTAACCCGGTTCTCAAGCTTTTTCGCCTGGCCATGATTTTTAGCCTGGATTTCGATTGGCTCGGTTTCCTCGCCTTCCTCGGTTTCTTCGTCTTCTGCAGTTTCGGCGTCGGCACTCAGAACCGCTTCTTTGGCCGCTTTGGCTTCCTTACCCTTAACCTTGTCGTTTCCGTTGGCCCAGACGCCGCCGGCCGTCAGGCCGAGGCACAATAAGACTACGAGCAAGCACGCAAGAATCCTTGACATTTTTTTCATCGTTTACCCCGCAGGGTTCCACCTCCGTGTTTTTAGTCAGTGTTGCTGTCGGCTACCCTAAACTGCTTCGTTAGTGCCGCATCGCACCGACCTCCTTTCCCCATTCCTTTTCTTCGCCTCGCTTGCCCGAAAAGGCGGGGAAAGAAACCGTCCGGCCTGTTTCGGCAGCCCGGCCGCCCTGGCCGGTATTTTCCGGCGTTAGGCCCGTAACTTTGCGCCCCGGCCTTTCGACCGGTTTGCCGTTTCGTTTGGCGTTATCGGTTCACGTTATTTTGGTGTGAACCAAGCGTTTGCCATATTGTTCGTCTTTGACTGCTTTTTTGTGGGGGTATTGCGGTAAAAACCGACACTGACGACATCGAAAACCAGGCTGCCCGGCGCAGAATGCCTTATGCGTCTTTATCCGTTTCCCCGGCAGCGGCTTCCCCGGCCAGCCGGGCAAGCCGCTGCCGGATGTCGGCCAGCGCCGCCTCCATTGCGTCCAGCTTCATGTGGATATCCTCCACGATCAATTCGGCTTTCAAATTGATGCGGTAATCGTTTTGCGCCCGCAGCCGGTCCTTTTTCTCCTGCCGGTTCTGGCTCATCATGATCAGCGGGGCCTGAATCCCGGCGAGGCAGGAAAGAACGAGGTTAAGCAGGATAAAGGGGTAAGGGTCGTAGGGCCGGACCAGAAACGCGGCATTGGCCGCAATCCACAGGATGAGAATGATCCCGAAAGAAATGATGAAACGCCAGCTTCCGGCGAACTGAGCGATTTTGTCGGCCAGGACGTCGCCGGCGGAGGTCTTGCTCTGCTGCAGTTGATTGATATCCCGGGTTACCGTTTCGCGGATTAGCGCGTGCACGATTTCTTCGTCCTCGCAGTTCAAATCCGTCTTGCTTTCAATGATGAATTTAACTAGGGCCGATTTGTCCATTCTTCCCGGCACGCGTCTTCCTCCCTTCCGGCGCCGCCGGCGCATCCTTTTAGTTATTCCTCGTTCGCCGCCGCTCCATACCCGCAAACATCGGCGCCGCACCCAAAAGACTGGCACGCCGGCCGGAGTTCGGCTATAATTGACGTAACGGCTGTAATCAGAACGGTATTTTGACCGGCAGGGCTGCGGCCGGCCGGAGGGAGGTCGGGTTACCGGCAATGAATCGGGAAGAAAGGCTGCTCACTTATCTTAAGTTCATCGCCTACACCGTTACGGCCATCCTTGTCCTGACTCAACCGTCTGATCGCGCTGACCAGCAGGTCCTGACCGGCGCTATCGCCGTCTTTCTTTTAAACGGCTCCCTTCGCCATTTCTGGCTTTATCCGGTGTCCTGCCGGCTGAACGCCGCCAAAGCAAGCCTGCTCGGCGAACTGCTACTGCTCATTCTCATCAGCGGCTTTGACCGGGCCGGCGCCAGCATCCTGTTCTTCCTGGTTACCGTCACCGAGACAGTCCTCATCTTTACCCCCGCTCTGAGCCTGACAATGGCTGCCGTTTATCTGGCCGCCAAGGCTGTCGTCCTGTACCGGTCCGGCAGTTATGCCGATCCGCTGCGCCTGGCCGGCCAAATCGCTCTCGGCTACGGCATCTCCATTCTCTTTACCTTTGTTATGGCCTATCTGGTCAAGCAGCAGATGGTCGAAAAGGAAAAACTTCGGCATGTCAACCGGGAGCTTGAGCAGGCCTACGCCCGCCTGCTTGAGAGCGCTTCCAAAGTCCAGGCGCTCTCCGTCGAGCAGGAAAGAACCCGGCTGGCGCGGGAAATCCACGATACCCTGGCGCACACCCTGACTGTCGCCGTCGTTCAGATCGAAGCGTGCAAAAAACTCCTGCCGTTCGGCCGGGAGGCCGCCGACGCCGAGCTCACCAAAGCCAGGGAACTGGTCCGGGACGGCCTGAACGATATCCGGCGCTCCGTGCGGGCGCTGCGTCCTGCCGGACTGGAAAACAGTTCTCTGCTCGATGCCATCGCCAACCTGAGCGATGAGTTCAGCCGCGGCACGAAGATCAGGATCGACTTCGAGCCTGACCGGAACGTCGACTGCAAATTGCCGCCGCCCGTGGAAGTGGCCGTCTACCGTATCGTCCAGGAATCGATCACCAATTCCTTGCGGCACGGTGCTGCCGACAGCATCGCGATTCGCCTGACCTGCAGTGAAAACACTTTGACCGTTACGATCGCCGACAACGGCGCCGGTGCCGGATCCATTCGGAAAGGCTTTGGCCTGCGGGGCATCACTGAGCGGGCGGAGGCACTGCGTGGAACAGTTGAATTCACCAGCGCCCCGGGGCAGGGCTTCCGGACTAAGGTCTGCATTCCGCTGGGGGAGAGTAAAAATGACTAAAATAAACCTTATCATTGTGGATGATCAGCGTCTGATGCGGGAAGGCCTGCAGACCATCCTTAACCTGGAGCCTGACCTGGAAGTGGTCGGACTCGCCGGGAACGGCGCGGAAGCGCTCGAACTGGTCGCGGTGAAGCAACCGGATATCGTCCTGCTCGACATCCGCATGCCGGTCATGGACGGGGTCGAGTGCACCGGGCGAATCAAGGCGGATTACCCCGAGACAAAAGTACTCGTCCTGACCACCTTTGACGATGACGAATATATCGTCGAAGCGCTGCGCCGCGGCGCGGCGGGATATCTCTTAAAAGATCTGCCGGCCGAAAAACTGGTGGCTGCCATCCGTGACCTGTACCAAGGCGGTGCCATTCTGCAGCCGGAAATCGCCGCCAAGCTGATTTCCCATCTGTCGCCCGAACCGGTTCCACCGACGCCGGAAGGACCGGACGCTCTGACGCAGCGGGAGAAGGAAATCCTGCAGCTTGTCGCCCAAGGACTAAGCAACCGGGAAATCGCCGGTACCCTGTTTATCTCCGAAGGAACGGTCAAGAATTACATCAGCAGTATTTACGCCAAAATCGGCGTTACCGAGCGTTCCAAAGCCATCATTTATGCCATTAACCACAAATACGTGTGACCAATGTCACCCCGAGTTTGTTACTTTTTCATGACCGGCGGCAGATGTCGAAAAACTCCTAACCGTTTATACTAATGGTGTAGCATAAACGAGGAGGAGATTTTTATGCCCAACAAGCGTACCACTTTGGGAATAGTTCTTATCGTCGCCGGTCTGATATCCGGGCTGGCTTCGCTAAACCTGGTGTCCGGTTTTGTTTTCTTCTACCTTATCGCGCTCGGCTTCTGGGCCGCATACTACATGTACGACCGCAATCTCGGCTTTCTCATCCCTGCCTGCGTTCTGACCGCGCTCGGTACCTTCGTGCTCATGAATGAAAACATCGCGCTCCTGCCCGGTTCCTTCTTTCTGACACTGCTGGGCGCCGCTTTCCTCGCCGTCTTCTTGATCCACACAGTCCATGAGAAAAAGGAAAACTGGGGCGCCCGATACTGGCCGCTGTTTCCGGCTATGAGCCTTATCGCCATCAGCAGCCTGGTGATTGCCGCCGAGAAAGGCGCCCTCCCGTTTGATGTCAAGTACGTCAACCTGATTAACCCACTGCTCTTGATCGGCCTTGGTTTGATTATCTACCTTCGCGGACGGAAGTCAGAGCAATAGGATGGACACTGCGCCACCGTGGCAAACAGCCGCTTGCACTGCCTGCCGCAGTGGTATATAATGTAAGCGGAAATACAACATAGGAGGGAATTTGGTGAAGCTGCTGCGTGTTGTTGGCTGAGTAAAGTCAAGCCCGCCGGCCCTACCGGCAGGTGAAGCATTTTAGGATTTTTATCCAGTCAACTGCAGCAAGCAAGACACCTGTTCCGGCTAAAATCCCGGATAAGGTTTATTCCTTGCCGGGTTTTTGTTTTGCCGGTTTGCCGCGGGTCCGGCTAATGCTTGGTGCGTTGACCACCCAAAAGGGGGTTGCCTCGGATGAGTGCACTGGAAAACGGCCAAAGCATCGAAGACGCCACTGAAGCCAAGGCGGCCTATGCTGCAAGGGTTAGTGCCAACTACCCGCACAACCGCCGTTTCGGATTGATGTCTGGCCTCTTTGCTTACGCCGGGCTCGGACTTGTCAATTTTGAATCGATCATGAGCGTCTTTGTCTTTGACCTAAGCGGGTCAAATCTGCTAGTCGGACTGTTGTCCACCGCCTCTGCATGGGGTTTTATGCTCGCACAGATTTACGGTATGAGCAAATTGGAAGCGCTGCCCCGCAAGCTGGGGACGATGGTCCGCTACTGCTTCGCAAACCGTTTTACCCGTCTTCTCATGGGCCTGAGCCTCCTGATTTTCTCGCATTCGGTTACTCTAATCCTGTTTGTCCTGTTTTTCTTCGCCGGAGAGTTTTTCGCCGGACTTTATCTGCTGCTTTTCTTCGATTTCATGGCTGGGGCAATTCCCCGGGAAGAACGGGGACGATTCTTCGGACTGCGGAATTCCCTCTCTTTGATCGCTCAGGCCGGTGCCGGTTACACTGCCGGTCGCCTCGTCGGACTGTACAGTTATCTGGGCGGCAACACTTATCGGTCCCCGCTCGGCTATGCTCTTTGCTTTCTCTTGTCCTTCGCCGTTCACCTTGTTGATGTTTCTTTGCTGCGCCGGATGAAAGAGGAGGCCTCTCTTTCCGCAGGCAAAGCAATCCCGGTTTTCGCCAAACTCCGCACCCTTCCCGCCTTCTTCCAGCAAGACCGGAATTTTGCCTGGTACTGTTCCCTGCGGGGATTGTGCCTGCTGCCTTTTGTCGCTGTACCGTTCTTTATGGTTTACGCCAAAAACCGGATAACCCTGACTGGGGAAATCCTGGGGACACTCACCATGGTCCGCATATTTGCCTGGGCCCTCGGTACCTACCTTACCGGGAGACTCGCCAACCGCTTCGGGTTCAAACAACTGCTGGAAGGATGCTCTGCAGGCTTTGCCGCCACCCTCTTCCTGACGCCTTTGCTGAGCAACACTCCCGCCTTTTTCCTGTTTACGGCCATCAACGGGCTGCTGACGGGCGGCGTAATGCTGAGCATTGACAGCCTGCAGATGGAATTCGGTCCGTCGGCTTCCCGCCCCACATATATCGCTGTTGCCACCGTTGCATCCAGTTTGGTTTTTAGCCTTTTCCCGCCTGCGGCCGGCTTTATCGCTACCCGTCTCTCCTATAATGCCATGTTCGCCGGTGTCGGGATTGCCATGCTGACGTCAGCGCTCCTTCTCCGTCTGCGGGTAACCGATCCACGCCGGGTTGCCGCTTATCAGGACTGATCCGACTTTCATCCGGCGACGGCAAAGCCCGGCCTGTTCAGGCCGGGCTTCCGGTTTTCGGTTATTGAAAAAGCATCCGGACGGTTACGCCTGTCCAACCCGCCGAAAGATTACGGGCGAAGCGCCGGGCGCCGGCTCGAACGGAGCCGACAGGCGGTCCACTTTTCCGCCTTCCGGATGGAAGGTAAGCGTCATGACCGGGCGGAACGGCTTTACGTTGCCCATGAACTCGAAAGTATCTCCCCGGTTGGGCCGGAGAGCTACCGTGATACCGTTGTACAGGATCTGCAACTGTTCCGCCGCGCTGACCACCAGGCGGCCGTAACCGGGGTGCTCGTATGTTCCGACGTAGGCCGCGAGCGGGCAGGACGGCGGCACTGCCGCATCGCGCCGGGCGGCAATCGCTGTTCGCTGCCGCGCTTCTTCTTCGCTCACTTTGGCCGCGGCGGCCAGCAGCCGGGCATTCCAATCGATGGGTGGCAGGCCCAGCAGGCGGTCATAGATGTGATAGCATAGGACATAAGGGAAGCGGTTCGGGTTGCTGTTTGTAAAGACCACCAGACCAACCCGCTCTTCCGGGATGAACGAAACATAAGCGTAGAAGCCGTCGAGGCTTCCGACGTGATAGACAGTCTTGTAGCCCCGGTACGGCTCGATGAACCAGCCGAACCCGTAAGTACTGAGCGGCATTTCCGGATGGATGCCGGGGACGAACGATTGGGCGACACACTGCGGTTTATGGATTTCCGCGAGCGCCCGCTCAGGGACGATCTGCGCGGTGCCGTGTTTGCCCTGGTTCAGATTGAGCAGCAGCCACGGCAGCATTTCCTCCACGCACGAATTGATACCGCCGGCCGGTCCGATATTGTCGACAGCCAGAAACGGTACGGCCGTCAATTTGCCACTGTCCACCTCATACGGAACCGCGTGGTCGGCGTCAGTCTGCGAAGTATGGACGGAGAAATTGCTGCGCCGCATCCCGAGCGGTTCAAAAATTCTTTCCCGGACGAATTCTTCCCAGGTTGTCCCGGCCACTTTCTCAAGGACCTGCCCGGCCGCCACGTACATGATATTATTATACTGCCAGGCAGAGCGAATGTCGTAGTTCGCTTCCAAATGCGGCAGGCGGCCGACGATTTCCGCCGCGCTGAGCGTGGAATGGTACCAGACTTTGTCGTGACGGGGATACCCCGTCCGGTGACTGAGCAGGTCGCGCAAAGTCAGGCGTTCCGCAGCAACCGAATCGCCCAGATTAAATGCCGGCAAGTAGTGACGGACCGGCGTATCCCAAGTCAGCTTCCCTTCTTCCACCAACATCCCGAGCGCCGCCGCCGTGAAGGCCTTTGAGGTCGACGCGTTCGCAAACAGGGTCCGCGGCGTCACCTTCAGTCCCTTCTCAATATTCCGGTAACCGTAACCGGCAGCCAGCACTACCGCGCCGTCTTTGACAATCCCGACCGCGAGGCCGGGGGTATTCCAGTCCGGCATTTTTGCCTCGATAAACGCCCCGAGTCCGGCCAGTTCCGGCAGTCTTCCGTCGTCCATGACCGCTCCCCTTCCTTTTTCCGATTTACCCCACCCAGGGATAAAGAAAAGCGGGATTAACCCGCTTTCTTCAACGTCTTGACCGCCCAGCCGACGCCCAGCTCGTGCAATTTGGCCGCCGTAGGCACGCCGGCGGCATCCCAGCCCATCAGCGTGTAGTAGCCGGAGCGTGCCGCCGCGAGTTTCTCCCGGTCGACCGCCACGCCCGCCAGCGGTCCGTCCGCAAACGGCTCCAAAAACCGCTCCGTCAGATAATCGTCCTCCGCCGTGAACCCTTCCCGCAGATTGAAGACCCGGGCCAGGGTTGTCGCCCGCTCGCCGACCTTCGCCAACTCCCACAGCGATGTGTTCCACCCCGTCACTGCCCGCACAATCTCGACCTTCTGGTTGTTATCCCACGGCACAAAGATGCAGGCCACCGCGCAATTCGCGAAATGGGACATGTGTACTTCGGCCAGGAACATCCGTACTTTATCCAGGCTCAGATCATTCGCCGGCAGCGGTTCGAGAATGCCGAACGGCTTTAAGCCTTCCACCGACTTGGCGTACCCGGTATCGTGGATATTGTGGACATGGTCGGCGCCGGTGGGGGAAACGGTATAGCCGAGACCGAGGCCGTGCTTGAGCCGCGGCTCGTGCATCGGCACCTCCTGCCCCTTGACATGGATGGCATACTTCTCCGCCCCCCGTCCGATCTTCGCCGCCGCCCGCATCGAGCCTTCCGCCAAGATATCCCCGAAACCTTCCCGCCGCGCGATCTTCTCCACCAGCTTAAGCATCGCATCCGCGTTCCCGAACTTGAGTTCCAGCCCGTCCGTCTCCGCTTGGCTCAGGATCCCCCGCTCGTAGCATTCCATCGCAAACGCTATCGTCACCCCGGTCGAGATCGTGTCCAGGGAGTTCGCGTTGCACAATTCGTTTGCCTTGGCGATTGCCTTTAAGTCGTCTACCCCGCAGGTCGAACCGAACGAACCGAGCGTCTCGTATTCCGGTCCCCCGTAAATCGGATCGACCTGGTACGGTTCCTCCACCTGTACCACCCGCTTGCAGTTCACCGGACAGGCGAAGCAATTCTCCCGTTTAACCAGAATCGTATCCCGCATCGTCTGGCCGGAGATTTTCTCCGCGCCCTCGAAGGCGCCTTCGCGGAAATTCCGCGTCGGCAGACCGCCGCTGTGGTGGAGGGCCATCAATCCGGCAGCCGTCCCCAAATCACGCATGCCGCCGGCTAGTCTTTCCACATTCTCACCGAGCCACTTTGCCATTGCCTGCACCTTGACGGGATCGGCGAGTTCCACCGGCTGGTGCCCCCGTACCGCCACCGCCTTTAAGTGCTTGGAACCCATCACCGCTCCCATCCCGGTCCGTCCCGCCGCGTGCTTCAGGTCGTTGATCACGCAGGCGTAACGCACAAGCTTTTCTCCCGCCGGACCGATCTGCGCCACCCGGATGTTCGGGTCGCCCAGTTCTTCCCGGATGACAGCCTGCACCGGCGCCGTCGTCTTTCCCCACAGGTGGGAAGCATCCCGGATCTCCACCTGATCGTCGTTTATCCAGAGGTAGACCGGCCTGTCCGCCTTCCCTTCCACGATAATCCCATCCCAGCCGGCCCGCTTCAGCTCCGCACCGAAGAAGCCGCCGCCGTCCGCCGAACCGAAGCCGCCGGTCAGCGGCGACTTGGCCCCGACGCTGTTGCGTCCGCTCCCCGCCAGCGGCACTCCGGTCAGGATACCCGGCGCGAAGATGAGTTTGTTGTCCGGGGAAAGCGGTTCCGTTCCCGGCTGCACTTCTTTCAGGAGGTAATAGGCAATGACCCCCTCCCCGCCCATGTAGGTACGGTAGAAGTTCTCGTCCGGCGTCTCCGCCGTTATCGTCCGGTTGCTTAGGTTCACCCGCAATATCTTGCCGTTGTATCCGTACGCCACAGCTACCACTCCTTTATGCCTTACTCATTAACTGCCTTCGGCACAGCCGCTCCTTATTCCTGTTGCCGGCGGCAGGAATTGCTGCCATTTTAGCGATATGAATACGCTCCTCAATCATCGCTGTCAAGATATGTTTCGCCTTTTACCTCGATCTTTGTCCGCCCGTTCGTCAGTTCAAGTATTTCCGCCCGGAAGCTTTCCGCTCTGTCTTTTGGTACCATGACCTCCATCCGGACAATATCGGTATAAGATGTACTTCCCGGCACGCAGTTGCAGCCTAATAAGTAATTTTGGATTTTTCCCAGCCAGCCGTAAGCGAACTCGACGGCAAACTGCTGATGCAGAACTTTGTACACCGTACCCGCTGCCTCAATTCCCCGCTTGGCTGCCTGACCGTAGGCCCGAAAAAGCCCGCCGGCCCCGAGCAGTGTCCCGCCAAAATAACGGGTAACCACGATCAGCGTGTTCTGCAAAGCTTCCTGCCTGATGACTTCCAGCACCGCCGCTCCGGCCGTCCCGGCGGGTTCACCGTCATCGCTGCTCCGGATAACCGTGAGTTCCGTACCGGCGGAAAAAGCGTAAACGTTGTGATTCGCTTTCCGGTGTTCTTTCCTTATCTGCTCAAGGCTTGCCAGGGCTGCCACTTCCGTGGCTGCCGGGAAGACGGAAGCAAGAAAGCGGGATTTTTTCACTACGATTTCCGCCGTACCATACCCGTTCACGGTCCGATAGCGCTGCATTCGCATTCCCTCCGTTTAGCAGAAAAACAGTTCCGGCGTTAACACCATTCGCCTGCCGGGACAATATATTATAGCATAATTGGCTTATACCTTTTATTATGCTATAATATATATAGTTTTAAAGGCTATAGTATATCACATTTATTTTTACCACCTGCCACTTATCCCCGGCCCCGGCAGGTTGGCAAATTACGCACAGGAGGAGAGAATATGGACAATCGCGTCACCCTCAGCGTTATCAAAGCCGATATCGGCGGTTTTGTCGGCCACTGCGGCCTGCATCCGGAGGTCATGAAGGCGGCCAAAGCAATTATTGCCCAAAAAGGCGAAGGTTTACTCCTGGACTACTACCTTACCTCCGTCGGTGATGACTTAAATCTTATTCTCACACATCGGCTCGGCATTGACAGCGTGCCTGTCCACCAATTAGCCTGGGAAGCCTTTCAGACGGGTGCCGCCGTCGCTCACGACCTGAAGCTGTATGGCGCCGGACAGGACCTGCTGGCCGATGCCTTTTCCGGCAATGTCCGCGGTCTGGGGCCCGGCGTTGCCGAACTGGAACTCACGGAGCGCCAAAGCGAACCGGTAATCATCTTCATGGCTGACAAGACGGAACCCGGCGCCTGGAATTTCCCTCTGTATAAGATATTCGCCGACCCTTTCAACACGGCCGGTCTGGTTATCGATCCCAAGCTGCATCGTGGTTTCCGGTTTGAAGTCCACGACCTGGTCACTCGCCGCAAAATACTCTTTTCCGCTCCGGAAGAACTGTACGATCTGCTCGTCTGCATCGGTGCCCCCGGCCGCTTCTGCATCAAATCTATCTACAGTAAAGAAACCGGGGATATCGCCGCCGCGTCCACGACCCAGAAGCTCAATCTCCTGGCCGGCCGTTACGTCGGCAAGGACGACCCTGTCTGCATTGTCCGCTGTCAGAGCGGTTTCCCCGCCGTCGGCGAAGCGCTGGAGCCGTTTGCTTTCCCGCACCTTGTTGCCGGGTGGATGCGCGGTTCGCATCACGGACCGCTCCTGCCTGTCGCCCAAAGCCAAGCAACGCCGACCCGCTTCGACGGCCCGCCGCGGGTAATCGCTCTCGGTTTTCAGCTTTGCCACGGCCGCCTGATTGGCCCGCAGGACTTTTTTGCCGATCCCGCCTTCGACGGTGCCCGCCGGCAAGCCAATGAAATTGCCGATTACCTGCGACGCCTCGGACCGTTTGAGCCGCACCGCCTTCCGCTTGACGCGATGGAATATACCACCATGCCCGAAGTAATGCGGCGGCTGCAGGAGCGGTTTACCGCCATCGAAGAATGAACGGCAACTGGCCGTAAAAGAGCCCCTCACGCGAGGGGCTCTTACCATCCGGCGGTACTTTCGCAACCGAAAAGCCGGCTGCAGCTTGCCTAACTGGCAAACCGCTTATCTTTCAAAATGCGCTTGTAGATTTCAATCTCTTCCAAGGCGATTCCGGTTCCTTCCGCCACCGCTGTCAGGGCGTTTTCCGCCACCACCACCGGCACGCCCGTTTCCTGAGCTAGCATGGAATCAATGTTGCGAAGCAGGGCAACCCCGCCGGCCAAAACGATACCGCGTTCCAAAATATCCGAGACGAGCTCCGGCGGACAGCTTTCAATAGTCTGTTTTACCACATCGGCAATCTGCTTGACGGAATCCCGCAGGGCGGTATAAGTCTCCGCGGAACTGAAATTAATCGTCCTCGGCAACCCGGTAGCCAAGTCGCGGCCGGCGACCGGCATCTGCAATTCTTCTTGGAGCGGCAAGGCTGTGCCGATAGTAATCTTGATGTTTTCCGCCGTCCGCTCCCCGATCAACAGGTTGTATTTCTGTTTGATAAAGCGGGTAATGGCCTCATCCATCTCGTTGCCGGCGATTTTGGTAGAGTTGCTGGCAACGATCCCCCCCAGGGAAACGATCGCCACATCGGTTGTTCCTCCGCCGATGTCGACAACCATGTTGCCAACCGGTTCAATAATCGGCAGTTTGGCGCCGATGGCGGCAGCCAGAGGTTCTTCAATCAGAAAAGCTTCCTTGGCGCCGGCCTGCAGGGCGGCATCAATGATCGCCTTCTTTTCGACACTCGTGATGCAACTGGGAATCCCGACGACAACCCGCGGCTTGACCCACTTCACGCTGCGAATGGACGCCATGGTTTTCCGGATGAAGTTTTGCAGCATAACTTTGGCAATGTCAAAATCAGCGATAACCCCGTCTTTCAGGGGACGAATCGCCGTGATATTGCCGGGAGTCCGGCCGATCATCAATTTTGCTTCTTCTCCCACCGCCAGGATCTTGCCGGAGTCGATGTTGATGGCCACAACGGAAGGCTCCTGCAGAACAATACCCCGGCCTTTATGATAAACCAATGTGTTGGCAGTTCCCAAATCGATGCCGATGTCACAGCTCCACATGTGAAATCCCCCGCTCTTTTCATTTTCATTCCTAGAAAAGAGTATACCAAAGCTCAGTTATTGTCAACCAAAAAGAATCCAACTCCTAAAAAGTACGGACGGCAATAACAACTCCGTCCGTACAGCAATTATTAGCTTTGCCCGCCGCCCTGACTCTGACTGGAACCACCCTGGCTTCCCCCGGCCTGACCGCCTTGCTGGCTGCCGCTCTGTCCGCCTTGGCCGGTCAGAATTTTCATCAGAGCACTCCGGACCATCTCTTCCATTGCGGCTTGGGTTTCTTGCCCTTCCAGACTCTTTTTTACCTGTTCCTGCAGCGCTTTTTGCATATCTGGCGTCTCCAGCAGCTTCGTTATCTGTTCCTGCATCACCTGCTGGGTTTCCGGGGCTTTGATCAATTCCTCCGCCCGCACGCTCATCGCCGTATCTTCAACCACTTCTTCGACCTCGGCTTTCATGTCCGGTGACTGCAGCTCTTCCTGAATCATCTTTTTTATGTCCTCATCCGACGGGGTCGGCTTTTGCTGCGCCCCGCCGCCTCCGAGCAGCGCACAGCCAGGAAGAAGCAAGATTGCCGCGAGCGAGACAAGCAGCAGGATTGCCGTCAGTTTATTTATCCGTAATTTCATTTCCTGCCCCCCTACTTTTTCTTTCTCACTCCTATTCTTTCTAGCCGGTTCTATTTTATTCGGGCGTCCCAGGTCAAATATGTCGACGTCAGGTGGCGACGGATGAAAAACCAACCGTCCGGACAGGATAAGCTTGTCACCAATCAGGAAAGGAGTGGCCGCGCTTGACGACCGGAAACAAACTGAAAAGGGCTTATGCCACCGCGGAAAGCCTGGCCGGCGAACTGAAACTGTTCGCCCAGGATACCAACAACCCGGAGGCGAAAAAGATGTACACCGATCTGGCCAACACGATGGAATTTGCCGCCGGCCAGTTGAAAGAAAGACTCGATTTTGTTCTGGAGGAAGAGCCGCAATACCGGGAGGAATGAAGGGCAGCAAAAAGGGGCGGAACCCATCCGCTCCTTTTTGCTGCCCGCAACTGCTATCCGGGAATTATTCTTTGATGAAGCTATCGTCGCGGCGAAGCGGTTCCTGAATATCCATGTGGCCGGCCAAGCTCTCCAGTTTATCGCCTTCGATGAGAAATTGCACCTGCTCGATCCCGGGCTCCTCCGTCAGCGTGTTCACCACCGAGTAGATCGTTAATAGTTCGCCGGCCGAGCCGCCCCAGTGTTTGGTTTGAAACTCACGGGAGAAATTGACGAAGGCGGTTCCGTCCACGACCCGAACATCGATCAGCTTGGCTTCGGGCGGGATCGTCTTCACCAAGCCTTGCGCCTGCGGCCCCTTAATCAGTTCTTCGACCAGAACCGCTTCGTAAGGCTCCGCCCCCTTGTCGACCGTTCGCACCTCTTGGCTGAGATATTCGGCGTTCGTGTCACCGAAATAAAGCGTCAGGGTAACCTGTTCCTGGGCCGGATTAGGGTCAACCGGCTCGCCGTTGCCATCACCCGATTTCTTCTCCGCCCCGAACCAACCGCACCCAGCGGCCAAACCGGTCAGTAACAGGCAGATCAGTATAAACGGCACCACTTTCCGCATCTCATCTCTCCTCCTTTGTTTTGGGCAATGTGACCGTGAACTCCGTCCCCCGCCCGGGGGAGGAAACAACCGTGACCGTACCGCCGTGCAACTCAACAATTTGCTTGACGATGGCAAGACCTAAGCCGGTTCCGCCGGTCCGGCGCGGCCTCGCCTTGTCGACCCGGTAAAAACGCTCAAAGATGTGGGGCAGGTCTTCCACCGGGATACCGGGACCGTTATCGCCGACGCTGATTACCGCAACGGCAGCATCCGGCCGTACGGCTGCTTTGACCAACCCGCCGGGCGGAGCGTACTTGACCGCGTTGTCAAGCAGGTTTACCAACACCTGTAATATCCTTGCCGCATCAATTGCGACGATCGGGTTGCCGGCCACTTCAATTTGCAGCCGCACCCGCTTCTGGTCGGCGAGCGGCCGGAGAATTTCTTCCGCGGTGCGGAGCAACTGTCCGATTTCGGCCGGTTCTTTCTTCAGCGCATACGGGTAAGCATCAAGCCGGGTCAGCAGCAGCAAATCGGTAACGATGCGGTTCAAACGATCGATTTCGCGGTGGATGTCGGCCAGAAATTCCTGGGTCATCTGCCAATCCTGCCCCGCCCCGTCCTGCAGTGTCTCTACCAGCACTTGGAGCGAGCTTAACGGTGTCTTAAGCTCGTGCGAAGCATCGGCCACGAAAGCCTGGCGGGCCGTTTCGATGCTGGCCAGTTTTTCTGCCATTTGATTGAAAGCGGCGCCCAGTTCGGCCAGTTCATCCGCACCGGCGACTGTTACCCGTTGCTGCAGAACACCGCCGGTCATCGCGCGGACGGCTGCGGTCATCTCTCCCAGGCGTTTCGCAATCCGCTCGGCAATCAGATAACTGATCAGGCCGCCGATCATCCCGCTGGCCAGAGCAGTGATGAGCAATTCCCAGCGCAGTTCGCCGAGCAGCTCGGCAATTTCACCCAGGGAAGCGGAAACAAAGACAACCCCGATGACTTCCTTCTCCGCAATCACCGGTACCGCCACATACATGACCCGGCCAGTCCCGGGAATGGTTTCTACCGTGGTGGTACTTTTACCGTTCAGCGCGACGGCCACTTCCGGCCGACTGAGACTTTCCCCGACGACAGCAACCTGGTCGGCCGAGTCGCCCAGGATGACTCCGGCCGCGTCCAGGACCAGAATCCGCGCACCGACCTTGCCCGCAAACTCGGCGGCGACATATTTTACCGCCCCGTCCCGGTCCTGAATGTAACTGCCGCTCAGACTGGCCACGACATTGGCGTGCGTGAGCAGAGCGACCTCTTTGCCCTTGCGGTAATAATCGGTAAAGAATCGCATCAAGGCCGCGCTGAAAATTGCCGTCGTGAGCAGGATAATTGTCAAATACGTCAGGAACAGCTTAGTTTTTATGTTTCTGAACAACACGCAATCCTCCAGATCCGCTCTCTGTTTCTATTATAGCGGATATCGATTACGAGTTATTTACCTAACTGTAAACTTTTTGTAATAATTTTCCCCCGTATTGCCGGCGACCGTCCGCATAAGCCATTGGCAAGAGGGAAATGATAATGGTAAATTAAGGAGGGAAGAAGATGGCAAAGTTCTCGGCATTTCGCGCCGCCCTGCTGGCTAAACTCGGCCGGTTGCACCGTTCCGCCAACGGCTCCGTCTATTATAAGCCGCTCCCGACTACCGCGTCGCTGCAGACCAAGAGCAGTGAGGTCGCTACGGTCGTTGACCATTACGGCCGCACTATCGTGTTTTGGCTCATGGCCTTTTTGTCGGTTCTGATTTTTACCGGAGCCAACCCAATAGCGGCAGTAATCGCTGCCGCCGTCCTGACCTATGTCTACAGTCGCCTGCGACGCTCCGCTATCGCCCGCACCGCCGACTTAGCAGTCAAAACCAAAGCGGCATCTCTCTGCTGGGAAAGAATCGGACAAACCGCAGCCGAAAACCGTTTCTTCTCCCTGCTCTCCGAATTGCTCCCGCACCTCTCCTGCCGGGATATTTCTTACCGGGAGAAACGGTCGAGCGGCCTGGAAATAACCACGGCTTGCCGCGGCGACAACCCGGTTCTTATCGCCTTCTATGTTCCGACCGCGGGAGATGCCATGGTAAACAAGGCGGTAGCGGATGAACTCCGGCAGCTTATGGACGAGTTAACTCCCTCCGATACTCTCTTCTTTACCACCGCACCGCTCGGCATCGCGGCCGTTCGCCGTTTAGGCTGCCCGCAAGCGAGTAACCTTACGGTGTACGACCGGGAGCGCCTGATCGAGCTATGTCGCCTTTCCGGGCATTCGGTTTACCCGGCCGCAGATTCCATCCCGGCACAACCGATGCCCGACGGCCAGATGCCGGAACCTACGGCCAAAGAACTATCCGTCGCCCAGAGCCTGACTGCCCGCAAGCGAAAGCTGAACAGCCGACTGTTTACCGCCGTCCTGCTTTTTCTGCTGGCGGCCTGGATGCGCACCGGCTTGGGCATCCGGACGGTATATATCATTTTTGCCTTCTATAATCTGGTGATGGCCGCCGTTACTTTCGCCGGCTGGCGCCGGGACTTGTCCTTGCAAAACGGCCTCTTGTCTCCGGAGACGGAGCAAATGGCAAAGTAAAGGAGCCGCAATTGCGGCTCCTTTATTTTGCGGACTCTGCCGGCTATTGACTGTCGCGCTGCCGTAAAAAGCTCTCAAGTTCCCGGCGCTCGGGCAGGGAAGGCTGAGCGCCTTTTTTGGTGACCGCCAGAGCACCGGCCGCGCTCGCAAAGCGCATAGCTGCTGTCAGTGGTTGCCCCTCCGCGAGGGCGACTGCCAACCCGCCGGTAAAAGCGTCGCCGGCCGCCGTCGTATCAACGGCGCTGACCGGCCAAGCCGGTACGGCGATGGTCCGGTCATTTTCTACCAACAGTGCGCCTTTATCACCCAGGGTTACGATGACCGTAGCGGGACCGGAGCGGATGAGTTCCCGAGCCGCCGCGCGAAAGTCATCGTCCGACTGCAAATCTCTTCCGACCAGTAAAGAAATTTCTTTTTCGTTCGGGGTAATCAGGTCGACTGACTGCAGCAAGTTACCGGGCAAAGTCTGGGCCGGAGCCGGATTAAGTAAAACTCGGACCCCGAGCTCTTTCGCTTTGACCGCAGCGTATTCCACTACAGGAAGCGGGATTTCAAGCTGCAAAAGCAGGATATCGGCTTGGGCAAGCAGTTCCGCCGCCTCGTCCACATCTGCTTTGGTACACCGCATATTGGCTTGCGGGACGACGACGATGCTGTTGTCACCTTCCGCATCGACAACAATGCAACCGACCGCGGTTGTGGTAGCCTGGTCGACCCGGACATGCTCGGTATTAACCCCGGACTCGTTTAGGCTTTGCCGGAGAGAGGTGCCAAAATAATCGGCACCGACCCGTCCGACCATATGGACGATCGCTCCCAGCCGTGCGGCCTGGACCGCCTGATTGGCTCCTTTTCCGCCGGGGAACATACCGAAATCGCTGCCGATGACCGTTTCACCCTTGACCGGACGCTTCGGCGTACGAGCCACCAGGTCGAATACCAGGCTGCCGATTACGATAATTCTCGGCTTCTCTTGTCCCATTTTCTCACCCCCTGCCGCCAGACGGCGTGTCGGCTAAAGCCCGTCCCAAGGCTCCACCCGGATGACACCGGGCGAAATCCTCCCGGCTGAACTGCTTCCGCCCGGAGACAGTAAGGGCAAGAGCGTCGCCCAGAGCAAGCGTAGCCAAAGCGCTGCTGGTGGGGGCAAGACCGAGCGGGTCGGCCTCTTCCGTCACTCCGGTTACCAGATTGACCCGGCTCGCCCGTCCCAAAGTTGATCCGGATTTTCCGGTTATGCCGATTATCGGAAGCCCCAAACTCTCCAGGCATGGCAGCATCCCCAACACCTCCGCTGTTTCGCCGCTGTGGGAGATGGCCAGAACGAGATCCTCCGAGGTCAGCATTCCCAAGTCACCGTGCAAAGCTTCGGTGGAATGGATGAAAAAAGTCGGAGTGCCGGTGCTGGCCAGACTGGCGGCAATCTTTTTCCCGATATGTCCGGACTTGCCGACCCCGGTCACTACCACCCGCCCCCGACAGGCAAGCAGAAGTGCGACGGCATCGGTAAACTCCTGTCCGATGGTTTCCGCCAGGCTCAGCAGTACCTTCGCCTCGGTCAGGATGATATTCCGGCCCTGTGCCAAAAGGTCAACCGGTATCGTACCGTTTTGTTCCATCGCGCTACCTCCTGAGTAATCGCCGAAGTTGGTCGGCCGGAACAGTGTCTAGGAGCGGATAACCGTGCCTTCCTTCATGACAAATTTCACGTCCTGCAGAACTTTAATATCGCTCAGGGGATCGCCGTCAACGGCGATGATGTCGGCGTACTTGCCGGCTTCCAGCGTTCCGACTTGCTTATCCACCTGCAGCAGTTCGGCTGCGGTTTTTGTCGTCGCCAGGATCGCCTGCTGCGGCGACATTCCGGCCCGGACAAGCAGCTCGAGTTCAAAAGCGTTTTTCCCATGATAATTAAAAGGCGTCCCGGCGTCGGTTCCCATGGCGATCTTGACACCAGCCGCGAGGGCCCGCCGGAAACTGTCCAAATGTGCGGCCTGAGCCATCCGCGCCTTATTTACCGCGTACTCCGGAATTCCGGCCTCGACACCGTTGGTAACAATCCCGTGTACGGCAACCAGGGTGGGCACAAAATAAATGTTATTGTCCAGCATCATCTGAATGGCTTCCGCGTCGAGGAAAAAGCCGTGCTCAATCGAGGTAATTCCGGCCCGGATCGCCTCTTTGATGCCTTTCGTTCCCTGGGCATGGGCGGCGGAGTTCTTCCCAAGCTTTTTGAACTCATCGATAGCAGCTTTCATCTCGTCGTATGACAACTGCTGGGCGCCCGGCTCCGTCCCTTCCGACATCACTCCGCCGGTCGCCATCAATTTGAGCACATCAGCCCCGTATTTCAGTTGTTCGCGGGCTGCCTTGCGGGCGGCGTCCGCCCCGTCAATCACGCCTATCTTTGAGGTGACAACTACTTCCGGAACAAAATGGGAATCACCGTGCCCGCCGGTGATGGAAAGGCCGTGGCCACTGACCACCAAACGCGGACCGGGATACATCCCGGTGTTGATTGCCTGGCGAACGGCGATATCGATATATCCAGCTTCCCCCATGTCCCGCAGGGTGGTAAAACCGGCTTCCAAGTCGGTACGAGCGTGGACCGCCGCCTTCAATGCCTTATAAGGGATAAGTTCTTTTACCGCCAGCATTTCATAGCGAGCTTCTCCGTTGGAGCCGATATGCACATGGCAGTCGATCATCCCCGGCAGCACCGTTTTGGCGCCCAAATCGATAATCTCGGCTGCTTCCGGCCACTGTACCTGCTTCGCTACGCCGATCTCCCGAATAATCCCGTCTTCAATTAAGACGGCCGCATCCGCAATCGGTTTGCCGCCTTTAGCATCAATCAGTGCCTTGGCCTTAATCACTTTGTACACTGGTCTTTCCTCCTCTTTACTTAATCGCCCTCTTCCTGCAAAACGGACAGAAACGCTTCCACCACCTGCGGGTCAAACTGCGTCCCGATGTTCTCATGCAATATCTGCATGGCCTCCGCCCGGCTTTTGGCCTTCCGGTAAGGACGGTCCGAAGTCATCGCATGGTAGGCATCCGCCGCCGCAATTATCCTCCCGCCCAAAGGTATCCGCTGCCCCGAGTTGCCGGCCGGATAACCGCTGCCGTCAAAAAACTCGTGGTGATTAAGGACGTAGTCGGCGCCTTTCTGGTACGACTGGAGCTGGCGGGCAATTTCCGCCCCGACCCGCGGGTGGTCTTTGACTATCGCATATTCCTCCGCCGTAAGCCGACCCGGCTTCAGCAGAATGGTATTATCGATAATAATTTTCCCCAGATCGTGAATCCTGGCCGCCGACTTGATAATCTCGACTTCCGCCTCGGACAGTCCGAGCCGCCGGGCTATCCGCACCGAGTAATCCGCTACCTGCTGGGAGTGGTGATAGGTATACGGGTCCCGCTTATCGATGAGATCCGCCAGCATCTCCAGCACCTTTTGTGTCTGAGTGCGCAGTTCCATGTAGTTGCGCAAGGCGAAATAGATTATCAACAGAGGCAGCATCAGCAGGATGATACCGGCCGGCTGCTCGTGGTAAATCACTGCAATCAGGATCCCGATGGCGGCCGAGGCAAAATACTGAAAGGCCACATCTTTGATGTTGATCAGGAAAATGTCGGTGACCGAGTAACCTTCCGATAGGGCAATGACGATCGAAATGAACAGCGCATTGAGGCAAAAATAGGTGATAACGCTCAAGGTCAGCGGCCCGAAATCGCGCAACAGATTGAGCGGTCCGGGCGAGCCGCGTGTCAGATTGTAGACGACGCCGGCCAGACCGGTGCAGAGTGCGTACTGGGAAATGTTGAACATGGTTTTGCGCAGGGCGCGCCGCTCAAAGAGGTCAGCAATCCCGCTGCCGAGCACGGAGACGAGAATCGCGGCTTCCGTTCCGAAGAGGAAAAGGCTCGCGATGTGGAAGGAACTAGAAACACAAATCACGCAGTGCTCCGGCAGATAGACCGGGCGCATTTCGGCGACTACGGTCAGGCAGGAAAAGATGAGAAGTCCGGTGAGCAGTTCATGGCGGCCGCTCAGCCGCGGCAGGACGTAAACCATCACGGCGAAGCCGCAGGTGATGATAATCGCCAGGTACAGATCCAAAGCGGAAACCTTTTGCAACCGGCTCTGTTGTGCTGTCTTCAATAATCGTCCCGCCTTTTGTGGAATAATCCCGCGTTCTGCTCAGATGAACAACTATTTCATCCGCGGGTCAAGGGCATCCCGCAGTCCGTCGCCGAGCAAATTGAAGCAAAGAACGGTAATAAAGATGCTGAGACCGGGATAGATGGTAAGCGTCGGGGCCAGCCACACATAAGACTGGGAGTTGGACAGCATATTGCCCCAGCTTGGCCAGGGTGGCTGGACGCCCAAGCCCAGGTAGCTTAAAGCCGACTCGTACAGGATCGCGGAAGCAATGCCGAGCGTGGTAGCCACAATCAGAGGGGCCAAGGCGTTCGGCAAAAGGTGCTTCAGGATAATCCGCCGGTCGCGGGCGCCCATGGCTTCGGCCGCCTGGGTGAACTCAAGCTGTTTTAAAGTGAGAAACGAACTGCGCACAAGCCGGGCAACCTCCATCCAACTCATGCCGCCGATAATCAGAATCAGGTGAATCAGTTTGGTGTTAAAAAACGCCGAAAGGACGATGAATAAAAACAGAGCGGGAAACGCCAGGACGAGGTCGGTAAACCGCATCAGGATATTGTCGAGAAGCCCGCCGTAATAACCGGCCAAGGCTCCGAACGTCGTGCCGATGACGAGGGCGACGAACATCGCCGCAATCCCGACCGCAAGCGAGATCCGACTGCCCCACAGGAGCCGGGTGAACACATCCCGTCCGAGTTCGTCGGTACCCAGCAGGTGCGCTCCGGAAGGCGGCTGGAGAACGGCCCCGGCCTCATACGAACTGAAGGAGTACGGGGAAATGACCGGTCCCAGCACCGCCAGCAGACAAAGCGCAATGATCACAACCGCCGCGGCTACCGCCAATTTATGTTTTCTAAATTGCTGCCACACGAGCCCCCAATAAGAAGAGTGCATCAGCTTTTACCTCCGCTGCCGTTATTGCTCGCAAAATCTGATCAATCGTACTTAATCCGCGGGTCGAAGTAAGCATAAGCGATATCAGTCAAGAGGTTGAACAGGATCACGAGGCTGGCGGAGATCGTCAGAATCCCCATCAGCAGGCTGTAATCCCGTTGCAGCACTGCCGTATAATACAGGCGGCCCATGCCCGGCCAGGCGAAAATAGTCTCTGTGATTACCGCCCCGGTGAAGAAAAGCGGAATCTGGACGCCCATAATGGTAATGACGGGTATCATGGCGTTCTTCAGCGCATGCTTGTAGACGACGGTTTTTTCAGCCAACCCTTTAGCGCGGGCCGTCTGAATGTAATCCTGCCGGATGACTTCCAGCATACTGGAACGCATGTACCGGCTCCAACTGGCGATGCTGGCCATCGACAGTACGGTAACGGGCATAATCAAATGGCTGAGACGGTCCCAAAGCGAGGCTTCCATGCCGATAGTAAACATCCCGGATGAAGGCAGCAGATGCAGCTTGACGGAAAACAGCAGCATCAACATCAACCCGAACCAGAACACCGGCAGCGAGATGCCGGCGAAAGAAAGGATGGTCACCGAGTAATCCAAGACGGAATAGCGTCGGATCGCCGAGAGGATGCCGATCGGAATGGCAACCGCGACCGACAGGACAAAGGAGGCCAACATCAACTGCAGCGTTGCCGGCAGCCGCTGGGCTATCAGCTTGGCAACCGGCAGGCCGGACGTGAAGGAATACCCCCAGTTACCCTGCAACAGCGAGGTCAGCCATTTCCAGTATTGCTGGTGCAGCGGCAGGTCCAGGCCGAGAGCTGCCTGCATCCGGGCGATATCCGCCGCGCTGACTTTCGGATTCATGGCGTACATGGTGAGCGGTCCGCCCGGCGCGGCGTGCATGATCAAAAAAGAGATGACCGTTACCCCGAGCAGCAAAGGCACCGCCTGCAGCAACCGCCTGATGACGTAATTTCGCACGACCTTTTCCCCCACAAAGTTGAATGTTGCGGTGCGAGCGCAGCCCCGGCCGGGCCGCGCTCGCACCGCTCAGCATTAATCCAGGTTATTGCTCAAGCCACCACTGGCTGCAGTTCCACATGTTGGAGTACAAGGTCGGGTTTGGTTTGAATTCGTGCAGTTTGTTGACTGCCGCATCCAGGTTGGCCCGATAGTAAATGGGCATAGTCGGCACCTCTTCCGCGAGGATTTCCTGGATCTCGTCGAAATACTGCTTGCGCGCTGTCTGGTCGAAGGCCTGGCGGGAAGTGTCAATCAACTCATCCACCCGCGCGTTGATGAAATGCGGGTAGTTCTGACCGTTCGGCGGCAGCTGTTTGGAATGCCACAGGGTATAGCAATCCGGGTCGACATTCGCCGACCAGGCGAAGAGGATTGTGTCGAACTTGCAGTTTTCAAGGATATCGCCGAACAATGTCGCCGCCTCGTAGTTCCGGATTTCCAGGTTGATGCCGGCTTCTTTCAGTTGCTCTTTCATCAGTTGCTCAATCTGTTCGCGCTGGGAGTTGCCGGATGTTGTCGAGATAGTGAAGCTGAGCTTCTGGCCGTCTTTCTCATAAACCCCGTCGGCTCCGAGCGTCCAGCCCGCCCCTTCCAGCAAGGCCTTCGCCGCCGCCGTGTCTTTGGCGTACTGTTTTACGTCCGGGTTGTAAGCCCAGGAAATCGGGGCTTGATCGCCGGTGGCGATTTTAACCCGGCCGTACATCAGCATATCGACGATCTCCTGCCGGTCGATCGCCGTAAAGATCGCCTGCCGGACCGCTTTATCCTGGAACAAAGGTTTCTGAAGATTGAAATCGACGTGTTCCCAGACGAGCGCCGGGGTAACGAAAGCGCTAACCCCTTCCGTCTTTTCTACTTCCTCAAGTTGAGCCCAACTGAAATTGATGAACACGTCAACTTCGCCCGTCTTCAACTGCGTGAGCAGCGTATTGGTGTCGGGGACGATTTTGTAGACGATGCCGGCGAGATAAGGACCGTCACCGTAGTACTCTTCGTTCGCCGTCACTTCGATGTAAGCGCCCGGGTCCCATTTCACGAATTTGAACGGGCCGGTACCCACCGGGTTCTGATTGAACGCATCGGTGTTGATATCGGCTACCTTGCTCAGAATATGCTCGGGCATGATGTAATCGAACAATTGTTTGAACGGAGGATAGATTTCACCGAAAGTGATTTTTATCGTATGCGGATCAACTATTTCAAAGTTCTCAATTTTATCGTAACCGTCGCGGGATACGACCTTCACCGCCGGGTTCATATACATGTCGTAAGTGAATTTTACATCTTCGGCATCGAAAGCTTCACCGTCGTGCCACTTGACATCTTCCCGCAAATGGTAAGTAACCGTAAATTTGCTACCGTCAATCACAATGCCGCCGTTTTCTTCCGCCGGCACTTCCATTGCCAGATCGGGGAAGAAATTCATCTGGTCGTCAACCTGCAGCAGCCCGCTGAAAATCATCTTGTTTACTTCGGAACTCGCCACCATCTCCGCCAGCGGGGGATTGAGGTAATCCGGCTCCTGCCACGAACCGACCCGCAGAATGCCGCCTTCCTGTTTCTCTCCCCCGGCCGGAGTCTGAGTCGAGCAGCCGGCGAGCATGCCGGCGAGCAGCAGTAATACCAAGCATACGATCATACTCTTCTTTAACATTCATATCCCCTCCTTTTCAGTGCCAACCACTTAACGACTTGCTTCCTTCCGATGGTAGGTCTCAAAGCCTAACCGCTTGCCACCACCTCCGTCAGTTGCCGCACCGGCAGGATATCGCACTTACGGTAAACTTTCACTAAATAAGATACTACTTACCTTGCATATTTCCTCCTTGTTTGCCACAAACTGCCTGATTTTGCATCGCCGTTTGGATAAAGAAAAAAATACCCGCCGCGATCAGAACATCGCCGACGCTGAAAATGTTCGGCGACGGGAAAGGTCCCGGTAGATAAAAGATGTCGGACAAGCAGCCGAGGCGCGTACCGGCATCCAGCAGGACGGAATTGTTGGCCGTCTGCCCGGCTGCAAGCATGGCGGCGGCCTCGGTATAACCAATTTTGGCAAGATTGGCGGCGTTTGCCGGCATATGTCCGCCGTTGAGCGCGATGACGGCGAAGTTAAGCAGCATTCCGGCACCGATGAGCGGAAAGCCTCGGAACCGACGATTGCACCAGACAACAAAAGCGATCAAGGCGTACGAAAAAAGGTGAAAAAACGGCTTGAGTCCCGCCAAGCCGTTAAGGGCGTCCGGCCAATAGGAAAAGATAGCGACCTGAATTGCCAAAGCCGCGAAAATCAAATAAAGCCGCTGAAACGGAAGGTAACCCAGCGGGCGAAGCGATCCACGGCGCAGAAAACCTATAACGACTGAGACAGCAGCTATTTCGAGTAAGAACACCTGCATCCCTCCCGACAAGGTTTCTGGTTAACGGATGCTGCCTGGCTTGCAGATTATCTCTTTGATTTCAGTGGCAAAAAAATCGTTGGCATGGGCCGGACGGATAATTACGGCCGTGTCGGCGCCCCGGCCCGACCCACCGACCGCAATAACATCTTCTCCGTAGGGAATCAGCCCGGCGTCCAAAGCCATAGCAGAAATTTCGCAGCAGACCTTCATGCCCTGTCCGAACATCCTCAGCGCACCGGAAATGATACCGCCGATATTCAGGCCCCCGAATTGCTTTGTCACCGCCCGTTCAACATTGGCAAATAAATGCGTCGTTGTCAGCACCGCAAACCCGTTCTCGGTCAGTTCCCGGCGGACTGCCGGTTCCATCTCGTTTTCCCCGGGTGCCCGAAAGCCGGTATGGTGCGTTACACAGACGATCTTTTGGTCCCCCGACCGGAATAATCTGGCTGTTTCCCCGGTGTTGGAGGCAACGACGATATAGCGGATAGCTCGTTCTTCCGCCTTTTCCAGGGCAAGCCGCACCGTCGCTGCCGTGTTTTCCCTGCCCGCCTTCTCCCAGTACAAGATTTCCACCCCCCTTTGTTAAATTCCCCGAGCTAAGCCAGCTATTCTTTCACTGCTTTATTTTTCTACACTCCGCACCCGTTACCCTTCTGTTTTCTTCTTCCCCTACTAATATATTCCATCCGACACCAGGATCCGATCCCTGCCTCAAATAAAAACAGAAGGGGCAACTTGCCCCCCCTCCTGCTCCTTGCTTTGCCGCGACTATTTCTCCCTCTGACCGTACTGCCTCCCGCCGGCGGCGACATTTATCCGGTTCATCGCCCGCCGCATAGCCGCCTGCGCCAGCGCAATGTCAAAACTATCGGTACGGTGCTGCAGGCGGGCCAGCGCTCTTTCTTTGGCAGCGAGCGCTCTTTGCAGGTCGATGTCCTCCGGTGCTTCCACGGCATCAGCGAGCACCGTTACCTGCTGCGGAGAAACTTCCACGTACCCCCCGCTGATGACCAGCTTACTCGTCGCACCGTTCTTTTTCAAACGCAAAATTCCGGGCACCAACCGGGCGATCAAGTGCGCGTGGCCGGGCAGAATGCCCATCTCGCCCGTCGACGTCGGGACGACTAAGCCCTCCGCGACTTCTTCTTTAATCATCCCGCGCTCAACCGTCAGAATCTCCACTGCAAGCGTCTTCGCCGCCATTTATTTGCCAGCCTCCAGCTTTTTGGCTTTGTCAATCGCATCCTGGATTGTTCCGATCCTAAAGAACGCTTCTTCCGGCAAATCGTCGTAATCGCCGTCAATGATACCGTTAACTCCCCGTATTGTCTCTTCCAGGGGAACGAAAACGCCGGGAGTTCCGGAAAACGCTTCCGCCACATAGAACGGCTGGGACAAGAACCGCTGAATTCGGCGGGCCCGGCCGACAATCGCCTTGTCTTCGTCCGACAGTTCATTCATCCCCAAGATGGCAATTATCTCCTGTAACTCCTTATGACGCTGCAGGACCTCCTGGGTTCTTACCGCAGTCCGGTAGTGTTCTTCTCCGACAATATTCGGCTCCAGAATGCGCGACATCGAGGCGAGCGGGTCGACGGCAGGGTAAATACCCATTTCTACAATCTGGCGGGACAGCACCGTCGTTGCGTCCAAATGAGCAAATGTCGTTGCCGGCGCCGGGTCGGTGATATCGTCAGCCGGAACGTACACGGCCTGAACGGAGGTAATCGATCCCCGTTTGGTCGTAGTAATTCTTTCCTGCAGGCTGCCTACTTCATTGGCCAGGGTCGGCTGATAGCCTACCGAGCCCGGGATCCGTCCAAGCAGAGAAGAGACTTCCGAACCAGCCTGGATAAAGCGGAATATATTGTCGATGAACAGCAGCACGTCATTATGCTCCTGGTCCCGGAAATATTCGGCCATCGTCAGAGCCGTCAGAGCAATTCGAAAGCGGGCGCCGGGAGGCTCGTTCATCTGGGCAAACGCCAGCACCGTCTTGTCGAGAACACCCGACTCGCGCATGTTAAGCCACAGTTCATTTCCTTCCCGCGTCCTCTCTCCGACGCCGCCAAAAACTGAAACGCCCTCGTGCCGCGTGGCGATCGTCCGGATGAGTTCCATAATCAGCACCGTTTTGCCGACCCCGGCTCCGCCGAACAAGCCGATTTTACCGCCCCGCGGGTACGGCGAAAGCAAATCAATGACCTTGATGCCGGTTTCCAGCAGGCCGCTCGTCGGCTCCTGGTCCTCAAAAGGCGGCGGCGGCTGGTGGATGGAAACGAGTTGCTCCGCCTGCACCGGCCCAAGTCCATCCTCCGGTTCGCCCAATACGTTTACCAGCCGGCCCAAAACGCCACGACCGACCGGCACTTTGATCGGTTCCCCCGTATCAATCGCCGACATCCCCCGCGATACGCCGTCGGTGGAAGAAAGCGCGACGCAACGCACCACCCGTTCGTCCAAGTGATGTGACACTTCCAGGGTTATAGTTTTCGCTTCTTGCCGCTTGATGATTATAGCATTCCGCAACGACGGCAATTCCTGCCCGCCCGGAAAATGGATGTCGACAACCGGTCCCAGTACCTGCACTACTTTTCCTACTTGCATATCCAAACAGCGCCTCCTTATCACGAACGGCTCAATTCGGCAGCTTCGATCGTCTCGATAATTTCCTCGGTAATCATTTCCTGCCGCGAGCGACTGTATTCCATTTTAAGCTCATCCATCATCTCTTCCGCATTATCTGTCGCCGTATCCATCGCGACCATCCTTGCCGCTTGTTCGCTCATTTTTGCTTCCAGGAGAGCCTGATAAACTACGGTGTTTACATACTGGGGCAGCAGGAAGCGCAGAATTTCTTCCGGCGGTGCATCGAACAGATATTCGGCCGGACTACCGCTGCCGTCAATTCGCCCAAGTGAACCGATATCAATCGGAAGCAAGCGCAGGACAACCGGCTCCTGCCGGGCCGGGTCATAATACTTTGTGTAGATTAAACTGACTTCGTCAATTTCCCGGTTCAGGAAACCGCGGATTAGACGGGCGGTCATATGCTTGACCACGGCAAAACCGATATCGTCAGTTATCTCATCGTAACTGACTACCGATGGATAATTGAGATTAAGAAAATGCCGGTAGGCGTACTTCCCAAGCGCAACAATCCTCGCATTCGGATGCCCGGCAATCACTGTTTCGGCATACCTGACTATATCATGGTTATGGCTGCCGCACAGTCCCCGGTCGGATGCAACTACCAGATAACACCGATTTTTCACTTCCCGCGCATCCAGCAAGGGATCACTGGGAAGCCCCTCCGCTCTGTTGAGCACCTGCTGCAAGAACTGCTGCATGGCTTGCACATAAGGGCGGGTAAGGCGTGTCTTGCCCTCTATATTCCGCAGTCTGACACTTGCGATTGTTTTCATCGAGCGGGTGACATTTTCTATGTTTTGAATTGCCTGCATCCGGTGTTTGATTTCCCGCATGCTTTTCATGCCAGATCACCCCTTCAGTAGCCGCCGACTTCCATTGTATTCGTTTTACTGCAGCCAGTAGGCCATCACTAATGATGTCGGCGGCTGCCGCCGACTGTCATTGCCGCCAGGCGGCTTGCGACAGCCGGCTATCCGTTAATGCCGCCGCCGGCGGTTACGGCAGAATGCGACATGGTAGCTTTAAAAGCAGCAATAGCCTTATCTATTTCATTGTGGGCCTCGTCGTTCAGCTTGTCGCCGGTGGACAAACGTTTAACCAGAGACGGGTTGAAATGGTGGACATGATTAAGCAGCCCCACCTCAAAGGTTTTGATGTCCTCGGCCGCCACATCGTCAAGGTAGCCATTGCTGACTGCGTAGATCATCAGTACTTGGTCAGCCATCGGCTGCAGCTCGTACTGTCCCTGTTTCAAGATCTCAACTATCTTCTGCCCGCGCTCCAACCGTGCCTGCATTGTCTTGTCCAACTGCGAACCCAATTGAGCGAAGGATGACAGCTCGCGGTACTGGGCGAGATCGATACGCAAATTGCCGGCCACCTGCTTCATTAATGGCATCTGAGCCGCCCCGCCGACCCGGGAAACGGAGAAACCGACGTTGACCGCCGGCCGAACGCCGGCATGATACAAGTCTTCTTCCAGGAAAATCTGACCGTCGGTAATTGAGATAACATTGGTCGGGATATAGGCGGAAATATCTCCTTCCTGCGTCTCGACGATCGGCAGAGCGGTCATGGAGCCGCCGCCCATTTTCCCGCTGAGCTTCGCCGCTCTTTCCAGCAAGCGTCCGTGCAGATAAAAGATATCGCCCGGGTACGCTTCCCGGCCCGGCGGCCGCCGCAGAAGCAGCGAGAGCGACCGGTAAGCGATGGCGTGCTTCGTCAGATCATCGTAGACGATCAATACATGCTTTCCGTTATACATAAACCGCTCACCCATCGCGCAACCGGCGTATGGCGCCAGATACTGGAGCGGTGCCGGCTCACTCGCCGAAGCGGCAACCACAATGCTGTAATCCAAAGCCCCATGCTGTTCTAAAGCTCCGACGATCGAGGCGATCGTGGAAGCTTTCTGCCCAATTGCCACATAGATGCAAATCACGCCTTTGTCTTTTTGATTAAGGATGGTATCAATGGCAATGGTCGTTTTCCCGGTCCGCCGGTCGCCGATGATCAGTTCCCGCTGCCCCCGACCGATCGGAATCATTGCGTCGATTGACTTGAGCCCTGTTTCCAGCGGCTCATTCACCGGCTGCCGTTCAATGATGCCGGGAGCCGCCGCTTCCACCGGACGGTACGCTTCGGCCCGGATCGGACCTTTCCCGTCGATCGGCATGCCGAGTGGATTCACTACTCTTCCCAGCAAAGCATCGCCGACCGGCACCTCCACAAACCGACCGGTGCGACGAACAGTTTCTCCTTCTTTGATCAGGGCATCGTTGCCAAATACGATGCAGCCGCTTTTATTGCGCTCTAAATTGAGAACCAGCCCGAAAATGCCGTGCTCAAATTCCACCAATTCACCGACCATGACGCCCGACAAGCCGGAAACGTTGGCAATGCCGTCACCCAGTTGAATAACGGTTCCCAGTTCGACGGTTCTCACCTTGCCATCGTAACGCTCAAAATGTTTCCGGAAGTATGCGTTTAAATCGGCGAGGCTTATCTCTTGCTGCAAGGCGGTCTGATTCTCCGCATACAATTTCTCCCGAAACTGCTCCAGCAACCGGGTTACCGTACCGTCAATCACCTGATTTCCGACCCGCAGGCGCATACCGGCCAGCAGTTCCGGATTCACGGCCACCTCCAGCTCCGGCTTCCGTCCCATAGTTTCTTCCATTTGACTCTCTAGGGCGGCCAGTTCGGCGGCGGACAATGTGAACGCCGTTTCCACCTTGACTTTTACCGAATTTAAACTTTCCACGCCGTCTCGCCTGCCTCGGTTATGACTTCTTCCACCAGTTTTGCGTGGGTTGTTTTATCCATCGTTTTTTTGACCAGTCTGGCCGTCAGGTCAACGGAATAATCAGCCAAATCTTTGAAAAGGCTCTGCATCACCCGACGTTTTTCCGCCGTTATTTCCGTTTCGGCGTTTTCCAAGATCGTAGTCGCTTTTTTTCTGGCGTCGGAGACGATTTCGTTTTTTATCTGTTCGCCGGTCCGTTTAGCTTCCACGATTAACCGATCGGCCTCTTCTTTCTGAGTGGCAATCTGAGCCTCGTAGCGTTTTTTAAGCTCCTCTGCCTCCGCCTGTTTATTTGCCGCATCGGCCAAAGCATCTTCGATCTGCTGCCGCCGCGCATCAAGCACCCGGAAGACGGGTTTGAATAAAAAGCGACGTAAGATGAAGAGCAGGACAAAGAAATTGATTACTTGCCAAACAACAGTATATTGATTTATCTCCATTAACCCTTCCTCCTAGATGCTGCAAATTACACCCCGCTCTCTTACTCGATGAATCTGGTCAGCGGATTGATAAAAATCAGCGTCAAAGCGATCAGCAGGGTATAAATCGCGAGTGATTCCATAAACGCCATCGCTACCAAGAGAGTCCGGCTGATGTCTCCGGCTGCTTCCGGCTGGCGGGCGATGCCTTCCATTGCTTTCGCCGCCGCATTTCCCTGCGCAATCGCCGCGCCGACCGCACCCAAACCGATTGCTAAAGCCGCGCTCACCATAGCTGTAACCAGAAAAATTATTTTCCCATCCATTTCTCTGAACCCTCCTTAAATAGTACCAGTATTAAATGACTGATTCCGCCCTACTCATGCCCTTCGGTGGCCTCAGTGATATAGGACAAAGCCAGTAAGGTAAAAATAAAGGCCTGAATCGATCCGGTCAGTATGCTAAGTGCCATAACCGGTATCGGGACAATCAACGGGGCGACCATTAACAGAATAAGAATTAAAATCTCTTCGCCCAGAATGTTACCGAACAAACGGAGCGACAATGAGATGGGGCGGGACAATTCTTCAATAATGTTAATCGGCAGCAGGAGAGGAAATGGTTCGATGTAGTGCTTCAGATATTTTACAATACCTTTTCTCCTGATTCCGAAACTATGCACGGACACAAAGACAATCAACGCCAAAGCAATCGTCGTGCTCAAATCGCTCGTTGGTGCTTTCATGCCCGGCACCAGACCGGCTAAGTTGGCAACCAGAATGAAAATACCCATGGTCCCGATTAGCGGCACGAAAGCACGGCCCCGGCCGGGCATCGAATCTTCGACGAAGCCGACCAATGCCTCGACGATCAACTCCAGCGCATTCTGGGCTTTATCCGGGGCAGCGGTCAGGTTACGGGTAAAGACAATAGTAAGCAGAGAGAGAAAAGCGATAATTATCCAGGTGTAAACCACAGTTGTCGTAACCGGTATACCGGCAACACTGAAGACAACGGTAGCTCCGATATGCTCCATCTATTTTTCACCTCCTTCCCCGGCGCTTTTTCTTTCATTTCTGCCGATGTCGAGTACCGTTTTATACAATACCCGTAAGCCGGTAGTCAGTCCCAGAAATGAAAAAGCAAACGTCATTACCGTTCCGGTTCCTAGCCTCTTGTCCAGATAGTAACCTATGTACATTCCCGTCAGCAAAGTGCTGGCGATGGTAAAGGCAAGATAGGTCCCCAGCGCGAGGTATTTCATGTAACTGTATTTCGACCTGTTATCCATCCGCATACCTCAAATCCGACTCGAAAAAAAATAAGCTTTGCAGCCCTCTCCTCTAATTATGAATGCACCTGATTTCTTATTTCACAGCTATCTCCGTATTCAGCAAGGCAGCCTCGGACGACATTTCAAAGCAATCAATCAGGTGAACCCCTTATTTTCTTGCTGAATACCCCCGATTTCTTATTTTACTACTTTCTTCCGTATTCAGCAAGGCAGCCTCGGGCAACATTCCAGGCTAATCAGGTAAATTCCTTATTTACCTATGTTAACGTCCTAACTATTACTCTTATTCTTCCGATTGCGCGATCATCCTCTGGTTTCCGCCTCAACAGATTGCTTAGTAAAAGCATAACCTGCCTCGTTTTCCCGCTTAATGCATAACGAATGTTTGAAAACCCGGAAAAGCATTGTTACCGACGACAAAATGCCGACCAGACGGTCGGCGGTACCGCCTCATTATTCACATTATCTCAAGACTATTGATTATTATACTCCTTCGGCTTCCTTTTCATGACTCGGATTTTGAGCCACCTGCAGCATGGCGGTCATTACCGCCGCCAAGACTTTTACCCGCATTTCGTTGTACGAAAACGACAATTTCGTAAACACTTCCCCTTTGTGGGTAACGACATAATGCGGCGGCAAGTTGTTAAGAGCTTTTGCCGCGACATCAAGGTGGCAGCGTTCACACCGGCAGATTTCGAGGCTGGTGTCCGCCATCAGTTCCTTAACCGCATCCCGGACGATAATCTCGGTGTAATTGTGTAACTCCACATTCTTCCCTCCCGTCATAAACTCATTCGGTTTCCGTGATACTGACCGTGAAAACTGTTCCGTCAATCGTCAGACGCCAGTCGGTAAAGCGGCCGGTATTGATTGCCGCGGCGCACCGGCCAAGTTCGGCCAGATACTCCAGATAAACCTGCCGCGCTGTTGCCGGACTGATCGGCTGAAACCGGATCCGTTGCCCGGGCAGCATTTGTGCCAACCGCGGCAAATCGGCCGTGCTTACCGTCGCAATCTTCGCGTATCCTCCCGTCGTCTGACGGTCGGCCAGCATGATGATCGGGTTCCCGTGCCCCGGCACCTGGACCGCCCCGAGGGGGAGACCGTCCGAGATAATGTCGGCTCCGGCCTTGTGGTTGACCGCCGGTCCCGCCAGTCGATACCCCATCCGATCCGAGTCGGCAGTGATGGTATAGGTGCTGCGACTGAACAGCTCCAGGCCTTCCGGAGTAAAAAGATCATCCTGGGGGCCGAGGATAACCCGCAAGATCACTTCCTCCCCGTAATCCGGGCGAAAAGCGGCCGGCAGACGCCGACCGGCAACTGCCGAAGAACAAAGCTCCGGCGGCTGTCCGGTTAGGATGTCGCCGGCGATAAGAGCTCTTCCGGCTAAGCCGCCGATGCTCCCGCACACATATGTCGAACGGCTGCCCATTACTTCCGGCACCTGAAAGCCGCCGGCCACCGCCAGATAAGCCCTACAACCGTTTTGCCTACCGGCAAAGGACAGGACATCACCGGGTTGCACGGCAAAGCTTTCCCACATCGGAACCGGAGCACCGTTTAATTGGGGCGACAAATCACCTCCGCTAACGGATACTATGGTCGGGCCGCGGAAAGCAAGGACCGGTCCGCTCAGGGTTATCTCCAGCGCGGCGGCGTTCTCCGGATTGCCGACGAGCCAGTTGGCGATGCGCAGGGAAAACTCGTCCATCGCCCCGGCGGTCGGCACCCCGTACTGCTGATAGCCGTACCGACCCAGATCCTGGACGGTTGTCAGCAGGCCGCCGCTGCGGACATCGCAAAGCGGGCAGCCAACTGGCGCAGGTATTTCTGTCGTCTCTGACAAGCGGCTTTCTGCTGCCAACCGGTCATATTCGACTGCGTCGATCGGTCGAAATCTTACAGAATTGCCGGCCCGCAGCAGTACCGGCGGCACAGCGCCGGGTTCATACAGTCGGAGCGGGGTCCTTCCGATCAGGCGCCAGCCGCCGGGGCTATCCACCGGATAAACCCCGGTCTGCCGGCCGGCGATTCCGACCGAGCCGGCCGGTATCCGCAAGCGTGGATTCTCCAGGCGCGGTGCGGCTATTTTTTCCGTCATGCCGCCAAGGTAAGGAAAACCGGGGGTGAACCCCAGCATATAAATAAGGTAATCCCGGCTTGAGTGCAGTTCAATCACTTCGGCCGGGGTGAGTCCGTTCTTTTCCGCCACATAGGCCAGGTCAGGGCCGTACTCGCCGCCGTAAGCGACCGGGATGACGGTTACCTGCGGATCGGGCAGCCCGGAAACGGCGACAGCGGCCGCGCATTCGTCCACGGCGGTGGTTAACTCCGCTGCCGTTATTTGTTCCGGCCGGTACAGGATCAGGATGGACCGGTAAGTCGGAATAATCTCCTGAACTCCGGCAATCTCCGCCTGTTGGATCGCCCATGCGAGGCTCCGAACCCGGTTGTTTACTTCCTCGCTGATTTCATTTCCGCATTCCACGGCCAACGCCCGGTCGCCAGCCGGCCGAAAGCACAGCTTCGTATCCAAGCAATCCCTCCGTTCCCGGCGCCGCTCTCTACAGTGCGGCAATTTTCACCCCGGCGCCGTTCAGGCCGCGGCTTACGGCCGCAGCGAGTTCCGCCGCACCGGGAGTGTCGCCGTGCAGACAGATTGTCTCAAAAGCCAGGGATATGTCCGCTCCGTTGCTGGCCGTTACCTTTCCCTCCCGGACCAGGCGGACTATGCGCGCCGTCACTAACTCCGGATCGTGAATAACACCCTGCGGGCCGCGGCGTGAGACGAGACTGCCGTCGGCATGGTAACCGCGGTCAGCAAATACTTCCCTGGCTACCGGCAGCCCGACCGCCTGGCCCGCCTCGATCAACTGAGAGCCGGCCAGCCCGACCAGGATGAGTTCCGGATCAAAAGCTTTGATGCTCAGGGCCACCGCCTCGGCCAGTTTCCGGTCTTCTGCCGCCAAATTGTAAAGCGCGCCGTGCGGCTTGACGTGCCGCAATGTCACTCCGGCTGCCCGACAAAACGCATTCAGCGCTCCGATTTGATACAGGAGTGCCGCCCGCACTTCTTCCGGACTCATGGCCAGATTGCGGCGGCCGAAACCGCTCAGGTCGGGAAAGCCCGGGTGAGCGCCAACCGCTTTTCCGTATTCTTTGGCCAGGCGGGTCGTTGTTTGCATCACCGCGGGATCACCGGCATGAAAGCCGCAGGCGATATTGACCGAACTGACGTATTTGATGATTTCTTCGTCGCACCCCAGGGTGTAAACGCCAAAGCTTTCCCCCATATCACAGTTTAAATCGACCGACAGCATCCTTTCACCCCCGTAATCTGGCTCACCCGTTCATCCGCCGCCACTGATCGAGTGTCGTCATGATTTCCCGCGGCTTGCTCCCTTCGTGGCGGCCGACGATGCCCCGCTCTTCCATCATATCGATCAGCCGGGCCGCCCGCGTATATCCGATATGCAGCCGCCGCTGCAGCAGCGAGATCGACGCTTGGTTGCTCGTCAGAATCAACTCGACCGCTTTCTCGAACAGATCGTCCACATAATCCACCGCGTCTTCGCTCTGCTCCGTCATTTGAAAGGTAATTTCCTCATAGGACGGCGCCGCCTGCTGCTTCCAATAAGCAACCAAGCCCTCCACTTCTTTCTCCGAAATATACGCTCCCTGCACGCGCAACGGCTTGGACGCGCCTACAGGCAGAAAGAGCATGTCGCCCTTGCCCAGGAGTTTCTCGGCCCCGTTCATATCCAGAATAGTGCGCGAATCGACCTGGGAGGAAACGGCAAACGCAATCCGGGAAGGAATATTGGCTTTAATAAGGCCGGTAACGACGTCAACCGACGGCCGCTGCGTCGCCACCACCAGGTGAATACCGGCCGCCCGCGCCATCTGAGCCAGCCGGCAGATGGCGTCCTCGACGTCTACCGCCGCCACCATCATCAAGTCAGCCAACTCATCGATGATAACCACGATGAACGGGAGCGGCGCCGGCTTGTCCTCCGAATTGTCGCCCGACTGCCGGGCCAAATGATTATACTTGGTAATATCTCTGACGCCGGCGGCCGCAAAAAGCGAATAACGGGTCTCCATCTCCTGCACCACCCAGCGGAGCGCGCCGGCCGCTTTGCGCGGATCAGTCACCACCGGAGCCAGAAGATGCGGGATGCCGTTATAATTGCTGAGTTCTACCACTTTCGGGTCAACCAGCAAGAATTTCACTTCGTCCGGTTTTGCCTTAAACAGAATGCTGGTAATCAAAGTGTTGATGCAGACGCTCTTGCCGGAGCCGGTAGCGCCGGCAACGAGAACATGCACCATTTTCCCCAGATCGGACAGGATAGGCGTCCCGGCGATATCTTTCCCGAGGGCGACGGTCAGTTTCGCCTTCTGAGCGACAAATTCCGGCGCCTCCATCACTTCCCGCAAGGGGACAAGGGCAATTTCGTCGTTGGGTACTTCGATCCCGATCGCCGCTTTGCCGGGAATCGGCGCCTCAATCCGCACATCAACCGCCGCCAGGCTCAAAGCAATATCGTCCGCCAGGTTCAAGACCTTGCTTACTCTTAGCCCGGGGGCCGGCTGCAGTTCATATCTGGTCACGGTCGGTCCCCGGCTGACGTCCACGACTTTCGCCTGCACGCCGAAACTCGCCAGAGTTTCCTCCAAAAGCTGACTCTTGTCGGACCCTTCGCCTTTGCCCTTTACCCCGCGAACGACGCGCAGTCCGCGCAGGATGGTAAACGGCGGCAAATGATACTCCTTGTTTGTCGGCTGGTTTTTCAATCCTGCCGCCGGTTCCTCGGTTTTAGCCGACACCGGCGGTTTGGCCGACACCGGCGGTTCCGTCACCGGTGCCGGAGCGATTTTGCTCACAGGCGGCGGTAACGGTGTAATTTCTTCGCTCTCCTCTTTCCAATCGTATTCGTAAGTTACTTCCGGCCGGGCCGGCGGCTTATCGCGGCGTGGCTGTGTTTTCTTGGTCCCGCCGCTCGACGGAGCGAACACAAAACCGACGATCTCATCCTTTACGCCGCCCAGAAAAGCACCCAGGCGGCTTTTAATGTTCTGCAAACTGAGGACGAGGGAAGCTCCCGTAAGCAAAAGCAAGCCGATAACGGCGAGCGTGACCAGGACGATGGTCGTTCCGATTTCTCCGAAGACCTTCCGCAGCAGCCACAGGGAAAAAGCCCCCAGGAGACCGCCGCCCATCCCCCGCAGTCCGGCTCCGAACTCCAGTCCCGGCGACAGCTCGAGATGATAATAACTGGCTGCCACGATAAGGAGCAACCCCATCCCGGTGAGCCGGCTGACGCTGAAAACCTTGGTCTGGCGAACCATGGCGGCAAGGCCACAGAAAGCGATGACAATAGGGAAAGCGTCGGAAAGCCGACCCAGCACGCTCACAATCAGGCGTACGGTCAGGGAGCCGAATATTCCGGCCGACTGCAGATGTAACGCAGTATAAGATAAAACGGCCAAGGCAAGCATAAACAGGCCGATGATTTCATCCTTCACTTCACTTTTCAGTTGCTTCAACAGCTTCACCATCCGAATCACCTCTGCAGAGCTAATTCTACGTCGCTGATTCGAATCCCTTTTCAGCTATTTCGTTTCCAACCGAGTCATGTCCGAAAAGCAGCAAAGAAGGGCGAGTGCCCTTCTTTGCGAGTCGGTGTTTAATCTAAGGCGGCGGGGGAAAACTTGATAATGTTGCCCGGCTGCCACTGCGGCAGAAGATAATCCTGCGCGTCCGGGCTGATCAGCCGGACTATCCTGGCTTCAGTCAGGCCGAGCGGTTCGACGAGCAGGCGGCGTCCGTCCTGTTCGATTTCGGAATAGCCGGGCGCATAAGTCTCGATCCCCTGCAGGACCGTTTCCAGCGGGACGATCGTATACAGCATCAGCGCACCTCCTCCGGCTGACCGCTGTTCCCTGGCGCCGCCCGCTTGACTTCGACCAGTTCGTAAAGCTTGCTTACCGCCTTGGCCAGCCCGCCGATTTCGTCGATCAAGCCATACTTGACCGCATCAGTGCCGACAACGATCGTTCCGATATCGCGGGCGAGTTCTCCGGTCCGGAACATCAGTTCCCGGAATTTCGCCTCCGAAACCCGCGAATGGGCAGTGACGAAGCGAACCACCCGGTCCTGCATCTTATCAAGATATTCGTACGTTTGCGGCACACCGATAACCAGACCGGTCAGGCGAAGCGGATGAATGGTCATCGTTGCCGTCTCGACAATATATGAATAATCGGTAGAAACGGCAATCGGCACGCCGATACTGTGTCCGCCGCCCAGGACCAGCGAGACGGTCGGCTTGGACATACTGGCAAGCATTTCCGCGATGGCCAGACCCGCCTCCACGTCGCCCCCCACCGTATTGAGAATTACCAGCAGGCCTTCGATTTCTTTATTCTCTTCTATCGCCACCAGCTGCGGAATGATATGCTCATACTTTGTCGTTTTATTCTGCGGCGGCAAAACCAAATGCCCTTCAATTTGGCCGATAATGGTCAGAGTCTGAATATTCATTTTCCCGGCCGGTATATTCAACTGCCCGAGCGTTTCCAAGGTCTCGAGGGCCGCTTCTTTTTTGCTGGTTTCCGGGGCTTCCCGCTGCGGCGCGGCAGGAAGGGTTGCCGGTTCCGCGGCCGGGACGGCCGGGATCGTCGGTACCGGTCCCGGGGTTACGGTAAAATTGCCGGAGCCGCTTTTTTTGTTTGCCACCAGGCAGATCACGCTCCTTCGATAATGTCCCCATTAGTATAAGTAGAAAATTTCCCGTTCATACGCCTGGGAAAAGGAAAAGCTCAGCCGTTACAGCTGAGCTTTCCTTATCGACAAACTCCGTATTGTCATTGCTATGTAAGAGTACAAGACGAACTGGAAGCCGTAGGCGGCTTCCCCTGCAATCGGATGGAGATCCAAACCGAACAGCGGGCCGGAACGCATACAATGCGTTCCCTGCAGCCGGATGGGAAATGTTTTAATTCCGAATTACGAATTCCTAATTCCGAATTAGTTCAGATTTCCATGATAATCGGCATAATCATCGGTCGCCGCCGGGTCTTCTCGTACAGGTATCGGCCGAGAACTTCACGGACGCTGTTCTTGATCGAAGCCCAATCGACGCTCTTGTCGCCGACGTACTTGTCCAGGGCGGTGCTCACTTTATCTCTTGCTTCTTCCATTAACTGTTCCGATTCCCGGACATAAACGAACCCACGTGACAAGATGTCCGGGCCGGAAACAACTGTTCCGCTCGCTTTGTCGATTGCCACCACGACAATCAGAATACCGTCCTGAGACAGCTGACGGCGGTCGCGCAGGACCACATTCCCCACATCACCGACGCCGAGCCCGTCAACGAGTAATTTGCCGGACGCCACTTTGCCGGCTAACGCCCCCGCTTCTTCGGAAAACTCCAAAATATCGCCGATTTCCGGCAGGAAAATATTGCCTCGGTCTATCCCCATCTCTTCGGCTATTTCGGCCAGGTGAACCAAATGACGATACTCCCCGTGGAAGGGCACCAAGTACTTCGGCCGGACCAAATTAATAAGCAGCTTGATTTCTTCCCGGCTGGCATGGCCCGAAACGTGGACCTGGGATATTGGCTCGTAGATTACCTCGGCCCCCCGCCGATAAAGGTTGTTAATGGTCCGGGCGACGAGTTTTTCATTGCCCGGAATGGGCGTCGCCGACAGGACGACCGTGTCGCCCGGAATGATGTCCACCTTTTTATGGTCGCCGGTGGACATTCGGGTCAAAGCCGACATGGGTTCTCCCTGAGTTCCGGTCGAGATGATGGCGACCTGGTGCTTCGGCAGTTTGTTGGCGGCATCCATTTCGATGATGACTCCGTCCGGAGCTTTCAGATAATTTAAATCCAGAGCAATATTCACTACATCCACCATACTCCGTCCGACCACGGCCACTTTCCGGTTATGGGATATCGCCGCGTCGATGACCTGCTGGATACGGTGCACATTGGAAGCAAACGTCGCAACGATGATTCTGCCTGCGGCTTTACGGAAGATTTCATCCAAAGCCTTGCCGATGACTTTCTCCGATTTCGTGTACCCGGGCCTGTCCGCATTGGTGCTGTCGGACAGCATCAGGAGGACGCCCTGATCGCCGAGTTCCGCAAACTTGTGCAAGTCCATGACCTCCCCGTCCACCGGGGTTTGGTCGAGTTTGAAGTCACCGCTGTGGACAATCGTCCCGGCCGGGGTGTGGATACCCAAGCCGACCGCATCGGCGATGCTGTGGTTGACCCGGATAAAATCGACCTTAAAGCCGCCGATTTTAGCTTGTTCCCCGGGATTCACCCGAATCAGCTGGATATCACTTTCAGTGAAATTATGCTCGCGCAGCTTAGCCATTGCCAGGCCGAGGGTGAGTCTGGTGCCGTAAACCGGCACGTTTACCTCCCGCAACAAATACGCGAGGGCGCCGATATGGTCCTCATGGCCGTGAGTCAGCACGATGCCTTTCACTTTGTCTTTGTTTTCGGTCACATAAGTCATATCGGGAATGACAATATCGATGCCCAGCAATTCCTCATCCGGGAACGCCAAGCCGGCGTCGACAACCAGAATCTCTTTCCCGTATTCGACCAGGAACATGTTCTTCCCGATCTCACCTACCCCGCCGAGCGGAATCAGTTTGATCTTACCATTGCCGTTTCTGTTTCGGCTATTGTGTTTCTTACCCGCCATTAACTAACCACCTTCCGAATCCGCCAGCTCAAACCAGCTTCGAAAAATAAGCAATCCTCATCTATTATAAAGCACTTCGGCTGGAAGTACAAGGATTGTCTGTTAAGTAAGCGCCGCTGCGCTGAGCTGTTTGAGCCGGTGCATGTCGGCTGCCATCGCCGCCTGCAAAGATCGGTTATACAGGCCCGCAGCCGGATGAAACATGGGCAGATAAGCGCGTCCGCTCAGTTCCAGCACCCTCCCGTGGCTTTCCGTAATATTGTACTCCGGCCCGAGCAGAGCCTTCAGAGCGAAATTTCCCAGCGGGCAGATAATTCGCGGATTAATGGCGTCAACCTGGGCCGCCAGATGCCGCTGGCAAGCCGTGATTTCTTCCGCGCGGGGGTTGCGGTTATTTGGCGGGCGACATTTGAGGACACTGGTAATGAAAACCTCATTGCGATCGATGCCGGCGGCGGCCAGCAGGCGATCAAGCAAACGCCCGGCCGCTCCGACAAAAGGCCGGCCGGTCTCATCCTCCTGCCGCCCCGGAGCTTCACCGATCAGCATGATGGCGGCGCCGGGAGCGCCCTCGCCGGGGACGGCCTGCCGGCGGGTTTTGCTCAGCCCGCAGTCCGCACAACTGCGGACGTGCGCGTGGATTGTGTCGAGTTCCAATCGCTTTCCCACCTTTTTGTCAAGTCAAGGCTATTATAGCACGTTCCGACGGTTTGTATGTACAAGCGAAACTCCCCGCCGCAGCGGGGAGTGCCTCAGATCAGTTCAAGCTCCTTAAGAACAGCGGTAATCGCCGCTTCTTCCGCCGCCGTGGTCGTCACCAAAGGCAGACGTAAGCCGCCGACATCGATACCAATCAGGCGCAGGGCGGTTTTTACCGGTATCGGATTGGTGGTCACAAAAACAACTTTAAACAGCGGGTAAAGCTTTAAGTGGAGAGCTGTCGCCTTCTGCGGATCGCCGCTCACAAAAGCGGTTACCATCTCCTTAATCAGCTTCCCCGCCACATGAGAAGCGACACTGACGATGCCGGCCCCGCCCACTGCCAGGAGCGGCATGGTCAGGCTGTCGTCACCGCTGAAAATCTGGAAGCCATCCGGCACGGAGCGGGCGATTTCCGACGCCTGATCGATGTTCCCGCTCGACTCTTTAACCGCCCGGATATTCGGGATTTGTGCCAGGCGAATAATCGTTGCCGGCAGGATGTTGGAACTGGTCCGACTCGGAACGTTGTAAACCATCACCGGCAAACTGGTAGCCTGAGCAATCGTCCGGAAGTGTTGGTATAACCCTTCCTGCGGCGGCTTGTTGTAGTACGGTCCGACCAGCATGATGCCGTGAACACCGATTTCTTCCGCCCGCTTGGTCAATTCGACCGATTGCTCGGTGGAGTTGGAACCGCTGCCGGCGACCACCAGCGCCCGGTCGCCGACTTCCTCCAGGACAACCTCGTACAGTTTTAGTTTTTCTTCCACGGTAAGATTGGGCGATTCGCCGGTTGTCCCTGCCAGCACCAAACCGTCGGAACCGGTGTCGACGAGCCATTTGGCCAAAACCTTGGCCTTGGCGTAATCCACCGCCAGCTTCTGGTCGAACGGCGTCACCATCGCAGTCAGCATCTTCCCGAATCCTTGCATAACCTTACCTCCTTTTTTATCGGACTAGACTTCATCAGCCAAACCAAATTTAGCATGCAAAGCCTGCAGGCTTTTTCCCAAATCGGCTTGCTGCACCAGCCCGGATATCGTTACATGAGAGTCGGCAGTCTGCAGAATTTTGACTCCCGCGTCGTGCAAGGCTGCCACAAAAGTCGCCATCACGCCGGGCACACCACGCATGCCGGCGCCGACGATGGAGACCTTGGCGCAATCCTCGCCGGTGCCGACCGCCAATCCCATCCCCCGTAAAATAGCGACAGCTTTGGCTGTATCGCTGCCGGCGACCGTAAAAAACTTCCGTTCCGGAAAAACGTTGATCAGATCGATGCTAACACTGGCGGCAGCCAGTTCCTGAAACAGCCTGACCGCCAAGTCGCCGCTTTCCGGGCCGGGCGGAGTCTCCACCCGTACCTGGGTGACATTGGGCAGATAAGTCACTCCGGTTACAGTTCTGGTATCGACGGTGAAGGACACCCGGTCCTTCCCATTCCGGGCGACCAAAGTGCCGGGAGCGTCACTCGCGGTACCTTTGACCCGCAGCGGCAGATTATTCTCCATGGCGATTTCCACCGCTCGCGGATGGATTACCTTGGCACCCTGGTATGCCAGTTGGAAAAGCTCGTTATAGGTTACCGCACCAATCACCCTGGCATCCGGTACAAACTTCGGGTCCGCGGTCATTATTCCTTCCACATCTTTGTAAAATTCGATCGCTTCCGCTCCTAGGGCTACCCCGAGGACGGCCGCCGTTGTGTCACTGCCGCCGCGCCCCAGCGTAGTCACTTCTCCGGCCGGGGTCATTCCCTGAAAGCCGGCCACAATAACGACCGAATCGTTTTCCAGGCAGCGCCGGATGGCGGCCGGCTTTACTTCGATGACTTCGGCGGCGCCGAAGTTGCTGTCGGTAATTATTCCGGCCTGTCCCCCGGTCATTACTGCCGCCGAAATCCCTAATCCGGCAATGGTTTGCGCAACGATCGCCGCAGCAATAACTTCGCCGCAGGAGAGCAGCAAGTCGGTCAGATTCGGCACCGGCTCGCCGCCCGCTTCCCGCATCAGCCTGAGCAGCGTATCGGTGGAATAAGGATCGCCTTGCCGCCCCATGGCGGAAACGACGGCAACGACCCCATACCCGTTTTGCTTCGTTGCAATTATCCGGTCGGCTACCTGCTGCCGCAATTCGGGTGTGATGACGGAAGTGCCGCCGAATTTCTGAACGATAATCTTCACCAGCGTTGCCCCCTCGTAGAACAGGTGAACCGGACCGGGTCATTCATGACTTGGCCGTTTCACAACCGGATAATCAGCCGGAACAGTTACCGATATTCCGGAAAACAGATATCGATTGTCCGGTTATTATCACAGTATATTTGCCCCATTTCCCGCTAGTGCTTGTCAGCGGCGCATAACGGGGAGAATTTTTTCTCACTGCAGCAGAGTCTCTAACCCAAACACTACTCCTTTAACTCGCTTGACGTGCCTGATTGCCAGCATTATTCCGGGCAGGAAAGATTCCCGCGACAGAGAGTCGTGTTTGAGGGTGAGGGTTTGCCCCAGTCCGCCGAACAGTATCTCATGGTGGGCAACGGAACCGGGCAACCGCACGCTGTGAATGCGGGTCCCGCCGATATCGCCGCCTCGGACACCGCCGACGCTTTCTTTCCCAACCACCCCTTCCCCGGGAGCGTCGGCCTCGCGCCCCGAGTTGATGCGTTCGGCAATCTGGAGAGCGGTCCCGGAAGGAGCATCGGCTTTCGCCGGATGATGGCGTTCAATTACTTCGGCTGCAGGGAAGAACCGGGCGGCCTGGCCGGCGAACTGCAGCAGCAAAACGGCACCGATGGCAAAGTTGGGAGCAATTATGACACCGACCGACTGTGCGAGCGCCAGCCGGTGCAACTCTTCTCTTTCCGCCAACGGCAACCCGGTCGTTCCGACGACCGCCGCCGTCCGACTGGCCAGCGCCGTCCGGATATTTCCCGCCACCGCCAACGGATGAGTAAAATCAACCAAAACATCGGCTTTTGTCTCCCGCAGTACGGCCGCCAGATCATCGGAAACTATTATACCTGACGGTCCGCCGCCGGTGATGCCGCCGATATCTTCCCCGGCTCCTCTGATATCGACAGCTCCTATCAGTTCAGTATCTCCTTCCCGCCCAATTGCCCGGATAACCTCCTGTCCCATTTTGCCGCAAGCCCCGGCTACAACCACTTTGATTATCGCCATTTGACCTTCCCTCCCTTTTTCTTAAGCAGAGCAGGGCAGAACGGCGTAGGAACGAAAAGCGGCCGCTCACTCTCGTCACAGTGTCATACTGCCGCCCTGGATGAAGCTTAATTATTAGTTTTCCGTTGCCGCCTTCCGCCGGTCCGGAAGCATCCCTGCCTGATCCTGTGGGAAAGTATATGCACCGGGCCGCCCCGTAATAACAGGAAAGTGCAGCCAGACAACCTGGCTGCACCGGCAGATCAGTGGACCTCGACGTCGCTGGCGCCGTACCTCCGCAGGACGGTGGCCGCATCATTCGTTTTGTTGTCAGAGGTGTGGACCACGGCCAGAATTTTGCCGCTCTTCACCTCATTTTCGTAGTAGCGGCTGCGTTCCGCCGGGATACCGAAATCAAGCAGCCCGCCGGCTACTCCCCCGGTGACTGCGCCGGTCAGGGCGGCCGCAATCGGTCCGGCGGCCAGCAAGGGCCCGATCCCGGGGATCGCCAGGGCCCCGGCTCCGGCCAGGAGTCCGCCGAGCCCGCCCAGCAAGGTTCCGGTGCTGATCCCGTCGTAGACCTCGTCCGTGCCGCCCATTTCCGCTCCGGCACCTTCCCGTCCTTCAGTGCCGCCCATGCGGGCTTGTTCCTCCGACTGGTTGTCCGACTGTCGTCCGCCCCAGCCTTGTCCGGTGCTATCATTTTTTCCGTCGTTTTTTGCCACCACGGAAATCTCGTTGTGGTCAAAACCGTTCTCCGACAGGTGCCTGACGGCTTCTTCCGCCTGGTTCCGGGAACTGAAGGTACCGATAACCGTTTTCGCCATGCGCTGAATCCTCCTTCGAATTAGATGTTGATTTTGCCGTGATTAGCGTTCCCAACTCCGGCGGATTTATACAAATCCGCTAGGCTTTACCGGCGCGACCGTAAAGACGAGATCTTTTTCTCCGTCAGCTCGACGATGATTACTTCCGGGCCGACTTTTTTCACGGCAGCCCAGGGTACGGTGACCTCCCGCCGGTCGAAGAACAGGTTATGGAGCACACCGCCCCGTTCCGGCAGGATGATTGCCTCGATTTCACCCGTCGCCGCATCAAAGGCCAGATCCGAATCCCCGACGATGCCTAACTTCTCCCCGTCACAGATATTGATTATTTCCTTTCCTTCAATATCGCTCAATCGCATATCGCCACCCCCGCTGCACCGCCGAAATTGCCGGCGCGTCTGGTTAACAATATGACCAGGCCCCGCTGTTTATGCGGAAAAAACTGCCGCTTGGCAGCGGCAGTTTTTTCTCTTTATGCTTTCTCGTCTTGCTTCCCGATCCCGGTCGAACCGAACCCGCCTTCACCCCGTTCGGATGGGGCAAGCTCATCAACCGTTTCTAAAACCGCCCGGGCTACCGGCAGAAACAGAATCTGGGCAATCCGGTCACCCGGATTGAGCGTGAACGGCTCCGGGCTGTTATTCTGCACCGGACAGACAATTTCGCCGGTGTAATCGCTGTCGATGACTCCCACGGCGTTGGCGAGGCTGATGCCGAAACGGCTGGCCAATCCGCTGCGGGGAAAAACGAGCGCGACGTATTCCGGCGATGGCAGTTCGAGCGCAAGCCCCGTGCCGATCATTGCCCTGGACCAGGGTAGGATAGTGACCGCTTCCGGGATACAGGCGGACAAATCCATCCCGGCCGCACCGTCTGTCGCATAGAACGGCAGTCGGACGATATCATCCCGCCAATGTGCCAGCTTTTTCAGTTTTACCCGGATTGTCGTCTCGGCACCGCCCATACTGCTTGCCCTCCCTTACGCACTCGCCCCGGCTTGTTACAGCTCGGCCAGGACATTATCCTCCACCGGACCGACGGCAGCCAACGCCAGTCGATCCGGATCAAGCACTGCTTCGGCCAGTTCTCTGACCTCGTTCCGGGTAACAGTGTCGATCCTGGCAATCAACTCGTCCGGCGAAACGACCCGCCCATAATAGATCTCCGATTTGGCCATCCGGGTCATCCGGCTGTTCGTGCTTTCCAGGCTCAGGAGCAAACTGCCCTTGAGCTGCTCTTTCGTTTTTGCCAGCTCGGCCTCCGAGATGCCCTGAGTGCGCAGTTGGTGAAATTCTTCCAGCGTAAGCTGAATAACGTTGTCCGTGCATTCCGGACTCATGCCGGCGTAGACGGTGAATAATCCGGCATCGCGAAAGGAACTCTGATACGAGTAGATGGAATAAGCCAATCCCTTTTCTTCCCGGATGGACTGAAACAGGCGGGAACTGGCACCGCCGCCGATGACGTTGTTGATAATGTACAGCGGATAAACAGCCTTATCCAATTGGCCGACGCCCTGAGTGCCAAGACAGATGTGGACCTGCTCCGTTGGTTTTTGCCGGATGGCGTTTTCCGGCCGGAAAACCGGTCCTTCCTCCCGATCCGGCCCGCCCTTGCCCGCCAGGCCGGAAAAACAGCGCGTTAGCGTACACATGACTTCGGCGTGGTCAATATTCCCGGCGACAGCTATGATGCAATTGTCCGGAGTATAATGCCGGGCGTAGTATTCGGTGACGGCAGGCCGGTCGAATTGGCGGATGCCTGCTTCCGGTCCCAGGATGGTGTTCCCCAGCGCATGCCCGGACCAGACAGCCTGGATGAACAAATCGTGCACCAGTTCATCGGGTGTATCTTCGTACATCTTGATTTCTTCCAGGACGACGTTCTTTTCTTTTTCGATATCCTCGGGAGAAAACAAAGAATTCAACACCATGTCCGCCAGGACCTCGGCGGCCAACGTAAAATGGGTATCCAGAACCTTGGCGTAATAACACGTGTATTCGCGGCTGGTAAAGGCATTCAACTGGCCGCCGACCGCGTCCATGGTTTCCGCCAAGGCTTTGGCCGTCCGGTTTTTTGTCCCCTTGAACAGCATATGTTCGATAAAATGCGAGATGCCGCTTTGTTCAGCCTTCTCCAGGCGGGAGCCGACGGTGAACCAGACACCGAGACTAACCGAGCGGACATAGGGAATTGCCTCCGTGATTACCCTGATCCCGTTATCCAAGCGCTCTTTCCGGTACACCCGATTTCCCCCTAATAATAAAATCGGCCGGCTTAGTCTTGTCCATCCTCCGGTCAGCCGCCGCAAATTCACCCCTAATTATACAGGAACTCTTTTTCCGAGGCAATAGCTTTTTCATGGGAGAATTTCCGTGACCGTCGTCAGGCTGAAGCCCTGTTCGCGCAGCCCGTCGATAATCGCCGGCAGAGCTTCAATCGTCTGCGCGGTGGGATGCATGAGCACAAACGCCCCGTTATGCGCTTTGCCGAGTACGCGGCCGACGATGGTGTTCACCCCGGGCAGTTTCCAATCGACCGTATCGATACTCCACATGACGGTCTTGTAACCGAGCTCGTCCGCCGCCGTCACTATCGTCGCATTGAACTCTCCGTAAGGCGGGGCAAACAATTTTGCCTCCTTGCCCGTTACGCGCACTATCGCCTCGGACGCCTTGGTGATTTCCACCTGATTTCCGGCTTTGTCCAGGTTTTGGTGATGCCGGTGGTCATAACCGTGATTGGCGATTTCGTGGCCGGCAGCGGCAATTCGGCGCGCCAATTCCTGGTTTTCCTCCACCCATTTCCCGCCCAAATAGAAAGTCATCTTAACGTCTTTTTCCTGCAGGATATCGAGAAAGCGCGGCAGATACTCTTCCCCCCAAACCACGTTGCAGGTGAGCGCAACGGAATGGACATCGGCACGGCCCCGAAATATGGGCCCGATCTCCATCCAATCCATTGCCGTCAATACTCGCCCGGCGCCACCGACCGCTGCGCCCAGAAGGACAATTAACAGGAGCACGGTTCCCACCAGGAGAGCGCGACGGGGAAGCCGCAGACAGATAATCGGCATTCGGTATCACCCCGGCTGTTATTTTCGACCCTTAATACCTATGCCGCCGGCCGGGTGAATATGAAGTTAATGTTTTCCCACAAAAAAACATAAACCGAAACATTCCGGTTTATGCTTGGTTCGCTTTTGCGTCTGTCATCATTATGACGCTGCTCGATTCCTAAGCGTCAGCTTCGCTGGCCTTTGCTTTGTCCGCCCGGAGGACTTCCTTGCGGGAAAGATTCACCCGGCCTTGCCGGTCGATCTCGGTAACCTTGACGGTGACTTCATCCCCGACGGCAACTACGTCTTCCACCTTGCCGACCCGTTCCTCCGCCAACTGGGAAATATGAACCAGACCTTCTTTACCCGGTAAGATTTCCACAAAAGCGCCGAAGTTCATCAGGCGGGTAACGCGGCCCGTGTATATCTTGCCGACTTCCACTTCCTGAGTCAAGCGCTCGATCCATTTGACCGCCTTATCCGCATCCGCCGGATTGATCGCAGCGATAAAAATCTTCCCGTCGTCTTCGACGTCGATCTTGACATTAGTCTCGGCAATGATTTTTTTGATCACTTTGCCGCCCGGTCCGATGACGTCGCTGATCTTCTCCGGATCAATCTCCATGGTAATGATCCGCGGCGCGTACGGTGAAAGCTCCGAACGCGGGACAGGGATGACGGCCAGCATTTTACCGAGAATAAACAGGCGGCCTTCCCGGGCCTGCTCAAGCGCCCGCCGGAGAATTTCCTTCGAGACGCCGGCGATCTTGATGTCCATCTGCAAAGCGGTGATGCCTTTCTCCGTGCCGGCAACTTTGAAGTCCATATCGCCGAGGGCGTCTTCGATGCCCTGAATATCGGTCAGGACGGCTACCTTCTCGCCTTCCTTGACCAGACCCATGGCCACCCCGGCAACCGGAGCCTGCAGCGGCACCCCGGCGTCCATCAAAGCCAGAGTACTGCCGCAAACGCTGCCCATCGAGGTTGAACCGTTGGACTCGATTACTTCCGACACAACCCGGATGGCGTAGGGGAATTCTGCCTCGGGCGGCACCATCGCCAGCAGCGCTCTTTCCGCCAACGCTCCGTGGCCGATTTCCCGGCGTCCCGGTCCGCGCATCGGTCTCGTCTCCCCGACACTGTAAGGCGGGAAGTTGTAGTGGTGCATATACCGCTTGAATTCCTCATTCCCGAGACCGTCGAGGATCTGCACATCACCCAGAGGCCCGAGGGTGACTACCGACATGACTTGCGTCTGACCGCGGGTAAACAAGCCGCTGCCGTGTGTCCGCGGCAGTTTGCCGACCTGGCAGTCGATCGGCCTGATTTCATTGACTTTGCGCCCATCCGGCCGGATGCCGGAATCCAGAATGGATTGGCGCACCAGTGCCTTCAGCATCTTGTGCAGAACGGCGTCGATTTGTTTTTCATGCTCCGGGTACAGTTCGGCGAAGTGCTCGATGGTTTCTTTCTGGACCTGGTCAAGATTTTCTTCCCGTTCCTGCTTGTCCGCCGTCATCACGGCAGACTGCAATTTCGCAGCCGCATAGGCACGGATTTCCTCGCTCAGGGCTTCATCCACTTTAAACAAGGCGACTTCTCGCTTCGGTTTGCCGACCTTGGCGGCGATGTCCTCGATAAAGGCGACAATTGTCCGGATATGATCATGCCCGAAGGCAATCGCATCCAGCATTGTTTCTTCCGGGATTTCTTTGGCCCCGGCCTCAACCATCAACACGGCATCTTTCGTTCCCGCTACCGTCAGGCTGAGCCGGCTTAGCCCGCCCTGCTCCTCCGTCGGGTTGAGCACCAGTTCGTCTCCGACCAAGCCGATGTTGACCGCTCCAATGGGCCCGTTGAATGGGATGTCCGATATTGACAAAGCCGCGGAAGCACCGACCATTGCGGCGATCTCGGGGGCATTGTCATGGTCGACTGAGAGCACGGTGGCCACGATCTGGACATCATTCCGGAAACCTTCCGGGAATAAAGGCCGGATCGGCCGGTCCGTCAGCCGGGCGGCCAGGATAGCCTTCTCCGAAGGTCTCCCTTCCCGTTTAATGAAACCGCCGGGGATCTTCCCGACGGCGTACAGCCGCTCCTCATAGTCGACAGTCAGCGGAAAGAAATCGATACCTTCCCGCGGCGCCGCCGAGGCAGTTGCCGTGACCAGAACGGTCGTGTCCCCATATCTTACCAAAACCGCTCCGCCAGCTTGCTTTGCCAGTTCTCCAGTTTCAATGGTCAATAAACGTCCGCCAAGTTCTAGTTCGAATTTATCTGGCAATCTAACACCTCCTCCTGTCTAGAGAGAATTTTTTTCCAAACATCGTTTTTCCACATTATTTCTATTATTTCCTGCCTCCAGGCAAAAATACAATAAAACAAGAGTGGATAATCCACCCTTGTTAACGCCGCAGTCCAAGCCGTTCGATCAGAGTGCGGTAGCGTTCGACATCGCAGTTGCGCAGGTAGTTAAGGAGATTACGCCGCTTCCCGACCATTTTCAACAGGCCGCGCCGGGAGTGATGGTCCTTGGCATGGGTTTTCAGGTGTTCCGTCAGGTAGTTGATTCTTTCCGTCAGGATAGCGACCTGAACCTCCGGCGAACCGGTATCGCTGTCGTGCACTTTGAATTTCTCGATAATGCCCAGCTTCTGCTCCGTACTTAAAGTCATGCTCTTCACCTCCTTATATTCTAAACCCTGCAAGCCAAGAATACCGTCGGAGACTCGGCATTCCTAGCAAGCAGTTACTTGCCGATAATAGTAATCACCAGGCGCCCGATTTCCACATCCTTGGCGACAAAATCAAATACCCGCCCGGACGCGGCACTAAACCCCCGAAAGCGCGTTGCGGCCGGTATCCGGCCGGGCAGTCCCGCTGCTGCGCCCACAATATCGGCAGCCGTAATGCCCGCTTGGCGGTCGGCCCGCAACCGCTTGCGCACATGGTCAGTGATAATAATTCGCATGCCTCTTCCCCTTTACCGCCTGCGGGTATTAATGGGCATGGATTTTGACGGCGCCCTCTTCCTCATTTTGGGCCAGCATCGTATACAGCGCATCCTGAAAAGCGGTTACGACCGAATTTTCTACGCCGCATCTTTCGTATATCGCTTCCAATTCTTCCCGCAAGGTGTGGAACTCGGTGCTAAGGCAGATGCTCGAAATCCGGTCGACGATCAGTCGCATCTGCTCATCTTGATAGTCGGCAAGCCTTAACATCCTGCTCCGTCCTCCTTCCGAAAAAGAATAGCGGCACTTCCCAAGTCATTCTATCACATCCGCGGCCGTTTGTAAACTTACCCAACTTCCGGCTCTGGTTATTATCTATTGCCGATGCCGTTGATTAATTCGCTTTTTCGGTAATGCTTTATTTCCGGTTCGTTTAGCACCCGCTCGGCGACAGCCCGGTCCAACTTAAGCTGCTCGGCGAGTTCATTTCCGTCGCGGAATGTCCGTTCCGGGCGGATCCGGGTAACAAATTCGACCGTCAGGTCGGCGCCGTAAATGTCCTGCACAAAGTCCAGAATATGTACCTCCAGACGCAGCCGGCGCTTTTCCGCCGCATAAAACGTCGGGCTGTAGCCGATGTTGGCTATCCCGCGGAAACGGCGGCCGGACAAGCAAACATATACGGCGTAAACGCCGGCCGCCGGCTGCACGAGCCGGGGATCAACATCGATATTGGCCGTCGGAAAGCCCAGACTTCTGCCCCTCCGATCCCCCGCCACCACCTTGCCGCTGAGAAACGGATACCCGCCAAGACAGTCGGCCGCTTCCTCCACTCTGCCCGCCTCCAGCAAACGGCGAATGGCGGTGCTGCTGACGGTAATCCCGCCGCAGGTTACCGGCGCCAGAACATCTACCGCGATGCCGTACTTCTTTCCCAGCTCCCGGAGCATTTCGGTATCCCCGTTTCCCCCGCGGCCAAACCGGTAGTTAAAACCGATACAAATATAACAAAGCTTCAGGTCCCGCCGGAGAACGTCGCGGACAAACTCTTCCGGAGACAATTGCGCTACGGATGGGGTAAACGGTATCTTTGCCAGGATATCGATGCCCATCGCTTCAAGCAGACGCACCTTGTCGGCAAAACCGGTCAGTAAGGCCGGTCCGGATAGTTGATTAGTAATCTCCCGCGGGTGCGGGTCAAAGGTCACAACCACGCTGCAGCCGGAGTTGGCGGCTGCCGCTGCCTGCGCTCGCCGGATAACTGAGCGATGGCCGATATGCACACCGTCGAAAGTACCGAGCGCGGCGTAATTATTTTCCGCCGGAGAGCTGCGGCCGCTGCTCCATTCAAACACTTCCATGCCTCTTTCTCCCCTTCAGACAAATACCTTATCCGGTTTGATTATCCCGTCATCCTGCCGCACGCCGACGGCCAAAAATTCCCCGGCTGCCGAGTAGAGGCGGACATGTTGGCCGCCGTTATCCGAAATAAATGTATACCCGGCGCTGATGCTCCGCCCGTGCCGTACCGCTTCCGCTGCCGCCGCATCCAGCCGACAAGCCGGCAGCGCGGCCAGCGGATAATCCAGCGGCACCAGAGCCCCAGCCAAATCCCCGGCTGTCCGCAGCGCCTCAAACTCCTCCAAGGTCAGAGCAGACGCGGCGGTAAAAGGTCCGGACATCGTCCGGACTAAATAGGCCAAATGCCCGTTGCCACCAAGCGCGAGACCGATATCGGCGCAGAGAGTGCGAATATAAGTGCCTTTGGAACAAACTACATCGAAAAGCAGGGAAGGGAAACCGTTATCGTCCGGATAAAATGCCAGCAAATCCAAAGCGTAAATCCGCACCGGCCTGGCCTCCCGGGCGACTTCCTTCCCCTTCCGAGCCAGTTCGTACAGCTTTTGTCCGCCCAGCTTGACGGCAGAATACATCGGCGGTATCTGCCTGATTTCCCCGGTAAATTGCTGAAAAACGCGGCGGACGTCCGTTTCCCGGATATGGGGCATCGGTGCCTTCCGCAAGACCTGACCGAAAGCGTCCTGAGTATCGGTGCCGATCCCGAGCCGCAGAATCGCCCGGTAGCCCTTGGTAGCGTCCAGCAGATAATCGGTCAGCCGGGTCGCCTGCCCGACGCAAATCGGCAGAACCCCGGCCGCATTCGGGTCAAGCGTTCCGGTATGTCCGACTTTTTTTACCCGCAGACGGCTGCGGATAAAGGCAACCACATCGTGGGAAGTCATGCCGGGTGGCTTGAGGATATTGAATATTCCGTCCATCGCTGATCCCACCGTCACTGTTTAGTCATTGACAGCTTTGCGTGCGGCAGCTATTACGCGCTCTTGCACCGCCGCAACCGCTCCCGGCAAGGTGCAACCGGCCGCCTTGGGGTGTCCCCCCCCGCCAAACTGCTGAGCCAGGGCGTTTACATCGCAATGCTGCCGCGCGCGAAAACCGACCCGCACCGTACCGTCCGCCTGTTCTCGAAACAGAAGCGCAACTTCCACTCCGTCGACGGCGCGGGCAAAGCCGATCAAACTTTCTGTTTCTGCCTCTTCAACCCCGGCAGCCTGCAGCATTGGCCGCGTGGCGGTAAGCCACGCGACTTTTCCGCCCGGACTGACGGTGAGAGTCGCCAGGACGAGGGCCAGCAATTTTGACTGTTCGTACGAGCGGGTTTCAAACAAGGCAGTATTGGCAATGGCGGCGTCCGCCCCGCACTCCAGCAGTTCAGCCGCTATCCGGTGGGTACGCGGGGTCGTGCTGTCGTAGCGGAAAGAACCGGAGTCGGTGGTAATCGCCGTATACAGGCAGGTCGCGATATCCCGGTCCGGCTTTACCCGCATTGCCTCCAACAGCAGATATACCTGTTCCCCAACGGCGGCAGCCGCCGGATCGACGTAATTGTACCCGGCGTAACCGGAATTACTGACGTGATGGTCGATATTGACGGTAACCGCCGCTTCCGCAAAACAATTCTGACCGCCGCTCAGGCGCTCCGGTGTTGCGCAGTCAAGGGCGATGGCAACTGCCGGCGCCGCCCCGGTATCCCCCGCGGCAGCCAACAACTGCGCACCGGGAAGGAAACCATAAGCGGACGGGAGGGCATCGAGACACAGGCGAATCTTGCTCTTGCCCATGGCCCGCAGTCCCAGCCCCAGCCCCAGCAACGAACCGATACTATCCCCGTCGGGATTGATATGGCCCATCAGCAGAAAATCATCTTGTTTCCGCAGGAGTTCGGCTATTTCCTCAATTATGGTTTCGGTCTGCTTCTTCATTCCCGTTTCTCCCGTCGGAAACAGTATTATTGTCCGCCCTGACCTGATTGAGCAACTCAGAAATCCGGGCTCCGTATGCGATGGATGTATCCAGGGCAAAAGCGATTTCCGGCATATAGCGCAGCCGAATTCGTTTGCCGAGTTCGGTGCGAATGAAGCCGGCCGCGCTTTGCAGACCTTGCAGGGTATCGGCCTGTTCTTTACCGTCGCCGTATACGCTGACATAGATTTTGGCGTGCCGCAGGTCGCCCGACAGTTCGACGTCGGTTACGGTTGTCAGTTCGCCGATGCGCGGATCTTTCAGCGCATGACCGACGATGTCGCTAACTTCCTCCTTGAACATTTCCCGCAGACGATTAACCCGCTGGCTCATAATACCACCTCACTGACTTCCGGTAATGGTTAACTCTTCTCTTCTAAAGTAAAGGCCTCCAGAATATCTCCCTCTTTGACGTCGTTATACCGCTCCAGACCCAAGCCGCACTCAAATCCGGCCGCAACCTCCCGGACATCGTCTTTGAACCGCTTCAAAGAGTCGATCTTCCCTTGGTGGACAACGGAGCCGTTGCGGATAACCCTAATTTTGGCGCTCCGCAGGATTTTGCCATCCTGGACGTAACACCCGGCAATTGTCCCGACCTTCGGCACCTTAAACAGAGCGCGCACTTCCGCCCGGCCCAGCACGACTTCCACGAATTCCGGATCGAGCATTCCCTCCATGGCCGCCTTGATATCGTCGATCGCTTCATAGATAATCCGATAAGAGCGAACGTCGATATTCTCCTGCTCCGCCATGCGCCGCGCATTCGTATCCGGGAGCACATTAAACCCGATTATGATAGCATCCGAGACGGTGGCCAGCATAACATCCGATTCGGTGATGGTGCCGACGCCGCCGTGGATGATGTTCAGCCGTACCGAAGGGTTGGTCAGCTTCTCCAACGACTGTCTGACCGCTTCTACCGAACCGTGCACGTCGGCCTTCAGGACGATGTTCAGTTCTTTCACCGTGCCTTCTTTGATCCGGGCGAACAAATTGTCCAGGGTTACCTTATGGGTCCGCTTCGTTTCGTCTTCCCGCTGGGAGGTCATTTTCTCCTCGACGTTCTGTCGAGCCGTCTTTTCGTCGGCAACAGCGAAAAGCAGATCGCCGGCCTGCGGAACATCCGACAAACCAAGCACCGCCACCGGTGTTGAAGGTCCGGCCTGCCGCAGCATTTTCCCCCGCTCATCAATCATCGCCCTTACTTTGCCGGAGGTCAGCCCGGCCACAATGCCGTCGCCGATCTGCAAAGTTCCGGACTTAATCAGCACCGTGGCAACCGGTCCCCGACCCTTATCGAGTTCAGCCTCAATAATAATCCCTTTGGCCGGCCGGTTCGGATTTGCCTTGATCTCCTGCATCTCAGCCACCAGGAGAATCATCTCCAGAAGCTCGTCGATTCCGATCTGTTGGGTAGCCGAGACTGATACGACCACGGTGTCGCCGCCCCATTCTTCCGGAACGAGGCCGTGCTCGGTCAGCTGTTGTTTGACTCTGTCCACATTGGCGTTGGGCCGGTCAATTTTGTTAATGGCTACGATAATCGGCACATGCGCTGCTTTGGCATGGTTAATCGCTTCGATCGTCTGCGGCATAATCCCGTCGTCGGCCGCCACAACCAGAATGGCAATATCCGTCGCCTGGGCGCCGCGCGCCCGCATCGCCGTAAAGGCTTCGTGACCGGGGGTATCGATAAAGACGATCTTCTTTCCGTTCAACTCAACCTGATAGGCGCCGATGTGCTGAGTAATTCCGCCCGCTTCCGTCGCCGTCACCTTCGTCTGCCGGATAGCGTCCAACAGCGATGTCTTCCCGTGGTCAACATGTCCCATGACGGTAACGACCGGCGGCCTTATCTGCAAGTCTTCCGGAGCCTCGCCCGTTTCACTGTCGATAATCGGCAACCGTTCCTCCGGCCTCATTTCTTCGCCTTCCGCTTTCGGCTGCGGCTCTTCCACCTGGAAACCGAAATCGCGGGCAATTTTCCTGCCGGTATCCGCGTCGACCTCTTGATTGATATTCACCATCAAACCCTGCCCCATCAGCTTTTTGATTATTGCCGTCGGGTTGAGGTTGAGCATTTGCGCCAGTTCTTTCAGATTCATGGCCGAGTTGATGCTGATGACTATGTCCTTATTGTCTTCGACGGTACTCGCCGCAGCCTGACGTTCAAAGCGCTGCGGCGGCCGCCGCGTTTGTTTCGCGCTCGTTCCGCCCCGTTTCCTGCCTTTTCCCGCGCTTTTTTTCTCACCCGTCTCCGCGTTTGCCGGTTTATTAGTCGCGGCCGGCGCTGGCTTGGCGGCAGGTGCCGCCGCTGGTTTCGCTGTCGGTCTTGCTGTCAGTCTTGCTGCCGGTCTTGGCGCCGGTGCGGCCTTCTGTTTCATTGCCGGAAACGGTGCCGATACCGCCGGCGATTTTACTGTCGGCTTAACCGGTGCGGCTGCCGCCTTGGCTTTTGGCGATGCGGTCGTACCGGTATTGTCCTTCACCGTTGTATTCCCGGACGGTTTGGCCGCCGGCCGCGGCTTGGCCGCATCTCTCGGGGCAGCGGCAGCCGCACGAATTTTGGCTACCGCGGCATCATCCACCACACTCATGTGGTTTTTCGCGTCAACCTGCAGCTTGCCTAAAATAACTAATAAATCCTTACTGCTGATGTTCAACTCTTTTGCCAGTTCATGGACTCTGATCTTGCCCATGTCTTCACCCCCGTCTCGGTATTCAAACTCCGGTCACATCTCCTGCTCTCCTCCCAGACATTCTTTTATGACTTTGGCAAACCCGCTGTCGAGGACGGCGACAACCGAGCGCGGCGCCTTGCCGATGGCCCGGCCTAATTCTTCTTTTGTCGCGTACTCCGCTAAAGCGGCGCCGTGATAGGCACTGAGATTCCGGAATGCTTTACTGGTATTGGCGGATGCATCCGCCGCGAGCAAAACGAGGCTGGCTCGCCGCTTGATGACGGCCGTTCGTACTCCGCTCTCCCCGGAAGCGAGCTTTCCGGCCGCCTGGGCAAAGCCGAGCAAAGCAGCCACTTTACTTGCCATCAACTGATTATGCTCCGCCGGAGCGTTGCCAAAACGTCTTCCGAAATCGGACATTCCAACGCTTTTTCCAGCCGCTTTTCCTTGATGGCTTTGGTGATGCAATCTTCCTGCGGGCACAAATAAGCGCCGCGGCCCGATTTTTTTCCGGTGGGATCGACTACGATATCATTTTCCGGGGTGCGGACCACGCGAAGCATTTCCCGTTTTGGCTTCATTTCCTGGCAGCCCAGGCACATCCGTTGGGGAACCCGTTTTTTCTTCAGCATACACCACAACTCCTTCCCTGCTTGTGTGGCAGCTAATCACCCGCGTTAATTTTCGCCAATTCGTTCTGGATCGTCTGCGTCTCACTCTTGATGTCGATCTTCCAATTCGTCAGCTTTGCCGCCAGGCGCGCATTCTGCCCTTCCTTCCCGATCGCCAGAGACAGTTGATAATCGGGCACGACTACCCGGGCAATTTTAGCTTCGCTGTCGATCGTTACCGAGACTACCTTGGCCGGGCTCAAAGCATTGGCAACAAACCGGGCCGATTCCGGATCCCACTGCACGACATCAATTTTCTCGCCGCGCAATTCATTGACAATAGTCTGGACGCGAATGCCCTTGGGACCGACGCAAGCCCCGACCGCATCCACATTTTCATCCTGCGAGTAAACGGCCAGTTTCGAGCGTGACCCGGCTTCCCGGGCAATGGATTTCATCTCCACGATCCCGTCGTGAATTTCCGGCACTTCCAATTCGAATAACCGTTTGAGGAGTCCGGGATGCGTGCGGGAAACGAAGACCTGCGGTCCTTTTGTCGTCTTCTTGACTTCGATGATATAGGTCTTGATCCGTTCCCCCGGTTTGAGCACTTCGTTGGGCGCTTGCTCGGCCGGAGTCAGGACCGCCTCGACCTTACCCAGGTCAATCAACACATTCTTGTGTTCGAAGCGCTGCACGATACCGGTGACGATATCGTTTTCGCGGCTGGAGAATTCTTCGAAAACGATCCCCCGCTCCGCCTCGCGAATGCGCTGCACGACAACTTGTTTGGCTGTCTGGGCGGCAATCCGGCCAAAATCGCGCGGCGTGACTTCGATTTCCGCCACATCCCCCAAAGTGTAGCCCGGATTGATCGCCCGCGCCTCCTCCAGAGAGATTTCCAGGAGCGGGTCGCCGGGTGTTTCCACAATATCTTTTTTGGCGTAAACCCGGAATGCCCCGGTTGCCCGGTCGATGTCCACGCTCACATTCTGGGCGGAACCGAAGTTGCGGCGGTACGCGGAAATCAAGGCTGCTTCAATGGCATCGATCAAAATTTCCTTCGCGATTCCCTTTTCTTCTTCAATCTGGTCCAGAGCTTCCATAAACTCACTGTTCATTCTGCTACCTCCCCGATCATGCATACCATTATCCCCGTCAAAAGACCGGATGCAGATTAGCTTTGGCAATCCCGGCCAGCGGTATCTCCGCCGTACTTCCGTCGGGAAACTCAAGGCTGACCAGTCCGTCGTGATAGGCAGTCAAACAACCGGTGAATATTTTCTGACCGTTTATCGGCGCAAACACATGAATGTCTATCGTCTCGCCAATAAATTTCCGAAAATCGCGCTCGGTCTTCAGCGGACGATCCAAGCCGGGGGAAGAGACCTCCAAGTGATATTGCTGCGGGATGGGATCGACTTCATCCAGCTTATCACCCAGCTTTCGGCTGACCAGGCTGCAATCGTCCAAGTCAACGCCGTCCGGCTTGTCGATGGTAACCCGTAAAAACCAACCGCCGCTTTCCTTCCGGTACTCCACTTCAACCAGTTCCAGCCCCATCTCTGCCGTGATCGGTTCGGCCAACCGCCGGACAATATCCGCAACCCGCTCTCCTTTCACCCGACCATCCCCCTTTCTTTTATGACGGAGATATTTTGCCATTCCGCTCATCCGGCTATACGATTGGGGCAGACTCTCCTAACAATTGAAGAGTGGGTTTTGTACCCACTCTTCCCGTCAAACCTGCCGCACTTTCCTAATCAATCCCGCCCGCAATAATTCTAACCTATTATAGCACTTGCCGCCAGAATTTGCAAGTCACTTATTCGTCCCCGTGCTCAATACTCCGAACGCCCGGCGTTTTTGTCAGTTCGCCGATTACCGTATTCATCGACAGAGCAACCGGAATCTGGACCAGGACGTGAACGCAAATTTCCTCCGGACCCTGGGCTTCGGACAGATTTATCCGCTTGATATTGACATTCAGGTCCCCGAGAACCTTACCGATGGCTCCCATCTGCCCCGGCGCATCACGAATCACTAATTTGAGCAGGTGGTATGCCCGTTTTTCAATCACCAGATACTCAAATCGGTTGAGCAACGTAAGGGTGAGAAAAATTATTACCGTGCAGGCAACGGCCGGGATATACAGGCCGAGGCCGGCCGCCAGTCCGATCCCGGATATCGCCCACAGACTGGCCGCCGTCGTCAGACCCTTGATATTCACGCCCTCCCGGAGAATAGTGCCCGCCCCGATAAAGCCGATGCCGCTGACGACCTGGGCGGCGATCCGCCCCGGGTCGACATTGGTGAGACCGCGGTACATTCCGGAGATCTCGATGGAGACCATCATGATCAGCGCCGAACCGACACAGACAATGATGTGCGTGCGAAAACCGGCCGGACGGTTGATCGATTCCCGCTCCAGCCCGACGATACCGCCCAACAGGACGGCCAAAGCCAGTCGGATAATTACCTCAGTCGTGCCAATCACCGAACCTCAGCACCTTTACCGGTAGTAACGAATAATGTCCCGGTACATCCGTAAGCGGGAAGCAAAACCGGCGAACAAGCCCATTTTCTCTTCTTTCATAATATGGGTCAAGCCGGGCAGCATTACCGTTTCTGTTTTCAGGACAGCTTTTTTGGCGTAACGGTTAAGGGCAATTTCCACCCCGAACCGGGACAGTTCCAACCCGGAGACCGCCCCCAGCACCGAACGGCGGACTGCTCTCTGGCCGGTCAGTTGCGGCGCAATCCGCTGTGCCAGATAAGTCAAAAAGCGACCGCTACTGAAAATGCCGAGTGTCATGTCTGACCCGTTTTCGGTGACCGGACGCAGCAGGGAAAGGACATGGTCGGTCGTGAGGCCGATCAGGTCGGCATCCAGAAGCAAGATGATCTCAGCGTCCGTACTGCGAAATCCGGCCGCGACCGCCCCGCCTTTGCCGGAGTTGCGGTCGAGCGTGATAACCCGGGCTCCGGCATTCCGGGCGACAGCCGCCGTATTGTCGGCCGACCCGTCATCCACAACGATTACTTCGGAGAGCTCCCGGCAGGCAAGGACGGGACGGAGTACGGACCCCAGTGTCTTTTCTTCGTTGTAAGCCGGGATGATTGCCGCGATTTTCATGCTTAGGCTCCTCTCACCGCACGGTCGAAACTTTGATAAAGAAAGCCTTCATCCGGTCGGACGAAAGCCTCGAGCGCATTACTGCCAAAACCTGGCTCAACTTCATTATACGAGCGGCCCGTCGGCTTGTCAATCAAGGAAACTACGGCACCGGTAAGGGAAGCGGTCGGTGTATCCGAACTCCGGTTTTCCCGTTACCGGCGGCGCCGCCGGTCATTGAGAATACAGGCTGGCTCAGGCCTCCGGTTCTGTGCTATTGTCGTCGATAACCGCAGCAATTTCGGCCATAAGAGCATCAATTAGCTGCTTCTCCGGCACCTTCCGGAGCACTTCGCCGCGACGGAACAGCAAACCTTCACCGCGGCCGCCAGCGATACCGATATCAGCGTCTCTGGCCTCGCCGGGGCCGTTGACGGCACAGCCCATGACGGCTACTTTCAGCGGATGGCTGATGGGCTGCACGCGCCGGCCGACTTCCTCCGCCAGCCCGATCAGGTCGATCTGGCAGCGTCCGCACGTGGGGCAGGAAATCACTTCGACGCCGCGCTGCCTTAAGTTCAGAGCCTTGAGGATTTCCCAGCCGACCCGGACTTCCTCGGCCGGAGCGCCGGTCAGGGAGACGCGGATCGTATCACCGATGCCGTCCGCCAACAGCGCACCGATCCCGACCGCCGACTTGACCGTTCCGGCAAAGGTTGTGCCGGCTTCCGTTATCCCGACGTGCAGCGGGTAATCAACCGCTGTCGCGATGCGTCGGTAAGCGTCGATAGTAGTTTTGACATCGGTCGCCTTCAGGGAAATAATAATGTCGTAAAAGTCCATGGCCTCCAGGATATCAACATGCCGGAGGGCGCTTTCCACCATCGCCGCGGCCGTGACCTTGCCGTGTTTTTGCCGGATATCGCTCTCCAGCGAACCGGAGTTCACCCCGATGCGAATCGGCACCCGTCTGGTTTTGGCCGCCAGGATGACCTGGCGTACCGCGTCGGCTGCCCCGATATTGCCCGGATTGATACGCAAGCCGTCCACGCCGCTGCTGATGGCCTGCAGGGCCAGGCGGTAGTCGAAATGAATATCCGCAACGAGCGGTATGTCGATTTTTGTCCGGATATCTTTTAACTTTTCCGCCGCTTCCATGTCGACGACGGCCGCCCGGATGATTTCACAGCCGGCATCGGTCAATTCCTTGATCTGCCGGACCGTCGCCGCCACATCGCGGGTATCGGTCTTGGTCATCGACTGGACGGAAACCGCCGCCCCGCCGCCGACCGTGACGGAACCGACCCTGACCGGACAAGATTTTCTTCGCACCGCCTTCACTTCCCATCTTTAGCCGTGTCGGTTAAAACCAAATCCGCACGGCATCACGATAAAGGACAAAAACCGCCAGGATCATCAACAGGGCAAAACCGACCAAATGGAAGAAATTCTCTTTCTCCGGGTCGACCGGACGGCCCCGAACCGCCTCGGTCAACAGAAAAAACAGGCGGCTGCCGTCCAACGCGGGAATTGGCACGAGATTGAACAAACCGATATTGACATTGATGACGGCGGCAATGTTCAGGACATACAAGAAACCGAGACGGGCAGCCCGCCCGATGATCTGAGCCACGCCGAGCGGCCCGGTGACATCGGCCGGAGCCTGCCGGCTGATCATTCTGACCAACTGCGTAAAGATATAAGATGTAACGTAGAGCATCTGCTTGAAACCGGTAAGCAAAGCTTCCAGAACGCCGGGAGAACGCACTTCGTAGGCGGGGGTAATGCCGATCCAGCCCCGCTCTTCGCCTTCCTTCGTCTTAGGCGTAACCGCCAGATTAATTGTCTGATTATCGCGCCGGACGGTCAAATCAAGTGAGTTCCCCGGATTCCGGCTGATGATGGACACCAATTCGTCCCAGGTCGCCACCACTGACCCGTCGATTGCGATAATCTGATCGCCGGGCAGCAGCCCGGCTGCGTCGGCCGGTTCGCCGAGAACGATTTCGCCGATTTCGGAAGTGGATGAGACAGCTCCCGTCGGAATGCCGGTAAAGAAAACGAGCAGGCTGAACATCAGCGCGGCCAGCAGGAAGTTCATCAGCGGGCCGGCGGCGATTACCCCCATCCGCTGCCAGACCGATTTCCGGTTAAAGGCCCTCTCGTCATCAACCGGCTCGGGCCCTTCCCCGGCCATGCGGACAAAGCCGCCGAGCGGAAAAAGGCGGATACCGTAATTCGTGTCGCCGCGCCGGACGGAAAAGACTTTAGGCCCGAACCCGAGACTGAATTCCTCCACCCGGATACCGGAACGCTTGGCCGCCAAGAAATGTCCCAATTCGTGCACAAAAACCAGAAGACCGAAAATGACTATCGTGATCAGAATTACCATCCGTTTACCCCCTTAGTCTTTCCAGGCAGCTGCTGTGTCCCGGGCCCAGGCATCCGCAGCCAAAACGTCCGCGAGGGTCGGCTCTGTTTCCGGCGCGTGCTTTTCCATCACAGCGGCAATCACTTGCGTAATCGCCGGGAAACCGATTGTTCCGGCCAGGAACATGCCGACGGCCGTTTCGTTGGCCGCGTTGAATACAGCCGGCATTGTTCCCCCGATTGTACCCGCTCGATAAGCATAAGCCAGCCCGGGAAAAGCTTCGGTATCCGGCCGGGCAAACGTCAGAGTGCCGACTTCCGGCAGCGATAACCGCTTAATTATACTCGGCTGCCGGTCCGGATATGCCAGAGCGTATTGAATCGGCAGGCGCATGTCGGGTTGACCGAGCTGGGCGATTATCGCTCCGTCAACGAACTCCACCGCCGAATGAATAATACTTTGCGGGTGGATTACTACCTCGATTTGCGAAAGCGCAACCCCGAACAGCCATTGTGCCTCGAGGACCTCCAGGCCCTTGTTGACGAGAGTAGCCGAATCGACCGATATCTTTCTGCCCATGCGCCAATTCGGATGGCGAACCGCCTGCTCGGGGGTAACCCGGGCCAGCACAGTTCGTTCCCAGCCGTAAAACGGTCCGCCGGAAGCGGTTAAAATGATTCTTTCCACCCGGCCCGCATCTTCCCGGTGCAGGCATTGGAAGACGGCACTATGTTCGCTGTCGACCGGCAAAATCGTAGCCTGACATCGCGCAGCTTCCGCCATAACCTGCGCCCCGGCGGCGACGAGGACTTCTTTCGTCGCCAAGCAGACCGTTTTCCCCTGCCGGATGGCGGCAAGAGTCGGGGCAAGTCCGGCCATGCCGACAATGGCCATAACCACCGTGTCGACGGCCGCATCGGCCGCCGCCTGACACAAAGCCGCCTCGCCCCAAGTCACCCTGATTCCGGTGTCGGCCAGCCGGACGGAAAGCTCATGCCCCTTGCCGACATCGGCCACCGCGACAAGGGTCGGCTGGTATTTTCTGGCCTGAATCTCCAGTTGCTGAATATCGGAACCCGCCGCGAGCGCGAATATCTCATAATCTGCCGGAAAAGCATCCACGACGGAGAGAGTTTGCGTTCCGATGGACCCGGTAGAACCAAGCACCGCCAATCGCTTTTTCATGGCCTTCCGTTCCCCTTTCCGGCTGCCCGTCAGTTTATTATAAACGCGAGCAAATAGTAATATACGGCCGGAGCAACGAAGAGAAGACTGTCGCAGCGGTCGAGAACACCGCCGTGTCCGGGGAGAAGCCGGCCGGAATCCTTAACGCCCGTATAGCGTTTGATAGCCGATTCGACCAAGTCGCCGACTTCGGCCGCCAGGGCGCCCAGGCTTCCCAAGGCAAGCAGGTGCGGGACCGGCAGCGGCGAAACCAAACTGACGGCAGCCAGACCGGCAATACTGCCGGCGAGCCCGCCCCAAGCCCCGGCGACGGTTTTGTTCGGGCTTATTTGCGGGCAGAGTTTTCGCTTGCCAAAATTGATCCCGATGAAGTAAGCCGTAATATCACACGCCCAAGTGATAACCAGTGCCAACGCGACACACCAGATACCGCCCGGCAGGTTACGCAAAAGAAGAAGAAAACTGAATAAAAGTCCGACGTATAAAATCCCGTAAGCCGTAATCATCGCGTCGATTACCGAGTATTCTCCGTACCGGAACAGCGGGTAAAGCATCGGCACGATTACAACTGCGGTCGCGATTACCCCCAGATGTTCCGTCCCAAACCAGTAAACCAGAAGCGGAACAGCGACCGTACCAACATAAAGCAAGCCGCTTACCGGTTGATGGCCTTTGTGGACAAACATGCGATCGTATTCGCCGGCGCCGATCGCGGCCGCAAATACGATCAGGGCCAGGAAAGGCAAGCCCCCCAGCCAGACAAAAACACCGGCCGCAATTGCGGCCAGGAGACCGCTGACAAAGCGCTGTACCAGCATTTTTTCACCACCAGGTCATTGTCAAATTCGGCCGAAGCGCCGTTCCCGCTGCTGGTAATCAGCAAGCGCCTGAGCTAAATGCGTCGGCCGGAAATCCGGCCAGAGCACATCGGAAAACCAGAATTCCGCGTAAGCCGCCTGCCAGAGAAGGAAGTTACTCAGACGGTTTTCCCCGCTGGGCCGGATAATCAAATCCGGGTCCGGCATTCCGGCCGTGTATAGATGCTCGGCGAACAACGCCTCGTCAATGGCGGCGCTGTCGGTAATCTCACCGTTCAGCGCCTTCCGGGCGATGGCTTGCGCCGCGTCGACGATTTCCGCTCTTCCGCCGTAATTCAGAGCCATGTTCACCGTCATCTTCTCGTTATCCGCTGTCAGTGCTCCCGCGCGCATGATTTCTTCCCGAATCGGCTCCGCCAGACGGTCAATTCTCCCGATAAAATTAAGCCGGATACCGCCCGCATGCAGTTCGGCCACTTCTTTCCGCAAATATTCGATCAATAAGTCCATCAGTCCGATGACTTCTTCCTGCGGACGCTTCCAATTTTCCGTCGAGAAAGCGTAGAGCGTCAAATACCGGATACCTTGTTCAGCACTGAAACGGACAATCTGGCGCAGAGCTTCCACCCCGGCCCGATGGCCGGCGAGACGGGGCAGTCCGCGCCGGGTTGCCCAGCGGCCGTTCCCGTCCATGATGATGGCGACATGAGTCGGCAACTGCCCGCCGGCAATTTCCGGCGCTACTGAATCAGCAGCAGCACGTCCGAACAAGTGTTGCCAAAATGATGCCATTTTCTACCACCAACTTTCCCCCGCCGCACCATTCAAAATTAAGCCCCCTCAGTTTGCGAGGGGGCCCATAATTACTTAGACACAATAGCTCCCACGGGACAGCTGGACTCGCAGACTCCACACTCCAGACAGGCTTCGGTAATTTTGTAGATGTCGCCCGACTCAATCGCGCTGGCCGGACAGTTGCTGGCGCAAGTGCCGCAGGCGATGCAGGTGTCGGTAATCACATAAGCCATTTCTTTTCACCTCCTTTTTTACTCGTAGCTCTCCCGAGCTATGACCAACTCAACTCCGTTATCCGGCAACTCCCGCTGCCGGATAATCCTACTAGCCCCGATCGAAATCTTCGCCCGGGGGGGCTTCGTTTCCAGCACTTTGATTTCCTCGATTCCAGCCGCCCGCAAACAAGCTTTGCCCGCCTCCACTTCCCAGGCGATGACGTCCGGCCACTGCATCATCCTTCACCCCGGCAAGTCAACTAAACTTCCATAATTTCTTTCTCTTTGTTGGCAACCACCTGATCAATTTCCTTGACGTATTTGTCGGTAAGCTTCTGAATCTCCGCCTGAGCTTTTTTGTTATCATCTTCCGAAAGCTGACCGTCTTTTTCCGCTTTCTTGCAAGCCTCATTCGCATCCCGGCGAATATTCCGGACAGCAACTTTTTCTTCTTCCGCTTTCTTGCGGACCGTTTTGACCAGATCATTGCGGCGCTCCGTCGTCAGATGCGGAATCGGCAGGCGAATGACGGTCCCGTCGTTCGCGGGGGTCAATCCCAAATCGGATTTCAAAATCGCTTTTTCGATATCGTTGATGCTCTTCCGGTCCCACGGCTGAATTACGAGCAATCTCGGCTCCGGCACGGAGATATTGGCAAGCTGATTAAGCGGAGTCGGGGTGCCGTAATAATCAAGACTGATGCGGTCCAACAACGCCGGGGTCGCCCGACCGGCCCGCAGTCCGGCCAGGTCTTTAAGCAAAACCTCGACTACCTTCTTCATCTTGGTTTCCGAGTCACGTAAAATCTCCTTAACCATCACGCGTCATCTCCTTTCACGTAAGTCCCGATGTTTTCCCCCATAATCACTTTTTTGATATTCCCCGCCTGCTGCAAATTAAAGACGATAATGGGGATACGGTTATCCATGCACAGGGATGTTGCCGTTGAATCCATCACGCCGATACCGTTTTTCAATACATCCAGATAATTGATTTCTTGATATTTTTTCGCATCCGGATTGAGGACCGGATCCGAGTCATAGACTCCGTCCACTTTGGTCGCTTTCAGGATTACTTCCGCCTCAATCTCCGCCGCCCGCAAAGCAGCCGTCGTGTCGGTGGAAAAAAACGGGTTCCCCGTGCCGGCGGCAAAAATCACCACGCGCTTCTTCTCCAAATGCCGGATCGCCCGGCGCCGGATGTACGGCTCGGCGACTTCCCGCATTTCAATCGCCGATAGGACCCTGGTTTCTTCCCCGTGCTTTTCCAGAGCATCCTGCAGAGCCAGAGCATTCATAACGGTCGCCAGCATGCCCATGTAGTCGGCGGCAGCCCGGTCCATGCCTTTGCGGCTGCCGGCTATACCACGCCAGATATTTCCACCCCCGACGACGACAGCGATCTCGACGCCGGCCCTTTTGACCTCAACGATCTGTTGGGCGATGGAATCAATGATATCCGGGTCAATGCCATAGCCGCCCTTGCCGGCCAAAGCCTCCCCGCTCAACTTGAGGACAACGCGCTTGAACTTCGCTTCATCCATGCTGCACCCTCCAGTCATCTCAATACATTTTCGCCAATCCGCCCGGAATTCCTTTACCGGACGCCGAACTTTTCATTTCCCACTTGAAAAAAGAGAACACGTTGTGTTCCCTTTTCAGGCGCTCTGCTTTATTTGGTCTCCGCAACCTGTTCGCCGACGGCAAAACGGACAAACCGTCTGACCTGAATGTTTTCACCGATGCGGGCAATTTTTTCTACGATAAGATCCTTGATTGTTTTATCCCCGTCCTTGATGAACGGCTGGAGCAACAGGCAATTGTCCTTATAATACTTCTCGATCTTGCCCTCCACGATCCGGTCCAGCATCTTTTCCGGCTTTCCTTCATTTAAAGCCTGGGCTTTTAAGATTGCCCTCTCTTTTTCGATTACATCGGCCGGAACCTCATCCTTGTCGACATACTGCGGGCTCATGGCGGCTATCTGCATGGCAATGTCATGGACAAGTTCGCGGAATTCCGGGTTGCGGGCCACAAAGTCGGTTTCGCAATTCACTTCCACCAGCACACCGACCTTACCGCCCAGGTGGATATAAGAATCGATGCTGCCCTCCGCCGCCACGCGGGAAGCTTTCTTCGCCGCCGCGGCGAGTCCTTTCTCCCGCAGAAATTCGATCGCTTTTTCCATATCGCCGTTCGTTTCCGCCAGGGCTCGCTTGCAATCCATTATTCCGGCACCGGTTTTCTCCCGCAGATCTTTCACCATCTCTGCACTGACCATCTTCGCTTCCTCCTTACTAAAGGTAAAGGTGTGGACAGGGAATAACCGCCCTGTCCAAGCCTCCTTACCCATTATTATCTGGTGGATAACCGTCCGTTATTCGGCGGTCTGTTCGCCCTGCTTACCTTCCAAGATAGCATCCGCCACTTTGGAGGTAATAAGCTTGACGGCCCTGATCGCGTCGTCGTTGCCGGGGATAATGTAGTCAACCTCTTCCGGGTCACAGTTGGTATCAACGATGGCCACGATGGGAATTTTCAGCCTTCTCGCCTCGGCGACGGCGATCTTTTCCTTGCGCGGGTCGATGATATACACGGCGCTCGGCAGGGACTTCATATCCTTAATGCCGCCCAGGAATTTTTCCAGCTTTTCCTTTTCGGCCTTAAGATTGGTCACTTCTTTTTTCGGCAAGACGTCAAAGGTTCCTTCCGTTTCCATGCGGTCCAGTTCGTGGAGACGGTCGATCCGTTTGCGGATGGTGGCGAAATTGGTGAGGGTGCCGCCTAACCAGCGCTGATTCACAAAAAACATGTTGCAGCGCAGCGCTTCTTCGCGCACCGATTCCTGGGCTTGTTTTTTCGTCCCGACAAACAGAATCGTTTCCCCGGCTTCCGACAACTCCCGAATGAACCGGTATGCCTCTTCAATCTTCCGAACGGTCTTTTGGAGGTCAATGATATAAATTCCGTTACGTTCCGTGAAAATGTACGGCTTCATCTTCGGATTCCAGCGCCGGGTCTGATGACCGAAATGCACGCCGGCTTCCAACAGCTGCTTCATCGAAATTACTGCCATAATGTCACCTCCCTCCCGCTCGGTTTTCTGCCTCCGCTTTCTTCATCTTCCGGCAAAACCGGGGAGCTTGTCACCCCGGCACCGTTGCCGAAATCCAAAAACGTGTGTTATGGAGCCAAACACCACTAGGTAGTATAGCACAATTCCATCCGTTTAGCAAGAATGGCAAAGGATTTATTCGCGGACCACCACTGTCACCGGCAAAGTCACGCCGCGCCAAGGTTGAACGGCAAAAACTTTGCCGCTGAAATCGCGCTCGAGACTGCGGTAAACCCACCCGCCCGAGTCGCCGCCCATCTTGGCGGCCAGAGCATTGACATCGATCCGCTGCAGGATTGCGATCAGACTGCTTTCCACCGTCTGTTTCAGATGGGTTTCCAGTTCACCGGTCGCACTGTCCGGGATCGGTATCGTTACTCCGGCGATTTGAATGCTCGCGGCGATCACTCCGCTCTTCATCTGGCTTTCCACCAATTGCGGGACATTTTGCCGGACTTCGGCGATTGCCTTGGCTAAATCAAGTCTTGCCTGCTCTTCGATCCGGGTCTGGACCATCCCGGCAATCGTCTTGGCGTCGATCTCCACAACCAGTCCCCGCGCCAGCAAAACCGAAAGACCCGCCGCCAGGAGGACTGCGGCGACCGCCAGTCCGGCCGCAAAACCCTGCCAGAAACGTTTACCCGCATTCTTCCATTCGCCAATCACCGGCATCACCTCACCCCTATAGTATGCCAGGATCAGCCAAGCATATTACATCCGTTGCTTTGCTCCGGTTCAGAATGAAAGCTTGCTGTCCAGGTAAGCTTCCAATTCCTCGATCGGCAGACGGATTTGGGTCATTTCATCCCGTTCCCGGACGGTGACCGTCCGGTCGTTGACCGAGTCAAAATCGAAGGTGACGCAGAAGGGCGTGCCGATTTCGTCCTGCCGGCGATAACGCCGGCCGATGCTGGCAGTCTCATCGTAGTCGCACACATATTTCCGGCGCAGCCGGTCGTACAATTCACCGGCCTCGGCACTCAGTTTCTTGGTCAGGGGCAGCACGGCAACCTTAACCGGAGCCAGGGCCGGATGGAGCTTGAGGACGACCCGCGTATCCCCGGCCGCGAGTTCTTCTTCGTGATAGGCGTCAATTAAAAAGGCCAGCGCGACCCGGTCGACCCCGACCGAAGGCTCGATGCAATACGGAACGTACTTTTCATTTGTCACCGGATCTAAATAGCTGAAGTCGGCCCCGGAATGAGTGGCATGCTGTTTTAAATCAAAGTCGGTGCGGTCGGCGATGCCCCACAGTTCACCCCAGCCGAAGGGAAAAAGGTATTCGATATCGGTGGTCGCGTTGCTGTAATGGGAGAGTTCATCTTTGGCATGGTCGCGCAGCCGGATATTATCCGCCGTCATACCGAGGCTGAACAGCCAGTCCCGACAGTATGCACGCCAGTAATCAAACCATTGCAGATCCTCACCCGGAGCACAGAAAAACTCCAGTTCCATCTGCTCAAATTCTCTGGTCCGGAAAGTAAAATTACCCGGAGTGATTTCATTCCGGAAGGATTTCCCGATCTGACCGATGCCGAAAGGCACTTTCTTGCGCGTCGTCCGCAAGACGTTTTTGAAATTGACGAAAATCCCCTGCGCCGTTTCGGGTCGGAGATAAATTTCGGCTTTGGCATCTTCGGTTACTCCCTGATAAGTCTTGAACATCAGATTAAACTGGCGGATGTCGGTAAAATTATGTGCGCCGCATTTCGGGCAGGCAAAACCTTTTTCCCGGATAAAATCAAGCATCTGGGCGTGCTTCCAGCCGGCGACGGAAAAATCCGACTCTCCGGCCGCCGCCATGTTTTCCTCGATAAGTTTGTCCGCCCGGAAACGGGATTTGCAGTCCCGGCAGTCCATCAGCGGGTCGTTGAAACCGCCGACGTGCCCGGAAGCGACCCAAACCTGCGGATTCATCAGAATGGCCGCATCCAGACCGACATTGTACGGGGATTCCTGGATGAACTTTTTCCACCAGGCTCGCTTGACATTGTTCTTGAATTCAACTCCCAGCGGCCCGTAATCCCAAGTGTTGGCGAGACCGCCATAGACCTCCGATCCGGGGAAAACGAACCCCCTGGCCTTGGCCAGATTGACGATTTTGTCCATGCTCTTGCTTGTTGCCACTGCTACCTTCTCCTTTCAATTGGACTTAAAAATAAAAACCTTCCGTCCCCGAATAAGGGACGGAAGGTTGCCTTCCGCGGTTCCACCCTTGTTGGCCTTACGGCCCGCTCTTGCTCAGCCGGCTTCCGGGCGCCGTTCACCGCCGCCTGTCACCGGGCTTGCACCCTCCCCGGTTCGCTTCCGACAGGTCCGGCAGATACTCCTCTCCGGGCATCGCCGTATATCCGCTCTTCGAATATTCTACCAGAATCCCCTGATTTGTCAAGGCTGTAATATTTTGCTCCAAAGCCGCTCCAAACATACCGCCGAATCGGCTTCCTTAAATTGACATACCATCCCGCTTTTGTTATCATGGTGATAATAAATGCGCGGAAGGAGTCAACCGAATGAAAAAGAATGCCCTAGCAAATCTTGCTTGCTTAGCAGTATTGCTCCTGCTCTCCGGCTGCAGCAACAACGGAACTCCGGTTCCGGTCGATGAAACCCCGCCGGCAGTGGAAGAACCGGCGGATGAACCTACCCAACCGGCTCTTCCTGGCGCCGTATTCGTCTCCGTCGAGAACCACACGCAAGCCAGACCGCAGAGCGGCCTGGACAAAGCCGATCTGGTCTTCGAGATGGATTCGGAAGCCGGCATCACCCGTTTCCTGGCTCTCTTTTATACGGAAGCAGCCGACCAGATCGGTCCCGTTCGCAGCGCCCGCTCCTATTTCGTACAAATCGTCAAGGCGTTCGACAGTCCTTTCGCACACGCCGGGGGAAGCGAAGAAGCGCTGTTGCTCCTCAAGTCGCTGAAAATAAAAAACCTGGATGAGATCTACGGCTCCGGAGCCTACTTCTGGCGCTCCAAAGACCGGAAGATGCCGCACAATTTGTATACCAGCACCGAACTCCTCGTCCAGGGAGCCGAAAAAAGAGGTTACAAACTGCTCCCGTATACACCGCTGCCGGAGGGCACGGCCACCGGCGGCACCGAGGCCGCTTCCTGCAGTCTGAAATACGCCGACAACAAATACTATAAATACATAACCGAATACCGTTACGACGGTGCCGCTTACGCAAAATTCGTCAACGGCGAACCGTTTACCGTCAGCGGCGGCAACCAGATCACCGCCGCCAATGTCATTGTCCTCATCGCCCAGAGCAAGTGGCTCGGCAACCAAGACCCGCCCCTGACTGATATCAAGATTGTCGGGAAAGGTCAGGCTTTTTATTTCACCCAGGGTAAAGTATACGAAGGAGAATGGAAAAAAACCGCCCCAGAAGCGCATTTTGAATTTACCGCCGGCGGGGAAACAATGTTATTCAGTCCCGGCAAAACCTGGATCAATGTTATTCCGGCGGAAGCCGCGCTGACTTACACCACGGCCGAATAAACAGGGCAGCGACGACGTGACGGTCATTCGAGTCTGGCTATCACATCGCCGCTGCTGATTTTTTGCACCACGGCAGCCGTGTCCTCACTGCCGTTAAACCGATAAACCCCGGCCGGAATACTGACTGCCCCGTTTTGACCGCTCAGTTCCTGCTCAAAATCCTCGGCCCGTGCTATAACTCCGGCGGCTGACAGCATCCCGGCGACCTGCGCCTTGTTCATTCCCGGCGGGATACAAACGACTACGGTTCCACCGCCGTCGCCTTGGGCCGGGGTAAACGCCACGACCTCGTCCCGAAACACCATACCCAGCGCTTCGGCCCGCCGGATAACCACGCTGTCCGGGATATCCCGGTCAAACAGCACCGCCGTCGTCCCCGCCAGCACCAGGCCAATACCAATCCCCAGACAAATCCACCGATTGATTAATCGCTGCATCCCGGCCCCTCATTTCCGTAGTTGGAGTATGAGCTGGACTTCCCCCTTGCCGATGCCGGTCACCCTGGCAATCTCACCTTCCGGCCAGCCGGCGGCTGCCAATTCCAGAACGCGCTGGTATTTCCCGTCGGCAGCGAGAATTTTTTCATTTCGCTTCCCGCCGCTCCGGTGTTTTTTTCTTTCCGCGTGCTCCGCCAGTGGAATCGGGTCCGGATAGGCGGCTTTTACCTCCACTGCTCCGACCGCCTCTGCTGCCGGTAATTCGATCGGGCGTACCGCTTCAGCCCTTGCCTGTCGCGAATCGGCCAGCAGTTCGCGCAGCTTGGCCGCCTCAACTTCCATCTCAGCAATAATTGCCTCGGCGAAAGTTTGCAATTCACCGGCAATCTCCTTCAGGTCACTGGCGCAGCGTGCCTGCTCCCGGACTAACTTGCCGTTTGCCTGCCGGATACTGTACAAAGACCAGATGATTAAACCACTGCCGACAAGCAAAAAAAGATACTTCATTGCCGTCCCTCCTACCCGAACAAGTCGGTGCGAGTTAAGTCCGGATATCGATATGGTGCCCCAAAGATCTTTCCGGCTCAGCCGAATCGGTAGAACCCGCTTCTTGTTTCGGGCTTTTCCCCGGCCGCTCGTGCCGTTTCCGGCGTTTTTCAGTCTGTTTATCCGCTTCCGCTTTCTCCGCCTGCGGCGAGGTAACTACCTTTTTTTGCCGGGTGAGGGCCAATTGCTGAAGCTCGGCCGCGAACTGCTGGTTTTTGACTTGCCAGTGCGCCTCCCGTTCTTTTTGCATCCGGCCGAGTTCAGGCAGCTTGGGAATCGTCGCCTGGAAATCGACGGGTCGGGTAACCATCATATCACCGCCTTAATTAATCAAAGTCTTCTTGAAGCGGCTCAGGCTGCCCCGCAGTCTGAGGATCGACTTTGTATGCAGCTGGGATATTCTCGATTCCGACAGTTCCATTACGGCCGCAATTTCCTTCGTCATCAACCCTTCGTAATAAAAAAGGGTGACAACCATTCTCTCTTTTTCCGGCAGCTTTTCAATCGCTTTCGCCAAAGTGTTTTTCAGTTCGGTGGCCTCATACCGCTCGAACGGGTCGTCAGCGTTAGCGTCCGGTATCGTCTCTAGCAAGGTCAGGCCTTCACCGCCGTCCCGGTCCTCACCGATAATATCATCCAAGGATACCACGGAAGTATAACCAATCCGCCGCAGGACCTGGCCGAACTCTTCCGCCGTCAGGCCCAAAAAATCGGCAATCTCCTTATCGGTGGCCGCCCGGCCGAGTTTGGCCTCCAGACGGCTGTAGGCCAGCTCCACTTCCCGGCGTTTCTTTTTTATCGATTGCGGCACCCAATCCAGAGCCCGCAGACCGTCAATTATCGAGCCTTTTATCCTGGCAATACAATACGTTTCGAATTTGATTCCGCGCAAATAATCGTATTTTTCGATTCCGTCGATGAGACCGAAAACCCCGTAACTCACCAAATCATCGAATTCGATGCTCGGCGGCAGATTTATCGCCATCCGGCTGGCCACGTACTTGACCAGATACGCGTATTTTGTTATTAAGGCTTCACGGGCAGTCAGTTGGTTGCCCAGTTTGTATTCCTTCCACAAAGCTTCATCGGCCAGTTTCTTTTCCGCTGTAACCATCCCTGCCCTCCTTTCGTCCCCAACTCATGAGCGCAAATTGTTCAAAGCAAACCTTTTCGGCGGAGAATCAGCTGTTCTTCAAAAATATACTTAACCAGGTGGTCCTGGATCTGCGGCGACAATTGCTCAAACCGGATACCGTACGAGTGTTCCCGGTCCTGACCCGGTTTACCGGGTTTATTGATCAGGCGGACAACTTCCCCGATAACTTGGATGCGTTCCCACCTGGGCAGATGAAATTCGAGCAGCAAGTATGCTCGAAGCGGTAATTTTCCATCAGTCACCAACTGAATACCGCCGCCGCTGATATCGAAGATTCTCCCCCAGCGGTACTCCGCTTCCGTTGGCACCGCGGTCCCGGCCGAGGTTTTATCCGGATACTGGACGTATCGCGCCGGCAGTGAAGTGCTCAAGCGAACAAAGTTACGACGCTGCACCTTCTCAACCGGACCGCGCTGGGTCAGGACAAGCAAAGGAGTGGTGTCTTGCTTCCGTTCGGCGACGACGGCCGGAAAACCGAATACGCCGGTGTCGTCGCTGTAAACAACCCGTACCCGGGTACCGACCGGCAGAGCAATAATCCGGTTACCCAGCATCGGGGCCGCCGCCGTGATCCCGTTCCGGTTAATATCCACAGCATAACTGGCATATCTGTCTTTGCCGGTACCGTCGGTGATTTCGATCTCCAGTCGCTGATTCAAATGCAACACTCCGGCTGGAGCATTTCCCATTTCATAACCTCCTGTTAACGGCTGAACAAACCGGTCAAGCGACGGATAAAACGTCCTACTCCACCGGGCCGTAGCGGTGTCTGCCGGTACTGACTGTCCGTAAGTTCTGCCGCCAGCCGGTTGATTTCCACCGAAGCGGCAGCGGCCGGATAGGAAAGAATAAACGGCTCTTGATTCCGGATCGCCTTTTCGACCAGTTGGTCATTGCGGACATATCCGCTGAATCTGATGTCGGCACCGATAAAGCGTTTGACTACCGTGGTCAGCCGCTCGGCCATCCGCTGCGCATCCGGGATATCCTTGACCATATTCATCAACAAGGCTATTTTGGCTTTACTATTCTTATGAAGGATAAGCTTAATGGTGGCATAAGCGTCGGTTATCGCCGCCGGCTCCGGGGTAGTTACGACCAAAACATCGTCTGCCGCCAGCACACAGCGCAGGACTTGGTGCGAAAGCCCCGCCCCGGTATCGATGAGAATAAAATCGAACAGTCCTTCCATTTCCCGCATATTCAGCATAAAACGCAGCAGTTCCCAGTCGCTTAGATTAATCAGTTCCTGAATGCCCGACCCGCCGGCGATAACCATAATGCCGCCCGGACCCTCCGTAATCACGTCTTTCAGCGTTCTTTCACCGGAAATGACATGGCTGAGGTTATATTTCGGTGTAATCCCCAGGACCACATCGACATTGGCCAGTCCCAGGTCGCCGTCCAACACCAGCACCTTTTTCCCATAACTCGCCAAGGCGATTGCGAGATTAACCGTGACATTGGTTTTTCCCACCCCCCCCTTGCCGCTCGTTATCGCCATAACCCGGGTCAGGGATGAGGGATCGCTCATTTGAAACCGGCTGCGCTCCCGCTGTAACACATCCCTTTTGGCGTCCTCCACGATTTGGCGCAATCGCTCCGCTTGGTCGCTGTTCATCTAGGTCACCCCACAATCATTTTGGCAATCTTTTCCGGGTTGGCAACCTCAATGTCGTCAGGCACATTTTGACCCACCGTAACATAAGACAGAGACTTTCCCGTCAAAACCGCCGCGTTGAGAATAGCGCCGTGACAAGCCGACTCGTCCAGTTTGGTGAAGATCAGCTTGGTAAATCCAACATCTTCATAAGTCTTGATGATATCCTGGATATCCTTCATTTTTGTTGTCACGCTGAGAACCAAATAGACCTCATCCGGGGCGGCCGCATTAATGAAGCTCTTCAGTTCGGACATCTGCATATTGTTGCGGTGGCTCCGTCCCGCCGTATCGAGCAGCACCAGGTCTTTGTTCCGGTTCTTCTCCATCGCCGCTTTCAGTTCGGGCGGAGTAAACACCACTTCGACCTGGACGCCGATGATTTCCCCGTAAGTCTTCAGCTGCTCCACGGCGGCAATTCGGTAAGTATCGGCGGTGACCAAAGCAACTTTCTGCTTGGCTAAGAGCGTATAATTAGCGGCAAGTTTGGCGATGGTGGTCGTCTTCCCGACCCCGGTCGGGCCGACTAAGGCGATTACCGCCTGGGTTTTGGTGTTATCAAGCTGAATCGATTTCGGGGCACTGATGAGTTCGGCAATGTGCCGGCACAGATAAGTCTGCATTTCGTTTTTGTCGGTGATGTTTTCCGCTTGGGCCCACGTGTACAGATTTTGAATGACATCCGCCGTAATTTGCTCGCTCACATCCGCCGCCAGCAACCGCTCGTAAAAATCGCTGTACGGTTTCGGGTACGGCAGGGAAGTAGCTAACTTCACTTCATTTAAGCGGGCGGCCATTTCTCCCATCATTTCCCGCAACTGCGCTATTTCACCCTGCAGTTGCACCAAGCCCGAGTTCTCCGGCCGGTCCGGCCCCTCCGCTGCCGTTCCGCTCTGCGGCGCCGGGCCGGCCGGAACTGCGGCTGCAGCATCGTCAACTGCCGCCGTGACTTCAATCTTCTCCCGTTTGAACAGACCGAAAATGCCACCCACCCGGATTTTCCGGGTGTGCAGAATTACCGCATCCCGTCCTAAATCGTTTTTAATTTGCACCATTGCGTCCTGGATGCTCGTCCCCACATATTTCTTGATCCGCATTTATACAGCCACCATCCCCAACGCATTTATTTCCGTGTCCGGTTCCAGCTCATTGTAAGAAATCACGGTCAGGGCTGGAAAGGCCCGCTCCGTTAACCGTTTAAAATAAAAGCGGACGAGCGGCGAACAAAGCACGATCGGCGGCATTCCCTGGCCAATCATTTTCTGTACTTCTCTTCCCAAACTCCCGATGATTTTATTGGTGACGGCCGGATCGAGCGCAAAGTAAGTCCCCTGTTCGGTTCGCTTGATGCTATCCATAATCATTTGCTCCAAACCCGGGTCCAGGGTTATCACCGAACTGACCTCGCGGCCGATCTGGTGCTGGCGGCTGATTGCCCGTCCCAGCGCCTGCCGGACGTACTCCGTCAGGGCATCGGTTTCCTTGGTCGTCCGGGCATAATCCGCCAGAGTTTCCAGGATCAATGGCATGTTGCGAATGGAAACGCCCTCCCGCAGCAGATTCTGCAGGACTTTTTGGATCTCTCCGACCGTCATCAGGTTCGGGATGAGTTCGCTGACGACGGCAGCGTGGCTTTCCCTGACCGTATCAAGCAAGGTTTGGACATCCTGCCGGCCCAGCAATTCATGGCCGTACTTTTTGATAACTTCCGTCAGATGCGTGGCGACAATCGTCGGCAAATCAACTACCGTATAACCGGCCATCTCGGCCTGCTCCTTCAGATCTTCCGTAATCCAATACGCCGTCAGGCCAAAAACCGGTTCGACGGTGGCAATGCCTTCGACTTCCGCTTCGACCATCCCGGGATTCATCGCGAGATAGTAATTCGGGATCAGTTCACCGCCGGCAACCTGGGTGCCTTTGATTTTGATGGTATACTGGTTCGGCTTCAGTTGCAGATTGTCCCGGATGCGCACCAGCGGGACGACAAGCCCCTGATCAAGCGTGAACTGCTTGCGGATGGCGATAATCCGGTCCAGCAGGTCGCCGCCCTGGTCGGTGTCACCCAAAGGAATCAAGCCGTAGCCAAGTTCAATTTCGAGCGGATCGATGGGGAGAAGGCTCAGAACGTTTTCCGGCGTCGCCTTGGTCTCTCTTGCCTTAACCGGAACCGCTTCGGCCCGGGCGACCGCCCGCTCCGACTGGTACATCAGATAATACAGTGAGCCGGTCAGCAGCGCCAAAAAGATGAACGGCGCACGCGGCAACCCGGGCATCAACCCGAGCAGCAGCAGAGCTGCCGCCACTATCCCGAGGACTTTGCTGCGACCGAAAACCTGACTGACCAAATCGCTGCCCAGATTAGCACCGGAAGCGGCCCGGGTAACCATGATACCGGTAGCGGTTGAAATCAGCAAAGCCGGAATCTGGGAGACTAACCCGTCGCCTACCGTCAGCAAAGTATAGGTCTGGAGAGCGGAATTAAAAGGGATCCCCCGCTGGACCATCCCGATTATCAGACCGCCGATAATATTGATGATGGTGATGATAATGCCGGCGATCGCGTCACCTTTGACGAATTTACTGGCGCCATCCATCGCCCCGTAGAAATCGGCTTCTTTCTCCACCTCCCGGCGTCGCTGCCGGGCTTCCTGTTCACTGATCAGGCCGGCGTTTAAGTCGGCGTCGATGCTCATCTGTTTGCCCGGCATCGCGTCGAGGGTAAAACGGGCCGCCACTTCCGCCACCCGCTCCGCGCCGCGGGTGATAACCATGAACTGGATGACGATCAGGATTAAAAAGATGATAAAACCAACCACCGGATTGCCGCCCACCACGAATTCCCCAAAGGCGGCAATCAACTGACCGGCACTGCCCTGCAGCAGAATCAGCCGGGTGGAGGAAACATTAAGGGCAAGGCGAAACAGCGTGGCCACCAGCAGCAGAGCCGGAAAAACCGAAAACTGCAACGGTTCCGTGGTATACATCGTCACGAGCATAATGAGCAGCGCCAACGTCAGATTGAAGGTCAGCAGCAAATCGAGCAGCAGCGGCGGCATCGGAATAACCATCATGATGACAATCATGAGCATGGCCGCAGCAACGATGACATCACTGTAGCGGAACAAATTGGCAATCGGATTGTTCGAGTTGGGCATGCTAATTCCGGCCATCATTTTCCTCCTCAAGCCCGCCCCTGCAAACGGTAAACGAAAGCAAGCACCTCAGCTACCGCCTGATACAGTTTCTCGGGGATAGCACCGCCGATTTCGGCGTTGCCGTACAAGCTGCGGGCCAGCTCCCGGTCTTCGACAACAGTAACTTTGTTCTCTTTGGCCACCTTTTTGATGCGTTCGGCCATATAGTCAGCCCCTTTGGCCACCACCACCGGGGCGGCCATCGTATCCGGGTCATACCGCAGGGCGACGGCATAATGCGTCGGGTTGGTAATTACCACATCGGCCTTCGGCACTTCGGCCATCATCCGGCGCATCGCGATGCTCCGCTGAATTTGCCGGATGCGGGATTTAATTTGCGGATTGCCTTCCGTTTGTTTGAGCTCTTCCTTGACTTCCTGCTTGGACATCCGCAGTTGCTGTTCGTGCTCCCACCGCTGGTAAAAATAGTCGAGCACGGCGAGGAGCAACAGGGAAGCGGCTGCTTTCAGGCAGATACTGTAGGTCAGGGAAGCGATCTGCGCTGCCGACTCGGTAATCGCCATATCCGCCAGCAGGATAAAGCGATAAAGTTCCCGCCGGATACTGGTGTAAACCGTAATGCTGACCAGGCAGAGTTTCAGGAGAGATTTGGCCAGTTCTGCCAGTGCCCGTTTGGAGAACAGGCGCTGCCAGCCTGACACCGGATTCAGGCGTTCAAACTTGACACTGAGGGGCTCAGTCGTAAACAGGAAACCGACTTGCAGCAGATTTATCAACACGCCGGTAGCCGCAGACAAGCACAGTACCGGCAGGATTATTCGCAACAATAAGGTTATCGCCGCGGTTACCAGGATCCATAAATCCCCGGGCGTCATGTCGTTTGCGGCCAGACCGGACAACACTTCCCGCATTAAAATCATTAATTCCCGGCTCATGTAACTGCCGATGTAGCGGATGGACAGAAAGATCACCAGCAGGGAAACGGCAGCGGAAACTTCGGCACTGCGGAAAACCTGCCCCCGGCGTCTGGCTTCCTGCCGGCGCCGGTAAGTCGGCTCCTCCGTTTTCTCCGCGAATAGCTGGAGATCTATTCGATTGCTAAAGCGCAAGTATCTTTCCATGGCCATTTCTCTTTTCACGTCACAACCGCATTCAGGAAAGATATGATATAACCGGTCATGCGCCCGAACAATCCTTCCAGCAGAGTACCGTACAGGGGCAGCATGAACAGTAAAACGACCAGCCCGACGATTATCTTGAGCGGCATCCCGACGATAAAAACATTCATCTGTGGCATCGTCCGGGAGATAATTCCCAGGGCGACGCTGGTAAGCAACAGGATACCGACGACCGGAGCGCAAATGCTCAGGGCGACCGCGAACAGCCCGGCGAAGTTATCGATAACAATCTGCGCGCTGGCGCGGGTGAAACCGAACCCGGCGGCGGGAGCGATAACGAAACTCCGCTGAATGCCCCACAGCAGCAAGTGATGACTGTTCGTCAGCAGCATTACCATCAGGGCAAGGATATAGAGGAAATTTCCCATCAGCGGCACCTGGATGCCGTAGAGCGGATCGATGACGTTAACCATCGCAAATCCCATCTGCATGTCAATCATCTCACCGGCGAGCTGAATCGCCAAAAAGGTCAGGGTGGCAATCAAACCGACGGCAAGTCCCAGCATGAGTTCATTGCCCAGGATCAGAAAATAACTGAAGACATTGTCCGGCAGCCCGCCGGCGGGAAGCGGCACGAAGGGAGTAAGCAGCAGAGCGAATAAAAAGGCCAGACCGATCCTGACATTGCCCGGAATGATGCGGTTACCCAGAAAAGGAGCCGTCGTGAACATTCCGCTGATCCGGGTGAACACTAATAAGAACACACCGAATTCCGCCTGGAAGCCGTCAAGTATCTCCATGCTTCTCCTCCGTGCCGGTTAATGAACTAGATTAGGCAACTGGTCGAAAATACCGGCCGTAAATTCCAGCAAGACATTCAGCATCCAGGGTCCGAACAGGACAATGGCTGCCAATACCGCGATTATTTTCGGAACAAAGGTCAGCGTCTGCTCGTTAATCTGGGTTGTCGCCTGAAAAACACTGACGATCAAACCGACAACCAGGCCCAGGCCGAGAATCGGGGCCGCGACCAGCAATACGGTCAACATGGCGTCCTGTCCGAGTTTTATCACAAATTCCGTAGACATATCTCATCCTCCGATCGGCCAGATAAGCTCAACCGCCGAAACTGAGCATCAGCGAACGAACCACCAGATGCCAGCCGTCAACCATCACGAACAAGAGGACCTTAAACGGCAACGAAATCATCATCGGCGGCAGCATCAGCATTCCCATCGACATCAGGGTGCTCGCCACGACCATATCGATGACGATAAACGGAATGTAAATCATAAATCCGATCTGAAAGGCAGTTTTCAACTCACTGATAACAAAGGCGGGAATGAGCGTAACGAGCGAGATATCGTCCGGTCCCGCCGGACGGGGTTGCTGTGCGAAGTTAACAAATAAAGCCAGATCTTTTTCCCTGGTTTGTTTCAGCATGAATTCGCGCAAAGGCCCGGCCGCTCTGTCCATGGCTTCGGTCTGGCCAATTTCACCGGCCAGGTAAGGCTGCAGGGCATCCTGATTGATTTGCCCCCAGACCGGGGCCATGATAAAGAAAGTAATAAAGATAGCCAGACCAATCAGCAGTTGATTCGGCGGGATTTGCTGGGTTGCCAGGGCGCTCCGGACGAACCCCAAAACAACGATGACCCGGGTAAAGGAGGTAAGCATAATCAGGATTGCCGGCGCCAGAGACAACACGGTCAGCAAAAAAAGGATCTGCAGGCTGCCGTTGACTTCGGACGGCTGTTCTGCCTGACCGATAGAAAGATTGAGGCTGGGGATCGCTGCGGGAGCCGCCGCCGCCGAATGAATTGCGGGCAGCAGTAGCAGTAAGGCGATAACAAATACTAAACAGATTTTCCGGTTAGCGGCTCCATTCATCGTTATCATCCCTCTCGGCCCCGGAACGCCCGTCCCGCCGGACGAACGGCCGCCCGCCGTTTTCTTCTCCTTTCAGGCGTTGCAGGCGATTGAGCTGTTGTTCAAAATAGCTGTTGAATTCACCGCCGCTTCGGGTTGCGGTTTTCTTTCCGGCCAGAAATTTTCCGAGCCATCCGGACCATTCCGGGGCCGCCGGCGGGTCGGACGGCAAGCGGGAGCGGAAGTACTCCACCTGCTCGCCATCACTCAATTCCGTCAGAAGATTGATCTGCCGCTCCGTGACTCCGAGAATAAGTACTGTATTGCTGATTTCCAACGCATAAACGGCACGGTTTGGCCCCAGGTAAACCGAGTCCAAAATCCGCATCGCTTTGCCGCTGCCCAGCCGGTAATACCGCTGGGCCAGGAAACGGGTCACCAGCAGCACCAAGCCGATAACGAGAGCAAACAGCAGGATAAACTGGACGAATTGCCAAGCCAGACCAGCGGTTGATTTGACAGGGGCCGGATCGGCAGCCGGCGGATAAGTCAGGTAACCTTCGGCGGTTCCGTCGGCCGCGGCAGCTCCCGCTGCCGCGGGAAAAGCGGACAGAGCAGCAATAATTATCAGGCAAAGGCTTAATAATTTGACTTTTGACTTAGCCACGCACTTCCCTCCCCGGCCGGTTACGTTTACTGCAAATTGGTGACCCGCTCAATCACGCTGACGATTTCGGTAATCCGGACGCCGAAATTCTCGTCGATGACAACGACTTCGCCTTTGGCAATCAATTTACCGTTGACGAGGAGCTCCACCGGTTCACCGGCCAGTTTATCGAGTTCGACCACCGAGCCGATTCCCAGCGCCAGGATATCTTTGATTTGACGGTTGGTGCGCCCCAATTCCACCGTCAGGGTCAAAGGAACATCAAGAATTAGGTTCAGGTTGTCCTCCTTGCCGTTGCCGCGGGACGGCTGCAGGGGCTGGAAGACGGCCGACTGCACGAGGATATCGTTCGCCACCGCTCTTTTCTCAGGCGGCGTTGGCGCCGGTCGGGCGGGCGCGGCGGCCGGCGGAAGATCGACGGCCGGCTTGGCGGCCGGGGGCTGGCTTACGGACGGTGCCGCCGGCGGCTTCTGAACTGCCGGTGGTTCGGTGGCCAGGGCCTCAACGGCGGGCACCGCACCTCCACCCATTTGCTGGACAAGCAATTGCATTGACTGCCGTCCGAAATCGTAAGGCATTAACTGGATGATTTCGCTGTCAACCAAGGTGCCGATCGTCATCCGGAAAGCGATTTTGATCAAAGGATCCTCCTCACCCAGGATTTCGTGCGGTCCGGCATTCGCCATATTGATTTTTTCCAGCCGCGGGGGCGAGATGTCGATGCGCATCTTGAACATCGTGGACATCGCGGTGGCAGCGGCCCCCATCATTTGGTTCATCGCTTCCGAGATGGCGCTGAAATGCAGGTCGTCAAGCTCCCCGGACAAACCGTCGCCGCTGCCGCCCATCATCAGATCCACCATTGTCCGCACGTCGTCTTCTTTGATCACGAGGAGATTGGAACCTGCCAGACCATTTGTATACGTTACTTCCACGGCAACGCACGGGATGGGGTAATCCTCCGCCAGGGCGCGCCGGTTAGTCAGGCTGACCTGCGGAGTCGTTATCTGCACTCCTTGGCCGAGCAACGCCGACAGCGTCGTTGCCCCGGCGCCGAGCGATATGTTGCCGACTTCACCGATAGCATCACTCTCAGTCTCGGTCAAATCTTTCTTCTCTTCGTCCGCTGGTGCCTTTTTGGTCAATAACAAATCTATCTCCGCCTGTGAAAGGATGTCGTTACCCATTCCTGTCCTCATCTCCTTCGCCTGCATAAGCGTTAATCTGAACCGCCAGGTTATTCCCTGCCGTCCCCAGCTGCCCAAAAAATTTCGTCTTCTTGCCGACAACGAGGTTGATATCCTGTTTCACCTTGGTATCGGTTTGGATAACATCGCCGACTCGCAAACCGAGTAAATCGCCGATGCTGATCTTCGTATCGCCGAAACGGGCGGAAACCGGGATGGCAACCTTGCTGACCTGATGACGCAGCGTCTCCGCTTCAAATCCGTCTTTATTCATGGTAACGCCGGAAAACCAGTGGTGCAAAGTCAGTTGGCTGAGTTTCGGCTCCAGAACCAGAAACGGCAGGCAAAGACTGATCATCCCTTCACAATCGCCTAGTTTCACCAGGGCCGAGATGACGACGACCACTTCGTTGGGCGCAACGATCTGCGCCAGCATCGGATTCACTTCCACCGCTTCCACTTTCGGACGGAAATCGACCACATTCTTCCAGGCATCCTGGAGCGAGTCCAGCACCCGCAACACGACTCGGCCCATAATCACCTGCTCAATCTCACTGAGCGGCCGGGTAACCTCGGGCGGAACGCCCGGTCCGCCCATGAGGCGGTCGATAATCGGGAAAGCCACCGCCGGAGGAATTTCCAAAATCGAATTGCCCTTCAGCGGCGTCAGGCTGAAAATGGTCAGCATATTGGGGTTGGGTATCGACCGCATGTATTCTTCGTAAGGAAGCTGGTCGACCGAGACGATTTTGAACTTGACGATCGTCCGCAACTGGGCGGTGAAATTGCTCGACAGCAGCCGGGCGAAGTTCTCATGCAGGACTTGTAAGGTCCGCAATTGATCTTTGGAGAATTTGTTCGGCCGCTTGAAGTCGTACAGCTTAATTTTTTTGTTGCTTTCTTCCCGCTCAATCTCGGTCATATCCAAATTGCCGGAAGAAATCGCATTCAACAGTTCGTCGATCTCTTCCTGGGACAGCACATCCGGCATAATATCCCCCCTCGTCCGGGCAAAGGTTATTGGACAACCATATCGACGAAATAAAGGTCAAGCAATTCATAAGGCTTTATCTGGTTATCAACCGTCCGCATCAGATCTTGGCGGAGGTGCTCCATGCCGTCCGCTCCGTTCAATTCAAGCAGTGTCGTATCCCGGATTTCCGTCAGGATAACATCCCGGATCTGCGAAAGTTTTTTACTGACTTCCGCGGCCGCCTTCTGGTTTTCGACCTCCAAATCGATTGTCACTTTGATAATCGACTGGCGCATTCCATCCCCCAAAGCAAGATTGGTCGTGAAGTCCCCGACCGTCACAATCACCGTGTTCTTCGGTTTGCCGTCGGTTTGTGCCTTGGCCGGCCGCGCGAAGAAAAACCAGTACACGGCACCGGCGCTCACAACCATGAGCAGCAGGGTTGCGATTATCAGCTTCACCGGGGACATTTCACGCAATTTTTTCAACATCTTCCGTTGTCACCTCTGATAACTAGTAATTGCTGTTGTTTTCGATTAAGCTCGGCTCCTGCCGGGCGGCAAACGACCAGAGAAGCACGATGTCAATCCGGCGGTTGGCCGCCATATTGGCCGCCGAATCGTTCGGCGCTACCGGGTAAAACTCACCATAACCGGCCGCCGACAGGCGCACCGGGTCAAGGTCGTGCTGCTCGATGAAATAACGGATAACGGTTGTTGCCCTGGTGGTGGACAATTCCCAGTTGGAGGGAAATTGCAGCGTATGGATCGGCCGGCTGTCCGTATGGCCCTCGATTCTCACTTTATTGGGCAACATTCCGATAACCGCGGCGACTTTGTCTAAAGTAATCCTGGCTTCCTGCGTCAGCGAGGCTTTACCGGATTCAAACAGGGCGCTGTCCAACAGTCTGATTACAAGACCTCTCTCTTCACTGAGGAGGGTTACTTTTCCCGTCAGGCCCTGTTCTTGCAAGGCAGCCTCAACTGTTGCCGTCGTTTTTTCGACTTCCGCCGCTTCCAACAAACCGTTATCCTCCATCAGTACCTCGGTTCCGCCGATTATATCCGCGTTTTCAAGCGTTCTCCCTGCTTCCAGAACTCCAAAAGCGCCTTTCAGCGACAAGAGGACGAGTTGGAATTTTCGGGCATCGAGAGTCGAAAACGAATAAAGCAGAATAAAGAAGCACAAAAGAAGCGACATCATATCTCCGTAGCTGACCATCCACTCGGGTGCCCCTTTTTTTTCCTCCGTATCGCTGCCTCTTTTCCGCATTGCCTCATCACCTCGGATTAATCACTCCGCCGGCGCTATCACTTTAACCACGCCGGCGCCGCTCGTGCCGGGGTTGATGGTCTGCCGGTAGGCGAGCACTTTTTCGACGATTGTCGCCGCCGGCTCTTTGACCAAGATCTTTTTCCCGGTCACCATCGTGATTACCGTATCGGGCGTTTCCTCAATAAACTCAATCAACTCGGCATTCACTACAAACTCTTTTGCGTTGAAGCGGGAAACCCAAATCATTATGCCACCCCCATTCTGATGCTGGAGACGGGATCGGAAAGGGGGGCCGGGCGGTTATCAGGCCTGCCTCGGCCCCCGGAATACACTCTAACGTTTCAGATTGACGAGTTCCTGCAGCATTTCATCGGATGTAGTGATGATCCTTGAGTTGGCTTGAAATCCCCTCTGGGTGATAATCATGTTGGTGAATTCCTGCGCCAGGTCCACATTGGACATTTCCAGGTTGCTCGGAAGAATCGAGCCGCGTCCGCCGGTATTCGGCTCCCCAATTTGCTTCAGGCCGGAGTTCGTCGTCTCGGTGTACATGTTTTCGCCCAATTTCAGAAGGCCGCTCGGGTTGTTGAAAGCCGCCACGGCTAACTGGCCGATCGTCCGGGTGAGTCCGTTTGAATAGATGCCGGTTATCTCGCCGCTGTCGCCAATCGTAAAGCTCTGCAGCGAACCGGCCGGATAGCCGTCGATATAATCGGCCGACAAGGTCGTTTCTTCCGCGTTCTGGGTCATGGCACTGAAGTCAATCGTCGCATCGATGTCCTCGGCACCGAAGGCGGTCATATCAATGGTGATGGTATCACCCGCGACCGCATCGTACGTCCCGTCCGTATTGAAGGTAATGGTACCGTCGCCGACGCTCGTACCGCCGAAGGTAGCTTCCCAGTCCCATTCATTGGCAGTCCCGGTGGGTGTAAAGGTAAAGTCGACCGTATGTGTGGCTCCCTTCGAGTCAAACACCTCGATCGGGATCGAGTACGCCGCGGAGCCGTCCTGAAGGTTCTGGGCGAACGAGATATTGGCCGTCGCCATCGGGTTTACCGACTGGCCGATCGGAATGCGCAGCGGCGTTAAGCTGGATATGTCTTTGGTCGTAAAGGTCCCGTCCGCTTCCGCCATCCAGCCGTAAACATACATGCCGTTTTGCGCCGTCAGATAACCGTTGCCGTCACGGCTGAAGTTACCGGCCCGCGAATACGCTGTCGGGGTCGCCCCGCCGAGGATGAAGAAGCCGTTCCCGTCGATGGCCAGGTCGTAGATATTCGCCGTCGGCTGCGGGCTCCCCTGGGTATGATTGGTATCGATACTGCTGATGGTGACGCCGGAGCCGATCTGCATCGGGTTGATGCCGCCCTTACCGTCTTGCGGCGACACGGCACCCCGCAGCGTCTGACTGAACAGTTCCTGGAACGTAACCCGGCTGGATTTGAAACCGATTGTGTTCACGTTGGCAATGTTATTGCCGATGACATCCATCATTGTCTGGTGGTTCCGCAGACCGGAAACCCCCATGAACATGGAGCGCATCATGGTTAACAACCTCCCTTTCTGCCGCTTCTGTCATTCCGCGGCATCGGGCTTCCTCTGAGAGGTCCAGCCCTTACATGATTACCGCACTGTCGATATTGGTGAAGACATTTTCCTTCAGATTCGCTTCGTCAACCACAGTAATTACTGTCCGGTTCCGCACACTGACCACGAACGCCCGGTTGTCAAGCAGGACCAGCGACTCCTTCGCGCCTTTACCTGCGGCTTTGTCCACCGCCTGGTTGATTTTGTGGTAATCCGCATCCGTCAGGTGGATATTCCGAAGTTCCAGACGCTGTAGGGCGTGCTGCGAAAACTGCACAGCTTTTCCCTTCTGGATTTGCTGTTCGAGGATCTGACCGAAACCGGCCGCCTTGTTCTGCTCCGCCGGTTTGACCGGCAGGCGCGGCGACACAGGCGTGAGCGGTATACTCCGCGGTATGAGGATTTTGTCGTCAGGCATCGCTGTCACTCCCATTCATTACGATATGCCCGACTTTGTCCAGCCGGATTGCCGTGCCGTCAATATAGATGTAGGGAATGTTTTGATTGATTTTGACCATTTCCACGACGCCGGAAATCGCGTAGCCCGTCTCCAAATCTTCCACCGTAATGTCTTTGCCCAGCAGACCTACCGCCATCGTTTGCTGTTGGTTGTAATTCATGTTCTGCATTTGCTCCAGGGCGCTGAACTGGGCTAATTGAGCAGCGAATTCTTCGTTGCTGGAAGGATTCAGCGGATCCTGGTTCTGCAGCTGAGTAACCAACAACTGGAGAAAGTCGGTTGTTCCCAGGTTGACGTTTTCCGATAGCAGCGAGGAAGAATTGGTCGTCGACGAAGTTGGATTTACTCCCGTTATGCTCGCCATTTTTTCACCTCCTTAGGCAAAACAGTTTAGGGTTACCCCGGTAGCACTCAGCCTGACATCGTCAACCGCGGTGACGGAAGTCTGGTTCGGCGAACCGTTGGCACTGAAATAACTGGGCTGACGCCGGTAGGGGTTATTCCTGCTCTGTTGCTGTGAGCCGGATGAGGCATTATCCTGCCGCAGATAGACAAACGCATTCTCGCATTCGATGCCTTGCGCCTGCAGGCTGGCCCGCAGTTCGGGCAGTCTTGCTTCCAGAACCTCCCGGACTGTGCTGCTCTCGACATAGAATTTGGCCGTCAGGGCTCCGTCAATCAGTTCGAGACGCAGATTCATCCGGCCAAGGCTGTCCGGCTTCAGTTGCACATTTACTTCGCTGCCGTTTTTCCCCACAACGAAGCGGATTTTTTCGGCTACCTGGCGGAAGATATCCACGGCCTGGGGTAGGGTATCCGGCTTGATGCTGTCCACTGCCGGCGTCGGTTCCGACCCCGCTGCCGCAGCGGCTGGATAAGTCGGAGCCGTCAGGGTAACCGGCTGGCTCGCCGGCGGGCCGCTTTCCTTCCCAGCGACGTTTGCTGTTTGCGTTTCTCCGGAACCGGCGTTGTCTTCCCTGCTTGACTGCCATTTCCGGACGGACGCAACTGCAGCGGTTCCGTCCGCCTCGGTCTTGCCCGGCTTGGCACTCCTGGCTGTGGTGTCAGTTACCGGGTCAGCTGGCAGTGCCGTTAACGGCTTAGCCGCCGTTTCTCCCCGGCTGGCTAACTGTTCGTCTCTTGTTGACACCGACTGTCCGGCATTTCCCCGGCCGGCGATTGGCAGTGCATTCTCTTCTCCCGCCGGAAGCAGTACCTGCGGCGACGCGTCGGTCGCTTCCTGGCGTAATCCGTTTTCCGGCGGCGGCAGTCCGTTCTCCGGCGGCGGCAGTCCGGTTTCGGCTCCGGTGACAGCCGGTTCAATTGCGGCCTGTGAGTTTGCCTCGGCGGCGGAAAACGCTGCAACCGCTGTCGCCCGGTTATCATCCTCCGGACCCGCAGTCATGGTTGCAGTGGCTGCCACTGTAATAGCTGTCGCACCTGTTTCTTCGGTTTCGCCGGTTTCCCGCCCGATCGCAGTACCAGGTTGCCAGGCAGCCTGCCAGCTATTTGTATCGGACGGCCATCCGGCATCGGGCGACCATTCTGCATCCGACGGCGATCCGGCACTCAACGGAGTAGCCGGCGAAGCATCCAAGACCTCCGGCCGGATTGCCGCCGCAGCGTCTATAGCACTGCCCGTCGGTTGCTCAAACGGCCCTTCGACAGTCGTCGGGGAACCGTCCATCGCAACCGGTCCGGCACGGGCGCTGTCTGCCGCTGCTTCCGTCCCTTTATTGCCGTCCGATTGACTCGCCGCGGCCATCTCCGGGACGGCTGTGGCCAGGCAAGCAGCCGAGGCGACGCCGGTCGCATCAGGGCTGGCTTCACTGTCGCTTGCCTCGTCCGTATCTTCGGTATCGGACGGAGCGGTTATGCTGTCTGGTTCCGCTCTATCCCGCCCGGTAACCGAGGCCAGGATGGACGCAAAACCGACTGCCGGTTTGCTGTCGCGGACAGGACTGCCGGGTGGTGTCGTGGGAGGCCCCAAAATCGGCTGAACTTCCAATATTTTATCACCTCCTTTCGTTGATCTGCCAAATCTATTCGTGCATCGCCTGCAGCAGGCGGGCGGCGGCTTGCGGCTCCATGGCCGCCAAAATGGCCGCTCCGTCTTTTTCGCTTAAGGCGGCAATCACTTTCACTGCCAGTTGTTCGCCCAGATTCGCCAAAATTGGCACGGCTTCCTCGGGTTCCATGTTTGCTGTCATCCGCGCCAGTCGACCGATGCTTTCCTGCTCGCTCATCTGTCCGGCCTGCGCCGCGGCCAATTCGGCTTCGGCGGCCAGGAGAGACGCCTCGCGGGCATCCAACTCGGTCCGAAGCGCCGCAAGTTCCTGTCTCTCCTGGGCGACAGTTGCCTGCGCTGCCGCGAGCGCAGCCTGTTCCGACTCCAACTCGGCCCGGGCCGCCGCGAGCTCTTCTTCCGGCGTCATTGGCTTCGCCGCATCGATCGCGAAATAACGACCGACCAGCGGTATCCGGCTCAGGAGATCTTGCCGGCCAAAATAGCGCAATCCCCAGAAAGCGGTAATCCCGCCGAGCAGGATAACGACGAGCACCGTAAGCGCGACCACTGCGAGCGGATTAGCGCGGCGCTTTTTATTGTCGGACGGTCCGGCCGGCCGGATGTTATTTTTACTCATCTCACTCGTCTCCTCAGTAACCGCCTTCAGTCATCCGCCGGTGTTTGCTCTCGGCCGCTTCGTCGATGAGCTTTTGTTCCTGGCGGTTTTCCTGAAGGAAATAACGGACGCGGTGTTTCGCTTTAAGCTTAGTCAACACCTTGGTTTCCAGTCGGGCGGCCAGCAGCTTCTCCCGTTCATTTACCACCATAGCGGCACTTTTCAGCACAGTTTGCTCCTGTCCGGATATTTGCGCGCTCTGCAGCCTTGCGTATTCATGGTAAAGCCGCAGCCGGCTGACCGACACTGCCCCATGCATCTCCGCCCGCTGCGCCGCCCGGGTGTTTTCCCTGGCCGCCTCCATTTGCTTCAGGCGGCGCTTTTCGTTTTCCTCTACAGCAAGCAGCCGCAGCAGTTCGTGCCGGCATATGCCTTCCCGGACCTCTTTCACCTTGAGTACTTTGGCGAATTTGAACTTGAAGCCGGACAAACCTATCACCCCAAGTGCCATTGTGCGGGCATCGCTCCGGTCCCTGCCTAGCCAAGCAAGCCAGCCAACTGCTGCCGGATCGTGGCAAACTCATTTTTTTCATCGACAGCCTGCTGGAGAAATGCATTGATCCGGTCGATTTTTCGCAGGGCGGCATCGATTTTCGGATTTGCCCCTTCTTTGTAGGCTCCGATGTTCACCAAGTCTTCCGCCTCCCGGTAGGTCGCCAGCAAACTCTTGATACTGCCGGCCGCCGCTTGCATATCCGCCGCGGCAACTGCCGGCATTAACCGGCTGATGCTCTGCAGGACGTCGATCGCCGGATAATGGTTTTGGTTGGCAAGTTCCCGCGTCAGCACGATGTGCCCGTCGAGGATGCTCCGGACGGCATCGGCAATCGGTTCGGTCATGTCATCGCCGTCGACCAGTACCGTATAAAAACCGGTAATCGATCCAACCGCTGCCGTACCGGCTCGCTCCAGCAGCCTGGGCAGCAAAGCGAAAACGGAAGGCGGATACCCTTTTGTCGTCGGCGGTTCACCGATGGCCAATCCGATCTCGCGTTGGGCCATGGCAAATCGGGTCACCGAATCCATCATCAAAATGACATCCTGTCCGATATCGCGAAAGGATTCCGCCACAGCCGTAGCGGCCAGAGCGGCATAAATCCGGAGCAGAGCCGGCTGATCCGAGGTGGCGACGATAAGGACCGAACGCTGCAAACCCTGTTTGCCCAAATCGTTGTCAATGAAATCACGGACCTCCCGGCCTCTTTCCCCCACCAGAGCGATAACATTCACGTCCGCTGCCGTGTTCCGGGCAATCATTCCGAGCAATGTGCTCTTGCCAACTCCGCTGCCGGCAAAAATGCCCATCCGCTGCCCTTTCCCGCAGGTCAGCAGCCCGTCAACCGCCCTTACCCCGACCGCCATTGGTTCCCGGATAGACCTCCGTTCGAAAGGTGCAGGCGGAGTATTGTGCAGCGGGCAGAAGCAATCGGCTTTGATTGGGCCCAATCCGTCGAGCGGGCGCCCGAAGGCATCGATGACTCTGCCCAGCAGGGCCGGTCCGACCGGAACGGTCAGAGGGTGCCCGGCCGCATAGACTTCACTGCCCGGCCCGACCCCATTCATCTCGCTCAACGGCAACAAGAGCATCCGATCATCCCGAAAGCCGGCGGCGACAGCCGGCAGTTCTTCGCCGCCCGAGGCGGCAATGTAACAGAGGTCGCCGATATCAACCCGCGGACCGCAACTCTCGATGGTCAGCCCGGTAATGCTTTGGATCCTTCCCCGGCGGACTGCGGGCTTGAGGTCCTTCAGTATTGCATGGTACTTGGCCCAATCGATCCCGACGTAATGCTCAGATGTGGGCATCGGTAGTCACCGGCTGCATTGCCTTGGCGATATTATTTAACTGGGTATCGACCCCGGTATCCAGAATGCCGTACTCGCTTTCGATTTGGCATTCCCCCGGATCGAAGGACGGCTCGCTGGAAATGCTTATCTCGGCCCCGGCCGCCAACCGGCTCAGATCGTCTGCTTCTCCGGTCAGCTTTTCGGTCAGAGTCGGATGCCCTCTGACGACGATATTTCTCGCTCCGGCAAGCTCGGAAATTCCTTCCCTGACCAGATTGAGGACTGCCTCCCGGCTAGCCGCTATCTCCGTTTTGATGACTTTGGCAGCGATTGCCAGCACCAGGCGGACGATCTCACCTTCCGCCCCGCTTATCAGTTCGTCCCTTTGCGTCAGGGCCTCTTGCCGGATTGCCTCGGCTTCGGCGAGCATCTTTTCCGCGGCCGCCACCTTGGCCTGGCCCTCAGCCTCGCCTTTTTCCCGGCCAAGGCGATAAGCTTCCGCTTCGATGCCCGCTGCCTGCTGGCGAGCTGCTGCCAGCAGGGAATCTTTTTCAGCCTGGGCGTCCCGAACGATTTCGTCGGCCTGCACCACAGCTTCGGCGATTAAGGCCCGGACTTCGGCCTTTGCTTCGTCTAGCAAAACTCCGGCCAAATCGTTCGCAAGCCCATCGCCCGGCATAGCGGAATCGTAATCGTCGGATGGCGGATCGGAGGCTTCGCCAACCGGCAAAGGCAGCCCCAAAATGCAACTATCTGCCTTAAAGATCTTGGACAACGGACTCACCTCCCCTGCCTTTTGGCCACTTTCCGGTTAAGGCCGCTACTGACGGGAAGACCGCCAGCATGCCGGCCAGTATTACTCCTGATCTTCGGTCAGCCAAGCCTTAACGAGCTTCGCCGCCTCTTCCGGCTCCTGCCGGACTAATTTCTCTATCTCACCTTGCAGCTTCGCCGCTGGCGATTCCTGTCTGGTCGCCGCCGCTTCTTCCGCCGCCAGCGTAGCGGTTTCGGCTGCCTCTTCCAGGATCAAAGCTTCGGACCCGCGCGCGCTTTGCCGGCGCCGGAGCAGGATACGATAAACTCCGAACAGGAGAAGGAGAGCGGCAAGCGCGATACCTACCCGAGTCAAGGTTTGACCGGCCGTTCCTTCCTGCGCCGTCTGGCGGGCCAATTCCTCCTGGAGTTGCTGCGCCAGAGAAGTATCGAACGGGAAAGCAGCCACGGTTATTTGATCGCTGCGCCCCGGGTCGATGCCGATGGTTGAAGCCACGGCGCTTTCAATTACCGTTTGCTCCTGGGCGGTCAGTTGTTCGCGGTTAAGCATCACCGCCACTGACAGACGTTTGACGCTACCGGGAGCTACGACCGTATTCTCGGTCGTTTCGCTGATTTCGTAATTCCTGGCCGTCTCGCTGTGCGAATAAGTGCTGCTGCCGCTGTCGGCCGCCGCGTAGCCGGGTATCCCGGGCGTACCGCTCGCCGTGTCCGGCGGGGAGCCGGTCCCTTCGAAGGTTTCTTTCAACTCCTCGATGCTTCTGAGAACCCCTTCCCCGTCCGTTGGTTCGAAAATCCGGCGGCTGACCGTTTTCTGATCGAAATTCAGCTCGGCGTTGACTCTCGCCACAACATTTCCCGGCCCTAAGACTTGCTCCAGCATGCTCTGTACTTTTTGTTCGAGTTCTCTTTGGACGGCAGCCTGCATTTCCACCTGCGACAGGCTCAGGCCGACTCCTCCAAAAGCACCCTCCCCGCTCTCGATCCCGTTGGAGAGAATGCGGCCGGAATCGTCGATAATGGTAATATTGTCGGTCAGCAAACCTTCCACGCTGCGCGACAACAAATGGACGATTCCTCTGATTTGTGCCTGCTCCAAAGCTGCGCCGGCGCGCAGCTTGAGCAAAACGGCGGCCGTCGTCGGCTTCTCCTGCGTCGTATACAGGCTCGGCTCCGGCAGAACGATGTGCACCGATGCCTGGTCGACTCCTTCTATCTGCATGATCGTACGGGTCAATTCCCCTTGCAGGCCGCGGATATACTGGACCCGACGGACGAAATCGGTAGTTCCGAGCGCAGTCTTGTCAAAGATTTCGAAGCCGATTACACTGCCTTTGGGTAAACCCTCGCGCGCCAGTTCCAACCGCGTTTTGTAGACGTCCTCGCTGGACACCAGAATGGCGCTGCCCTGCTCGGCCAGTTCATATTTGACACCCAATTCATCCAACTGCGCGACCACTTCACCGGCGTCGCTCGGCTCCAGTTGGGTAAATAGCGGTACATAGCCGCCCTGAGCCGAAAAAAGCCGTGTCCCGATCCCGATAATGAGAAGCACGAGGATAACAGAACCGACAATAACGAATTTCTGTGGTCGGCTCATTCGCCCCCATAATTCAGCAACCTGTTGTCTTAGCTGGGTAAAGACCCCCACCGCATTGTCACCCCGACTCCCCGCAGACTGAACAAGTCCAGCCCGTGTCATTTATCCGACGCAATATCATTTGGGCCGCTCGCTCACTCGGCTAACCATAATATCCCGCCCGGAAAGGAAGCTTGCTTGCCGCTAGATTTGCATCCGCATGATTTCCTGGTATGCTTCAATAATGCGGTTCCGGATTTGCACCGTTAATTGCAAAGAAAGGTTCGCTTTTTCCGCCGCCACGGCGACCTGGTGAAAATCGATATCGCCCCCGGTGGCGAGCAAAGTAGCGGCCGCATCGGCGTTAAACTGCAATTCGTTTACCTGCTGCAAGGCTTCGGTCAGGAAAGACTGAAAGGTAGCCGTTTTTTCACTATCTGCGACTCCGGTACTGCTGGCCGCCGGGTACTTGGCGATCTGAGCCATCATATCCTGGGGCAGGATTTTCATGCTTACTACCTCCTATGCTCAGCGTCCGATATCCAGAGAGCTCATCGCCATGCTTTTTGCCGTATTGATGGCGGTGATATTTGCTTCGTAAGCTCTGGAAGCGGTAATCATATCGACCATTTCGGTGACGATATTGACATTCGGCATGGCCACATACCCTCGCTCGTCGGCGTCGGGGTGGGAAGGATCGTACACATACTTGAACGGAGAAGGATCAACCCGGATATCAACGACTCTGACGCCGGCTGCGCCCACATCGCCAAACCTTACCGAATGCTGCAAAAAGCCTCGGAACCCTCCCCCGCTGCGGGCGGCAAAGACCGGCATCTGCCGCTGATACGGCCCGCCGTTTTCCGTCCGGGTCGTGCTGATGTTGGCGATATTGTTCGCGATGATATCCATTCGCAGGCGCTCGGCGGTGAGACCGGAAGCACTCGTCTCAATGGCGCTGAACATCGACATGATTAACTGCCACCTCCCTTGATCGCAGTCCGCAATCTTTCAAAAATGGCAGTGGCCTGTCTTGCCACTGCTTCAAAATAAACGTTGTTCTCTAACATGCGGGCATTCTCCACGTCAATGTCGACATTGTTTCCATCATTGCGCATGCTGATGGAACGGTCGGTAACAATGCGCGGCTGCACCGCGGCGGGATCGCCGGAGGTAAGCGCCAAGTGCTTGGGATGAGTGGTTGTCAGCGGCATCCCATCCTGCAAGCTCCTCGCCAGCAGCGTCTCGAACTGAACATCGGACCGCTTAAAGTTCGGGGTGTTCACGTTGGCGATATTATTGGCGATTACCTTGTGCCGCAGTGCCGCCCCGTCCATCGCCCGCTCCAGAACACGGGCCGTCTGGCCGCCCAGAAATTTATCCAACCCTTTTGTCACCTCCCGTAACTCATCAAAAAGCCTACTCTCGCCAGGAATAAGGCAAAAATAGGCTTTACCTCAGGTAACCTGGCTATCTTAGCTAAACTTAGCCGTAGACCCATAGTTTTGCGTCCTTGTTTTTCAACAAGTTTGCCCTTGGCTGCACCGTACGGATTTTATGCACATAGATTGCGAATGTTTCCTTTTCATTCTGCAATATTGTAAAGTCATTCTACATAATAAGTCAATATCCTCCTCACTAACAAATATCTTCCACATTTTTCACCATTTTTTTCTTGCTTCCGGCCGCGCGCCGGCTGATTTCTGGACCAAAATCGACAAAAAACACGAACGCTGCCGCACGTTCGTGTTCGAAAGGACCGGAAAAAGGCAATCACATTTTCAGCTTTTCCATCTCATCCAGTAATTTGTCATTCACAATCTTGATATACGTCCCTTTCATCCCGAGTGATCTCGATTCGATTACCCCCGCACTCTCCAGCTTGCGCAGGGCGTTAACGATAACGGACCGGGTTATCCCGACCTGGTCGGCTATTTTGCTTGCAACCAGCAGTCCTTCCGTGCCCTCCAATTCGCGGAAGATATTGTCGACCGCTTCCAATTCGGAATACGACAGCGTTCCGAGCACAATCTGCACAGCCGCCTTATTGCGCGCCTCTTCTTCCACCCGCTCCGCCAGCGAACGCAGAATTTCCATACCGACCAGCGTCGCCCCGTATTCGGCCAGGATGAGGTCCTCATCGTCAAATCGCTCGGAGAAACTGGCCAGGATGAGCGTGCCCAGTCTTTTACCGGCACCGCTGATCGGCACGAGCGTCACATACTGGCTCTTAAACTGGCACTCGACATCCTCGCGGAAAACGCAATGGCTGCCGGACACCTCCCGGTTTGCTTCCGTTTCCGTGACGGCGAGGAAGCGTTTGACATTATCCTCCGGGAAGCGTTCCTTATTCAGCACCACTTCGCACATCGTATCGCATTTGTAACCCCTGCCCAGCGAATACCCCAGGATTTCTCCTTCCGTATCGGCGATATAGACATTGGCGTCAATGATTTCACTCAAAACACCGGTCATATCATTAAAATCAACCGGCAATCCGGCCGATTTCTGCAGGAGTTTGTTAATCAAGCGAGTTTTCTCAAGCAGTGAGTTCATTTTGCTCTCCCCCTCATCCTGTTTCCCACCCGCACTTCTCTTTTTTCTGACTTCTCAGTCTAACTTTCCCATTAACTATAGGATATATTTACTCAAGTCCTCGTTTTTTACAATCGCCGACAGCTTCTCGCGGACGTATTCCTGGTCGATTTCAATCGTTTGCCCGGCCATTTCCGGGGCGCTGAACGACAATTCCTCCAACAGTTTCTCCATAATGGTGTATAAGCGCCGCGCTCCGATGTTTTCCGTCTGTTCGTTGATTTTTGTCGCCATGCCGGCAATTTCCCGGATACCCTCGTTCGTAAATTTAAGATTCACCGCTTCACTCGCCAGGAGGGCCGTATACTGCTTGATGAGGGCATTCTCCGGCTCGGTCAGGATCCGTTCAAAGTCGGCCTGTGCCAGATTGCCCAATTCGACCCGGATCGGAAAGCGACCCTGGAGTTCGGGAATCAAGTCGGAAGGCTTCGAAATATGAAAAGCGCCGGCGGCAATAAACAGCATGTGGTCAGTTTTTACCGGTCCGTATTTGGTCATCACCGTGGAACCTTCCACGATCGGCAGGATGTCGCGCTGGACGCCTTCCCGCGACACATCGGGACCGGCATTATACTGTTTTCCGGCCACCTTGTCGATTTCATCGATAAAGATTATTCCGGACTGTTCTGCCAATTGGACTGCCTGCGCCGTCAATTCGTCCATATCGATGAGCTTTTGGGCTTCTTCCTGGGCCAGAATTTTTTTCGCCTCGGCTACCGTTACTTTCCTTTTCCTTTTCTTGCGCGGCAGCAGCCCACCCAGAACATCCTGAAAATTGATGCCCATTTCCTCAATCCCCGACCCGGTAAACAACTCAATCGTCGGCGGAGCGCTGTTCTCCACTTCAATTTCAATTACCCGCTCGTCGAGGCTGCCGTCCAGCAGTTCGCGCCGCAGGTCCTCGCGCAGCCGTTTTTCGTGACGCCGCGCTTCTTCTTCCTGGGCGTCGCTGTCCTGACTTTTTTGCCCCAGGTTCCCGCCGAAGAGCATTTCCAGCGGGTTGCGCGGGTGCGGCTCTTTGGCCGGGTTGTAGGTCATAATGTCGACGATCCGGTCAATCGCGAGTTCAGCGGCCTTGCCCTCCACTGCCTGGAGCTTCTCCGCCCGCAGCAAGCGAATCGCCGTTTCCACCAAGTCGCGAACCATCGATTCCACGTCCCGTCCGACGTAACCGACTTCGGTGAATTTAGTCGCTTCCACCTTCAGGAACGGAGCGTTGACGAGCTTGGCCAGACGGCGGGCAATTTCCGTTTTCCCGACGCCGGTCGGCCCGATCATCAGAATATTCTTCGGGACAACTTCATCCTGCAGGTCGGCCGGCAGCCGCCGGCGCCGATAGCGGTTGCGCAGGGCGACCGCCACGGAACGTTTGGCCTCGTTCTGACCGACGATATATTTGTCAAGTTCGCGGACGATTTCCCGGGGAGTCAAATCTTGCATGGTTTGCCTCCTTTACAGTTCCTCCACGCTGATTTCGTTGTTGGTATAGATACAAATGGCGGCGGCTATTTGCAGAGCTTCCCGGACAATCTCCCGGGCGCTGAGCCCGGTGTGCAAGGTGAGCGCCCGGGCGGCCGCCAAAGCGAAGGAACCACCGGAACCGATGGCGGCAATCCCGTCATCCGGTTCGATTACTTCGCCGCTGCCGGAGATAATCAATAAGTTCTGTTTATCGGCAACAATCAACAGCGATTCCAAACGGCGCAGCATCCGGTCCGTCCGCCATTCTTTCGCCAGTTCGACTGCCGCCCGCGGCAGGTTCCCGTGGTACTGCTCAAGCTTCTCCTCAAATTTTCCGAACAGAGTAAAGGCATCGGCGACCGAACCGGCAAAGCCGGCCAGAACCTGGCCGTTATACAAGCGACGGATTTTTTTTGCCTTGTGTTTCATAACCGTATTGCCGCCAAAAGTCACCTGCCCGTCCCCGGCGATCGCCACCCCGTCACACAGCCGTACGGCGATAACCGTCGTCCCCTCAAACATCACTTCACCTCCCGGTAAATTGCCAGACCGGTTCACGCCCGCGGATGGGCTTGGGCGTAAACCCGTTTCAACCGTGCCTTGGTCACATGCGTATAAATCTGAGTAGTCGAAAGGTTGACATGCCCCAACATTTCCTGCACCGAACGCAGGTCGGCGCCGGCATCGAGCAAGTGGGTCGCAAAGGAATGCCGCAGGGCGTGCGGGCTGATCTTTTTTTCCAAGGCGGCGGCCTTAGTGTATTTATCGATGACTCGGCGGACACTCCGCGCCGTCAGCCTGGTGCCGGAATTGTTTAAGAAAAGAGCGTTTTCCGCTGCTCCGGCTCGACCGGCTTGCCGCAGCGTCTCCCGCCCGTTTTGCAGGTAATTTTGCACGGCCTGCCTTGCCTGGGAACCGATCGGAACGATCCTTTCCTTGGCGCCTTTCCCGTAAACCCGCACATACTCCAAACCAAAATCAATATCCCCGATGTCCAGCCCTACCAGTTCACTCACTCTGATCCCGGTACCGTACAACGTTTCCAGCAGGGCAATATCGCGTCTGCCCAGCGGTGTGCTCCGGTCCGGGGCGGATAACAGTGCCTCCACTTCCGGCAGATACAAGAACTTCGGCAGGCGTTTATCAATTTTGGGAGTCGCAATCCCGGTAAGGGGGTTGTCAGGGATAATTTCTTCCCGGAGCAGCCAGCGGTAAAACGAACGGAGGGAAGCCAGCTTCCGGGCGATGGTCCGCCGGGAGAAATTGTTATTCTGCATAAGCGCGAGGTATTCCCGAACCAGCAGCCGGTCGACCGCGGTAATGACGGCATCCGGCCCGCAGCCGCGTTCGCGGCAGAAGGCAATAAACTGCTCCAGATCACTCCCGTAACTCGCCAGCGTCCGGGGAGAAGCGTTCTTTTCCGCCTGAAGATAGAGAAAATAGTCGGCAAGACAATCCCCGGCGCTTCTTGACATAATTTCCCCTCTTTTCCCTTTTCAATCTTAACATACAGAACTTGGTTCCGCAAGCCTAGAGACCCGGGCTGAAAGCGCCGAGGGCGGCCAGAGCCTTCTCGCTGCACCGGCGGTTTTTTTCCCGCTTGTCTTGGTAGCGTCCGGGCAGGGAGGGGAGGAGCCCGTAAGTGATATTCATCGGCTGAAATGATTTCGCCTCGCTCGTGGTGATATACCGGCAGAGGGCGCCGTGCGCCGTCTCGGCCGGAAAAACTACTGGTTCCCGGCCTTGCAGGAGCCTTGCCGCATTGACGCCGGCAACCAGGCCGCTGGCCGCCGACTCCACGTACCCTTCGACCCCGGTAATCTGGCCGGCAAAAAAGATTTGCGGCTGTGCGAGCATTTGCAGGGTGGGCCTCAGCACCTTCCTGGCTTCGATGTAGGAATTGCGGTGCATGACCCCGTAGCGGGCGAAATCAGCCGTCTCCAAACCGGGAATCTGCCGGAATACCCGTTGTTGTTCCGGCCATTTCAAGCGGGTCTGGAAGCCGACCAGGTTAAATAATTTTCCGTCCTTATCGTCCTGGCGCAGCTGTACGACAGCGTAGGGCTGCTGTCCGGTCCGCGGGTCGGTAAGGCCGACCGGTTTCAGCGGTCCGTACGCCAGAGTCATCGGGCCTCGCTCTGCCAATTCCTCGACCGGGAGGCAGCCTTCAAACAGGATTTTCTCCTCAAAGGCCGCCAGGGGATGCTTTTCCGCCTGGACCAGGGCCTCCCGAAAAGCGAAGTACTCTGCTTCGCCCAGCGGGCAGTTCAAATAGTCGTCCCCGCGGCCGTAGCGGGAAGCCCGGAATATTTTCGTCATATCCAGCGTGTCCGCATAAACAATCGGGGCGGCGGCATCGTAAAAATAAAGGTTTTCCGCACCGGTGAGCTCTTTGATCGCCGCTGTCAGCCGGTCGGAGGTCAACGGCCCGGAAGCAATGATTACCGATGTGTCATTCGGTATCGTGTCCACTTCTTGGCGGATAACGGTAATGCGCGGGTGCGAGGTGACGGCTTCGGTCACCGCCCGGGCGAAACCTTCCCGGTCGACCGCCAGCGCTCCGCCCGCCGGAATTCGGTGCGCGTCGGCGCAAGCCATGATGATTGAGCCGAGGCGGCGCATTTCTTCCTTGAGCAAACCGACCGCGTTTTCCAAGGCAGCGGCCCGGAGCGAGTTACTGCAGACCAATTCCGCGAAATCCCCGGTTTTGTGGGCCGGAGTCATCTGTTCCGGCCGCATCTCATAAAGCCGGACGGAGATGCCGCGCTCAGCCGCCTGCCAGGCCGCCTCCGATCCGGCCAGCCCTGCGCCGATAATAGTTAAATCCATTTCGTTCGTCCTCCCGACCGGCGACTTTTCCATCACGGCGTATCATCCTCCGCTGCCGTTTCGTAGCCGCATTCTTTATTACTGCAGCGGTAATAGGTGCCTTTCGCCCGCGACCGTTTTTCCACCAGATAAGCGCCGCACTCCGGACAAGCTTTCGCCACCGGTTTCTCCCAGGTAACGAAATTGCATTCCGGATAATTCGCGCAGCCGTAAAACTTCCGGCCCTTTTTCGATGTCCTGGCCACTACCGCTCCGCCGCAGACGGGACAGACCACGCCGGTTTCTTCCAGATAAGGCTTGGTGTTGCGGCAGTCCGGGAAACCGGGACAGGCCAGAAATTTCCCGAACCGTCCGTATTTGATGACCATCATCCGGCCGCAGTTCTCGCAGACAACATCGGTTTCCTCGTCTTTCAGTTCAATTTCGTCGATCTGCCGGTCAGCCACCTGCAGTTCCGCGGCAAAGTCAGTGTAGAAAGCGGCCAGGATCCGCCGCCAGGCCAGTTCGCCTTCTTCGATCCGGTCCAACTGCCTTTCCAGACCGGCGGTAAACTCCACATCGATGATGGCCGGGAAAAACTCTTTTAACAGATCGACCACAATCTGGCCGAGTTCGGTCGCGAAAAACCGTTTCTCTTCCAGGGAAACATACCCGCGCTGCTTGATGGTTTCAATGGTCGGGGCATAAGTGCTCGGACGGCCGACTCCGTTCTCCTCCAGCGTCCGGACGAGCATCGCCTCGGTGTACCGGGGCGGCGGTTGGGTGAAATGCTGACCGGGCAAAAACTCGGCAACCGTAAGGTTCTGTTCGGTCTGAATATCGGGCAGCATACCGGCGTCATCTTTTTCCTCGTCATCGGTCTCTTCCACATAAACGGCCGTAAAGCCGGGAAATTTCATCTGACTCCCGCTGGCCCGGAACAGGCAGGTGTCCGCCTTGATGTCAACAGTCACCGTGTCGTAGACCGCCGGACTCATCTGGCTCGCAATAAATCTCTCCCAGATGAGCCGGTACAATCGGTACTGATCCCGGGTCAGATATTCCTTCATTTCGGCCGGCTCGTATTGGATATGGGTCGGCCGAATCGCTTCGTGTGCATCCTGTGCCCTAGGGCTGGCGGCCTGGATGGGCTTTTTTTCCGCCGGATAGTATTCGTCCCCGAATTTCCCTCTGATGTATTCGGCTGCCGCCGTCTCGGCCACCGCCGCAATCCGGTGGGAGTCGGTCCGGATGTAGGTAACGAGCCCTACCCGGCCGGCCGCCCCGACATCCAGCCCTTCGTACAACTGCTGGGCGACGAACATTGTTTTTTTCGTCGTAAAACCGAGCTTGCGGAAGGCTTCCTGCTGCAGGCTGCTGGTCGTAAACGGCAGGGCCGGGTTCCGCCGCTTCTCGCGCTTCCGCACGTCGGTGACGACAAAGGGCGAAGCGCGCAGGCCATTCACAATTGCTTCCGCCGCCGCTGCATTCCCGATCTCCACCTTCCGGCCGTCTTGCTCCCACAGCTTCGCTTCAATCGTTTCACCGTTTTCGGCTTGCAGCCGGACGATTATCGACCAGTATTCCTGTGGTACGAAGTCGTTGATTTCCTCCTCACGGTCGCAGACCAGGCGGACTGCCACCGACTGGACCCGGCCGGCGCTCAGTCCCCGCCTGACTTTCCGCCAGAGGAGGGGGCTCAAGTTATAACCGACGAGACGGTCGAGAATGCGCCGGGCCTGCTGGGAATCGACCAGATTTTGGTCGATCGGCCGCGGGTGTTTGATTGCCTCTTTGATCGCGTCTTTCGTAATTTCATTAAAAGCAATCCGGCAGGGCAGACGCGGCTCCAGGCCGAGAATATGCGCGAGGTGCCAGGATATCGCTTCGCCTTCCCGGTCCGGGTCGGCCGCCAGCAACACCCGATCACTTTTTTTGGCCGCCTCCCGCAATTCCTTGATCAGGGGGCCTTTACCGCGGATAGTGATATACTTGGGCTCGAAGTCATCCGCAATGTCTACACCCAGCTGGCTTTTCGGCAGGTCGCGCACATGCCCCATGGAAGCCTTCACAGTATAACTGCGTCCCAAAAATCGTTCGATGGTTTTAGCTTTAGCCGGTGACTCGACGATAACCAGAGATTTTGTCAACTTCACACCTCCAAATGAAACGGAAACTGTTGCCGGGACATTTAGCAGGCTGTCATGTATATAATATTAGACCATCGTCAAAATTTATTCTGCCGGCGGAGGTTTGAGAACTTTCCGGCAGTTTTGCCTGACTCATCTTCCGATCCGGCAGAAAAGCTGCCCCGGCAGACGCCGCACCAGGCCTTTTAATTCGAGGTACATCAGGACAGCGGCTACGCGGTCGGCGGCGAGACGGCATTGCTGCTCGATTTGATCGACATGCAGCGGCTCGGCGGGAATCTGCTGCAGGACTTGCCTTTCCTCTTCCGACAGTCCGGTCACTTCGTCATCAGGCTTTACTTTGACCGGCGGAGCTGTTTTATTGAGCCGCGGCAATTCTTCCAGAATATCGTCCAGGCTTTCCACGAGCTTGGCGCCCTGCTTTAAGAGATAATGCGTCCCCCGGCTGTTTTTGCTGGTGATATTGCCGGGTACCGCAAATACTTCCCTTCCCTGCTCCAACGCGAAATCGGCCGTAATCAGGGCGCCGCTTTTTTCCTGCGCCTCGACCACGACAGTCCCGAGCGACAGACCGCTGATCAGGCGGTTCCGGGCGGGGAAATTACCGGCCTCCGGTTTCGTTCCGAACGGAAATGGGGAAAACACCGCCCCGGCGGCGGCTATCCTCTCCATCACGGCCCGGTTTTCCGCCGGATATACAGTATCCAGCCCGCACCCCAGAACGGCAAAGGTCCGTCCTCCGGCCTCCATGGCGCCGAGATGCGAAGCCGTGTCGATCCCACGCGCCATCCCGCTGACAACCGTGATGCCCCGCGCCGCCAGCTCCCTCGCCAGCATGGCCGCGACGGTTTTGCCGTACTCGCTCGCAACTCTGGTGCCGACAATGGCGAGCGCCGTATTGTCTTCCGGCCGGATATCCCCCCGAAGGTACAAGACCGGGGGCGGATCGTAGATGTGACGAAGCAGATCCGGGTAGCCGGCATCAGCCAGGGTGACGGCCTTCGCTTTGTAACGGGCCAGAAGCTGCATTTCCCGGTCCGGGTCGGTCCGAGCCCGAAAGTCGGCAATCCCGTCCGCGGTCACGCGGTTGATCCCCTTCACCGCGGTAAGCTCAGCCGGTGTAGCCATCCAGACCGCCTGCACTGAACCGAAATGCTCGCGCAGTAATTGGAAGCGCCGTGGCCCGACCCCGGGGGCCTGGCTCAAGGCAAGCCAGTATTTAAGTTCTTCCATTGCCGCCCTCCTCTCCCGGCGACACCCCTGCGCCGGCTTATCCAGATTACCAGTATTCTACCAACAACCGTTCAATCCTGCCGCGGCCGGAAATCTTGCCGTCTTCCGCCCCGCCCGAAAGGCACACTGCTGCCAGCAGCCTTGCCGCAAGTAAGGGAAAAGGACGCGGCTGCCACGTCCTTCCTGTCTTATTCGCCGAACGTCCGGTATACCGCCGGCACCCGGTCCTGAAAGACCGTCATCTTCTCCCGCGTCGCCGCCACCAGATCCAGATCAAGGTCGGCGGTGATGATCGCTTCCTCCTCTTGTCCTTCGGCCAGGATTTCCCCCCACGGGTCGATCAGCATGGAGTGGCCGAAGTATTCCAGGTGCTTGATCGTCCCGACCCGGTTGCACCCAACGACGAACGTCTGGTTCTCAATCGCCCGGGCCTGTAATAAGATCCGCCAGTGGTTGAGGCGCGGATGAGGCAATTGCGCCGGTACGAAAATTATCTGAGCACCCCAGACGGCAAGCGGCCGAAAAACTTCCGGGAAACGGATATCGTAACAGATGGTCGTGCCATATTTCACCCCGTCCGTGGCTAAGAGCGACGGCAGACCGTCCCCACCGGCGAGAAAACGCTCCTCGCCGGAATAACTGAACAAATGGATCTTGCGGTACTTATCCAGGATTTCTCCCGCCGGGTCGATGACGTAAGCCGTATTATAAACCTTGTCCCCGGCGAGCTCGGGGAACGAACCCGCCACGACGGTCAGGCGGCTGCGCCGGGCGGCCTCCCGCAGGATGTCCAGGGCAGGAGCGGTTGCCCGTCCGGCCAGTTCCTTCAACTCCCGGAAAGCGTAACCGGTCAGCCACATCTCCGGCAGGACGGCAAAGTCCGCCTTCATCGCGGCGCACTTTTCCAGCATTTCCAACGCGTGCTTCAGGTTGGCTTCCGGATCGCCGTGCTTGACATCCATCTGGACAGCCGCCACTCTCTTCTTCTCCATCCATTTCAACTCCTCAGACAAATTCACTGGTAAGTTCTCTCCGTTTGAGGTAATTATACTATAGGGAGGCAAGTTTGGGCAAGACTGCGCCCGTCGGCCCAACCGGCAGGAAATCACCCCGGCGGCAAGAAATATAAAACAGGCCCGGCCAAACGGGCCGGAGTTTTGAAGAATGAGGTGAAACTGATGGAAACAAGAGCGGATATCGGTGTCTTTGGCGGTTCAGGCTTCTACACCTTCCTGGACAAGGTCGAGGAGATCAAGGTTGAGACTCCTTACGGCGCTCCCAGCGATAAGATTGCCCTCGCCCACGTCGGCGATAAACGGGTCGCTTTTCTCCCGCGCCACGGTAAGGACCATCGCCTTCCCCCGCACATGATCCCTTACCGGGCAAACCTGTACGCCATGAAATCTCTCGGCGTCAGCCGCATCATCGCCCCGACTGCTTCCGGCAGCCTGCAGCCCGGTGTTAAGCCGGGGGAATTCGTTGTCTGCGATCAGTTTGTTGACCGCACCACCGGTCGGAAGGATACTTTTTACGACGGACCGGTAACCACCCACATCAGTACGGCGGATCCCTACTGCCCAGACCTGCGCGCCCTGGCCATCGCAACAGCCGCCGAACTCGGACTGCCCTGCCACGACCGGGGGACGGTCGTCGTCATTCAGGGACCCCGCTTTTCCACCCGGGCCGAGAGCCGCTGGTTTTCCAGTCTGGGCTGGGAAGTAATCAATATGACCCAATACCCGGAATGCGTTCTTGCCCGGGAACTGGAGATCTGTTATGTCAACATTTCACTGATTACCGACTACGACGTCGGTCTGGCGGATAATCCGGACATTACTCCCGTCTCCCACGCGGAAGTCATCGAAGTCTTTAACCGAAATAACGAAAACATCAAAAAACTCCTGTACCGGATGATTGAGCGAATTCCCGCGCCGGATGAGCGAAATTGTCTCTGCAGCCGGGAGTTGTCCACTTCCCGCCTCGATTGACCCGCTACTCGATTCAAGTCCGGAAGGAGACGAAGCTATGGACCCAATCATCTGGCGCGACAGCAAACTCCGTCTGCTTGACCAGACCCGCCTGCCCGGAGAAACGGTCTACGTGGAGTGCGCCGACTACCGGGCAGTAGTGGAAGCCATCCGGCGGATGCGGGTCCGGGGGGCTCCGGCCATTGGCATCGCCGCTGCCTTTGCCATGGTCCTGGCGGCCCGGGAAACCTGCGGAAACGGATATGACCCGAAATTGGACCAATGTGCGGAAATCATCTGCCAAGCCCGCCCCACCGCCGTCAATCTGGGCTGGGCGGTCAAGCGGATGCTCACCAAGGCTGCAGCCTGTCGCGCTGCCGCTCCTGGCTCCCTTTGCGCCGTACTGGAACAGGAAGCGCTGACCATGTTGCAAGAAGATATCGCAGCGAACAAACAGATCGGCAGATACGGCTGCGAACTGGTGAAAGAGGGTGCGGCCATCCTTACCCACTGCAACACCGGCTTCCTCGCCACCGCCGGATATGGTACCGCGCTCGGAGTCATCCGCGCGGCCTGGTCGGCCGGCAAAAACATCACCGTTTATGCCGACGAGACGCGGCCTTTCCTCCAGGGAGCCCGGTTGACGGCCTGGGAATTGATGCAGGACAAGATACCGGTGACGCTCATCACCGACAGTATGGCCGGGTATTTCATGCAGCAGGGGAAGATCGACCTGGTGATCGTTGGCGCCGACCGCATCGCCGCCAACGGTGATACCGCCAACAAAATCGGCACCTATAGCGTGGCTGTCCTCGCCCGGGAGCACGGCATCCCTTTTTATGTTACTGCCCCCGTTTCTACGGTCGATCTGAAGGTTCCGGACGGAAAATTTATCCCGATTGAGGAACGCAGCGCTGCGGAGGTGACCCATATCGGCGGCGTCCCCATCGCACCGGCCGGGGTTAAAGTAGCCAACCCGGCTTTCGACGTCACGCCACAGCAATATATTACCGCCATCGTCACTGATCGCGGCATCGTCGTCCCGCCTTATTCCACCGGCCTGGCGGCCGTCTGCCGCAAATAAGAAGGAGCCTTTCCCGTCGGGAAAGGCTCCTTCTTATTTGCCCTAAAACTCGTTCGCCTTCCTTCCGGCTCTGATAAAAGCGAAGCCGGTTTTCCTTACCAAACCCAAGATTATCCCCATAATGGCGGTGTCCAGAATAGTCACGCCCAGGCGCAGCAACGGCCGGGCCATGATTTCCGGCAAAATGACGGTAAAATACCGGGCGTACAGCGGAATAACCGCTGTTTCGATCAAGGCCAAAATGCACATGCCGGTCAGGCTGGCAATCAGGGCAACCAGCGGCCGGATCCGCAGCAAGTAGTGCAAAAGCAGCATCATAGTCACCATCAGGAGATAAGTATGGATACCAACCTGGAACGGCAGGGCCCGGGCCACGCAGATGAAAACTGCCTGCAGAGCGCCGACCGACAATATCGTGCCCCAATTATAGTCCAACCCAACCAGTGAGAGGCCGACGGCCGCAACCACCGCTGACTCGGCAAAACCTCCCACCAACAGTACGGTTAAAGTATTCATTTTCACCATCCTATTGCACCTACTAATTCCTCAGCCTGTCGAAGCAGGCTTCTCTGTTAATTCTTATCGCCTGGACGTGAGGAACTACCGCGCAAAGTACTTTGTTCTCTAAAGAACGACTGAAATCACGCGGCCTCGGTCAAAGCTCCGGATTTTTCCGTTTGGCGGCAAGCAGGAGGGATAAAGCCAGTAACTTGGCTTTATCAAACACCGTTTCCACTTCCGAGTACTCGCTCACCCCGTGGGCCAGACCACCGGCCGTACCCATGGAATCGATCGTCGGGGCCCCCACCGCGGCGGTAAAGTTGCCGTCCGAAGCACCGCCGCTCGCCACGTCTTTGATGGTCAAACCAAGCTTCCGGCCAGCCTCCTGGACCAAAGCCAGCAAGGCAGCGGTGGCTTCGTTCTTTTCCATGGGGGGCCGGTTCATCCCCCCGGTAAGCGTGGTCACCGCTCCCGTCAGATACATCCGGTCGGCCGCCGCCTTAATCTCCCGGCAGGCTCGCTCGGCTTCGGCGGCGGTGCCGACCCGCAGGTCGATATCGGCAACCGCATGCTCCGCCACCACGTTCAAGCGGGTACCGCCGCTGATAACACCGACATTGACCGTCGTCCCGGTTGCATAATCGGTGATACCATGCAGTACGACGATCTTACGGGCCAGTTCTTCAATGGCACTCACTCCGGCCTGCGGGTCCGCCCCGGCGTGCGCCGCCCGGCCGGTCACTTCGAGACGGAACATGCCGACGCCCTTGCGCGCCGTCACCAGAGAGCCGTCGGTCCGGGCCGGCTCCAGGATAAAGACGGCATCCGCCTTCCCGGCTTCCGCTTCGATCACCGCCCGGGAGACGGGCGATCCGATCTCCTCATCCCCGTTGCAAATGACACAGATCGACTCGTACCCAGTGAAGCCGATGGCGGTAAGGGCCTCCAGAGCTGTCAGCATCACGACCAGACCGCCCTTCATATCGTGGACGCCGGGGCCGTAAGCTTTGCCGCCTTCGATGCGGAATGGCCGCCGGGTGGCTTCCCCCTCGGCGAACACGGTATCATAATGGCCGACCAGCAGATACCTTCCCTGGCCACTCCCCTGTCTGCGGGCGACAACGATATCCCCGTGCTCAGTTTGTGGTAAAACGTTCACGGTAAATCCATTCCGCTTCAGCCAAGCGGCCAGGTACGCCGCCACCTGATCGAGACCGGCTTTATAGTACGACCCGCTATCCAGATTGACCAATGTCTCCCACCGCTGCAACATTTCCGTCCGGTGGGCTTCCACGTAGGCGATGATTTTCTCCGGCATACTCTGTCTCCTTTTCCCTTAAAGGCTAAATCATAGCCACTTCCGTACCAAACTTGTCCCGGCCCGCCCGGTCGTAAACCAGCCGGGCAACGGCTAAGTCCTGAACGGCATGACCGACAGCTTTGAAGAAGGTTATCTCCGCGTCGCTTTCCCGTCCCGGCTTGCGACCGGCGGCTATCTCGCCGATTTCTCCGTAGATGTCCGAGCGGTCGATCTGACCGGCGGCGAGTGGAATAATCAGATCCCCCGCTTCTTCCAGGGCGATAGGCACCGAGTCCACCACGATCTTGTCCGCCCGCTGCAGCGTTGTTGCGTCAACTTCCCGCATCTGTGGCGTATAAGAACCGACTCCGTTGATATGGACCCCCGGCTTGAGGGTATTGCCGCAAAACACCGGCTGGGTAGACGTGGTGGCGGTAAGCACGATGTCGGCATCCGCCGTTGCCGCAGCCGGGGTCGCGGCGGCGACTATCTCCAAATCCGGATCGGTCAGGACGGCCGTCATATCCCGGATATAGCTCTCCACCGCCGCCGGGTTCGGATCGAACACCTGGACACGGCCGATTTGCCGAACGGTGTGAACGGCTTCGAGCTGGGTTCTCGCCTGGACGCCGGCCCCGAAGACGGCAACGACCGGCGTCTTCGGCTTGGCAAGATACTTTGTCGCCACGCCGGAAGCGGCACCCGTCCGCAGCGCAGTCAGATAGCCTGCCTCCATTAAGGCCAGCGGCTCGCCAGTTTCCGGACTGACCAGGATAAAAGCCGCGTTGATAGTTGGCAGGCCCTTGGCCAGGTTGTCCGGAAAAACCGAGACGACTTTCAGCCCCAAAGCCTTACCGGCCGGCAGATAGCCGGGCATAAACAAAGCGATACCGTTGTTCTCGCGCACCGGGATCGGCGTCCGCAGCGGGACGTCCGTTTCGCCGGCGGACAAGGCGCGAAAAGCCTGCTCAACCGCCGCTACCGCCTCGGCCATGCCGACGGCCCGCCGGATATCATTACGCGTCAGGATAAGGATAACTGCCACCTCCTACCGTTAATAACGGTTACTTGCTGTCCGCAAATAATTCCCGCCACATATCGAGATAACCCGGGATGGTCATGGGCGGCTTCGCCGTCTGTTTGATTTCCCGGCCAACCGCCGCCGCGTCGGACAAAAGATCGATTACCGTCATCGCCATCGTCTTGGCCGGAATAACGTAAGCCATTTCCGGATCGGAGACGGCATAATCCCTGGCGTGCGCCCGGCCGACAACCCCGCCGATTTCCGGATGAATCCCCGGCATGACATTAGTGATATCGCCCATGTCGGTGGAACCGGCCATGTGCTGGCCCGGGCTGACATTCTCTTCCCCGATCAGGGCGGCCGCATTGGCCCGGAACAGCTCGGACATGGCCGGATCGTTGATCAGCGGCAGGTAGCCGGGAATTTCGCTGATTTCCACCTCAGCACCGACGGCCATCGCCCCGGCCCGCAGCGCCCGGTTCACTTTGACGTTGGCATCCAGGATGGCATCCATCGTCCTGCCCCGAATATACGTTTCCATCCGGACATCGGCCGGGATGATATTTACCAGATCTCCGCCCTTCGTGATGATGGGGTGGACACGGATGGAGTCGGCGTCTTTGAACGTCTCCCGCTGGGCATGAATCCCCATCAGACCGAGCATCGCCGCATTCAGAGCGTTGACGCCCATATGCGGCGCGCCGCCGGCGTGGGCTTCTTTGCCGATATACTTGATCGCTTTGCCGATAAATCCATTGCTGCCACCGCCGTAGCGCGCCTTTTTTTCCGGCAGATTGGAACTGGTGTGGGCCATCATCGCCATATCGATATCATCAAAAATCCCCAGACGGATGAATTCCTGCTTGCCGCCGAGAAATTCCAGTTTCCCCTGTTCGCGCAGCTTCATCCGGTACTCAATCTCCACATATTCTTCCGCCGGAACAGCCAGCAAAGCCACGCTGCCGTCCAGCCAATCCATCACGCCCGACTCGGCCAACCCGTATGCCACGCCAAGCATAGCGGCGATCTGGGCATTGTGTCCGCAGGCGTGAACGGCACCGGTGATGGCGTCTGCCGCCGGATGGTCGTGACAAATGACCGCGTCCAGTTCACCCATGACTGCCACCCGCAGTTTCTGGCTGCGACCCGGTAAATCCGCCCGCAACCCGGTAATGGCGACCCCGTCGCGATGGGCAAGGCCGAGCCCGGCAAACTTTTCTTTGACCAAGGCAGCCGTTTTGAATTCTTTGAAGCCAAGTTCCGGGTGCCGGAAAATCGTTTCCCCGATTTCACAAATGTCCGCCGCCCGCTTATCAATGGCTGAACAAACTAGCTTTTTCAGATCTTCTTTGGTCATTCATCTGCCCCTTCCGCCTAAGTATTGGAAAATCCTTAAGTTATTTCGCCGTCCGCCCGCGTTTACCTGCCAAAAAATCAAAAAGCAAGGAGATACTCCTTACTTTTTAAGATCACCCGGATGACGGATGCGCGTCCGGATTAAATATAGGGGCTTTCCTCCAGGGGAATCAACCCGATTCTAACCGCGTATAAAGCCGCCTGTGTCCGGTCATGCACCTTGATTTTTCGCATAATATTGCTGACATGATTCCGGACGGTTTTGTCGCTGATAAACAGCTGTTTGGCAATTTCTTTGTTTTTCATCCCCTTGCCCACCAAAGCCAGCACTTCTTTTTCCCGCTCAGTCAAAACATGCTTGCCGTCGGCATCCTGGATCAGAGAATCGCCCAGTCTCTCCGTTAAGCGGTTGAATTCCTGCAGCAACTTGGTTGCGATCATCGGGTCAAACAATGACTTTCCCTCATAGCCGGTATGAATGATGCGCAGCAGTTCGCTCGAATCGATATCTTTCAGCACATAGCCGATGGCTCCGGCTTTGATCATCTCCAAAATATACTCTTTGTTATTGTACATAGTCAGGACGATGATTTTGATATCCGGATTTTCTTTCTTGATGGTTCGGGTCGCTTCCACTCCGTCCAGTTCGGGCATTTTGACGTCCATAAGAATAATATCCGGCACCAATTCTCTTGCCTGACGGATTACCGCATTGCCGTCGGCCGCTTCGCCAACTATTTCGATGTTGTCATCCAAGTCCATTATCTTCCGCAGCCCTTGCCGCAGCAGAGTATGGTCGTCGGCTATTAGTACTTTTATTTTCCCCATCCTCATCCCCCTATTCTTCGATCTTGCGACCGTTATTCGCCCTCCTGCTCCCGGAGCTTCTTGCCTGTTTGATGGAGCGGTGCGGCAATCAGAAGCCTGGTCCCTTTCCCACGGGCGGACCTTAACCTCAGCTTGCCGTTGATTAGTGCTATTTGCTCCTCAATGCCTACCAATCCGAACTTATTTCGCTCACCAGGACAAAACTTATATTGGGGATAATCGAAGCCGACTCCATCATCGCGAATGGACAGAAACAGGGTCCGCGGTGTGAATTTTAGTTTAACAGTAACTTTATTTGCCTTTGCGTGCTTGCGGATATTCGTACAGCACTCGTGCACAATTGCCAACAGGCAATGCTCCGTCTCGGGCGAAATCCCACCCTCCCTGCCTCTGACACTGTAACGGATACCGGGGAAGTCAGTTGACGGCAGAGTGCTGATATACTCGGAGAGGGCTGTGGCTAACCCCCAGTCCGAGCCTCCGGAATTGCGCAGGTCACCCACGGCTCCACGCAGTTCCTGCAGCGCATTCCGGGCCAGCTGCTTCAGTTTTCCCACTTCATCTTTAGCTTTGGGCAAATTCGTCTCCAGCAGCTTTTCGCAAACGCCGGCGGCCCAAACAATATTCGTCAGCGACTGAATGGGTCCATCATGCAACGTGCGGGCAATCCGTTTCCGCTCCTCTTCCTGCACTTTCTTCATTTGAGTGATTTCCATCTGACTACCATCTCGGCTTCCCATCATGAGTTGAGGGCCCGCCGCTGCCGGGTATATCTCTGAACTGCCACGCCTCGGGCGGTAAGACACTCCGGAGAAACTGGCACGGACGGCAGAAACGAAGCGCCAGCAGCCGGGCGCAAAACAACAAACCCACTGATAGCTTCAGAACATATTATGCGGCGCAAAATACAATTGTTAACTCCACCCGGTGCCGCCGCAGCATAATAATCCCTCCGTTCAGGCGTTCGAACCTGCCTCTTTATTATCATGATATGTGGGGGGCAGATGAACTTCTATAGGCAAAAGTCACAAATTTCCGGCTTGGCAGCCGGTCGCCGGATTACTCCTGCCCGCAAACTCAACAACAAAAAACAACCGGCTCGTCCGGTTGTTTTGGATCGTTTGCTAATTATTTCAGCTTTTTTAAAGTTTTAATCATTTCCGTCAATACCTCCACAACGTCTCCGACAATCCCGTAATGCGCTACCGAAAAAATGGGCGCTTCCGGGTTTTTGTTGATGGCGACAATCGTAGCGGCGGAACGCATCCCGATCAGGTGCTGCACGGCCCCGGAGATACCGCAGGCAATGTACAGCTTGGGTGTGATGGTTTTTCCGGTCTGGCCGACTTGGCTGGCGTAAGGTGCCCAGCCCTCGTCAACGATTGCCCGGGAGGCGGCGGTCGCCCCCCCGAGGAGTGCCGCCAATTCTTCCACCAGCCGGTAATTCTCGGCACTGCCAAGTCCGCGTCCGCCCGCCACCACAATATCGGCCTCGTCAAGCCGCATCGCATCGGAAGCCTCAGTCACAGCTCCGACGATGTTGACCCGTGTGTCGACATCGGTTAAGGCGATTTCCGGCGCCACGACTTCTCCCTTGCGGCCGGGGTCGTATTCGGCCCTGGGAAAGACTTTCGGCCGGACTGTCGCCATCTGCGGACGGCGATACTGACAGATAATCGTGGCCATGATATTGCCGCCTAAGGCAGGGCGGGTTTGCAACAGCAGTTTCCTGTCCACATCGATATCCAATTCCGTACAATCGGCGGTTAACCCCGTCTGCAGGCGGGCGGCCAGGCGGGGGGCGAGTGACCGCCCGTTCGTCGTCGCCCCGAACAGGAAAATGTTGGGCCGGTAAGCCCGGACCAGCGCCGCTATCGCCGCCGTAAAGTGATCGTCCCGGTAATACTCAAATTGCGTATCATCCAGCAGAAAAACCTTGTCCGCCCCGCAGCCGATGAGCTTATCGGCCGCTCCCGCTATCCCCTTCCCGAGGAGAACGGCGCCGAGTTCTTCCCCGATTTTGTCGGCTAATTTTCTGCCGGCTTCGAGCAGCTCATATACAACACTAGCGATTTCCCCGTTCCGCTGCTCGGCGAAAACCCAAATACCGTGCCCGGAAGCAGTGTCGCTATCCGCCGGCTCCGACTGCGGCATTTCGATCGCATTTTGCGGGCAAACTTCAACGCACGCCCCGCACATAGTGCATTCCGCCGACACTACTGCGCTGCCGCCCTCCATGCTGATGGCCCCGTAAGGACAGGACGGCACGCAATCCGCGCAGCCGTTGCATTCGTCAATCCTGACGCTGACACTCATTTCTCGCCCTCCCAACCTGCGTGAAAACCATTTCAGACAAACTGTCTTTCCCTGAGAACGGCGATTAGTTTTGCGGCGTTCTCTGCACTGTCTCCCTGCCAGACCTCGCCCTGCCCGTCCGGCAGCGGGGGATTAAATACCTTGACTACCCAGGTAGGAGAACCCGACAAGCCGATTCTTTCCGCCTCGGCGTTGATTGTTGCCGCCGTCCATGGCTCAAAGGCCATTTTCTTTGCCCGCAGCATCCCCCGCAGGGACGGCAGGCGGGGAGTGTTTATTTCCCGGATGACGGTGAATAGCGCCGGACCTTTGACTTCCAAGGTTTCGTACCCGTCATCCGTCATCCGCTCCACCCGGAATTTTTCCGTCTCGGTTACCGCCAGCCGGCGAATACAAGTGACATGGGGAATAGCCAAGCACTCCGCCATGCCGGGTCCGACCTGGGCAGTATCGCCGTCGATCGCCTGGCGGCCGCAGAGAATGAGATCGAAGCCGATCTTTTCGGCCGCTTTGGCCAGGGTGTAGGCGGTCGCCAGAGTATCCGCCCCGGCAAACGCCCGGTCACTCAGCAGAACCGCATCGTCGGCGCCCAACGCAACCGCCTCCCGCAGCGCTTCGCCCGCCTGAGCCGGCCCCATCGTCAGGGCCGTTACCGTTCCGCCGTGTTTTTCCCTGATCCGGATCCCTTCTTCCAGTGCGTGCAAATCGAAGGGGTTAATTATGCTCGGCACCCCTTCCCGGATCAGAGTGTTGGTTTCCCGGTTTATTTTTACTTCCGCCGTATCGGGTACTTGCTTGATGCAGACAATTATCCGCAATTCTCTCACCTGCCGGAGTATATTTACTGTTTCACGCTCTCCTTAATCAATTCCAGGGCAATCACGTTGCGCTGGATCTGGTTCGTGCCTTCGTAAATCTGCGTTATCTTGGCATCCCGCATCATCTTCTCGACCGGGTAGTCTCGCATATACCCGGAACCACCCATGATCTGCACTGCGTCGACCGTTACTTTCATCGCCGTGTCCGAGGCAAACAGCTTGGCCATCGAAGCCTCCTTGGAGAATTCCTTCGCGCCGCTGTCGATAAAACGGGCGGCCGAATAAACCAAAGCACGGGCGGCCTCAATCTGGGTCGCCATATCGGCCAGCATGTGCTGAATAGCCTGGAAGGAAGAAATCGGTTGTCCGAACTGAACTCTTTCCCGGGCATAACGCAGCGCAACTTCCATCGCTCCCTGCGCGATGCCGACCGCCTGGGCGCCGACCCCGGGGCGGGTGCGGTCAAGAGTACGCATGGCGACAATATAACCGGTCCCTCGCCGTCCCAACAGGTTCTCTCGCGGGATCCGACAGTCTTCAAAAATCAACTCGCTCGTGGCGGAGGCCCGAATCCCCATTTTCTTTTCTTTTTTTCCAAAGCTGAAACCTGGCGTTCCCTTTTCCACGATAAAGGCGGAAGCACCCCTGACCCCCTTGGCCTTGTCGGTCATGGCGATGACGATATAGACGTCGGCTTCGCCGCCATTCGTGATCCACTGCTTTGTACCGTTTAAGATGAACTCGTCGCCGTCCGCCGTCGCGGTAGTCCGAATATTGGCGGCGTCGCTCCCGGCCTCCGCTTCGGTCAGAGCGAAGGCTGCCAGTTTTTCACCGCTCGCCAAAGCCGGCAGATATTTTTCCTTTTGCTCCTCGCTTCCGAACAGGAGCAACGGGCAGATACCAAGTCCGCTGGCCGCATAAGTCACCGCAACCCCGGCGCAAGCCTTACTGATTTCTTCCATCACAAGGCAGTTTCCCATGGCTCCCATCCCGAGTCCGCCGTACTCTTCCGGGACAAAAACCCTAAACAGGTCGGAATCGGCCATGACCTGCAGCAGTTCCCGCGGAAAGATTTCCTTTTCGTCGAGTTCCGCCGCTATCGGGGCAATTTTCTCCACCGCAATTGTCCGGGCCAGTTCTCTGAGCATTTGCTGCTCTTCGGTAAGAAAATAGTCCATTATCCTATCCCTCCGCCGCAACTCGCGTATTTTTTATTTTAATGTCTTGTCTTATGACCTGCTCACAAGCATATACCCAGTTTACCATAGGGCTATCACTTTGTCAAGTTTTCCCATAGCGATGTTGTTCCCGGCCAGACCTTACCGGCAACCTCAAAACCGTTCCAGATGCATGACTTCACCGACCGGCCGGCGCGCCGGCGTACCCGTCGGGACAATCGCCGGATAGCCGACGGCAATTACGGCCACCGGTACATACTCCGCCGGGATCTGAAAAACTGCCTGTACCGTCTTCTCGTCGAAGTCACCGACCCAGCAGGTTCCAAGACCGAGCGAAAGCGCGGCGAGCAACAGATTTTGAATGGCTGCCGCCGTGTCCTGGAACTCAAAATAAGGCAAGGCGTCGGCTATACCGGCTTTCCTGGCCCGGCCAAGTTTGGCGCAGACCGCGATTACGGCGCCGGCTTCCGGTAAAAAGGCGGCGTAGCGGCGGCCCGCGGCCAGGGCCGCCTTTTTCGCCGCGTCCCGGGTAATGCAGAATTCCCAGGGCTGACCGTTGTGGGCCGAAGGAGCATAGGATGCCGCCTCGACCAACTGCTGCAAAACGGCGTCGCTGATTTCTCCGGCGGCATAGCGGCGGATGCTTCGCCGCTCTTTAATTGCTTGCATTACATCCAAAGTGATTTCCCCTTTCTCTTTTTTATTAAAAAACGAATAAAAATGATGAAGACGGCAATAATAAGCGCAGGTATCGAACCTAACACAATTCCTTCTGTACCGCGGCGGAAGCCGCATTGCTTATCCAAGTTTCTCCATAATCACTTATATCCCTAAACCCTTCAGCTAAGGCCATGCCTTAGCCCTTTTTTTGTCCGTGGCAAGCCGGCTGTATAGTGTATATTATATACTATCCGGCGGCGGATTAACAATTGCATCTTCCCATCCGCCGCCACAAATCAGGGCAAGGGGGCTGGACAATGCTTTATTCCTCTCCATCCAAAGGCATTTATGAATACCCGCCGGTCGAATACATTCCCCTGTACCCGCGTAATCTGGCCAAAGTCTCACTTCCCGCCACCCGAGAAGGAAGTACACCGGATTTACTGATTGCCGATTCCACCGAGGTCTGGCAGGAATTAGCACAGCGTTACCGCCTGACAGCGGAGGTACCGCTCCCGCTTGACTTTCGGACTGATTTCGTCGTTGTCCTCCTGCACTGCGCTCCCGTAGAATGCAAGTACCGGGACCGCCGGGTAACCATTGTCGTCGCACCGGAACCGGGACTGGTCCAGGCTTTTTCTCTGACCAAAAGGTTATTCTACCGGTCCGATCTTGAACTCATCCTGTATCAGACGGACGGGAAGCAATTAAGCAAGATCCGCCGGCATTTTTAGCCGGCGGCAAAAAAAGAGAGGTGTCACTTGCGACACCTCTTGTTTACGCTTCGCTGTCCGCCGGGCCGCACAACCTGACCCGCAATTGAATCGTCTCGGTTACTTTAATAAACAGTTCCAGGACAACCTTCTGATGCAGCATCCGGTAAGCCATCTTCCGGTCCTTGTCGTAATCGGGGCGACGGCCTTCCGTTTCGACATCATCGACCGCCTCCGCCGTTGCCTCCGCATGCCCGTGCATGTCGTGTTTCATGTGCATCAGTTCGGGCTTGATGTACTCAACCCGCCCGTGGACTTGGCAATTCATCCCCGGCATGGCTCCCGGGACATCGACGAAGGTCCCGAAGTGAACATCCTCACCCATGTGCCGGATCAGGTGATCGCAGTCGGCGTAATAAATTTGCTTGTGAAGGTGGCCTTGGATGATGACCTTGTTTTCGATCACTTCACAGTGCAGGGCCTTGATAGTCGCGTGGATATCGGAAATCCGCAGGGCCGGCTGGCAAAGCTCGACGTCGTTTTCGAGCATGATCTGTTTCACATTTTCACCGACGACATGTTCCGCTTTGATCAGCGGGCCGCACGGGTCCTGACGGACATTGATCTGGACTTTTTCCGTTACTTTCGCGAAGATGTTCATCATCACCCGCTGCATTACCTCCCGGGAAGGCAACGGCGGCTCCAGTTGATAGGTGACGCGGTCGATCCTCGGTTCGACCATCACGTCCATCCCGGCTTCCGCTCCCGGTACAGGGACGACGGTGCTGAAGGGCATCTTTTCCACCTGCCGGTACTGGAGATTGTTGCAGCCGACATAGTAGACATCTTTGTGGACGATTCCCTCCACTACCACTTGGTCTTCGGACGTCTCGTAGCTCACATCCTCGAGGTGGGCATCAATCCGCACAATCTTGATGGCTTCCCGCTCCAGTTCGGTTTCCCCGGACACGACAGTCGGAGTGGTCTGCTCGGAAACAACGCGGTCAACCTTCAGCAAAGGACCGGTCGGACTGACCCGCACGGGCATCTGCTCCGGAACGGTGACTTTTACAAACACTTCCATATCAACCCGCTGATACAGCTCCCCGTTCTCAAAACGATGCGCAACATTGAGAATGTGGGCGTTGACATGGACATCCATATCCATACCGGGCTCGGCGCCGGCGATCATCACCACATCGACGAAGGGCATTTCTTCCGCGTGATAATAAATCATCCCGCCTCTGCCGACGTAATAAATGTGTTTACAAATCATCCCGCTGATCTCAACCTGATCGACGTCAATCACCTTGCCTTTGACGGCGGCGATTTCCGCGGTTATTTCCGAAATATCGTCGGCACAATCCAGAGCGACCGTCCTCTCGACGGATACTTCAAAGACTTCTTCGCCGACAACCCGGTCAGCTTTGAGCATGACGCAGTTCATATGCATCCCCATTAATCCCTCCTTTTTATTCTTATTCAGGGCATCCTCTGCTGCCCCCGCCGCCTCACCGCACTCAACCTCCATCCGGCAGAAATCCTCCTTTCCCGCAACATTCGGATTTATGAATGGCTGCTTTCCCAAACAACCCGGGTTAGGCTAATCTTTGCTTGGTACATTATATGTTAATAGCCTAATTGTGTCATAGGAAATCAGTTATTTTTGGGGGGGCAGGCCGGTCAATTTTGTCCTGATTTTACCGGGACAAAAAAAGCCGGGATGGCTACCATCCCGGCGACTGTTGCTGCTTTACTATTTTCCGATAAACGATTGAACGAACATTTTCCCGTAAGGACCGCCCGCCACCACACCGATGCCGATGTGTGTGAAATTCGGGCTGAGGATATTTTTCCGGTGGCCCTCACTGTTCATCAGGCCGGTATGGGCCTGTTCGAGAGTTGATGCACCGGCCAGATTTTCTCCGGCGTACCGGTAGGTGATACCGGCCGCTTTCATCTGGTCGAAAGGCGAGCCGTAAGTCGGGGACTGGTGACCGAAATACCCGTTCACAATCATATCTTTCGCTTTGGCCCGGGCTACCTGCACAAGCTGCATGTCTACCGTCAGCGGCTTCAGGCCCGCGGCAGCCCTCTCCCGATTGACCAGTTCGACCATCCCGGCCTCGTCGGCCGTCAAACCGGTGACCGGGGTGCTTGTCGGTGTCTGAGCCGCCCGGGGTGCCGCCGCACTGCCGCCGGCCAGATAGTTGAGAGCTCCCAGCGTCTTTGGTCCGGCGATGCCGTCGACAGTAAGCCCGTGATCCGCCTGGAAGGCCATGACCCCGGCTTTGGTTTTGGAACCGAAAATTCCGTCGGCGGGACCGACGGCGTATCCAAGGCTTGTCAGCTTCTGCTGCAGTTCAGCTACTTCCGGACCGCGCATCCCCTGCCGTAAATAAACAGCTTTAGTACTGACCGGATACTCCCCGGCGGTTGCAGTCAGCGGCTGCCAGGATACCATGCTCAAGACCAGAACGATAAGCAAAAGAATGCTGAGCACTTTTCTCTTTTCGCGCATTGACCAACCTCCTTCGCAGAATTTGCTCGCCGCTGGATTCGGCTGGCGAACATGTTTACATTATAGCATCAATTATGTAAACTGTCTGCGAAAAAGAGGCGGTAATTTTTTGAAATTATCAGACAATTGATGAAACTTACGCGTCAGTCTGCGCTCCGGGCAAATCTCGGATGGGACAATGCCGGCTGTTAGCCGTCAGTCTCGATAATTTCCGCTGCCTTTTCCGCCGCCGCGGCCGCTTCCGTATTCCCGGACCAAAATTCCGCCAGAATCCCGTTAAGCTGCTGTAGTGCCTCCCGGTCCGGGCGGCCCCGGCCGATTTCGGCCGCCTGCCAGGCGAAACCCGATTGCGCGGCCCGCCGGTACATCTGTTTGTTGGCTTGGGAAAGCGGCGCGGCTGCCAGCCAGGCCGCAGCCGCAGCCGACCGGGCGGGCAGGTAAAAAAGCCGGTCGGCGATGACCCATTCCATTTCCTGACTGAAAAAGGCGGCAAATTCGGCGGCGGCCCGCGTGTGGTCATCGCCGCGGTAATCGGCCTGGCGGAAGACGGTGACTGAACCGATGTCGAGCGGGACCAGACTTGTCGCCCCGTCCGAGTGCGGGATCGGCAGCAAGACTGTCGCAATTGCCCCGGTTTCCGCTGTTGGCGGCAGCAGACCGGCCGACCGCCGCTGCTGCCGTTCAATTTCTTTTCCGAACAACCACGGGCCCAGTCCCGCGGCGGCCATCACCTTGCCATCCCAATACGCGGTGAGGATTATCGACTGCATTTTTGTCGTTGCGGCCGGCAGGATTTTTTGTTGGCGGAGTTCGTCCAGCCAGGCGAAAGTATCCGCCAATGCCGCCCGATTCCAGACGCCGCCTGCCCCGTTAACCGCCGGCTGGGCTGCAGCACTGTTAAGAAGTATGTCCTCAAAAGCGGTAATGCCGGCGTCGTTGACCAGCAGGCCGTATGGCGCCTTTCCCCCGACCGCCGGCAGCCGAGCTGCCGCCTGCTCGAACTCAGTCCGCGTCCAGCCGCCGGCACTCAAGGCAGCCGGGTTTACCCCGGCCGCGGCCAGCAGGTCAGCATTGCCCACCCAGACGCGCGGACTGATCCAGCGCGGCCACGCCCAAATTTCACCGGCAATCGTCACTGCTTGTAAGGCCGTCGGGAAGTACGCTGCCCGCGCCTCGGCGTCAAGGTACAGCCCGGCCGGCACTTGAAGCTTCGCATTGACAACCGGCAGTTCGGCCAATCCGCCGTAAACATCGGGCGGCGCCCCGGCCGCGAGTGCCTGTTCCAATTCTTCTTTTCCCGCGCTGACGGACAAAAGCCGGTATTCAATCGCCACGTTGGGGTAGAGGGTCCGAAAGGCAGCAATCACTCCCGCCACCAAGTCTTCGTAGCTGCTGCCGTCCTCGGTGACGATGGGCAATCGATAGTCCCAGAATTCCAACCGGTATTCCTTGGACGGATTAATTTTCACCGCCGGATTGATCTTTATCTCCTCCGGCTTGCCTCTTCCCGGACGCGGTAGCCCCAGACAACCGCTCCAGTTGATCAGAGCGGCCACCAGCAAGGCAACTGTTGCAACTCTGCCGTCAAGTCTACGCACTTTGGCCACCGCCTCCCTCCGCCTTTGCCCGGTGAACCTTATCTCAGGTTCAGGAGGCGCAGGGTGTTCTGATTGACCACCCCATCGCCGCTGAACCCATAAAAAACCTGCAACTCCCGTACCGCCTGCTCGGTGTCGGGCCCGAACCGTCCGTCCGCCGCTCCGGCCGGGAAACCGCACTCCCGCAGCCGCAGTTGCAGATAAACCACATCCTGCCCGGTGCTGCCCCGGCGGAACACAGTGCGGAAATTGGTAAATTTCCTCTCTCCGATAATTCGGACCGGCGTACCGACTCTAACCATCCCGAACAGTTGCTCCACATCCCGGTTGTTCATCCGGATGCAGCCATGGCTAGCCTGCCTACCGATTGACCAAGGTTTGTTCGTGCCATGGATGCCGTAAATGCCCCAAGGCACATTCAGGCCGAGCCAGCGGGTCCCGAAGCCGCCGCCCCAGCCCGAACTCTTGCCGGTGACCTTCCACTCGCCGATCGGAGTCGGCGTGGAACTTTTACCGATGGCTACCGGGAACTCTGCCTTCGCCTGGCTGGCCTCGTAATAGGTTAGCATTTTTTGGTCCGTATCGATAACGATCTCCGCTGCTGTTTCGGCAGCAGTGGTAGCGCCCGCCGGCCCGGCCGGCAAAATCGCGGCTCGCACCGGCGGAACTTCGCCGAGAGCGACGACCAGAAAAACGGCCAGAAGCCGTGTCAGGCGCCGACAGATGTCTTTTCCGCGCATGTACATGCCCCTCCCGCCGTAGACTTGTAAAACGTATGCGCCAACCCCGTTAGGTAGAATTAAAAAAGCGCCGTTATCGGCGCTTTGACCTTTACAGGTTCAGGTAATGCATTCCTTCTATCGCTATCTTCTCGGTTTCGATCACGCGTCTCACCGCCGCTTCATCCCGGGCGGCGAAGCGCAATGCAAGGCCGCAGCCGGCACTGATCCGGCGCGGGACCGGGATCGTAATAAAGGAGATATCCCGCGTCCGGAATACCTTCTCCGCCCCCAGCGCCCGATGGGTAGAGGCAAAAGTAAGAACGATTACTTCCTCCATCGTCCGCCTTCCTTCCCCCGCTTTCAGTCGGTTCGCCTCAATGAGCCGTTTCATCCAGAATACGGAGGAACTCAGGGTTGAGAATTCTGATATATGTCCCTTTCATTCCGAGCGAGCGCGAATTGATAATTCCGGCGCTCTCCAGCTTACGCAGCGCGTTCACGATGACGGAACGGGTGATTCCGCCCTGGTCGGCGATCTTCGCCGCCGTGATCACCCCTTCGTCGCCTTTCAGTTCCTGCATCACCGCTTCGATGGCGATAAGCTCCGAATAGGATATCGTCTTCAGAACGACCTGCACGGCCGTTTTTTGCCGCTCGTTATCCTCAGCGCGCTCAATGCGCAGGCGCATGATTTCCATGCCGACCAAGGTCGCGCAGTATTCGCCCAGAACCAAATCATCCTCGGTGAAGTTTTCCGCAAAACTGGTCAAAACCAGAGTGCCGAGCCTTTTGCCGCGAATGTTGATCGGGATATAGGTGCTGATTTGAAAGTCGAACGGGCATTTCACCTCGGTGTCGAAAACACAGTGCTCGAGAATATCCTTGACATTGGCTTTCGTTTCTTCAATCTGCAACAAAGCCCGAACCATCTCGTCCGGTATTCTCGCCTCTTCCTGTAAAAGATGGTTCATTTTTTCGCATTCATAAGACTTCGCCAGGGAATACCCGAGCAAGTTCCCGGCCGAGTCGATAATATAGGCGTTCGATTCTAAGGTTTCGCTCAACACTCCGGCTACGCCGGAGAAATCAACCTGTCCTTCTTGTGGGTGCAGAATCAACTTACTGACACCGCGCATCCGTTCCAAGAGTGTCTGCACGCAGCTATCCCTCCTGCCAGTATCGGAAAATACCATTATATATCCCTATTGATATTTTACCTTATAATCATAATTTAAACAATCTTATCATTTCTCCTGCTTTTTTTTATATTATTCCGTTTTTCGACTCATCTATCGCCGCTGATGCGCAGGATTTCGGCCCTTCTTGGCAATTGATGGCAGGAAAGGTAAAATCAAGGGAGAATATTTACCTCAAATCGCTTTTATGGGAGGCATCGTTGTGCTAGCCACCGTTTTGAGCTGCGCCATCCTCGGCATCGACGGGTATATCGTCAACGTGGAAGTCGATATCGCGCAAGGGCTCCCGGCCTTCGAAATCGTCGGTCTGCCGGACGCCGCCATCCGTGAGGCGAAAGAACGGGTCCGCTCGGCCGTCAAAAACTCCGGCTTCGCCTTCCCGATGAAAAAGATTACGGTCAATTTGGCTCCGGCCGATGTCAAAAAGGAGGGGCCCGGCTTCGACCTCCCCATCGCCCTGGGCATCCTGGCGGCGACCGGCCAGTTGGAAACCACCGGACTGCTGTCCGATACGCTTATCTGCGGCGAACTTTCCCTCGACGGGACCGTCCGTTCCGTCAACGGCGTCTTGCCGATGGCAATCACCGCGCTCGACCGCGGCAAGCAATATTTTATCACCCCGGAGAAAAACGCCGCCGAGGCCGGCTTTATCGACGGTCTGGATGTCCTGCCCGTCAAGTCCCTGCTTGAGGCGACCGAATTGTTCAAGGCCGATGCATCGCCCATGCCTTACCGGTCAGCCGTCGTGGAAGAGACGGTGGCGGCAGTGCATGGCGGCGATGATTTCGCTGATGTCAAAGGGCAGGAAAACGTCAAGCGGGCCCTTACCGTCGCGGCGGCCGGTGGACATAATATTCTGATGATCGGCCCGCCGGGCTCCGGAAAGACGATGCTCGCCCGACGCCTGCCCTCAATCCTGCCGCCGCTCACTTTCCCCGAAGCGCTCGAAGTATCCAAGATATACAGCATTTCCGGCCGGCTCCCCGGCGGGACCGGTCTGCTGCAAGCCCGGCCGTTCCGCTCCCCGCATCACACCATTTCCAACGCCGGCCTGATCGGCGGCGGTCGGGTCCCCCGCCCCGGCGAGGTGAGTCTCGCCCACTTGGGCGTCCTGTTCCTCGATGAACTGCCGGAGTTCCACACCGATATTATCGAACTCCTGCGCCAGCCGCTGGAGGACCGCCAGGTTACGATTGCGCGGGCCGCGGCGGCCATCACGTATCCGGCCGGCTTCATGCTCGTCGCCGCCATGAATCCGTGCCCGTGCGGCTACTACGGCGACCAGACCACCGCCTGCACCTGCACGCCGCTCCAGGTGCAAAGGTACGTCGGCAAGCTGTCCGGTCCCCTGCTCGACCGGATCGATATCCACGCCACGGTGCCCCGCCTGCACTATAAGGAAGTCGCCGACGGCCGCCGCGGTGAGACATCGGCGCAGATCCGGGAGCATGTCCTGGCGGCCCGCGTTCGGCAGGCCGAACGTTTCGCCGGCCTGAACATCTTCACGAACGCGCAGATGAATGTGCGGCAGGTAAAAGAGTTCTGCCGCCTGGACAGTGAAGGCCAAGCACTCATGCGCGACGTCTTCAACCGTCTCGGTCTCAGCATGCGGGCCCACGACCGCATCCTCAAGGTGGCCCGAACCATCGCCGACCTCGCCGGCGCCGGGAACATCGAGCTGCCGCATCTGGCCGAGGCGGTGCAGTACAGGGAGCTGGATAGGACATATGCGCGGTAAGCCCTTTCTTTGCAGTGATACGAATGAATGAGGCTTCTTCTATTCCCAGAAGAAAACGTAGGGAATGCCCCCTGTGGCATTCCGCCCAAGGACAGTGATTCTAATGGAATTTCCGAGGAGGAAACCGCAACGTCTGGAGGATTACGATTACAGCCAAAATAGCGCGTACTATATAACCATATGCACGCATAACCGCTTGCATTTGTTTGGCGACATATCAGAAGGATACTTGTTGCTTAACGATGCTGGCAGAATGGTACGTGACCGGTTTGAAGAAATGTCCCGGTTTTATCCGGGTATTGTAATTGATAACTATGTTTTGATGCCGAATCATCTGCACACTATACTGATAATCCGACGAGGCGGAACGGCACAGGGGCCGCTCCCTACAACAAATGCACCAAAAACAGTGGAGTCAAGTTTTTCAGGAATGACCTTGTCTGATTACATTCACCGGTTTAAAACGCTAACCACAAAACTATACATAGACGGTGTCAAAAAGGGCAGTTATCCCCCGTTCAGTAAAAGGGTCTGGCAAAAGTCTTATTATGACCACATCATCAGGTATAACCATGAATATCTTCAAATATGGCGATACATCGATGAGAACCCTCTTAAGTGGATGGAAGATTGTTACTATGTGCAAAATGAAAATTTAGGGAGGTCGTGAAGGTGGTTAATATCGAGGAATTGTCCATACTTGAAATGAGCGAACTGCTTGCCAGCGGCGCCCTGACTTCTCTTGACCTGGTCCAGATGTATCTGGAGCGAATAGCTAAATACGATAAGTCCGGTATCATGTTAAATTCGGTCCTTGAGATCAACCCGGATGCCCTGCATATCGCCGAGGCGATGGATTATGAACGGAAGTACAAAGGTAAGCGCAGCCCCCTGCACGGCATACCGATTCTCCTGAAAGATAACATCAATACCGGCGATATGATGCACACTAGCGCCGGTTCGCTCGCGCTCGCCGGCCATTATGCCGCGCAGGACGCCTTCCTGGTCCGCAAGCTCCGGGCGGCCGGCGCTGTAATTCTGGGCAAGGCGAACATGACCGAATTCGCCAACTACATAACCGAGGGCATGCTGGGCGGTTACAGCTCCCGGGGTGGCCAGGTCAAGAATCCTTACGACGCGTCCAAGACGCCGTCGGGTTCCAGTTCCGGCTCGGCCGTGGCCGTCGCCGCCAGCCTGTGCGCAGCGGCCGTCGGCACCGAGACGAACGGCTCCATCATCAGCCCGGCGCGTGCCAACTGCGTCGTCGGGATCAAGCCGACGGTCGGGCTCGTGAGCCGGGCCGGCATCATCCCGATCGCGACCGCTCAGGATACGGCGGGACCGCTGGCGCGGACTGTACGGGATGCGGCCCTTCTCCTCGGCGCAATGACGGGAGTCGATGATAGTGACCCGGCCACCTGGAAAAGTGCCTGGGGCGCTTATACGGACTATACCCAATTCCTGGCTGCAGACGTCAAAGGTCTGCGCGTCGGAGTCGGCATGGCAAAATACGCCGAGTTCACCAAAGACGAGCAAGCGCTGCTGCAGGAAGCGGCGGATGTTCTCAAAGCGGCTGGGATTGAAATTCTGGAGCACAACCTGTCCGGCAACGGACTGCCGCCGGAGGGGTCAAGTGTTCTGCGGCATGAATTCAAAGCTGGTCTAAACTACTATCTGTCGACCGCCGATAACCGGACCGGCTTGAAAACCCTGGCGGACATCATGGCCTTTAATATCGCCGAGCCGGAAAACTGTTTGCGATACGGTCAGAAGCGTTTTGAAATGGCCCAAGCCACCGGCGGGACCCTGACCGAGCCGGAATATCTAACCGACCGGCTCAAGGATATGCAGCGAACCAGAAATGACGGCATCGATAAAATTATGGATGATCTAAAGCTGGATGCCCTGCTTTATCTGGAGAATACGAGTATCGCCGCCGTGTCGGGCTATCCGGCGACCATCGTGCCGGCCGGGTTTGGGAGCGACGGAACGGCCTACGGGATCACGTTCATTGGGAAAGCCTTCAGTGAGCCGACCCTGCTGAAGTTGGCAAACGTTTACGAACAGAAGACAAACAAGCGAAACCCGCCGGTGTTGCGATAACGGGCGACCGAAGGGGATGCCGCAGCATCCCCTTCTTGTATGCTTAGCCATATATAACCAGTTAATCAACCAGTTTCCGGCCGTAGCTATGCCCGGCAGGCATGGCTCTCTTCTGCTACCGTTACGGCTGACGTTTTCCCGCCGGCCGGACCGAAGAACCCCGCTTGTCTTTTCCTCTTGCTTTCGCTTTGATTAAAGCAAGGACGTCATCGTAGTTCTCCTCCGGACAAAAGAGAACGATATTTTCGCCCAACCCGCCGAAAACCTGCACATAGCCTGCCTTCGTATTCGCCTTATACTTTCGCAGGCGCTGCCACGAGATAAATACTCTGATCCTGGCACCGGCGAGTACACCGGCACCGGCGGCGGCCGGACGGCGGGATACCAGCCCCAGAACAGCGGTGAGCGCCGCCAGGCGCCGGATTCGTTTGGCTTGAACCGGCTGATTCTCGCAGAGTATCCCCTGTTCATCGATGACGTAATGAACATCGTAGGCCCCGCCGGTGACTACCCGGACGACCGCGGCGGTCAGGAGCAGGGTCAATGCGACCAGCATCACTGCGTAATAAGCCCGGTAAGCCAGCATAAAACCCAACAGTAAGCCGAAAGGAAGACCGATGGCTAAAGCGAATTGCTGCCGGAGCAGCCGGTGCTGCAAGAGTGGAATCCGGATATTCCATTCCAGGGGCAACTTCGCTTCCTGACCGATCGCTACTTCAATAACGGACATTGGCAACGGAAACAGACATCCTCTTCGATGCCGCAAAGAGTGGCGCACGCGGCGCAGAAGACAATGTCATCGTTGGATTTGTCGTACTTTTCGTAGGAATTGAGCCCGGCGTGGTGTCTGACCTTGTCGCCGACCTTGTAATAATTGTAGACTGTGTCATCATCCCGGACGCGGATGGCATGCCGCTTTCCGTTCTCACTCCGGATCTGCACAATGTACTCCGTGTAATCCCGCCAATAATCCTCATTGCCCGAGGTCACGCGCTCCTTTTTTCGCTTCTGCGTCTTGTCGACAACCTCACCGTCCCAAGTTTTGCTCCGTTTTCTTCCGATGATTTGGGACAGACCGATGAGCAAAAACATCCCGCCAATGCCAAATCCGATGTACAGCGCTTCGGGATTCGACATATCGTCAACGCCCATCTCCCCGGCAATGTAGAAGCCTACGACAGCAGCGACAGTAATAATGGCGGTGAAGATGCCGGCCCAGCGGTTGGAATTTTTGACGTATTTTGCGAAGGTCGGGTCGTTGATCCGGTCGGAATAGCCAATCCGTCCCCTACTGCTTCTTGTTCTTATATCCGCTTTCACGGCTCCGCCCTCGTTTTGATCGACCTGTTCCGTGTTATCGGTTTGACAGATCAATTGTTTTGCCCCCTTTCAAAGCAGTCGGGTCAGGTTTTTTCTCTTGCGAAGTTCCCGCCCAATACTCCGCCCACAAAGAAGATTATAAATCGCCCGAAGGGAAAAAACATCACCCAATCGGGTGATTTGCCGGTTCAGGCGGCTGACTTTGCCGGAATTTTGTCACCGCTAATGGAAAAGCGCTTTGAAGATTATCCGGAATATACCTGCCGGGCCGGACGTAAAACACATCCGCTATTTCTTCCATCCCACCCGCCGGCAGGAATTGCACCGCCGGCGGCGAATGGCAAACATATCTGGCAGAGGGGGGATATTATTTGGATATCAGTGTGCGCCGAGCCGAACCGAAAGACCGGGCCGGAGCCGTCGCGGCGGAAGGAAAAGCGACGCCCAGGTTGCATTATCTGGATGCCGTTTACGAGCAATGGGTAGCTGACCGGGAAGGGGAACTGATTGTTGCCGAGGCAGACGGTCAAATTGTGGGAGTCGGCAAATTTTCCGTCGTACCCGACGGCTCCGCCTGGCTGGAAGCGCTCCGCGTCCCGCCGGAGCATCAGGGTCAGGGTATCGGCAAACGTTTCTATGAACGCTTCGGCGAACTCGCCCGTCAAAAAGGCATAACCACTATGCGCATGTACACGAATATCGACAATGTGGTCAGCAAGGGACTGGCGGAGCGGTTCGGCCTGCGCCTAGCCGGCACCTACCGGGAAGGAACCCTGGATGTCCAGGCGGTGCCGGGCAGCAACACGCCGGCCGACTTCCGACCGGTGGCCGACGCCGGGGCGGCGGCAGCCCGGCTGATGCCTCTGGCGGAAACGTGGGCCGGCTTTACAGTCATGAACCGCACCTTTTACGCGATAAGCCCCACCCTGTGCGCGGCCTTCGCCGCCGACGGGAAGGTATACGAAGACACGGCGTCGGGTAGCGTCATCGCTCTGGGAGCGCGCTTTATGCCGGAGCAGGCTCTGCATCTCGCCCTGTTCGGCGGGGACCTGCCGGCCTGTCTGGATTTTGCCCGGCAGAAAGCAGCCGCGGCCGGCATTCCGAAGCTGAAATGTATGTTCTCCCCGCAAGCCGCGTTCATCGCCGAGGCGCTTGCAAAGTATGGCTTCACTATCGATCCCACCGCTTATATCGTGATGGAAGGGCATCTGACCGACTAAGCCGCGATAAGACACGAAAGGCTGCGCTCCAACTGTGGAACGCGGCCTTTCTATGAATGTATTGAATTTAAGCCGGCTAGTCCCTGGCCTGGCTTTTACGCACAGCAATAATTCTTTCCTGGATTGACAAACATCCCCATGCTTCGTATTGCTATGTATATGTTACAATTAAATAATAATGAAGCAGGAGGTGTAAAATGAAACAACGTGAAGTGGACCCTCTGGCCTACGGCTTCCTGGCTGGACTTGCTACTATCGCCTTGACCTCCATGGCTCTGAGACTAAACAGGACGTGCGGAGCCGCCACCGCCAACGCAATTCCTTATCAACTACTGCTTGCCCTGCTTGCCGGCGGCATGACGGCCCTGATTTCTGCCGGTCCGGCAAACCATTTTTCCTCTTTGCACCGCAAAGTACTCGATAAAATCTGGCGCGAAGAACCGGTGCTGGCGGAAATGACCGGCGTTACTCTCGCCGGAGGGAATCTGCCGGGACTGCAGCCGGAAACGGCTTCGATGCATTTGGTGCTGACCGACCGTTCGTTAATAATACTTGATGCTGCCTTTCAGGAAATCCGAAAACTGCCGCGAGGAACTATTGCAGTACGCGAACCGAGCCCGGCCGATCTTACCGCCATTCCGATTTGGACATCTGTCAAACTGGAAGAAGGAGTCAGTTTCTTTTTGATAAGGAGTGAAAGCGGCAGCCTTCTCTTCAGTGGGACAGAAAAAGACAATGGATTCCTTTCCGCGCTGAATGCCCGCACCTGAAGACTCTTTTGCCGGCACGCCTCCCTGCGGTGCCGGCAAGACCGGTGCTGAAGCAAAGTCTCACGAAAAAAGCACGCAGATTGCCGAGCAGCAATCTGCATGCTTTTTATTGCTTTGAATGACTATCAGGTAATAATCAGAATTTGCTCAATTCCCGACCAGGTTGACTCCGGCCGGCAGGTCGAAGGTTTCGGCCGGGATATCACCGACGTACAGATTCTTGTACTCCAGCGTCGATACATTGCCGCCGTCATCTACTTCCACTTTGACCGGGACACCGTATTCGGCATGCAGCCATAGCTTCGTGGTAACCGTACCGGCTTGATAGGTAACCAGACGGCAGTTTGCCCCCTCGTACTCGACCAATTCCCCAACTTCAGCCATATCCTGATCGATACCAAACAAGAAATCCCGCGGATTCTGCGTATTTCCGTCGCCGGCGGTGTCGAAAGGAATTTTGATGGCCATATTCTGGGTCGGCATGTAGGAATAGGCCTCGCCTTTCTCCGCGTTGATGATAGTAATAACTTTCTGGCCTTCGGCTTCCATCTCCATCTTCACATTCTGTCCGGAAAGCCAAACTTTTCCCACCATTTCGTATTCCGTCGTCTTCATCATCATGTCGTAAGACATGCCCGTGACGGCCTCGCCTTTGGCCAGCAGATCGCCGAGTGTTTCTTCCCCGTCGGGTGAACCGGTCTGCGGCGCCGGCGCACTTTGACCGCAACCCGCAGCGCACAGGATAATAAGCAACATAATTACCAGACCTGCTGACTTTCGCACTAATCATCTTCCCCCTTCAACAATATCTCGCAAATCTATCTATTCAACGGCGACAAAGTTTATCCTGCCATTATTGGTATTTATTTCCACACGATCCGGCTCAGGCTTGTCCCCCGCTCACGCGAGATCAAAAGCCGCCTTAATCAGTTCAAGGTTTTCCAACCGGCCGTCCGGGCTAAGGAGAACAGCAACGACATCGAAACGGCAACCGGAGTCCGGCACAGCACAATTCTGCAGATAATGGGCAGCCACCCGGGCCAGATGCTGCCTTTTCCGGGGTCCGACCGCCTCGGCCGGGTGCCCGTACGCGCGGGAGCGACGAGTTTTGACCTCGACGAAAACCAAATCACCGGCTTCCCGGGCGACGATGTCGACTTCCCCGTAACAGCAGCGGTAATTCCGCTCGATGATGCTGTAGCCGGCCTTTTCCAAAGCCATGGCGGCCAGCGTTTCGCCCCGCCGTCCGAGTGTCTGCCGCACTCCGGTCATATCCATCCCTCTCCCCCGCCTCTGAGAGTGCTTTGTACAAGTTATTCGACGTCCCCTTCTATGTCGTCCGCAACTGCCATTGTCTCGCCTTCTGGCGGCAACTCAAGCGAGATCCGACCGAGATTGCCGGTCTGATAATCCCGGACGAGCAAGGCGGCTGCCTTGGCAATGTCGACACTGCCGCCCGGACCCAGGCAGCCCCGGTTAGTTCCGATGGCCGTCAGATTGGCGGACGGCTCCGATGCAATTTCCGCCAGCCGGTACCGTTCCCGCAGGGCCGCGGGCGCCGTTCCGGCCAGGTGCGCCGCCAAAACAGTCGCTACCTCGACCGCATCGTATTCGCCGCCGCCGATTGTCCCGAGGAGGGCCAACCGATGCACGGTCTGGGCGTTCTGGAGCCTTGGCCAAAGTACACCCGGCGTGTCGAGCAATTCAAAATCACCGGCGACTCTGACCCACTGCTTGCCGCGCGTGATACCCGGCTGGTCACCGGTTCTGGCCGCCGTTTTGCCGACCAGCCGGTTAATCAGCTGGGATTTGCCGACATTGGGGATACCGACAATCATTACCCGGGCCGCCGCCCGCCGGATCCCCTTCGCCGCCAGTTTCTGCCGTCCCGGTTCAGCCTGTACCCGCATCAACTGAACAAGTTCCTTGATGCCGCGGCCGGCGACTGCGCTGGCCGCGACTGCCGCCAGCCCCTGTGCCTGCAGATGCTGCAGCCAGCGGCGCGTCACGGCCGGATTAGCCAAGTCCGCTTTGTTCAGCACGATAATCCGCGGTTTCCGGCCTGCCAGCCGGGCAAGCTCCGGATTGGCCGTACTGAACGGAGCCCGGGCGTCAAGCACTTCCACGACCAAATCGACGAGTCGGATATGTTCCGCCATCGTCCGCTTCGCTTTCGCCATATGCCCCGGGAAACCGGTCTCGAACACGCAATCACCCCCGCTTCGACTGAATCATTATTCCGGGTTTCGCTCCTCCTACAAAAAACGGCAGCGCTGCAGCGGCCAGTAGATAAAGAGCGCTTTGCCTTTGATATACTCCCGGGGAACCGACCCGAAGAAACGGCTGTCCTCACTGTTGTTCCGGTTATCGCCCAAAACGAAGACCATCCCTTCCGGCACCAACACCGCCGGGAAATCGCTGAAACCCTGGTCGGGCCCGTAAGACTCCGTCAAACTTTCCCCGCCGATATACACCGTTCCGTCCCGAATTTCCACCGTTTCGCCGGCAACGGCAATCACCCGCTTGACAAAATCACGGCCGGGATCTTTCGGATACCGAAAGATGATGATCTCTCCCCGCGCTGGCGGCTGCAGCCGGTAGGCGAGCTTGTTGATGAACAGCCTCTCCCGGTTATGTAAATTCGGCTCCATGGAACTGCCGAGAACCAGGAAGGATTCGGCGACAAAAGTGCGGATAAAAAAGGCCAGAAACAAAGCGACAATAACCGTTTCAAACGTTTCCCGCAGCACCTTGCCGGTAGATGACGACACTTCCGTTCCACCTCCGTTTCGGGAAACCGGGCAGCCGAACAACCGTCTGCCTGCCCGGATGAAATAAGGGGAACCGTTATCCAGTTCCCCCTGACCTGCTTAGATTCTCTTCTCTTTAATCCGTGCCGCTTTACCGGTCAGGTTGCGCAGATAGTAAAGTTTGGCGCGGCGGACAGCTCCGTGTTTGGTGATTTCGATGCCGGAGATCCGCGGCGAATGGAGCGGGAAAGTCCTTTCCACTCCGATACCGTAGGAGACCCGACGGACGGTAAATGTCTCCCGCAGACCGCCGCCCCGGCGGTTAATCACGGTGCCGGAGAAGGCCTGTATTCTTTCCCGGCCGCCTTCCACAACTTTTACACTGACCTTCACTGTATCGCCGGGACGAAAATCCGGCAGGTCCTTCTTCATTTGTTCTTCTTCCACCAGCTTGATAATATCCATATTTCCTCCTCCTTTCCACCCAGTGTCAATATTGAAAGAGTTATCTGCAGAGAACAACAGAAAAATTATAGCATACCGCTCCGCCCCTGACAAGGCGGGTTGCCGTTCACCCGTTTTTATCCGTCTCGGCCAGCTCGGCTGTTACTTCCCGCAAAAGGCGCCGGTCTTCCTCCGACAGCGCGGCCGCCGCCAGTAGGTCCGGCCGCCGCAAATAAGTGCGACGAACGGCCTCTTTCCGCCGCCAGAGCCGGATGTGCTCGTGGTTGCCCGAGAGCAATACCTCCGGTACCGGCAGGCCGCGGAATGACTGCGGTCGGGTAAAATGCGGATAGTCCAGAAGATATTCCGAGAAAGAATCCTGCTGCGCTGACCGCGCGTCGCCGAGAGCACCGGGCAGAAGGCGAGCAATGGCGTCGATAATGACCATGGCCGGCAGTTCGCCGCCGGTCAGGACATAATCGCCGATGGACAACTCGTCCGTCACCAGGTTTTCCCTGACTCGTTCGTCGATACCTTCGTAATGGCCGCAGATAAAAACGAGATGGTCTTCTTCGGCCAGTTCCCGCACTTTGCTCTGGGTAAAGGTTTCTCCCTGCGGGCACATCAGCAGTACCCGGGGCGCCCGGTTTTGACCGGCCGCTTGTTCCCGGATGGCCTCGACCGCCGCGAAGAAAGGCTCCGGTTTCATGACCATTCCCGCCCCGCCGCCAAAAGGAGTATCGTCGACCGTGCGGTGCCGATCATGGGTATAATCGCGCAAGTCGATGAGATTGATTTCCAGGATACCCTTTTGCCGCGCCAGCTTGAGGATGCTTTCGGTCAGGGGTCCGCCAAACATGGCCGGAAATATGGTGATAACATCAATCCGCAAACCCGTCACCGCCTCTCCCGGTCAGCGCAAACCTTCCAGCAATTTTACCGTCATCTGTCCGGCGGCCGGATCGATTTCCTTCACTACCTCTTTGATGGCCGGCAGAAGAATTTCCGTTCCTTCCCTGCCGCCCGTGCCGCTGTTCTGCACGACGTAGACATCATTGCTGCCGGTCCGCAGCACATCGGTGACCTTCCCCAGGTATTCACCCTGGACCGAAAAAACGTCCAGGCCGATGATCTCGAAGATATAGTAGTGCCCGGCCGGAAGCCGCACCGTCTCCCGGCGGTCGATACTCAAAGTACCGCCGACCAGAGTTTCCGCCGCTGAAATATTGTCGTATCCGCAAAATTTCAGAACCACCATGTTTTTATGCAGACGGGAAGCCTCCAGGCTGAGCCGTTGGGACTCGGTGTCTTTCTGCCAAGTCAGAGCATCCAGCGCAGCAAACCGATCCGGAAAATCGGTAAGCGGGATTACTCTGACTTCGCCTTTGTTACCCTGTGGGGCAACAACTTCTCCGACAACAATCAGCTTTTCATCCATATTATCACCCGTTACTCCGCAAACCTTGCTTAAAGATGGCGAATTTCCACCACAATCCCGTCCTTGACGATGATTTCCGTGGCAAAAACATCTTCCCACTGATCGCCAACCCGGACTTCCTTGATCCCGTCAACCGTTCCCTGAACAACTTCTTCACCCGGAACAAGCCGGCTGACTTCTTTAATTCTCTCCAGCAGATTGGCTTTCGTCTCTTCCCGTTTTGCTTTTTCCGCCTCCATCTGCTGCCGGAATTCCGCCGTGCGCGGCTGCCCCTGCTTCTCCAGTTCACCCAGTAGCCGCCGTCCATGCAGTTCGAGTTGCTGCAGTTCCGCTTCGACTTTGCGAATCCCGGCCTGGAGTTCGGTCACAGTCTGTTTAACCAGAGAGTCGGTAACAACCGCCTTGACTGTTATGGGTCTTTTGATTGTCAGTACCGTGGTCAGGATTGTCGCCCCCTCCCAGTCGCAGCAACCGGTACCGCCGCAGCAACCGTTAACCGATTTCGACGGTAACCCGCTTGCCGGTCCGGGTGGCGGCGGCATTGACTACCGTCCGCATTGCTTTGGCAATCCGGCCGCTCTTGCCGATAACCTTACCCATATCATCCGGCGCCACCTGCAGGTGCAAAATAATCGAACGGCTGTCTTCCTCGCAATTGACCCTGATCTCTTCCGGATGATCAACAAGAGCTTTGGCGATATACTCGACCAATTCCTGCATGATCACACCTCCTGCTTTCCCCGCTTATTCCGTGGCTTCTTTGTTTTTCGCTTCCTTTTCGGCCGCCAGTTTGCCCATTACGCCGGCCTTGCGGAGGAGGGAGCGCACCGTATCGGAGGGCTGCGCACCTTTCTTCAGCCAGTCAAGCGCTTTGTCGGCGTCGATGTTCACTACCGCCGGCACCGCCGTAGGATTATAATGCCCGATTTCTTCGATAAACTTCCCGTCCCGGGGCGACCGGGAATCAGCAACAACTACCCGGTAAGCCGGGCTCTTCTTGGCGCCGATTCGTTTCAGCCTGATTTTTACTGCCATTTTTCCACCCCCTCTCCTTACTGATTGTTACTATTTCATGAAGGGCAGCTTGCCTAATCCCTTGCCTTTTTTGGCCATACCGCCGAACTGCTTCATCATCTTCCGCATTCCTTCGAACTGATTGACCAGGCGGTTGACATCCTGGATGGATGTCCCGCTGCCCTTGGCGATCCGGCGCCGCCGGCTGCCGTTTAGAAGTGCGGGGTTGCGGCGCTCCTCCGGCGTCATGGAATTGATGATCGCTTCCGTACGCTTGAGTTCCTTCTCATCAACGGCGACCCCCTGGGTTTTCTTGAGTTTGGCAAAACCCGGAACCATCCCCAGCAGTTCGTCCAAGGGGCCCATCGAACGCACCTGATCCAACTGTTCCAGGAAGTCTTCGAAGGTGAATTCATCCGTCCGCAGCTTTCTTTCCATTTCTTTCGCCTTGTCCAGATCGTAATTCGCCTGCGCTTTTTCGATCAGGGTCATGACATCGCCCATCCCGAGAATCCGCGAAGCCATCCGCTCGGGATGGAACGGCTCGAGGGCGTCCGGTTTTTCTCCCATGCCGGCAAATTTGACCGGCTTGCCGGTGGTCGCTTTCACGGACAAGGCCGCCCCGCCCCGCATGTCCCCGTCCAGTTTCGTCATAATGAGGCCGTCGATACCCAGTTTTTCGTCAAACGCCCCCGCCATCCTGATGGCATCCTGCCCGGTCATGGCATCCACGACCAGAAGAATTTCGTGCGGGTTAACTTCACTCTTTATCTCGGCCAGTTCATCCATCAGAGCCTCGTCGATATGGAGGCGGCCGGCCGTATCGATGATTACGGTATCTTCTCCGTGCGTCCGGGCGTACTCGACGGCCCCCTTGGCGATGGACGGCGGGGCAACATCGGTACCCATGGCAAAAACGGGAATATCAAGCTGCTTGCCCAGCACGGTCAACTGCTGCACCGCCGCCGGCCGGTAAATGTCCGCCGCCACCAGCAGCGGCCGCTTGTTGTTCTGTTTGCGCAAATACAGCGCCAGTTTGGCGGCCGTTGTCGTCTTACCCGATCCTTGCAGCCCGACCAGCATGATTAAGGTCGGCGGCTTCGCGGCAACGGCGATCTTGCTTTGGGTACCGCCCAAAAGAGCGGTAAGCTCGGAATGGACGATTTTGACTACCTGCTGCGCCGGGGTCAGACTCTGCATTACCTCCTGCCCGAGCGCCCGCTCTTTGACTTTGTTAATAAAGTCTTTGGTTACCGCCAGGCTGACGTCGGCTTCCAGCAAAGCAAGGCGTACTTCCCGCATGGCCGCGGTAATATCGGCCTCGCTAAGCTTGCCGTGGCCGCGCAGTTTCTGAAATGTATTTTGCAGTTTTTCCGCGAGTCCCTGAAAGAGCATGCATATTCCTCCTGCCGGACGACGCCGGCCTCAGTCGGCCAGGAGTTCATCCAGGATGTCTAAGGCTTCGGTCAGTTTTTCCTTGCTGGCAGGATCCGCCAGGCTGCCGCCGGCAAGGCGCAGTTCGTTAATGTTGGCGCGGCATTGCTCCAGCTTATCCCGCTCCAGGCGGTATCTTTCCGCCAGAGCCAGTCGTTTTTCGTATTTTTCCAGCAGTTTGACCGTCCGCTGGAGAATATCGTAGACCGCCTGGCGGCTGATGCTATACTCGGCCGCAATTTCTCCGAGAGACAGGTCGTTATCGTAGTAAAGCTCGACGATCCGGCGCTGTTTTTCGGTCAGGAGCGGTCCATAAAAAGCGGAGAGGATTCCGACTCGGACGTGTTTTTCCAGCATTGCATCATCCGTCCCATGTTAAGCCGTTTTACTTTACGGTAGTATTGTAACGAAAACTCCGGCCGGTGTCAAGGTAAAATGCTGGTCAGGACAAAAAAAGCACAACTTGGGCTGTTGCCTGGCAAGACCCTCGGGGAACACTTCCCGGCACGGTCAGGATAAATAGTCTGTCCCAGCCTTGCGGTGGGCAGCGACCTGTTTTGTGACCGCGAGAACAGTGTCAGCGATGAAAGGCACAGCCTGGCTAAGCCACAAATGGGTTGCAGCTAGATTTCATCACACAGTCGTATCGGTGAACTGGAAGAAGTGGAAGAAAATCCGGAATAAGTTAAACTCTATCCGGCAGGAAACACCAACCCCTGCCGCAACGGGCAGGGGTTGGTGCCGCTAATATGGCGCTGATTCTTTAATATGCGCCCGGTGCGAGCACCCGGCCGGCCAGACTGCCGGTATGCTCACCGTCTTTTACGGCAACCTTGCCGTTGACGATTACATGGTGCACACCGACGGCGTACTGGTGCGGGTCGGTAAACGTCGCCTGATCGATGATACGCTTCGGATCGAAGACCGCGACATCCGCGAACATCCCGACTGCCAGACGGCCTCTTCCCTTGATATTGTATTTCGCCGCCGGTTTGCCGGTCATCTTGCTCACAGCTTCGGACAGGCTCAAAACGCCTCGGTCTCTGGCATAGAGCCCCAGCGCGCGGGCGAACGTCCCGTACGTCCGCGGATGGGGCCTGCCGGCGCTCAAAATCCCGTAAGGCGCCACGGTGCCGGAATCCGAACCAACCATCGCCGCCGGATGACTCAATGCCATCGCCACATCTTCTTCCCGCATGAGGAAAAGTACGGTCGTGATCGTCTGGCCCTCTTCTTCCAGAGTCAGGTCGAAGATGGTGTCCTCCGGCGTCGTACCGCGTTCAGCCGCAGCTTCGGCCACTGTTTTACCCTCCAAAGCTTTATTGGCCGCGGACTCAAGCCGGACAATCAGGATATTTTCCCAGCCGGCTGCCCGCGCGAAGTTCTCCCAGCCCGGGATGCCGCCTTTGATTTCATCCGCCAGACGCCGCCGCGTGTCGCGGTCCTGCAGCCGGGCCAGGAGCGCGCCGGTTCCGCCGGAATGGGCCCAGGCGGGAATCAGGGTCGCGAGCGAGGTGCTCGCCGCGATGTACGGATAGACATCAAACGTCACATCGACGCCTTCCGTCCGCGCCCGGTCGATCATAGCCAAGGTCTGCTCGATCTTGCCCCAGTTCTTTTGCCCGGCCGCCTTGTGATGAGAAATTTGGACCGGAACCGCGGCCCGGCGGCCGATCTCGATCGCCTCCGCCACCGCCTCGAGCAGCGTGTCGCTTTCCCCGCGGATATGACTGACATAGAGGCGCCCGTAATCCGCCGCTACCCGGGCGAGCTCGATCAACTCATCGGTGGCCGAAAAACACCCCGGCGGATAGATCAGCCCGGTTGAAAGACCGAAAGCGCCCTCCTCCATGGATTCTGCGATTACCCGTTTCATTCCGGCTATCTCTTCCCGGGTCGGCGGACGGTCTTCATGCCCGACCACTCCCATCCGAACCGTTCCGTGTCCGGTCAAAGGGGCGACATTCACCGCTACTCCCTGTCTGCCTAGTCTTGCCCCGTACTCGGCGAGGGTCGTCCAGTTCGATCGCAAGCCGTATTTTTCGTAGCTCATATCGACAACGGCCACTGCCGGACCGAGCAACGGTGCGGCTGAAGAACCGCACTGTCCGATTACTTCTGTCGTTACGCCCTGACGGATTTTACTCTCAGCCCGGGGATTGGCGAGCAGGGTCGGATCGGAATGGGAATGGCTGTCGATGAAGCCCGGCGCGACCGCGAGCCCGGAAGCATCGATCACCGTTGTCGCTGCCGCTTCCGCCAACTGGCCGACCTCCACAATCCGATCGCCGGCAATCCCGACATTCCCCCGAAACGGCCTGCCGCCCGAACCGTCATAAATTTCGCCGTTTTTAATCAAAATATCCAGCACCTTTACCGCCTCCCGTACTTTCTTTGCCTGAATATTCCATACGAAGCAGGCTTATCCCTTTTTTTGAACCTCGGACTGGCCTCAGCCCTCCAAGGTATGGTGAAGCCGCGGCCGGTCAACCGCGGGCACAAGTGAACTAATTGTTTGGCGTCAATCCGTTGTCTATTGCGACGGTGTCGCAGCATTACCCGACCGGGCGAGGCTGCTCCGGGCCGCTCCTGATCTGCCCGGGCAGGCAGATTCGAGGCCGGGGGAAAAAAGTGTTTCGGCCCGCCAAACCGGCCGAAACAATGAAACACACCATGTCCTGACAACAAGCCAACGCCTGCCTGTTATTCCGGCAGACGTTGGCCCGGACTTACAGCGAAAAGCTCAGGAAGCCCTGGGGAGATACAAAGGAAGGCGATGCGCCAGGCATCGCCTTCCTTGCCGTACTAGCCCCCCGCCAGGGCGGAAAGACAGGTAATCGTCGCCCCGTCCGGCGGAGTATATTCCTTATTCCTGCGCTCGCCGTCTACGAGCACGGTCATCACCAGGTCCGGATTGATGCCGGCAGCGCCAAGGATCTGCCGCACTGTTTCCGGCGCCGGTCTGTCAACAGTTATGTCGCCGTCCGCGGCGGGAATGATTTCTCGCAGATGGCCGACAATTTGCAGGGTATATTGCAAGCTACTTCCCCCTCGCCGCCTCCATGTCGGGAATCAGGAAGTCGAGTCCCAGTTCCCTGAGCTTGGCGGTTGTCGGTATACCGTTATTATCCCATCCGCGCAGTTCATAATATTCATCCAACAAAGCGTTGATTCCGTCCATATCGATATAGTGGCCTTTACTCGGCCCGGTCGGGATCGGCTCCTCGTAGAAGCGCGCCGGGGGATAATCGTACTTCCGGTCAAACCGGCCGTATTCCCGGATGGTGAAAGCCCTGGTAATGTTCCAAACCTTTTCGGATATCTTCAACAGGTCTTCCAGGCTGTAGTCATAGCCGGTAATCACCCGGAGAATCTCCGGATAATGGTGGAGCGGGAAGCCGATTTCGACCCAGAGCAGACGGCAGGCGCCCAGCATATCGAACATCGGTCGGATGTGCTGCAATTCGATAACCTTCGGAGCTTTCCCGGCAATTTCTTCCCGGCCGACCGCCACATCGTGCGTGATGGCCCAGGCCCGGTTGTGGTGCGCGCCGACGTCGCAAGTCATGTACGCGAGCATCATTGCCGGAGCATAGCGGGCTTCGTAGCCGCTCCACTCAAGGCCTTTGATGTGGATGGCAAATCTTTCCGACCCGCCGCCCAATCTGGCGGCCGCTGTTCTGACACCTTCGGCCAGCAGGTCGCCGATGCCTTCGCGGGCTGCGATTTTCTCCACCAGGTACTTAAAGGAATCGATGTCGCCGAATTTCAGTTCCCGGCCGTCGACTTCTTCCTTCTTGATGATCCCCTTCTCAAAGCATTCCAGAGCAAAAGCGACGACGCCCCCGCCGGAGATGGTGTCCAGGCCGAGTTCGTCGCAAAGATAATTGCCGTAAGCCACGTCTTCAATCGTCGGCATCTCGCAATTGCCGCCGATAAGGGCGGTTGTCTCGTATTCCGGCCCTTCCACAAAAACGTCGTATTTATCCGACTGCGCGTGCGAATACTTGCCGCAGGGTGCCGGACACCCAAAGCACGCTTTGTCGGTCACCACGATGCTTTCCCGCATGACCTGCCCGGTTAAGGCCTGGTGCTTCTCGAAGTATGTCGTCCAGAAGTTTTTCGTCGGGAAGGAACCGATTTCATTCACCCAGGGGGTAACGCCCGCCGTGCCGTAGTCCTGCCATTCCTTAGCGGCCGGATTGGTGAAGCAGGCATCGTACATTTCCTTGCCTTTGGCGATGACCTTATCTGGGTCGGCGAGAGGGATGCTGCCGCTGCCGCGAATGGCTATCGCTTTCACCCGTTTGGCGCCGAGGACGGCACCGATGCCGGTTCGACCGGCCTGCCGTCCGAAATCATGGGAAACGCAAGCGAACTTGACGAGTTTTTCTCCGGCCGGGCCAATCGTGACAATCTGAAAATCATCACCGAGGTCTTCTTTCAGCATTTTCTCGGCGATCATGGCCCCTTTGCCCCAGTACTTGGCCGCGCTCGCGAATTCGATCTTGTCGTCGTCGATGATAACCAGGCTCGGCTCCGCCGCAGTGCCTTCCAGGATAATCACGTCGTAGCCGGCGTACTTCATCTCGGCCGCCACCATGCCGCCCATGTTGCTGTCCCCGTAACCGCCGGTAGCCGGCGACTTGGACGCGAATGTCACCTTGCCGCTGGCCGGGACGAGAACACCGGATAACGGACCGGAAGCAATGATAATCTTATTTTTGTCCCCAAGCGGGTCAATCCCCGGCTCGATCTCATCGTACAGCAGACGGGCCGCCACACCGCGGGCGCCCAGGTAATCCTTCGCCAAGTCTTCCGGCAGAGGAACGGTGGCCGACTTCTTCACCGACAGGTCGATCCGCAAAATTTTTCCACCGTATCCGTTCATCCTCTGCTCACCTCCTGCTCTTTTGCCTGGTCAGCGTCAAAGATGGCACCACGCGGGCAATACCGGATGCATTCGCCGCACAGATCGCATTTGATCGGCGCCTTCTCGTCCTTATGGACAAACATTACCCCAAGCGGGCAAGCCTCAACGCAGGCGTGGCAACCGATGCATTTATCGCTGTCAATCTTGTATACCCCGTTCGATTTCTCGATCGCTCCCACCGGACAGACCTCGGCGCAGGAGCCGCACTGGTTGCAGACGGCGATTTGGAAGCGGCCGGGTGCCGGAAATTGGCCGGTAATTTTAAGCGCCGCTTTTTTCGGATTGTTTTCTTTGAAGTGCCCGAGAGAGCAGACGAGCTGGCAAACGCGGCAGCCGCTGCACAGTGCTTCGTTTAAACCGATTTTCATACCTTATCCTCCTTCCCGGTATTTAACCGTTATGATAAACTTCGACATAACGGTGGCAAAAACCTGCTGCCCCGGACGCACGTATCGCCCCAATGCCAGACATTGGGGCGATACGTGGGGATTTTTTAATAAGCCGGACCGGTTCAGCAGACGGCCTGGATCGCTTTGTCGAGTTTGTTCATGGCTTCTTCCGCCTCTTCCATCGTTATCACGAGCGGCGGCAGAACCCGAATGGTCGATTTGCCGGAGCCGAGGATGAGGAGGCGCTGTTTGTTGACAGCGTTGTTCACTATCGCTTCCCGTTTTTCCGGGTCCTGTTTCTTGGATTTCTTGTCGGTGACGATCTCGATGCCCATCATCAGGCCGAGGCCCCTGGCGTCACCGACGCACTCGTACTTGTCGACCATTTCTTTCAGCCGGCCGAGCATGTACTCGCCGACGGTTTTGGCGTTTTCGATCAGATTGTGCTCTTCGATATAGCGCAGTACAAAGAGGGAAAGCAAGGCCATCCGCGGCTCGGCCGAGAACGTTTCCGAGTTGCGGCCGCCGGCGGTGAACATCGGCGCGTCACCGACCGTCGCTCCCATCGGCCAACCGGCTCCGAGGGCCTTCGCCATGCAGACCGTGTCAGCCACGACGCCGGAATGCTCGTAAGCCCACCACTTGCCGGACCGGCCCATGCCGGCCTGGACTTCGTCGGCAATCAGGACGGCACCGTAATCGTCCGCGATTTTTCGCAGGGAACGGGCAAAGGATGCCGGCGGGACGAGGATGCCGCCTTCACCGCAGATCGACTCGAAGAGGATACCGGCGATATCCGTGCCTTCCTCACTTAACGCCACCCGGATCTGCTCGGCGCAGTATGCCTCGCCTTTGCACTCTTCCGGTGTCAGGTGATAGGGACACCGGTAACAGTAAGCATAAGGTACCCGTACCACCGGGAAGGCGGTCGGGAAATACTCACGATGGGTAGCCTTCGACGCAGTCATCGTCAGGGCAAAGCCGGTCCGCCCGTGAAAAGCGGGGCGGAAACCGACAAAACGGTGCCGGCGTTTAATGTCCATCGCTGATTTGATGGCAATTTCAATCGCCCGGGCGCCGCTGGTGGTGAAGAAAGCCTGTTTCTGGGTACCGCGGTTCGGGACGATGCTCGCCAGACGCTCCGCCAAAATCGTCTGGGTGACATAGTCAAAGTCCTGCCCTGAATACTCTTCCACCACCTCGCTGATTTCCCGTTCAAAGGCGACCAGGTCGGGATTCCGAGTGCCGAGCGCCTTGACCGCGACGCCGGCCGTAACATCCAGGTATTCGTTCCCTTCGAGGTCGTACAGGCGCAATCCCTTGCCCCGGTACGGATCCATCACCGGATAAATATCCCGGTCGTGGGTGCTGGTGCCGATGAACTTATCCGCCCGGCCGAGCCAGTGGCCGGATGTGTATTCAGCGTCTCCCAGCGCCGGCCACAAGCGTTTCAATAAGTCGATGTGTTTTTTGTCCACGGATCTCTCTCCCTTCGGAAAAATTAGCAAAACCTATTACACCGGAAAAAGCTATTATCACTCTCCCCTCTCAGATCGCCAACCCAACTGCTTCTCTTTCGGGGCGGATTACTTGTCTCACTGCTGACCGGAAACTCCCCGGTAAATCCTATTCTGTCCGCCGGAGAAATATTACCTCGGAAGCCATCCGGGTCGGGATTCCGGTATACATGTATACCGTTTTTACTACTTATTACCTCTTACTGCAAATTCGACAATTCCCCCTGTATTCCTGCCCGCAAGGCAAAAATAAAATAAAGGAACTGCTTACAGTCCCTTCTGGTCGACAAACCCAAATTTTAGTCAGTGAACAGCGCGGCAATGAACTCCTCGGCGTCAAACGGCCGTAAATCGTCCACCCCTTCGCCGATGCCGATAAATTTTAGCGGGATACGCAGCGTGTCACTGATAGCGATGACAATCCCGCCTTTGGCCGTGCCGTCCAGCTTGGTGAGGACTATCCCGGTAAGGCCGACGGCAGCATCAAACAGCCTGACCTGGGAGATGGCATTCTGTCCGGTCGTGGCGTCAAGGACCAGCAGAGTTTCCTGCGGTCCGCCCGGCACTTCCCGCTCGATGACCCGCCGGATTTTTTTCAGTTCCTCCATCAAATTCGTCTTGGTGTGCAGGCGGCCCGCCGTATCCGCGATCACCACGTCCGCACCTCTGGCTTTCGCCGCCTGGATGGCATCGTAAACAACCGCCGCCGGGTCGGCGCCTTCGCGGTGCCGGATAACCGGGATACCGATCCGGTCTCCCCATATTTCCAATTGGTCACCGGCCGCCGCCCGGAATGTGTCGCCGGCCGCCAGGATAATCTTTTGCCCGTCGTCCTTCAGTCGATGGGCCAGTTTGGCAATGGTCGTCGTTTTGCCGACTCCGTTTACTCCGACTACCATGATGACGGATGGTTTGGCGGCCAAGTCGAGGCCGGCCGCCGGTCCGGCCGCAAGGATTTGGCTAATCTGCTCCTGCAGCCTGATTTGAATATCGGCCGGAGTAGCGAGACCTCCGTTCCGCATCGCTTGGCGCAAGCCGTCAGTCAGCCGCAGAGTCGTCTCCACCCCGGTATCGGCAGCCAGCAAAATCTCCTCGATATCTTCAAGCGTTGCCTCCTGCGAAGCGTTCCGTCCGGTCAGGATTGTTCCGATTTTTTTCGTCAGACTGCCGCGGGTTTTCGCCAGTCCGTCTTTCAAGCGGTCGAAAAGGCTCACGTGTGCTCCTCCTGCTCAAATTTATTTGCATATGGGACGGTATAGCGTTTCGAATCTTCCGGTAACGGCCTAATAAAGATGACTCAAAAGAAGGGATTGCGGCTCTGCTTCGCTGGATTGCCTTTTTTCGGCCCGGTCTTAGCTCCGTAGTTTCGCATCGGCCGTGTCAGCGTCTCAGTCTCGGTTTCAGACGGGGTAAACTTACAAACACGGCCTCCATGCCGTGATTGTCGCCTCGCCCTCCATGGCTCGGCCCCGTCTGAAGCCTTCGCCCTCGCCGGACACGGCACGATGCTCGCCTAAGGTCGCTTGCGCCCGGGCCGTGTGTATAGTAGGGGTACGAAATCAATAAAAATATCCTATTGCATCACGCTGAAGGCATGTGCGAAAGTCCAATTCGTCTCAGTCAACTAAATTCTTGCACGCGGTGTATAGACCGGGTACATGGTTGACAAATGTTCGGAGACATAGCTTACAGTATCCGATACAATTTAGGCATGGACAAGTAATCGCGGAGGAGATGAACGCCATGCCA
>Ga0228535_1000304_pt1 | contig 155244 bp, 130 predicted proteins | sample SJ1metagenome_FD_168457 | JGI IMG/M metagenome (GOLD analysis project Ga0228535, IMG submission 168457) | Enriched culture of PCE-dechlorinating microbial communities from Ithaca, New York, USA - SJ1 | ecosystem: Engineered > Modeled > Simulated communities (microbial... > Unclassified...
TTACCTGGCGGAGATGTCCGCCGGCGATTATGAAATGTCCATCGTCCACGGCAACGGCCCGCAGGTGGGCCGCATCGTGCTGGCCAGCGAAACGGCCAAAGACGTGACGCCGGCCATGCCCTTCGACGTCTGCGGCGCCATGAGCCAAGGCTATATCGGTTATCATATCCAGCAGGCCATGAAGGAAGCTCTGGCCCAGGTGGGCAAGGGCTATGTGCCGGTCGTCACCCTGGTGACCCAGGTGGTGGTATCGGCGGACGATCCCGGCTTCGCCAATCCCACCAAGCCCATCGGCCCCTTCTACAGCGAGGAGGAGGCCAAGGCGCTGGCGGCGGAAAAAGGCTATGCCATGAAAGAGGACGCGGGCCGGGGCTGGCGGCGGGTGGTGGCCTCCCCGATCCCCATTGAGATCGCGGAGATCGACAGCGTGCGGCGGCTCTGGGACACCACCATCTGCATCGCCTGCGGCGGCGGGGGCATCCCGGTGGTGCGGAAGGCCGACGGGACGCTGGAAGGGGTGGCCGCGGTGATCGACAAGGACTATGCGGCGGAACTGCTGGCGGAGCAGGTGAACGCCGACGCCCTGCTCATCCTGACCGAGGTGGAGAAGGTGGCCCTGAATTTCAACAAGCCTGACCAGCGGTTTTTGTCCCGGATGACCGTGGCGGAAGCGGAGCGCTATATTGCGGAAGGGCATTTCGCTCCCGGCTCCATGCTGCCCAAGGTGAAGGCGGCGGTGAAATTCGCCAAATCCAACCCGGGCAAAAAGGCCGTCATCACCTCCCTGTATAAGGCGGTGGACGCCCTGGAAGGCAAAACCGGCACCGTCGTCACCCTGGATTAGCAAGAGGCTTAACAGCATAGACGCCAACACGCCTTGCAGCAACGCCGGATTAGCGGTCCATATTCCGGCCGGCAGAAAAACAGCGGACGCGAGATGATTGATACTATTTATTTAATCGAAAAAGATGATGGAATATGATAAAAAACGCCGAAAAAAAGTTGATAGATTTTGAACGGGGCTATTACCAAAGACTTTGGGAATCTGTCCTGGAAATATTAAGCGATTACGCTAAACAGATCGGCGACATCGGCTTTGCGGCGCCGGAAAGAGGATTTCTAGCGAGGCATAACGACCTCTCCGATCCAACCTGTGCGCTGGAAATACTGAAAATGGCTGTCAATTCCAGCGCCGAGCTATGTCAACTGCTGGAAAGATCCCCTGCCGGTGTTTTGGTAACGGATAAGAATGGTCTCTGTCAGCGCTCCAATAAAACGATCGAAAAGCGGACGGCGCTGAACGCGGACCAGATTTACAGCCGTAGTATCTACGATCTGATGCTGGAGAATTCTTCCTACTCCTCGGTTCACGCTTCCGTATACCGGGAAAAGCGGCACATCACCGCCACCGAAGTACTGGGCGACGGTCAGGAAGAGCTGATCTCCGCCAGTCCTGTGTTTGACAAAAGCGGGACCGTTTCCCGGGTCATGTCCTGCTCCATCCTGTTGGCCGACCGGAGCGGCAGCGCCGACGGCGCCAAAATTCAATACCCCTGGAATCACGGGGAAAAAGACCCGCCAAAGCGCACCGTTATCATCGGTAATAGTCAGCCTCTGCAGCGGGTAATGGCCATGGTGGATCAGATTAAGGACGTGGATTCCAACATCCTGATCACCGGCGAGACCGGCGTGGGAAAAAGTATGCTGGCCCGTTACATCCATGAAAACAGCTACCGCCACAACGAAAGGCTGGTAGAGATCAACTGCGGCGCTATACCCGAAGCGCTGCTGGAATCGGAATTATTCGGTTACGAAAGCGGCGCCTTTACCGGCGCGGACAAAAGAGGCAAGCCGGGGCTGATCGAGTTGGCGAACCGCGGCACGGTATTTCTGGACGAGATCAGCGAACTGCCTTTGCCGCTCCAGGTCAAGGTACTCCATTTTTTGCAGAACAAATCTATTATCCGGGTGGGCGGTACCAAAAATATTCAGGTTGACGCCCGGGTGATCACCGCTTCCAATAAACGCCTGGACAAGCTGGTTGGGGAAGGTAAATTCCGCTCCGACCTTTATTACCGTATCAATGTTATTCCGCTGGAGATACCGCCGTTGCGGCAAAGGAAAGAGGACATCCGCTCCGCAGCCGACCATTTTTTCCAATATTTCAATCATAAATATAACCGGCAGGTGACCCTTGACGACAAGTTAATCCGCCTGATCGAAAACTATCCCTGGCCAGGCAATATGCGGGAATTGGAAAATTATATCGAACGGCTGATCGTGATCGGCAAGACCCCGGATATCGTGGAAACCCTCTATTCCGGGGACTGCTCCGCTTCCGAGCCGTTTTCTGATTGGAAGTCGGAGGCGGTCCGCTCCGCCCAAGATATGGCCGGCGCCAACCAAGGTCTGGCGGAAATCCTGGAGGAGGTGGAAAAACAAGTCATCCTTTCCGTTTACGATAAATACCACAGCAGCTACAAGGTGGCGAAACAGCTGGACATCAGCCAATCCGGAGCCTATCGTAAAATCTCTAAATACCGGGGGCATCAGTAGCCGACCGGCACTGTTACGCCGGCTCCGTGCCGCGGCAGGCTAATCGCCGCCATACACCCGGGGGACCCGCCGGGAAACGGCGCAGAGCAGTTCATAGGAGATGGTGCCGGCTTTTTTCGCCTGTTCTTCCACAGGCAGCCTGGCCGAACCGTCCTGACCGAATATGGTCGCCACGTCGCCCACGGCTACTCCCGGCAGCTCCGTCACGTCGGCCATGCACATATCCATGCAAATATTGCCCACCTGCGGCACGCGCACGCCATGTAACAGCACGTCCATTTTATTGGACAGCATCCGATGGAGGCCGTCTCCGTAGCCGATGGGCAGCACGGCCAGGGTACAGTCCCGGGCGGCGGCGAAGGTGCAGCCATAGCTGATTGTATCGCCCTTTTTATGACGGGTCACCGCCGCCACCCGGGTTTTCAGCTCCATAACCGGCAACATTGCCAAGTCTCCCCGCTCCGCGCCCGGATAAATGCCGTAAGTCATCAATCCCGGCCGTACCATATCCATGCACAGCTCCCGGAAATTGACAATAGCGCCGGAATTAGCGCAATGCTTTATTGCAAATTTATGGCCGGAGACGGCTTCCAACAGCTGCACCGCCGTGAGAAAGCGCTTCCACTGCTCCGCCGTATAGCCTCGCCCGGGTTCATCGGATACGGCGAAATGGGTAAATACCCCTTCCGGTTCAAAGCCCGCACAGGACATCACCCGCAGGGCGTTGGCCAGCGACGCTTCATCGTCGGCCTGAAAACCCAGCCGCCCCATGCCGGTATCCAATTTGATATGCACGCGCAGGCGTTGACCGGGACTGAGGCTGTCGGCCAGCGCCAGCCCGTATTCAACTTCAGCTACCGCCTGCGTGGCGTTCAGGGCTGCCAGTTCACTGGCAAAAGCCGGGGGCGTGGGACCCAAAACAAGAATCGGCAGAGTAAGCCTTGCCAGACGCAGTTCCTCAGCTTCGTCAATACAGGCCACGCCAAGATACTCCGCTCCCAGTTCCTCCAACAGCCGGGCTACCTCCACCGCGCCATGACCATAAGCATTGGCCTTTACCATACCTAAAAAGCGGCAGCCGGCGGGCAGCACCCGCCGTATCTCCCGGTAATTATGCGCGATATTGTCCAGCCGCACCCGCGCCCAGGTTCTTTTCCATGGGTCTCTCATCATTTCAGTTCATCATCCGCCCGTCGCTAGATCGTATCATAGCTTTGCTGCCGGAACAACACATAACCGCTCTTACCGGGTCCCCCCAGCTCTGTTGATCAGAACTTGCCCAAAGCTTTCAGTACTCTTTCAGGAGTCATGGGCACGTCTACCCAGACGCCCACGGCATTATAAACAGCCTGGCACAACGCGGGTACTGCCGCTGCGATCGGCGATTCGCCGGCTCCCCTCGCTCCATAGGGCCCTACAGGACAGGGCTCTTCCACCAGTACTGCCCGGGCGGCGGCGGCGGGAAAATCGCTGATGCGCAGCACCTTATAATCCTGAAAGCCGGGGTTCAGCACTTTGCCTTTTTCCATATCGAAGACCATCTCTTCCACCAGGGCGAAACCCAGTCCGGCAATGGCGCCTCCCAGCACCTGATTGCTGAGGACCTGGGGATTCAGGGCCACGCCGCTGTCCTGCATCGCCAGATAATCGGTGATTTTCACCTGGCCGGTGACAATATCCACCTCCACCTCGGCGAATTGCGCCGCGAACTGACGGGAATAGTGCATGGACGGCGGCATCACGCCGAAGGTGCGGCCGGTGATGGAGCCGGAATGCCCCAATTGGTCCGAGCGCAGATGATCAACCACCTGGTGCACGGAATAGCAATGTCCCGCTCCCGGCCCGCTGGTGCGGCGGAACACTTCTCCGTTCTGGATATCCATTTCCTCGAGGGGGCAATCGCCGAAAAACTCATGGGAGCCGATCTGCAAAAGCTGGTTTCTGGCATCCAGCGCGGCCTGACGGGTGGCCCAACCGATACGGTGCGCCGTATTGCTGGCAATGGAGCCGTGAGCCCAGGGCGCCGTATCCGTATCGCCGGCCCGCACGGCGCAGCGTTCGATGGGGATGCCCAAGGTTTCGGCCATGATCTGCAGCTGCGTTATTTCACTGTTGGTGCCGGTACGGCCCAGGGAGCAATATAGCGTGGCGCTGCCGTCCCTGGTGATTCGGACAATAGCGTTGACTCCGCCTTCCATTTCCACGCCGTTATTATGAACGCCAGTGCCCACGCCGACGCCCCTGCGTTTATTGCCCTCGCTGGCGGCGGGAACGCCCCAGCCTTTCCAACGGTCTTTCCAGCGGAACAACTCCGCGCCCCGGCGTAAAATCTCGTCCGTATCGCCGCTGGTCAGATGGAGCAGTTCAGGCCAGTCTTTCTTCAATTCTTCCGGCAGCCGCTGATAATAGCCTTCGATACCGCCTTCGATCAATTTCTCGGCCGGGAAATAGCGGAACCTGTCGCCGGTTTTGATCTGGTTAAGCAGCCGGAATTCCACCGGATCCATCTTCACCATTTCCGCCAGCTTATCCGCGGTACGCTCAATGGCGTTGGTAAACGTCACATCGCCCACGCCCCGCATACAGCCGGCGGTAACCAGATTGGTCGCGACCGGACGCACGCAGGTACGGCCGTGCCTGGCGCGGGCGCCCCAGTTGTCGATGCCGATGCCTCCCACTTTATCCTTCCAGCAATAGCCGCCCAAATCGAAATCATGCACGCCGTCCAAGAAAACCAGCCGGCCGTTTTGGTCGCAACCCATCTCCACGGTACTGTGCTCCAGATGGCGGCGTTTGACCGCGGCAAAACATTCCTCATTATTCAGTTCGATCCGCACCGGCCGGCCGAATTTACGGGCCGCCAGGGCGGTAAGCATCATAAAATTATTGCTCCACCATAATCCCAGCGAACTGCCGCCGGGCAAACCAACCACCCGCACCTGGGATTCCGGGATATCCAAAGCCTCGGCCAGGCCGTCCCGCAGCTCCGAAGGGGTCTGGGTTGCGGTATATACCGTTACCCGCTCCCCTTCCCATTCGGCAATACAGGCGTTACGTCCGATGGAAGCGTATTGCTGGGAGGCGTAATGGATATCGGTTTCCGCCACAAAATCCGCTTCCTGCCGGCCCTGAGCCACGTCGCCCCATTCCACAACGCAATCGGGACGGCAATTGCCGCCGTTGGGCCGGACGAAAGGAGCATCTTCCCGTTGCGCGTCTTCAATGGAGAATACCGGCTGTTCCGGCGCATACTCCACCTTGATCAGCTCCAGCGCCCGCTCGGCGATTTCCTCCGTTTCCGCCACGGCCACGCCGATCTCATCCAGATAAAAACGGGGGCGTCCGTCCAGGGAGACGCCGATATAATTGTACCAGCAGCCATGCCATTCCCGCTGCGGCACGTCCTCATGGGTCAGCACGCCGTAAAAGCCTGGCAGCGCCTCCGCTGCCGCTGCATCGATACGCAGCACCGTGGCCTTGGGGTATTGAGAGCGGATCAGCCTGCCGTGCAGCATACCGCAGACTTTTTTATCAACGGCGTATTGGAGGGATCCCGTCACTTTCAGCACTGCGTCCGCGGGGGCCAGGGGTTTTCCTACATATTTATGTTCGCTCATCTGCCCTCCTCCTCTCGCATCAGCTCGGCCGCTTTCAATACAGCCCGCATGATCGCGGTATAATTACCGCAGCGGCAGATATGTCCGTTCAGGGCGGCGCTCACTTCTTCCGGTGTTGGATAAGGGTTATTGTCCAGTAATACCTTGGCGCTCATGATGATGCCGGGCGTGCAGAAGCCGCATTGAAAGCCCTGCTCGTCTATGAAAGCCTGCTGCAAAGGATGTAGTTTGCCATGTTGCGCCAGACCCTCGATCGTAATGATTTGGGAACCGTCCGCCTGGCAGGCCAGCATCATACAGGAAGCCGCCGGCTTTCCGTCCAGGATGACGGTGCAGGCTCCGCATTCCCCCTCGTTGCAGGATACCTTAACGCCGGTAAGTCCCAACCGTTCCCTGAGCATGTCGGAGAGGCGCTCGGTAGCGTCCACCTCCAGGGTGCGGTTCCTGCCGTTAACTTTGCAAGTTATTTTAACCATGGGCACACCTCTTCCTGATCAAAAAAACACGCCGCCGCTTCCGTTATAGCCAACTCCACCAAAGCGGCGGCGGCGTAAGAGCGGAATTCCCGGGAAGCCCGCAGATCCGTAATAGGCTTAATGCTCTCCAGCGCCAGCGCGCCGGCTTCCCGCAGTGCCGCGCTGTCAAGACTTGCCAGAGCCTTCCCGGTCAAATAGGATTCTGTTGCCGCAGCCCGCACCGGCGTGGGAGCCACCGCGTTTAAAGCCACGCGGGCCCACAGGATACGGCCGCCGCCGACCTTCAGCGCTGCGGCCGCGCCGGTCAGGGAGATATCTACCGAGCTTCTGACAGTTCGACGATAGCTGGCCCCCAGATCATCTTCCGCCGGGATCTCGATTTCCAGGACCAACTCGTCTTGGCTGAGCGCAGTTTTTCTTACATCGACAAAAAACCCGTCAATCGGGCGCCGCGCTTCCGTTGTTACCAGGGTTGCGTCTAAAGCCAGCAAAGGCGCTGACAGATCCGCGGAAGGCACGGCATTGCAGATATTGCCCGCAACCGTAGCCAGGGTACGCACCTGAGGAGTGGCCATCAGCGACGCCGTAGCGGCCAACACCCGCAATAACGGATGCAGTTCTCCCGCCGCCGCCAAATCGGCCAGCTTTACTCCGGCGCCGATGCGGATCAGCCCTGGTTCGACAATGATCTTATCCATCCCCAAGCGGCCCAGATCGATGCAATGATCTACCTGACGGACCCCCCGGGCCCATTGCAGCAGCAAATCGGTACCGCCGGCCCAGTATACCGCCCCCGGGCCCAATTGTTTCTTCAGCTCGTAGGCCGCTTCCGGGCTGGCGGGGCAATGATAGACAAACTTACTTCTCATAAATCCACCTCCAGGTGTGCTGATTTACTCCATAGCCGCCGGCGGAAAACCATTCGTTAGCTCATTGAGCGGAAAATCATTCATTTAGTATTAAAGCAATTTTCATGCCAGATGCCGGCGACCGATAACAATTCTACCTTTTTGCCAGTCCCTGCTGCTACAACGCTACCCTCTTTCCCGGAATAGCACAGTCGCGCAGCGGCGGAACTAAAAACCGGATCAAACTTAAGCAAGCAACTGTTGGGCAACTCATTTCTGACAAATCTTTTATGGTTTACCTCCGGCAAAAACAAGTCAAAGATGGCACTGTAAGATCGCATCGAATTTCAACCGGGAAAGCGTATATTTTTATACAGGATAAATGCGGTTTATTGCAAATAATGTCTAAATAAACTACCTAAAAGCAGGGGAAGGTATTTATTTATACAAAAAATATACAACGCTTACTTTCTCTGGTTTCCCGGTTATGGCACGGATATTGCTTGTTAATTTATAGACAGGCTTGATACGGAGACGAATCAAAGCGCCTCCGCAATATTAGTTTTTTACATGAAAGGAGAAGAGATCATGGTTATCAAGAGGGCAGAAGACTACCACAATGTATTAAAGTATTTCCCGCCTGTGGAAGAGCCGGCTTTCGAAACCGAGGCCAGCATGTTGGAAGTCTGGGGCCGCTACTGGGGCGTGGACAGCGAGGTCGGCCAGTTGCGCGCGGTGCTGATGCACCGCCCGGGTGACGAGTTGAAGCAGATCGATGAAAGCAAATGGAATGAGGAATGCAATGCGCTGATCGACGACAACGGCGGTTGGTACTGGAGAGACCGCAAAGGCCCCGATATTGCCAAAATGCAGAAACAGCATGACGATTTCTGCGACCTGATCCGCAAAGAGGGCGTAGAGATCGTATATCTGAATTATTCGGGCACCACCCGTTCCCGCGCCGTGTTTACCCGCGACGTCGCCATCGCCATTCCCGGCGGTGTGGTCATTTGCCGCGTAGCGCCCCAATACCGGCGCGGAGAGGAACTGGCCGCCACCCAACGCCTGGGAGGGCTGGGCGTGCCCATCCTCCGTACCATCACCGGCATCGGCATACTGGAAGGCGGCAACTTCAGCTACCTGGACGGCAAACACGCGGTCGTCGGACAATCCAGCCGCACCAATGACGAGGGGATCCGCCAATTGCGGGAAGCGCTGGCGGTCAGCGGCATCGAACTGATTACGATTCCCGTCACCGGCTACGGTCTCCATATCGACGGCGCCTTCACCATGGTTACGGAGGACACGGCGCTGGTCAATGTGGTGAAGCTGCCTTATTTCTTCATCCAGATGCTGAAGAAGTTCAATATCAAAACCATTGACGTACATCCCGAGGACAACTGGTATGCCATCAACTGCTTGCAGATTAAGCCCGGCAAGCTCATCATGACCAAGGGTTCGGACCATACGGCGGAACGTTTGGACAAAGCCGGCATTGAAGTCATCCAGACTGAGTATGATGAGATCCTCAAGAACGGCGGCGGCCCCCATTGCTCCACCTGCCCGCTGCTGCGCGATAGGGTCTACTGATACGCTGCCGGCCGGAGTATCGGAGTACAGGAGGGATACCTATGATCAAATGGCCTGATGGCGTACAATGCGCGGTGATGCTCACCTTTGACCTGGATGCGGAAACCATGTGGATTTCCCGCAATCCGATCAGTTGGGATTGCCCGGAGACCTTGTCCAGGGGAGCCTACGGACCCAACGAAGGGGTGCCGCGTATCCTGAAGCTGCTGGATAAGCACGATGTCAAAGCAACCTTTTTCATCCCCGGATACGTCGCGGAAAAATACCCCGCTGTGGTTAAAGAGATTTTCGACCGGGGCCACGAGATCGGTTATCACGGGTATCTGCACGAATTCCGGCGGGATATCACCTATGAGGAAGAGAGTCAGCTGATGGAAAAGTGCGAGAACATCCTGGCCGACATTACCGGGCAGAAACCGGTCGGACAGCGTTCTCCCATGTGCGAGCTGCTGCCTCATACCGTTAAATTGCTGTACGACCGGGGCTACAGTTATGCCACCAATCTCAAGGATTGGGATTCGCCCTATCTCCATAAGCTGAACGGAGAAACCGTGCCCCTGGTGGAAATGCCCTTCGAATGGCTGTACGACGATTCCTCCTTCTATATGTTTACCCTGCAGGAACCGGTGCGGCGCGGCATCTCTCCCGGCAGCGTGGTGTATGAGATCTGGTCCGAAGAGTTTTGCGGCCTCTATGAAGAAGGGAAATCCATGACCATCATCATTCACCCGCAGCTGTCCGGGCGTCCCAGCCGTATCAAGACCCTGGACCGGCTCATCAGCTATATGAAATCCAAACCCGGCACCTGGATTGCCCGCTGCGACCAGGTCGCCCGCTACATCCTGGATCATCCCGATTGCATCTATTAAGCCCTTTGAATCAGCCGCCGCTGGAAAAGGCCGATCTCCCAGGAGATTGGCCTTTTCATTTGGCATGCGTCAACGCCGGCGGAACCTGGTTGGGCGGATTATTGGGGCTCCTCGCCCAGGAGATAATAGATGGCCAGGGCATATACCTTCACCGCGTCGACGATATCATCCACTGGGATATGCTCGTTGGGGCCCAAGGAATAGCGCAGATAATCCCCGGGGCCGTAAACCGGGCAAGGGATCTTGGCCGCATAAGTGATCCAGGAGGCGTCTGTACCGGCGTCTTTACCGCCGATGGGCAATTCCTTGCCATGCACCCGCCGATGCGCCCGGCGGATAGCCGTTACCGGCGGCGCGTCGTCAGGCGTATACATGATGGGCATCTCGAAGCTGTCCACCGCCAAGTCGTATTTGAACTCCCGGTCCTCTTGGGCCAGCTGCTCGCAGACGGCGCGCATCTCCTCAATGGCAGCCTCTTTGGTTTCGCCGGGTACCAGACGGCGGTTCATCTTCAGTACGCATTTGCCGGGGATCATATTCGGCACCGTACCGCCTTCGATCGTACCCACGTTCAGCGTAGCCGGGTGGACATAGGGGTTGGTCCGGGTGGCGTAGATCTCCTCGCCCAGCTTATTCAGTCGCTGCAGCAAGGCCATCGCTTTATCAATGGCGTTGATGCCCAGCCAGGGCCGGCTGCCGTGGATGGATCTGCCGTAAACCGTGATATCCACCCGCAGGATGCCTTTATGAATCACGTCTACGGTCTGCAGATTCGTTGCTTCGCAATTGATGGCGAAATCGCCTTTAAGGCGACCGTTTTTAATCAGCCATTGCGTACCCAGAATACTGCCTACCTCCTCGTCGCAAACGCAGGTCAGCAGGACTTCACCCTTGATGGGAACACCCGCGTCTTTCAGGGCTTTCACCGCCATGGCGCCGCCGCAGGTACCGGATTTCATATCCACAGTGCCCCTACCCCACAGCTGACCGTCGTGGATATCGCCGCAATAGGGATCGAAGTCCCATTCCTCCTCCGGACCTGGCGGGCAAATATCCATATGTCCATTGAACACCAGTATTTTGCCGGGAGCCGCTCCCCGGTAATGTCCCACCACATTCGGGCGGTGGGGAGCCGCTTCCAGGTACTCGGCTTCAATGCCGCATTCCCGCATTTTGGCGTAAACGGCTTTGGCAATTTCTTCCTCATGGCCGGTAACGCTGGGAATACGAACCACGCTTTGCACAAACGCCAAAATCTCGTCGCGGTTTCTTTCCACCTGTTCGATGATCCGTTCTTCGATGTTCATGCTCATTTCCCCCTTCGGTTGTGGTATAAACGCAGATAAAGCCTCCGATGCACAGGTTTATGCCGGAACGCGCCCCCTATCATAAATCCTGACCGGCTAAAAGTTCCGCTGCTCCGGCTCAGCGGTATCGGGAGATGAGCCGGCAGGCTTCCTCCGTATCCTCCGGCCGGGAGCGCAGGACAATGACCCGCTGTTGTTGTTCCGCAGACATGGTGGCGTCAATGCCGACTTTATCGGTGGTTCCGTTTAGCGAAGAGGGGTCCAGGGAACTACCGCTGGAATTGAGAATCATCAACATATCCAATCCCATGCGGCAGCGGGTAGCCAGGGCCCACATGATCTCCTCGTCCCGATGGATATCAATATCCTCGTCTACCGCCACCACCAGTTTGAGCATGGGATCCAGCCCCATCATCAATGTGATGGCCTGCTTGGCCATGCCGGGCCCGCAGGGCGCCATCTGTATATATGCATGAAAGCTGACGCCGGAGGTAGGATATTTAATGGCCCGGACCTGCGGGATACGTTCCCGCATCCGCTCCAACACGCCGGCCCGACGCACCACATTGCCCATATACAAATGATCTTTAGACGGGCCGGGCGCCAGGACGGCGTAAAGCGGATTCTTTCTGGCACAGATAGCGGTGGCAAAAAACACATGATTGGAAGAATGGGAGGTGGAATAACCGGTGAACTCGCCGAAGGGACCTTCGGGCTCATGCTCCGTAGTAGAAATATATCCTTCCAGTACGATCTCCGCCTCCGCCGGGTACTCCACATCCACGGTACGTCCTCTGACCAAGCGCAAGGGTTCGTTTAAAATGGCGCCGGCTACATCGTATTCATCCACGCCTTCAGCCGCACGGGTAGCCGCCGCCAGCAAAACCGCGGGGTGGGCGCCAATCACCACCGCAACCGGCAACGGCCTCCCTTGGCGTTCCGCCTGCTGGTAGTATTTGTATAGATGCTGACAATGCATGAACAGGCCGAAACGGTTGCCGTTCCGATACTGCATCCGGTGGATGCTCAAATTATGCCCGCCGGTATCCGGGTCTTTGACCACGATGATGCTGGAGGTCAGATAACGGCCCGCGTCGGTAGGATAATACTGCATCCAGGGAAAAACGCCGGCATCCGGTTGGCCGCCGGCACTCACCAGTTCGTGGATAGGGCCGTCATCCACCAGTACAGGCTTAACCAGGTCCCGGGTCAGGCGGGCCCAGATCTCGTTGAGATGGGATTCGTCCTCAAAGCCCACTAAACGCGCGATACGCCGATGACTGGCGAAGATATTGCCCACCACCGGGATATTATACCCCCGCATCCGGCAGCGGATGACCGGAGGGAACTCCTCCTTGTCCAGTTCCCTGACCAGCGCCATATAGACGAAATCCCGGTCGATCGGCTCCTGTATCTCCAGGATGTCTTGCGGTGAAACGCTTTCCAATTCCCGCAGGTAGTAGCTAAGGGATTGTGATGATACCATGACTTTCCCTCCCCGACAATGCCGCCGCCCCGGCTGTGTTTTTCACCGGGGCTCTAAGCACACGTTTGTAAAATGGGGGAGCATGGCAAGCCGCTCCCCCATTTTGTCAGTACGAAGCGGTGTCGTACCGCCGCTCAATATTTCTCGGCAACTTCTTTGCTGAACAGCTCGACCAGATTGGCAGCGGTATCGGAACCGCCCACGATTTCAATGTACTTATCCCAAACGCCTTTAGCCAGTTCACGGAAGGGTTCGATCTCTTCTTCGGTCAGGATATAGGTCTCCATGGGGCCGCATTCGTCGGTGCTCAGCACATCCCAGCCAAACTGGGCGCGCTGCGTGATGTATTCGTTGTAATCAACGGTAGCCTTGTCCCAGCACTCCTCGACAAGGGCCAGAACCTCTTCCGGCAGTTCTTCGTAGAAGCTGACGGAACTGATGGGGAACAGGAAGTACTGCGCATGCTTCATGTTGGTGGCATAATCCTGTACTTCGTAAAACTTCATGTTGTAAATACCGGTAGAAGGCTGCTGCTGCGCGTCGACAGTACCCAGCTGCAGGGCCGTGTAGAGCTCGGAGAAAGCGATGACGGCGGTATTGGCGCCGTAAGCCTGGAAGTTGGCGGCCTCGATCTCAGTAGCCATGGTGCGGAAACGCAGGCTCTGGAAGTCCGCGGGCTTAGTGATAAGGGCCTTGGAGCTGGTAACGTAATAGCCGCCTTCCGTAGACCATCTCCAAACCTTGACGTCCTTGTCATACAGGTAACCGGCCAGGGTAGCCATGGATTCAGATTCGTTGCAGAATTTGAAGACGTCCTCCATCTCGGTGGGGAACAGATAGTGCAGGTTCAGGATGCCGATTTCCGGGAAGAAGGGGTAAATCTGGCCGGCGTCCGCCATAAACCACTGGATGGTGTTGTTCAGGGCCATCTCGGTGAGGTCGGAACCGTCGCCCAGGGTGCCGCCATAATAGACCTCAACCTGGATGTGGCCTTCACTGGCTTCCTCGATGTACTTTTCAAAGGTTTCGGCCCACACATTGGCGGGGGAAGTGGTGGTGGTTTCAACAGTAGCGATCTTCCAGCTATAATCCTGGGGCCATTCATCAGCTTCGCTTTCCTCGGCGGCAGGTGTTTCCTGGGCGGGGGGTGTTTCGGCGGCCGGCTTCTCAGCGGTTCCTCCGCAGGCGCTCAAAGCGACCATGCAAACCAACGTCATCATAATCAACAGCAGCAATAAAGACTTTTTCATTCGACAATCCTCCTTTTTCTTGCTTCTTTTTTGTATTTTACCCAGTGGGCAAAAACCGAGAACGAAGCGGTAATCGCTTAATCTACCAGAAAGGTGGCGATCTCCGGAACAAAGACCAATAGCATAGCCAGGGCCAGGGCGATCAGCATGTACACGATAACGCCTTTGACCACCTCGGTATAACTCTTATCGTAGATCGCGCAGGCGGTAAAAATATTGCAGCCGAAAGGCGGCGTAACCGCGCCGATGGCTGCCTCGATGGTGATGATGACGCCTAACTGCAGCACCGGGACGCCCATGGATTCGGCGATGGGCCATAGGATGGGGGTCATGACCACGATGGCCGGGATATTGTCCATGAACATGCAAGTGATGAGCATGAAGATGGAGGTGATCAACAGGAAGTGGGTGATCGTGGTATTTTCGTTGATGATCGCGCCGGCCAAAGCCTGGGGGATATTGGCATAGGTGACGACCCAGGACATGACCATACCGGCGGCGCACAGCGCGAAAATGGAGCCGCAGGTAACGCCGGTGGACATAATGGCTTTACACAGTCCTTTGAATTTGAGCGTACGCAGGCAGAAGCATTCGATAATAAAAGCGTAAAACACGGAAACAGCCGCCGCCTCGGTAGGCGTGCAGATGCCGGTATAGATACCGCCCAGGATGATAAGGGGGAAGCCCAAAGGCAGGATCGCCTGTTTGAACGAGTCCCATACTTCGCGGCCGGACGCCCGGCGGTCCCGAATGATCACCGCGCCTTGTTTTTTAGCGTAGAAATATTCATAAATGGAATAGAAGACGAACAGCAACAAGCCGGGAATGATGCCGCAAATAAACAGATCGGCTACCGAACATCCGGTGCTGACCGCGTACAGGATCATCAGAATGCTGGGCGGAATCAGCACGGCGATGGTGGCGGAGTTTACGGTCAGGCCGATGCAATGGTGGTCGGAATAGCCCATTTTATGTAACTCGCCCCACATGGGCTTGCCCACGGCCACCAGCGTGGCCTGAGCGGAACCGGAAATCGCGCCGAACAGCGTGCAGGTGCCGACGGTGGTAATAGCCACGCCGCCGCAGATATGGCCTATCAAAGAGCGGATGAAGCGCAGCAGACGGTTGGCGCTGGTGCCGCTGCACATGATCTCGGCGGCCAGGATGAACATGGGGATGGCCAGGTAAGTGAAACTGTCCACGCCGGCCACAAACTGCTGAATGATGATGAGCGGGCTCATGGTGGGGAAGAAAATCAGTATGGCGGCAAAGCCTGACAGGAACATACCCACAATCATCGGTACTTCAACGAATAGGCAAAACAGCATAATTGCCAGTATTGTAAACAGAATTGTCATAGCAGTATCTCCTTTATCACCTTAACTTTAGAATCGCCCCGCAGGACTTGAGTCAATAGAGGAGTCTTGATGGATCGCCCAAGCGCCGCTCGGAGCCTGTCCAGAGATGGTCTTTATCACGGACATTCTTATAAAAAGTGATCATGTACTGCACGCAGGTGGCCGCCATCCCCACAACCACCGGGACCCAGAGCAGCCATTTGCCCACGGCCAGGCTTTGCCACATCCGGCCGGATTCGAAAACATCGTATCCGTAGATGGCGGTATAGACGGCGATCATGCCAAAACCGATGATAGCGACGACATCGGTACAGAAGGTCAACATCTTCGCGCTTTTGAATTTCAACTTTTCCGAAAGAATGTTCATCCTGATATGCTTTCCTTGGCGGGCGGCATAACTGGCGCCGATATAACCGGTTAAGATAACGAAAAACGTGCCCACTTCCTCAGACCAGTGAAAGCTGAAATTGAAGCCATATCTGGTCACAGCCTGGGACATCAGCAGCAGCGCCATGATGGCGATACCGGTTAACATAATAAACTGCTCAAAACGACGCAGAATCATATTGAGTCGGTCTAACTTCGGGAAACGCATGGGTTCATCCAGTTTTTGTGCTATGATTTCTGTTGCAATATCCACTGTCTCTTGTTCGGGATTGCTAGTTGGAAACTTGTCCTCGGCCATTATCTAAACCCCTTTCATGAAAAAATTAAGAATATTTAAATATAAATTATTAATAAGTTATAGCAAGCACCGACCCTCAGGGTTTACCTGATCTATCTCAATATCAATGAACTATCAAAATAATGAAGATTTAGATAACTAATCAGCTGGCAAATCAGTCATATACGGTTGACAGCAACGAGATGATTGTCGCAATAACGACAATGCCGGAAAAACGGGCCGATAAGCGGTGGAGCCGTCCGGCCGCTTATCGGCTTTGTCAGGGGCCTAACGGTCAGCCGAGCGCAATGGCTGCCATGATGGCTTTAATAGAATGCATGCGGTTCTCGCCCTCGTCAAAGATCACGGAATACGGGCTTTCCATCACTTCATCGGTAACTTCATCGCCGCGATGGGCGGGCAGGCAGTGCATGTAGATAACGTCCTTATCGCATTTCTTAAGCTGGTCCAGGGTGACGATATATGGTTTGAAGGCTTCGCGCTGGCGGTCGATGATTTCCTGGGGCTGTCCCATGCTGTAATGGGTGGCGGTGTAGACGACATCGGCATCCTTGAGGGCTTCGTCAAAGTCCGGGGTGATGATCAGCTTGGAACCGTTCCAGGCGGCGCGCTTTTTGGCTTCTTCCAGCAGATACTCGGGGGGACCGTCCAGGCAATCGGGCTTAGCCATGTAGAAATCCATGCCTAGAGTGGCTGCTTCCATCATCGAGGTGTTCGCCACATTCCACACGTCGCCGGTGAAGCAGAATTTCAGGCCCTTAAAGGTCTTTTTCTTTTCCCAGATGGTGGCGATATCAGCCAGGCCCTGGGTGGGGTGTTCCTCGGACGTCAGCCCGTTGATGACCGGATGCTTCATCCAATAAGCGTACTCGTTCACAATCTCCTGGCCAAAGGTACGGATAAACAACCCGTCATAATAGCGGTCAAGAATGCGGGCGGTGTCCTTCAGGGGCTCGCCGCGTTTGGTCTGCATATTGTCGGAAGTCTGATATACGACATTAATGCCCAGATCATAACCGGCGCGCTCCACGGAATTGCGGGTGCGTGTGGAATTCTTTTCAAACACCGCGGCCCAGGATTGGCCCTTCAGGTATTCATGGGGTTCCCTGCAGTGAAACTTTTTCTTGAACAACAACGTCAGCTCGACAAGATATTCCAGCTCTTCTTTGTTGTAATCCATAAAGCTAAGAAAATCTTTGCCCTTGAAATTGTTCCTCATTTAAAGACCTCCTAAATATTATATATTCTGAATCTGTTGTAATAATATACAACTTGAATCGTGGCTATTATATCACTGCCTGTAATAATTTGATATTATCTTCTTGTCCGAAAAAGGTTTTGTTTTATCGTATTTATGTACAACAAGCAGACTCGAAATGAGGCGATTCCCGCGCTCGTAGGCTGCTAACGCTGCAGCATGAAAAACCGACGGATTGCGTAGTCTTCTGCCATAAAATTGACCAACAAGGGGGTACGGTTTTGGTTGATCCCCGCAGCACGATACCTGAGCGCTTTATTGTTGAACAAGGAGAAATGCCGCCGAGGCCGGAGCTGAACAAAAATGCAAGCCAATGCTGAGCGTAGATACAATACCAATACGGCGTATAAAATAAACAGGAAACATCCTTGCGGGTGCTCCTGTCTATTGGTTTGTCAAGGCCGCCTATTTCGTATCAATGGTATTGAAAACCTGATGAATCATCATAGCCGTGGTGGCGTTGAACACTTCTAGATAATTATCCAGATCCACGTTCAGGATCGTCTCCACTCTTTTCAGCCGCGCTATCAGCGTGTTTTTGTGGATAAACAAGGCCTGCGCCGTCTTGGAGGGGGACATATTATTGCGGAGGTAGGTAAAAAAGGTTGAAGTGAGCTGGGCGTTATGCTGCTTATCGTAACACAGCAGCGGTCCCAGATATTTATTGAAGAAATCATCGAAAGCGTGACGGTCGATAGCGCCGTGCTGCACGAACAACTTCAATATGCCCAAATCGTCATAGAAGCAATAAGTATTTCCGCTGTCCCGGTCCGTCTTAATCACATTCAGCGCACAGGTGGCTTCCTGATAGGCGATGCCGCCTTCCTGCAGCTCATGGGGGCTGCTGATCCCGATACAATAACCCTGCTGGTGGAACACGGTGGCGAACACCTGATCCAGATTGCGCACATATGCCAGGATATTCTTTACGGTCACCGGGATGAGGATGATAATATGATTGCCGCTCTCAAAAATCACCGTTTGCTTGAAATTGGGCAGGCGGGTCTGTAGGATATCCATCAGCAGGTTAAAGCGCTGATTGTGGTAGAGCAAAAGCTGATTGTCCATATTGAAAACATCCGCCACCGCCAGATAGTTTTTCAGTGAGATGTTCTTTTTGATACTGCTGACAAAGGTTCTGATCTCGTCGATGGAGACCTGGTCGTGGAGGAAGCGGTTCCAAAACATATTATAATAGTTGCGCACCGACAGTTGCTGCTCATTACGTTTCAGCAGCTCATAAGTGACAATCAGGGCCAATTGCTCCAGCTTGATCTGCTCCATTTCCGTCAGTCCGGCGGTAGGGTTTTCCGCGCCGATCATGATATAGCCGCAATGTTCTCCGCGGCTGATCAGCGGCATCAGATAATAATAATGCCCCTGCCCGTCCATGATCGGCATATTCGGCTTATAGGGGCGGACCAGCTCATGCTCCAGCTTCATCCAAATGTGTGACAGCATGGCGGCGAACTCTTTGTCCTCCATGGCAAAGCTGCTGCCCAAAGGATTGAAGTAATTATCGAGGATCGCAACGGGATGGCGGACGATATGCTCGGCCCCCCGGCATAGCGCACCCAAATCATTGCCGTGCAGCAGCCCGTCCATGAGCATATTGTGCATGGACAGCAACTCCTTGGTCAAAGCGTACTGTGCGGAAAGCAGTATTTCCGTGACCGGTTGGATGATCTCCATCCAGCTGTAGCTTTCGGCAACGATGATGATGGGGATCTGCGCCTCCTCCGCAGCCGCGATCATCTCATCGCTGAAGCCGGACACGCAGCGCCTTTTCGTGACAATGGCCGCCACCTTTTTTTCGCGCAGTTGCCGCAGCATCGGCTCATTCAGCCAGGAAGTAAGGTTATGCCCGGATAACAGCAGCGCGCCGTCGCTTTTCAGCCATTCATGAATATTCATCACATCCATGACCGTGACGAATTGCAGCTCGTTATCCATACCTTTGGCTCCGGCCAGGACAATAGCGTTGCAGAAAATATCACAGGTCAGGGCTTCTTTAAGAAGGACCGCCATTATTATAGACCCCCATGAGCCAGTTTCATTGATAATTAGTTATTATAACATATATTTAAACACAATAAAATGGATAATTGTAAAAATCGACTCCATCCGGGATCATGGCTGCCGAAAGCGTAGAACAGCTGTCCGGCGTCTGTCTGCCCGGACGAGGCAAAGGCCGGTTCATCCCGGGCATCCCCTGACCGCCGGAGCGCTTGCGCCGCAGGGAGCTATGGCGAGCGCAAAGTATGCTGTTCAGGCGCCCGCAGGTGGGTCTTCCAAAATAAATTTATCAAATTTGCATTAAATAATTATTTTTTGACCGGAAAAGATGCCGATCAGGATTAGAAACCGTAAAAATTAGTTTTGCGCTTTTTACTGCTGCTTTCCCGACGTTTGGTTTGGCAAAAAATCTTCGGCTTCTTTTTAAAAAACAAACAATTCTTGCTTTTTTTCAAAAGAAAAGAGCAAATTCCCCATTGGCTGAGCATACTTACATCTCTTGGCACGCGGCTTGCTTTATCTTTGTCAAGCAGCCATCTTTGTGGTCATCGCCAGGATCAATAACGGCTCCGCCAGCGTGACGGCGGAGCACAACGACCTCCGGACCTGCAGATCGCTGGCCGCGGGATGTTTTGGCAACTGAAAATATCTCGTTTTGCAGGCATGCCCCAAGATGTGTGGAATAACAACGATGTAAGAAAAACCAGCGCACAAACTGACCGTTTGTTTCATGCAGCGCAGTAATTTCATGTAAAAAGAGATGGGTTTCGGTTTGCCGGCTCTGCCGATAGCACGCCAAAACTCAATAAAAGTATGGGGTTTTATTGATCATGGCAGATCCGTGCCCGCAGGACGGGATTGCCCTGGGGTAAAAAACTGATTTCATTCCGCCAACTGTACCGGGAGGCTGCTGGGCGTTGTTCGGCAGCCCGCCGCGTTTTCGCAGTTTTCCGGACAGCCTGGCAGCGATCTACACAAATGGTTAAGACTGAATAAGCAATAATAACTTAATTTCTGAAAGGAGCAATAAACATGCTAACAGGGAAAGAATTACCGGAAGTGGGTCATCCTCAAAGTGAGGAAAGCAAAGAACTGTTGGAATGGGGCCGGCAGTGTGTGGCCCGGGGCGTGGATAACGGCAAACCGATTTTTGCCGACATCGCCCGCGGCGCCGTTATTCAGGACCTGGACGGGAACCGCTATATCGATTTCTTCGGCGGCATCGGCGTGCTGAACGCCGGCCATTGCCCGGAACCGGTGGTGGAGGCGATCAGGCAACAGAGCGAGCGCTACATGCACACCTTCCACACCATCATCCGGCATGAGCATTACGTCAAACTGTCCAAGAAGCTGTGCGAGATCGCGCCCGGGCCTTCCGCCAAGAAAGCCATGCTGGTCAACAGCGGCGCCGAAGCGGACGAGAACGCCATCAAGATCGCCCGGCGCTATAACGGCAAGGCGGGCATCCTCAGTTACGACAACGCTTTTCACGGCCGCACCCTGCTGACCCTGTCCATCACCGCCAAGGTCAAGCCCTATAAATTCGGCTTCGGCCCCTTTGCCCCGGAAGTACATAAGCTGACCACCCCCTACTGCTACCGCTGCCCCTGGGGCGCTTCCTATCCGGGCTGCGCCATGCACTGCCTGGAATATTTCAAATCCTTTTTCAAGGGCGGCATTGACCCGGACCAGGTATCCTGCCTGATCATCGAGCCGGTGATGGGCGAGGGCGGCTTCATTATGCCGCCCAAGGAATACTTCCAGGGCTTAAGGGAGATTCTCAGCGAAAAAGGCATCGTCTTTATCATGGACGAGATCCAGACCGGCTTCTGCCGCACCGGCAAGATGTTCGCCAGCGAATGGTTCGGCATTGAGCCTGATTTGCTGACCTGCGCCAAATCCATCGCTTCCGGCCTGCCGGTATCCGGCGTGGTGGGGAAAGCGGAGATCATGGACGCTCCCGACCCCGGCGCCATCGGCGGCACCTTTGCCGGCAATCCGGTGGCCTGCGCCGCCGGCGTAGCCACCATCGCCTATTATCAGCAGAACCAATTATGGGAGCGGGCCATGGCCATCAACGCCTATGTGTTGCCGCGCCTGGAAGAATTGCAGGAGAAGTATCCGGAACGCATCGGCGATATCCGCGCGCTGGGCGCCATGATCGCCATGGAATTCGTCAAATCCAAGCAGGGCAAGGAACCGGATAAAGAGGCGGTGGGCCGGATCTGCGGCGAGGCCCTCAAGAACGGTTTGATCCTCATTGACTGCGGCATCGAAGGCAATGTCATCCGCATGCTGATGCCCTTGGTGATCACGGACGAACAATTGGCCTACGCCATCGATATTCTGGAAAAGGCCTGCGCCACGGTGCTTGGTTGAGGGAGCGCGGCCGAACAGGCACGACGCCCCGGGTATTGCTCTTTCCGCATGGTTTTTCGCTCGTTGTTTGAGTATGGGATGCGTCGCGGCGGGCTGTCTGTCCGCCGCGACGCAACCTGCAACAGCAATGGCGCAGGCGGAAAGAAAAAGAAAAGGAAAGGATGAACGTAATGGTTTTAAGGAAAATGTGGGTGCGGATCAACGGGGCGCCGCGGATGGCGATCTGCGATCCGGAGAAGGACAGCCTGGCGGATGTGATCCGCCGGCTCGGGCTGACCGGGACCAAAATCGGCTGCAACACCGGGCAGTGCGGCGCCTGCACGGTGCTGCTGGACGGGGAAGCGGTGCGGAGTTGCGTGAAGAGGATGAAGAACATTGCCGAGTACGCGGAGATCACCACCATCGAAGGGATCGGCTGCCCCGGCAATTTGCACCCGCTCCAGGAAGCCTGGATCGCTTTTGGCGGTGTGCAGTGCGGCTTCTGCACCCCCGGCTTCATCGTCTCGGCCAAAGCGCTGCTGGATGAAAACCAAAACCCCAGCCGGGAAGAAGTGCGCTCCTGGTTTCAGAAACATCATAATATCTGCCGCTGCACCGGCTATAAGCCCATCGTGGACAGCGTGATGGCCGCTGCTGAGGTGATGAGGGGCGAGCGTAGCGTGGCATCCCTGCGGTGTCCGGTCCCGGAAAGCGGCAGCATCTACAGCACCCGTTACCCCAAGCCCACGGCTTTGGAAAAAGTGTGCGGCCTCTGCGATTTCGGCGACGATCTCAGCCTGAAAATGCCCCCGGGCACGCTGCATCTGGCCGTGGTGCAGCCAACCACTTGCCACGCCCTGATCAAAAACATCGATATCAGCAAGGCGGCGGCCATGCCCGGCGTGGTGAAGGTGGTCACGGCTCAAGACGTGCGGGGCAATAACCTGGCCACCATCACCCAGGACCATCCCCGAGCCACCAGCAACGGGGATTTCAAGCCCATCCTCTGCGACAAGAAGATCTTCCGCTTCGGCGACGTGGTGGCGGTGGTGGCCGCCTATACCCGGGAGGAAGCCCGGGCCGCCGCACAAGCGGTCATCGTGGACCTGGAAGAACTGCCGGTATACCCCACGGCTATCGAAGCCCTGGCTCCGGAGGCGATGCTCATCCATGAGGAAACGCCCAACCAGTTCTGCGTCAACCGCCTGGCCAAGGGGGAGGATACGGCGGCTATTTTCGAGCGCGCCCCCTACGTGGTGGAAGGCAGCTTTTACAGCAGCCGCGAGCCCCATCTGGCCCTGGAGCCGGAAACCATGCAGGCCTACTGGGACGAGGAAGGCCGCATGACCGTGCATTGCAAGAGCCAGAACATCCACGCCAACAAAGCCCAGATCGCGGCGGGCATCGGCCTGCCTTTGGACAAGGTGCGCATCATCGAGAACCCCACCGGCGGCAGCTTCGGCTACGCCATGGACCCTTCCGGCTGCGCTTTGGCGGCTGCGGCAGCCATGGCGGTGGACCGCCCGGTCACCCTCACCATGAGCTATGCCGAGCATCAGGCCTTTACCGGCAAGCGGGCGCCTTCCTACATCAACGGCCGCCTGGCCTGCGATGAGCAGGGCAGGATATCGGCCATCGAATACGATATGGTGCTGGAGCACGGCGCTTATCCGGAAACCGCCTATAAGCTGATGGACAAGTCCATCCGCTTCATCGGCAACCCCTACCAGGTGCCCAATATCCGGGGTATCATCCGGGCCGGACTCAGCAACACGTCCTTCGCCATCATGTACCGGGCTTTCGGCTCCCCCCAGTCCTATACCGGCTCCGAAGCGCTGATGGATATGATGGCGGAAAAGATCGGCATGGATCCCTTCGAATTCCGCTATCTGAACATCGCCCGGCCCGGGGACCTGACCGTCAACGGCTACCCCTATTATGAATACCCCATGGAAACGATGATGGAGATGATGCGCCCCTATTATGAGGAGGCGTGCCGGCGGCGGGACGAATTCAACGCGGCCCAGGGGGAGGGCCCGCTCCGGCGGGGTATCGGCATTGTCTGGGGCGGCTACCATGTGGGCCTGCCCGGGGACAAATCCGAGGTGGCTTTGGGCCTCAACCCGGACGGCACCTTCACCCACTACAGCTCCTGGGAGCAGCAGGGCCAGGGCGCGGACATCGGCGCTCTGACCCACGCGGTGGAGGCTTTGCGCCCCCTGGGGGTGAAGCCTGAGCAGATCAGGCTGGTGATGAACGATACGGCCATCACGCCGGTGACCGGGCCGGCTTCCGGCAGCAAATCCCATTACATGGTGGGCCGGGCCACCCTGGACGCCGCGGCCAAGCTGATCGGCGCCATGCGAAAGCCGGACGGTTCCTACCGTACCTACGGCGAGATGGCTGCCGAGGGCATACCCACCAAATACCTGGGCGTGCATACCATCAGCGAAACCATCAATATCGATTACGACACCGGCATGGGACGGCCCAATCCGGAAGCCAACTACCTGCTGGTGCTGGCCGAGGTGGAAGTGGACCGCTCCACGGGTAAAACCAGGGTGCTCAGCGTCAAAAATATCACCGACATCGGTGTGCCCGGCAATCTGCTGGCTGTGGAAGGCCAGGCCTACGGCGGCATGAGCCATTCCATCGGCTTCGCCCTGTCCGAGGACTACAGCGCCGCGGATATGGCCGATTTCAAAAAGCATGCCTCCATGCTTGGTTGCGGCATCCCCCAGATTACGGATATCCCCGACGACGCGGCGTTCATTTTCCATATCACCCCCCGGGAGCGGGGGCCCCATGGTTCCTCCGGCTGCTCCGAAGGGTATCAGAGCGTCACCCATATGGCGGTGATCAACGCCATCAGCAACGCGGCGGGCGTGCGCATCTACGAGCTGCCCGCCACCCCCGCCAAGGTCAAGGCCGCTCTGGAAGCCAAAGCCCAGGGCCGGGAGCTAAAGCCCGAGCCCTACCGCTTCGGCAACACCTTCCAGGAGATGAACCGATATATCCTCGATCACCCCGTATCCGGCCACTAACCGCAGCGGCAGCCGCACAACAAACAGCGCGTCCCCAGGGACGCGCTGTTTTCCGTTTAGAAAGCCCTATACTTCCGAATACCGTTCCAGAAAGCGGATGGTGCGCTCCTGCTTCGGCTTGCCGAACACCTCTTCCGGCGGGCCGGCTTCCACCACGAGGCCGCCGTCCATAAAGACCACCTGGTCCGCCACTTCCCGGGCAAACTGCATCTCATGGGTGACAATGACCATGGTGGTGTTTTTTTCAGCCAGGGCCAGGATCACCTTCAGCACCTCGCCGGTCAGCTCCGGGTCCAGGGCGCTGGTGGGCTCGTCGAAGCACAGCACGTCCGGGGAGAGCGCCAGGGCCCGGGCGATGGCCACCCGCTGCTGCTGGCCGCCGGAGAGCTGATGGGGATAAAGGTGCATTTTATCGCTGAGCCCCACTTGCTGGAGCAGGCCCGCAGCGTTGTCGCGGATTTCTTTTAAAATCGTCTTCCGTTTGGCCTGATAGTCGCTGCGCTCCCGGGCCAGCAGCTCGCCGGCCAGCTTGACGTTGCTCAGCGCCGTATACTGGGGGAAAAGATTGAAGGACTGGAACACCAGGCCGAAGTGCAGACGGTTCCGGCGCACCTCCTTTTCCGTCAGCTGCGTGCGGCCGCCGGCGTCGAACAACGTTTCGCTGTTGACGACGATCTGCCCGCCGTCCGGCGTCTCCAGGAAATTAAGGCAGCGGAGCAGCGTGGTTTTGCCGCTGCCGGAGGAGCCGATGATGGCGATCACCTGGCCCTTTTCCAGGCTGAAACCCACGTCCCGCAAAACCTCGGTTTCGCCAAAGCTCTTGGAAATATTTTTCACCTCAAGTACGGACATTTCGCACCCTCCCTAAACCCGGAAAAAGTCCAGCTTCTTTTCCAGGCGTCCCAGCAGCAGTGTCAGAATACCGCTGAACAGCAGGTAGTAGACGCCGGTAAAGAACAGCGGCCAGATGATGCCGGAGGCCTTAATGAACGTCTGCCCGTTCCAGATGACCTCGTATACCGCGATCACCCGCGCCAGGGACGTGTCTTTCACCAGGGTGATGATCTCATTGCCCATGGGCGGGACAATGCGCTTGATGACCTGCAGAAAAATGACGCGGGAAAAGATCTGGCCCTTGGTCATGCCCAAAACCTGCCCGGCCTCGGACTGCCCTTTGGGCACGCCCTCAATGCCGCCGCGGTAGATCTCGGAAAAATAGCAGGAATAGTTGATGATGAAGGCCACCACCGCTGCCGTGAAGCGGCCGGCGGAGCTGGTTCCCCACCAGTTGTTGCCCAGGATCAGCCCCGGGCCGTAATAGATGATCAGCAACTGCAGCATCAGCGGCGTGCCCCGCACGCACCAGACGATGAATTTGACCAAATATTTCAGGGGCCGGAACGGACTCGTGGAGCCAAAGGCGAGGATCAGTCCCAGGGGGAATGCTCCCACCAGCGTCAGGCCAAAAATCTCCAGCGTTTTCAGGAAGCCCTCGTTTAACGAGGCCAGAACTGTTTGGAACATGGCAAGTCCTCATAATTCTTTTTACGCAAGCCGCATAAAGGCAGGGAGCGTACGCTCTCTGCCTTTAGTCGACATTTTTCGTGATTCCGTTATTGGGCGAGAATGGATTCCTGCATGCCGTAGGTTTTCGCGTACTCCAGCATGGACCCGTCGGCATAGGATTCGGAGAAGAACTTGTTGAGCTCCGCGGCCAAATCGCTGCCCTTGCGGAAGCCCACGCCGTACTTCTCGGAATTGAGCGGCAAGGTATAGGTCAGATCCGAATAGCTGGTGCCTTCGCCGATCATGGCGCCGGCCATCATCAGGTCGATGACGCAGGCGTCGGCGGTGCCGGCCGCTACTTCCATGAGGGCGGCGGCTTGGTTCTGCACCGCGACGTTTTCATAGCCCAGCTCTTGGACAACCGCCTCGCCGGCGGAGCCGGATTCCACCGCAAAGACGAGATCGGCGACGCTGGCCTCGTCCTGGTACTGATCGGCCTGGTCGGCCCGGACTACCACCACCTACGCGTTATCGCAGTAGGGGTTGGAGCACTCCATGGCGTTTAATACCTCGTCGGTGAGGGTCATGCCGTTCCAGACGCAGTCGATAGCCTTGGAGTCCAGTTCCAGGATCTTGTTATCCCAGTCGATCTCCATAAACTCCACTTCAACGCCCAGATACTCGCCGAAAGCCCTGGCCATATCCGCGTCAAAACCGATCCAGTTCCCGCTGGCGTCTTTATAATCCATGGGAGCGAAATCGGTGATGCCGACGAGGATCACACCCTTCTCCTGTACGTAAGCCAGATCCGATCCGCCTTCGGCGGCAGGCTTGGTGCAGGCGGTGAAGCAGAACCCCATGACCAGGACAAGCATAAGTACGGCTACGATTAGTTTTTTCATAATCTTCCTCCCAACTTTGCGGGTGTTTCGCCGCATAATTTATTTACTGCCCACTTGAATAATATCACATTTCCGTCACAAAGAGCAATACGGTTTTTTGCCCATAATCCGGTAAAATTGTCGGATAATGTGCAGCCGAGCCCTTGTTCATCATCGGGCGCCTGTTGCGGCGCCGCACAAAGAAAAGGGTAAAAACAACGCCCCTGAAAAGATAACATCAACCCTTTCAGGGGCGTTGTTCGGATTGAGCGTCACAGGAGCCTGTCGGCAAGCCCTTTTACAAATGCGCTAGGCGTCCAGCCTACTTTAAGCCGTGCGGTCACTTGCGGCCGCTTGTTCCTCCGTCGTTTTTCTTGGTACGCTCCTCCCCGTTCGGGTCGAGCGGCTGTTGTTCAGGTATGGGATATAAATCCTCATAGGAGTCGGTTTCGGCCTCGTCCACGGGCATGCCTTGAATCAGCCCCGTGCATTCCGTGGTGGAAACGATATCGCTGGTCTTCAGAAAATCAATGTCTCTTTTATCCGTCTTCACAGTCTCGTCTCCTTTCCGTAATGGTGTCAGTATGCTTAAAAAGATCCGGATTATGCGCCCGAACCCTGACCGAAGCAACGGCCAGGCGGCCGTCCAGCCGCCTGGCGGCAAGGGGCGGCTTGATTTTTTATTGAAAATTAATTGGCCGTTGAAATTGCAGGAACAACAAAGGTGCGGTATAATAAAAAACAACCATCGTTCGCGCTGTTTTTGCTTAAATGGGAAAATAGCGGGCGAATTCTCCCTGTGGGCCGGGCGTGGGATCCACATACCGGCGGCCGCGGCCTCCGCGGACCGCGGCGGGCCGCAACCGGGAGAGCGTATTTTATCTTAGGCAGAAAGCGGGTGCATTATGGAATATCAGATTCGTCACATGAGCCGCGACGAGGTGGATCTGGCCGTGGAATGGGCCGCCGGCGAGGGTTGGAATCCGGGGTGGCAGGACGCCGCCTGCTTTTACTTTTGCGACCCCCAGGGTTTTTTGATCGGTACGTTGGACGGGGAGCCCGTCGGCTCCATTTCGGCGGTAACATACGGAGAGGATTACGGTTTTCTGGGCTTTTATATCGTCAGGCCGGAGTACCGCGGCCAGGGCTATGGCATCCGGCTGTGGAACGCGGCCATGGAACGTCTGGGGAACCGGCTTGCCGGACTAGACGGGGTGGTGGCGCAGCAGCACAATTACCGAAAATCCGGCTTTGAAAAAGCGTTCAGCAGCTTCCGCTTTGAGGCTAGCAGCGCGGAACATGCGAAATCATCCCGGATCGTCGCGCTTTCCTCGCTGCCGCTTGCCGAGATCACGGCCTATGACGCCTTATGCTTTCCCGCTCCCAGAGAGGCGTTCATCAAAGAGTGGATCAAAACCCCCGGCGGCGCGGCCCTGGGCTTTATGAGCGGTAGCGGGCTGGCGGGCTACGGCGTGATCCGCGCCTGCCGCAACGGCTATAAGATCGGGCCTTTGTTCGCCGACTCGGATGCTGCGGCCCGGGAGCTTTTTGACTCCCTGGCAGGCAGCGTCAAGCCCGGCTGCCCGGTGTTTCTCGACGTGCCGGAGATGAACGGGGCAGGGCTGGAGCTGGCCCAAACTCTGAATATGCGCAGGGTGTTCGAAACGGCGCGCATGTACCGGGGCCCCGCTCCCGCCACCGATACCGGCAGGGTGTTCGGCATCACCACTTTCGAACTGGGCTGACGCGGCCAAGGGGAACTATTCCCCCCTTTTCCCGTCTATTAGGTAAAGACCTTTTGGGGAGGAATGCGCCATGAACAAGATGCTGCCCTTGCTTGCAGCCCTGCTCCTGCCGATACTGTGCCTGGCGGGCTGCGGGAACCGGGCGGCCGGCGGCGGCGAACAGGCTTTTGACGCCACCATCCTGGAAATCCAGGACGGCCGGGCGGTGGTGGAAGCGGCGGAAGGAGCGGCGATCCGCAATTCCGCGGATCAAATCTCTTTTTCCACTGAGGGGCTGGACGAGATCGGCGCGGAAGTCGGCGATATCGTCACGGTGGTTTATACCGGGCCGGTGATGGAGAGTTACCCGGCGCAGATCACCGCCGTAAGCTGGAGCCTGGTGGAAAAGGGCGTTGCGGCGGAGCAAGACGGCGGTTCCCGCCTGGCCGCATACAGCTTTGAGACCGTTTCCATGAGCCTGGAACTGCCCGCCGGTTGGGAGTACGAGATCAAGGCCTATACGGAGGGCGGCAGCCTCTACGGCCTGGTTTTCTGGCCCAAGGAAGAGCCTTCGCTCAGTCTTTATCTGGCTTATCACGCCAACGGCATCGGCATCTGCGGCACTTGCGTCACCTGCTCGGATATCCAATTTCCCCAGGGTCTGACCGCTACGGCCTGCGTGGAGCAAAGCAGCGGCTCCTATTGGTTTTTCCTCATCTTTAACCAGGGGGACAACAAATACGCGGTGGAATGCGCCACCACCCCCGCGTTATGGGCAGAATACGAGGATCAGATCATGTCCATTCTGGATACGGCGGCGCTGGGCGGCGACGTTCAGCCGGAGTAGCGTTTGCGGTGTGTCGACGCTGTTCCGCTTTCATGCCATAACGATTGCCAAGGACCGCCCGGAGCGCATCCGGAGCGGTCCCTTTTTGCCGGAAAGCCGGGCCGGAACGGTCAGTCAGGCCGGCCTGACCAGCAGATACAGCAGCGCGTTGACAATGGCCGCCGCCACGGCGCTGCCGCCTTTGCGGCCCTGCGCCACGATCCGGGGCGTATCGACGCCCATGATCAGTTCCTTGGCCTGCGCCACATTGACAAAGCCCACCGGCGCGGCGATGATCAGCGCCGGGGCGATCCGCCCTGCCTGGCGCAATTCATAGAGCCGGAGCAAAGCCGTGGGCGCGTTGCCGATGGCAAAAATCACCGGCCCTGCCAGGGACGCCGCCTTGTCCATGGCAACGGCGGCCCGGGTCGTCCCTTCCCGCCCGGCCCTTTCCGCAATCTCCTGCTCAGCCATGAAGCAGCAGGCCCGGCAGCCCAGCCTAGCCAGGGCCGCCCTGTTGATGCCGGCTTTGGCCATATTGGTGTCCGTGACAATGCCGGCGCCGGCCTGGAGCGCCGCCAGGCCGGCCTGTACCGCGTCCGGGGAAAAATACAGGGAATGGGCATAGTCAAAATCAGCCGTGGCGTGGATGACCCGCTTGATAATGGGGGCCAGCGCCGGGTCAAGGGCCTGGCCAAGCTCGCGCTCGATGATCTCAAAGCTGCGCCGCTCGATCTCCCCGGGCGGCAGTTTTTCCCATTCCAGGTTCATAGGCCCTCCTCCAGGATCCGGTAGACGAGCGCCAGGTCCAGATGCCGGCGGAGGCCCTCGGCCAGCGCATCGTATTGCCGCTCCTTATATGCTTTCAGGTCAAAGGCGGCCGCCGTCGGCACGCCTTTCGCGGCGGCCAGCGCGCCCAGCACCGCCTCGCGGCAGTCGGCGGTATCAAAAAAGCCGTGCAGATAGCTGCCGTAGATATGGTCCTGCTGGCAGCCGTCGTAGGTGCCGTTATCCAGCAAGGCCAGGGGCCGCGCGCCCGCATCCAGCCGGGTGCGGCCCATATGGATCTCGTAGCCTTCCAGCTCCCGGCCGCTTAAGGCAGCCAGCGGGCCGCCCGTGGGCAAGGCCCGGCCGGTCACCCGGGTACGCTGCTTTTCGGCTGCGAATTCCGTCTCCGCCGGCAACAGGCCCAGGCCCCGGATCTCGCCCCCGCCCTCTGCGCCGCAGGCGTCGCTGATCCGCCGCCCCAGCATCTGATAGCCGCCGCAGATGCCGAACACGGGCCGGCCGGAAGCCGCCAGCTTTTTGACAGCCGCCTCCAGCCCGTTTTGGCGCAGCCATTGCAGGTCGGCGATGGTGCTTTTGGTGCCGGGAAGGACGACCAGATCCGGACAGCCCAGCTCCGCGGCTTTCCGCACATAGCGCACGCCCACGCCGGGGCTGGCTTCCAGGGCGGCGAAATCCGTAAAGTTGGCCAGATGGGGCAGGCGGATCACGGCGATATCCAGCAGGCTGCCCTGCTCACGGCGGAGCAGCCGCCCGGCCAGGCTGTCCTCGTCCTCGATGTCCACCGGCAGCAAAGGCAGCACGCCCGCCATTGGCTTGCCGGTCAGCTCCGCCAACTGCCGGAGCCCAGGCTTCAGCAGCTCCGCATCGCCCCGGAACTTGTTGATCACCAGGGCCTTCACCAAGTCCCGCTCGCTTTTATCCAGCAAAGCCAGGGTGCCGTAGAGCTGGGCGAACACCCCGCCCCGGTCGATATCCCCCACCAGCAGCACCGGTGAGCGGGCCAGCTTGGCCATGCCCATGTTGACGAAATCTCCCTCCCGCAGGTTGATCTCCGCCGGACTGCCCGCGCCCTCGATGACGATGATCTCATACTCCGCGGCCAGGGAAGCGTAGGCTTGCCGGATCTCCGGCAGCAGGCCCTGCTTCATGGCGAAATAGGCGGCGGCGCTCAGGTTGCCCCGCACCTCGCCGTTGACGATGACCTGGGAGCCTGTCTGATCCACCGGCTTTAGGAGAATGGGGTTCATCCGTGCGCCGGGCTCGATGCCGCAGGCCTCCGCCTGCACCGCCTGGGCCCGGCCCATTTCCAGCCCCTCTTTGGTAATGAAAGAGTTCAGCGCCATATTCTGGGACTTAAAAGGGGCCACGCAATAACCGTCCTGATGGAAAACGCGGCATAAACCGGCGGCCAGCAGGCTTTTGCCAGCGTTGGACATGGTACCCTGCACCATGATGGCTTTAGTCATCCAGCACCTCCGCGATGAAGCCGAGCAGCTTCAGATTATTTTCCCGGGTTTGCAGGCCCAGGCGCAGATACCGCTCGTCCAGCCCGCTGAAATTGGCGCAGGAGCGCACCAGCACGCCCCGGTCCAGCAGCGGCCCGTACAGCGGTTTTTCGCTTCTTACCAGCAGAAAGTTGGCGTCGCTGGGGTAGACGGTCAAGCCCAGCCGGGCCAGCTCTTGGCGCATCAAAGCCCGTTCCTCCCGGATCAGCGCCCGGGTCCGCCCGGCCCAGCCGGAGACTTGCAGCGCCGCCAGGCCCGCGGCCTGGGCCGCCACCGAGACATTCCAAGCGGGCCCGAAGGCGGCGATGCGCGCCAGCAATTCCGGGTCCGCGCAGAGCAAATAGCCCAAGCGGAGCCCGGCCATGGCGTAGAGCTTGGTGAAAGCGCGGACGATGACCAGCCGGGGATAGCGCCGCAGCAGGGGGGCCAGGGATTCCCCCTCGGTGAAGTCGATGAAGCATTCGTCCAGCACCAGCAGGATCCGCCGGGCCGCGCAGGCATCGGCGATGCCGGCCAGCAATTCCGGCGCTGCCAGCCGCCCGGTGGGGTTGTTGGGATTGCAAAGGAACAGCGTTTGGACATCCGGCGTCAGCTCGCTTAAAATTTCTTCCGTGAGGGCGAAGCCCTGCTCCTCCCGGAGCCGGTGTTCCCGTATCGCGCCGCCGAACAGCGTGACGGCCCGCCCGTATTCGGAAAAGCCGGGAGCCAGCGTCAGCGCGGTCCGCGGCTGCAGGTAGGCGCAGAAACGGAACAGCAGGTCGGAAGCGCCGTTGCCGCACAGCACCAGGGATGGGGGAACGCCGTGATAACGGGCCAGCGCCGCGGCGAGCTCCCGGCAGCGGGGATCGGGATAACGGGAATAATCGTCCACCTGCTCCACCAGGGCTTTTCGAACGCTTTCCGGCAGGCCCAAAGGATTGGTGCTGACGGAGAAATCCAGCAGGATCTCCCCTTTTCCGTAAATATCACCGCCGTGCTCATAGCGCAACATAAAGGCACCCCCTGATCAGCAGCGCGGCCAGCAGCAGCAGCCAGGCCGTGGCGTACAGCAGCCGCTGGGCGCTCAGGATGTCTCCGGGCCGGGCGGGCCGAAGATCATCGCCGAGATAGGGCTTTTCCTGCAGCCTGCCGAAATAATAAGCGTTGCCTCCCAGACGCAAATGCAGCGCCCCGGCCATCACCGCCTCGGTCTGGCCGGAATTGGGGCTGGCATGGTTGCGCCGGTCCCGGAGCCAGATGCGGCGGGCGCTTGCCGCGTCCAGGCGGCATAAACGGGCGGCCGGCAGCATCAGCAGCACGCACAGCCGCGCGGGCAGATAGTTCAGGCAATCGTCCAGCCTGGCGGCCGCGCGGCCAAAGGCCAGATAGCGGTCGTTCTTATACCCGATCAGGGAATCCATGGTGTTGACCGCCTTGTACCAGCAGGCCAGCGGCGGGCCGCCCAATGCCAGGTACAGCAGGGGCGCGGCAACGCCGTCCGCCGTGTTCTCCGCCACCGTCTCCACCGCCGCCCGGGTCACGCCGGCCGCGTCCAGGGTCCCGGTGTCCCGCCCCACGATCCCGGCCACCGCGGCCCTGGCCCCGGCCAGGTCCTGCCTTTCCAGCGCCCTGCGGACGCGGGAACTTTCGTCCCGCAGGCTTTTTATTGCCAGCAGCTGCCAGGTCAGCAGCGTCGCCATCACGAAATAGAGTCCGGGCGACAGGCGATAGGCCAGATAAAGCGCTGCCGCCGGCAGCGCCAGGCTGACCAGGGACACGCAGATTGCCAACAGCGCGCCGCCCAGGAGCTTGTTTGGCAGCGGATACAGCAGCCGTTCCAAAGCGGCGATCAGCGCGCCCAGCCCCCGCACCAGATGGGGCCAGCCCTGGGGATCGCCCAGGGCCAGATCCAGGAGAAAACCAACCGGCAGCGCGGCAAGACTATAGGGAAGCATAGGCGGCCGCCTTTCTCACGAAAGCCTTTGCCAAGGCTGGGTTGGCGTAAAAATAGAGGTGGGGGAACCCGGCGTACAGCGTATCCGTGGCGTGGACGCAGCGCCAGGACCGTCCGCTCATCGGCTGCGCGGCCATAAAGCCCTTGCCCGGGTCTTCGCTCTCGTAATAGTGGTATTCATGGGCGCGGAGGATATCCCCTGCTGCACAGAGGAGGTTATCCGTCTCCGCGGTCAGGGTGCAGTAGCCGAAGCGCTGCAGCCGCCGGGTTTTATAGGCCCGGGCCCGGATCACGCCGGCCAGGGGAACATCGTCCAGACTCTCGTGCAGGTAGAGAAAGCCGCCGCATTCCGCGACGGTGGGCAGGCCGGCAGCCACGGCTTCCCCAATGCTGCGCAGCATGGACGTGTTGTTGGACAGCGCTTCCACATGCAGCTCGGGATAGCCGCCGGGCAGATACAGCCCGCCGATCCGCTCCGGCAGCGCCGGGTCGTTTAAGGGGCTGAAATAGGCCAGCGCACAGCCCAGGCTTTCCAGCAACTCCAGGTTTTCCTGGTACAAAAAGCAAAAGGCCCGGTCCCTGGCTACGGCGATGCGGGTTTTGGCCAGGGGCTGCGGTGGGACAGCCGCCGCCGGGAGCGGGGGCGCGGCCGCGGCCAGCGCCGCCAGCCCCTCCAGGTCCAGATAGCGGAAGGCCAGCTCGCCCAGGCTGCGCAGCTTTGCCCGGATATCCGCGATCTCCCCCGGGGCGATCAGGCCCAGATGGCGGCTGCCCACGGATAGCTCCGGCCGGCGGGGCAGGAAGCCCAGGGGCCTCACGCCCGCCTGCTCCGCGAGGCGGCAGAGGCCGGGATACAGCTGGGGCGGCGCATTGTTGAAGATCACGCCCCGGATAGCGGCGCCGGGTCTGAAATCCCGGTAGCCCTGCAATATGGCGCCGGCCGAGGCATAGACGCCGCTCGCATCCACCACCAGCGCCACCGGCGTATCCGTGGCCCGGGCGCAGGCATAGCTGCTGGCTTCGCCCGCAGGACCGATGCCGTCGTAATAACCCATCGCCCCCTCGATGACGGAGATGGCGCCGCCCCCAGCGCTGAGCAGGGAACGCAGCTGTCCGCCGGAACAGAAGAAGGGATCCAGATTATGGGAAGGCACGCCCAGCGCCTCCCGGTGGAACAGGGGATCGATATAATCAGGGCCGCATTTGAAGGCGGCGACCTTGGGTCGCCGCGCTTTAAGGGCGGACAGCACCGCGCAAGTCACAGTGGTTTTACCGCAGCCGGAATGCGTGCCGGCAATCATGATCCTAGTCATGGCCCCCTCCGCTGATCATAAATACCGGGTTTTGCGCCGCCATCATGGTCAGTCCTCCCACCGTTTTATTCCGGGCAACGCTTAGCTGCACGGTTTCCGCTGCCAGGCCGTTGGCGCGGAAGGCTTCCCCGACGGCGTACAGGCCTTCCAGCGTCACGGCGTTGGCCACGATGCGCGTCCGCGGATTTTTCCCCAGCAGGGCGGCAACGATGCCCCCCATGCGTCCGCCGCTGCCGCCGATAAAAGCCGCGTCCAACAACGGCAAGGCGGCCAGGGCCTCCGGGGCGCTGCCCAGGACGGGGATGACGTTGCCGAGATGGAACAGCCGGCAGTTATCCCGGACCAGGCCCATGGCCTCGTCGTTTTTGTCCAGGGCGTAGACGCGGCCTTGGTAGGCGGCCAGCGCCATTTCCACCGTGACCGAGCCGGTGCCGCAGCCGATATCGCAGCAGACGGATTCCGGCTTCAGCCCCAGCTTGGCCAGGGCAACCGCCCGTACCTCGGCCTTGGTCATGGGCAGCCGGCCTTGCCGGAATTCCCCGTCCGGGATGCCGGAGCGGATGCGGCTGTCGTGGCCCGGATTTTCCACCAGCAGCACGGACAAAGGGCTGACCGTAGCGGCGAGCAGCTCCGCCACGGCCAGGGAAGCGATGCGTTCCCCGCTCCCGCCCAACTCCTCCCCTATCCAGGCGGTCAGGCCGCCAAAGCCCGCCGCTACCAGTTCCTCCGCCAGCTCCCGCATATTGCCTCCCGCCAGGACGAACGTCAGGGGGCTGCGGCGCACCGCGTCCGCCAGATTGGCCTCCCGGCCATGGCAGCTGAGCAGGGCGGCGTGCTGCCATGGCCGTTGCAGCCTGGCAAAAAAGTAGCTTAAGGAAGAAACGCCGGGCACCAGCTCCAACTGGCAATCGGTCAGCGCTTGGCAGAGTCCCTCCGCCGCGCTGTAAAAGCCGGTGTCGCCGGATACCAGCACGGCGAAACGCTGATAGCCGCTCTCCCGCACCCGGCGCGCCACCTGCTCCGGCGCGTACTCGGGATATGAGGGCTTCCGTAAACCGGCATAGGCTTCCAGCAGCCGGGCAGCGCCCAGCAGCGCTTCCGCCTGTTCGATGGCCTGCCGTCCCTGCCCGGTCAGGGTAGCGGCGTTCAGGCCCGCGCCCACCACGGCCACGCTTTTCATAGGCTGCCGTCCTCGATTCTCTGTTTCAGTTCGTCCAAGGTACATCCTTCCTCCCGGCAAGGGCAGTCCAGCACCGCGATGGTCATGCCGCAGTCCCGGGCCGCCGCCGCTTTTTCCGGGAACCCCCCTTCCCTGCCGGTTTCCTTGGTCACGAGGGCAGCGGCGCCCGCCGCCCGGAACATGGCAGCGTTCAGCTCCTTTGAAAAGGGTCCCTGCATGCAGATGATATGCCGGGCCGGGAAGCCGGCCTTAAGGCAGGCTGTCAGCCCTTCCGCCGCAGGCAGGATGCGCAGCCAGATCCGTTCGGCAAATCCCGCCGCCTTGGTGAGGGCCGCCGCCTCCTGCGCGCCCAGGGTGGAAAACACCGTGCCCGGGAAGCTGTTCAGCCAGGCGGTCAGGGTATCCAGATCCGGGAAGCGGACGCAGCCCGGCTCCGGCTGGCATTCCCGCCGCACCCGCAGGCAGCGGATGCCGGCGGCGGCACAGGCGGCGAGGATATTGCGGCCGGCCTCCGCCGCGTAAGGATGGGTGGCGTCGATAACCAGGCGCGGCTGTTCCTCCCGGAACAATTCCTCCATGGCGGCCTGCTCCAATCTGCCGGAACGCACGGCCAGGGAGCCCCCGGCTTCCAGCAGGGCCGCGCCGTATTCCGTGGCCACGGAGACCAGGGCCGGCAGCCCCCGCCTCCGCAGCAGCTGGGCCAGCTCCCGGCCTTCGGCGGTGCCGCCGAACACGATGATCTCAGTCAAGGGAATACCCCCTGGGCGTGACCAGCCGGCCCCGGACCGCTTTGGTCCCGGCATTGCCCACGAACACGGTGGTGAACATATCCGCGCCCGCTTCCCGTAGCGCGGCCAAAGTGAGGATCCGCTGCTCCCGGCCTTCCCTGCCGATATTCCTGACCAGCCCGCACAGGGTGTCCGGAGCTTTATGCCGCAGCAGGATATCACAGGCCCTGGCCAGAGAACCGCTGCGTTTGGCGCTGGCAGGGTTGTAGAGCGCGATGCAGAAATCGCCCCGGGCGGCGCATTCCAGCCTGTTTTCGATCACCTCCCAGGGGGTCAGCAAATCGGACAGGCTGATCACAGCGAAATCATGGCTCAGCGGCGCGCCCAGCGCTGCCGCGCCCGCCAGCGCGGCGGTGACGCCGGGCACGATCTGGATCTCCAGGGGCGGGTACTGCGCCGCCAGCTCCAGGATCAGCCCGGCCATCCCGTACACTCCGGCGTCACCGCTGCAGACCACGGCGACGGTCTTCCCCCGGAGGGCCAGCTCCAGCGCCAGCCGGCAGCGCTCCGCCTCCCGGGTCATGGGCGTGGTCAGCGAGGGCTTCTCCGGATAGAGGGGCGCCACCAGCGCAATGTAGGCCGCGTAGCCCACGATCATCTCCGCTTGTTCCAGCGCGGCCCGGCAGGCCGCGGTCATGCCTTCCGCATGCCCCGGCCCGATCCCCACCACAAACAGCTTGCCCATTCCGCACCTCATTTCTTAAAACAGACCCGATAGGGCTCAATGGCCAGGGCCAGGGTTACGCCTTGCCCCGCGGCCTTGCCGGCCAGCAGCTTCCCTCCCGAGCCGCTGCCCAAAAGGGCGCTGCGCTCGCAGACATTGTCCACGCCCGTCACGGAGCGGACAAAAGCGGAAGCGGCCAAGCTGCCTTCAGCCTGGGACAATTCACAAGCCGCGAACGTCCGGTAAGGCAGGCCCCGGCAGCGGCAGAATTCCAGCATTCCCGGCTCCTCCGCCTTCAGGTCGATACTGCATACCTGCTTCACCGCCAGGGAGTGGCAGCCCGCCTCCCGGATGATGGCCTGAAAGGCGGCTTCGATGGTTTCCGCATCCGTGGATTTTTTGCAGCCCAGCCCCAGCGTGACCACGGGGGCCACCAGCCGGAGCGCCGCCCCGCCGCCGCTTTGGTAGGTGATCCACACATCGCCGCCGCCGTTGCTTACGGCCAGGCCCTCCGGCAGCGGGCCGGCCAGGGGGAAGTCGCTGGCGACTTTGATTTGTTCCCCTGCCAGTAGCCGCGCCGAGACGCTCTTGATGCGCTCCGGGTTGGCGATGATCAGCCCCTGGTCCACGGCCCAGGTATCGATGGCGAAAACGCGGTTGAGATCCGTGGCGGTGGTGACGACGGGGAGCGCGCCCAGATAGCCGGCCAGCTCAGCCGCCAAGCGGTTGGCGCCGCCCATATGGCCGGAGAGCAGCGGGATCACATAAGCCGCCCCCTCGTCCAGGACGATCACCGCCGGGTCGGAGGTTTTAGCGCGGACATGGGGGGCGACGGCCCGCACCGCGATGCCCGCGGAGCCGATGAACAGCAGCGCCTGGTTGGAGAAATGCGCGGCGGTCCAATCCGCGAGCCCGCCCTCCGGGCAGCGGGTCAGCTCCGCCTGATCGTTTCTGCCGCTGAAGAAAGGCCGCAGCCGTTCTGCCAGAGCCATGCCCCGGTCGCTGAAGGCGAGGATACCGACGTTCATGGGCCGCTCCCCTGGCGGAAGGCCGTGGTAAAGGCGGGATCGTAGAGCTTGGAAAGCTGGTAATCATCCCCCAAAAACCCGCCCACGGCGATCAGGGCCATATTGCCCACGCGGTTGGCGGCCGCCGCCTGGTCCAGATCGCCGACGGTGCAACGGACAACCTTCTCCTCCGGCCAGCTGGCTTTGTACACGATGGCGGCCGGGGTATCCGGCCCGTACCCCCCGGCCAGCAGCTGCTCCCGCAGCGCCCCGGCCATCGCGGCGCTGAGAAAGATCACCATTGTGGCGCCGTGGGCGGCCAGGCTGCGGATACTCTCCCGCTCCGGCACCGGCGTACGCCCGGCCAGGCGGGTGACGATCACGGTCTGGCTGACGCCGGGCAGCGTATATTCGGCCTTCAGCGCCGCGGCGGCGGCGCAGAAGCTGGAAACGCCGGGGCAGACGGCAAAGGGGATGCCGGCCGCTTTGAGCCGGTCGATCTGTTCCCGGATCGCCCCGTATAAGGAGGGGTCCCCCGTATGCAGGCGCACGGCCAGGCCGCCCCGGCCGTGCACGCGGATCAGGATAGCCAGCACCTGGTCCAGGGCCAGCTCCGCGCTGTTGAAGATCTCGCAGCCGGGCTTCGCGTAGCCGAGCAGCTCCGGGTTCACCAGCGACCCGGCGTAGACGATGGCGTCCGCTGTCTGCAGCAGCCTGAGCCCGCGCAGCGTCATCAGGTCCCAAGCGCCCGGTCCGGCGCCCACGAAATGAATCATCCCTTTTCCCTCCACATCTCCAGCAGTTCCGCGGCGTTGGCGCTTTCGGCAACGGTTACGGCGGCGCCGCCCCGGCCGGTAAAACAGAGACAGCCCGCCCTTACCTCCGCCGGGACCCGGCGGGCCAGGCAAACATCGATGCGTTCTCCCAGGACCTGCATGGTTCCTGCCAGCACACCCGCGGACGCCAGCAAGTCCAGGGCCGCTTCTGTGGACACGCAGTCCAGCAGGGCCTGAAGCAGCGGCAGCCCGGCCCCTGCCGCCAACGCGCAGGCCACCAGCGTTTCCAGGCGTCCGTCGCCGGCGGAGGAGTGGGTATTGGTCATGCCGATGCCCAGCTTAACCAGCTTGCCGATATGCCCGACCAGCAGGATGCTGCGGAAACCCGCTTCCGCCGCGGCGTCCAGGGCGTCGCCGATCAGGTTGGCGCAGGACACATGGGAACGGAGGGACAAGCCCAGGATGTCCCTGGCGAAGGCCTCGCCGTAATTGCCCGGCGTGAGCAGGAGCTCCCGCCGGCCGCTCAAGGCCAGCTGCCGGATTTCCAGGCGGACGGTATCGATGAGCGCCTGGTGGCTCATGGGCTCCACAATGCCGGTGGTGCCGATCACGGAGAGGCCGCCTTCAATGCCCAGGCGGGGGTTAAAGGTACGCCGCGCCAGCTCCCGGCCGCCGGGCAGCGAAATCACCACGGAGAAGCCGCCCCCATAGCCGTATGCCTGGCTAACCGCCGCCATTGCTTCGGCGATCATCCGCCGGGGCGTGGAATTGATGGCCGCCGCGCCCACCGGCTGATCCAGGCCCGGCTTGGCGACCCGGCCCACGCCCTCGCCGCCCTCGATCACCAGGCCGGCGGGTATTTTGCGCAATTCCGCGTATACCAGTATGCCGTCGGTGATGTCCGGGTCGTCGCCGGCGTCTTTCCGCACGGCGCAGCGGGCAAAATCCGGCCCTGTCTCAGCGTCCAGAATCTCCAGGGAGAGCGCCGGGCCCCGGGGCGTCTCCAGGGCCACCGCATCCACGGCCCTGCCGGAAAGCAGCATCAGCGCGGCCGCCTTGGCCGCCGCGGCGGCGCAGGAACCGGTGGTATAACCGCAGCGCAGCAATTTTCCGTTGATATTCCGCGTTTCTTCCATACAAAAACCCCGGCGGCGAGCCACCGGGGCGATGACGGCAGGAGCAGGCGCAGCCGCTCCGCTCATAACCTTCGGTGTCCGCAAAGGAAGATGAATACTGGTAGCCCGGCTGTTACGGTAACGGACTTGCGAGGGAATTCCACCCTGCTTCCCCAATCGTCATATTGGATTTTTATTTATAGCGTACGCATAGATTATACTGAGCGTTTTTTGCAATGTCAAGTGGGGAATTGTATTGACATTCATGAACCGCGGTGTTATGATGTGTCCAACTTCATATCTGAGATCAGGTTATGGAAGCCGGGTGTGAATCCCGCGCAAGGCCGTTGCTGTGATTCGTCAGTGCCGTGGGGCAGATGCCACTGGGAGCAATTCCGGGAAGGCGCGCCGGGGCGGCGTTCAATTTGAACGCGGGCGATAAGTCAGAATACTTGCCTGTATCTGTGCCGTCTTAAAAGGCGGCGTATTCAGCTCTGCGGACTTCCGGAGCAATGGATAACAGTGGAAATGATTTTGGCGTTGCCCTCAATTTTTCCGCCCTTGTCAACTGTCTGCGAGCTGTTCGCGGACAGTTTTTTTGCGGAGGGACCATGGAGCGTAACGCGATCATCGCTAAATATCAACAGACCCGCGCCGCCTGCGCCGGGCTGGGCCTGCTGCTGCTCCTGGGCCTGCTGCTGCTCCTGGCCTGCGGCATGGGCCGGGGCGCCATGGACATCGGCTATCCGGACGTGCTGAGAGCCGTCTGGGGGAAAATCAGCGGCAACGCCGCGCTTTTGGACCGGGTGGGCGCCAATGTGGCGGCTGTGGTCTGGGAGATCCGGCTGCCGCGCCTGGTGTGCGGCGTCTTTGTGGGAGCGGGGCTGGCCATTGCCGGGGTGGTGTTCCAGGCCATTTTGCAAAACCCGCTGGCCGACCCCTATACCCTGGGCATTTCCACCGGCGCGGCTTTCGGCGCTTCCGTCGCCATCTTCCTCAACATCGCCTTCGGGCTCTACCTGCCCGTTCCCCTGCTGGCCCTGGCCTTTGCCCTGCTGACCTTATGCGCCGTCCTTGCCATTTCCCTGCGGGGCGGCGGCCTGGTCAGCTCCAATCTGATCATCGCCGGCATCATCGTCAGCGCCATCCTGTCCGCCGGCATCAGCTTTATCAAAATGCTGGCCGGCGAAAACGTCAGCGCCATCGTCTACTGGCTGATGGGCAATCTGGGCTCCAAGGAATGGCGCGACGCGGCGCTGATCGTGCCCGTGGTCACGCTGGCTTTTATCCTGGCTTTCGTCTTTGCCAACGACCTGAACGTGATGACGCTGGGCAACCGCAGCGCCGAGGCGCTGGGGATCAATGTCCGGCGGGTGCGGCTGTTTTATCTGATCCTGGCTTCCTCCGTGACGGCGGTCTGCGTTTCCGTGTGCGGCATCGTGGGCTTCGTGGGCCTGATCGTGCCGCACATGCTGCGCTTCTGGCTGACGAGCGATAACCGGATGCTGCTGCCTCTTGCCGCTTTGTCCGGCGGCGTGCTGCTCAGCGGGGCGGACAACGCGGCGCGGCTGCTCTCCAACGGAGAGATACCTGTGGGCGTGCTCACCACGCTGCTGGGCGGCCCCTTCTTCATCTATATTTTCCTCAAGCGGAAAGGGGGCGCGAAATATGACTGAAGCCCTGCTGGCCGTGGACAGCGTCTCCTTCGCCTATGACGACGCGCCTGTGCTGCGCCACATCTCTTTCCAGGTCCCGTCCGGGCAATATGTGGGCCTGATCGGCCCCAACGGCAGCGGCAAAACCACGCTGTTCAATATCATCAGCGGTTATTATCCGGCCCAGAGCGGCGCCGTAGCCTACGCCGGTACGGATATCCGGAAAATCCCCGTACACCGCCGCGCCGCCCGGATCGCGCTGGTGCCCCAAAGGCAAAGGCTGGATTTCCCCTTCACCTGCCTGGAAATGGTGCTGCTGGGCCTGCATCCCCACCGGGCCCGTTTCGAGCCCATCACCGCGGCCCATCTGGACCAGGCCAGGGGCGTGATGCAGGCGACGGAAATATGGCAATTTGCCGGCAAACCGGTCACGGAGCTTTCCGGCGGCGAATTGCAGCGGGTGATCCTGGCCCGGGCGCTGATGCAGCAGCCCAGGCTGCTGCTGCTGGACGAGGCCATGAGCGAACTGGATATCGCCGGGCGCATCGCTATGCTGAAGCTGCTGAGAACCATGATCGCCCAAACCGGCATGACCGTGATCGGCATTCATCACGACCTGGCCTCCGCCTACCGCTACGCGGACCGGGTGATCGCCTTGGCCAACGGCGCACTGGCGGCGGACGGCACGCCGGAGCAAGTGTTTACCAGGGACTTTTTCCGGGAGGTGTTTTTCGTAGATGCGGAGATTCTGCACGGCAGGGGTTTTCTCATCAACGATAACATAAATACATCTAATGAAAGAGGAGGAAAAGAACATGAAAAACAAACAGCTGAAAACCATTCTCATAGCGGCCTTGGCCCTGACGCTCTGCTGGAGCCTGGCCGCCTGCGCCGAACCTGAGCCCGCGGGCGGGGAGCAACCGGCCGCATCCGGGCAGGAAACCTCCGGCACGGAGAACACCGAACCCACCGCCGAGGCGCCCAAGGTCATCCTGGTGGTCAGCTTCGGCACCAGCTATAACGACAGCCGGGAGAAAACCATCGGCGCCATCGAAAGCGCGATCCGGGACGCTTATCCCGATTACGAGGTGCGCCGGGCTTTCACCAGCCAGATCATCATCGATAAGCTGGAGGAGCGGGACGGGCTGGTCATCGACAATGTGCAGGAAGCGATGGACCGTCTGGTGGCGGACGGCGTCAAGGAACTGGTGGTGCAGCCCACCCATGTGATGGACGGCTTTGAATACACGGACATGATGGACGCGATCGCCCCCTACGCCGGCCAGTTCGACAGCGTCCAGTACGGCCTGCCCCTGCTTTCGTCAGACGCCGACTACACGGAATTGGTCTCTATCCTGGCTGAGGAGACCGCGACGTACAATGCGGACGGCATTGACGTGGTGTTGATGGGACACGGCACCGAAGCCGCATCCAACTCCACCTACGCCAAGCTCCAGCAATATGTGGCCGACGCAGGCCACGCCAATTATTTCATCGGCACCGTGGAGGCCACCCCTTCCCTGGAGGACGTAATGGCGCTGGTCAACGCCAGCGGCGCTACGAAAGTGGTGCTGCTACCCCTGATGATCGTGGCCGGCGACCATGCCAATAACGATATGGCCGGCGACGAGGAGGATTCCTGGAAAACCGCTTTCAAGAAAGAAGGCTACCAGGTGGAATGCGTCATCAAGGGCCTGGGAGAGTATGAAGGCGTGCAGAGGATGTTTGTGGAGCATGTGGGCGACGCCATCGCCGGCAGGTAAAGGATCATTGCCATGAAAAGAAGGCTCTTGACCCGGCTGCTTTGCCTGGGCCTGACCGCGGCCCTGCTGGCCGGCTGTTCCAACGCAGCCGGCCGGCCCGTTGCGCCGGCGCAGCCTGGGGCGGAGGAAACCGGGGAATACGCCGTCAGCTTCGTGGACGACGACGGCGTACAGATCAACCTGGACGCCCCGGCCCGGCGCATCATCTCCCTCTATTCGGCCCATACGGAAAACCTCTACGCCCTGGGCGCGGGGGACCTCGTGATCGGCGGCCATACCACCTGCGTCTACCCGCCGGAGGCCGCGCCCCTGGCCTCCTTCGATTATACCGGCGACCCGGAATATGTGATCGCCGCAGAGCCGGACCTGGTGCTGATCCGCCCCTTCATCCGCAGAAAAGCGCCGGATTATGTAGCGGAGCTGGAAAAGGCCGGCATAGTGGTCGTATCGCTGTACCCGGAAAGCTATGAGGACTTTGCGGATTATATCCGCAAGCTGGCCCTGCTTATCGGTGCAGAGGAAACGGCAGAGCAAAAGCTGGCTGATTTCTATGCCGCCATTGACGCCATCACCGGGCTGACCGCCCGGGTCGCGGAGCGGCAGACCGTATTCTTTGAAGCCACGGAAACCAATATCCGCACGGTCTCGGAGGGGTCCCTGCCCGACCTGGCCATCTCCTTTGCCGGCGGCGTCAATATCGCCGACGGCGCGGAGCCCATGACCGAAGGCAGCACCATCGCGGAATACGGCGTGGAAAGGGTGCTGGAAAACGCCGATCACATCGACGTCTATATCTCCCAGCGGGGCGCCATGAATTCCGGCGGCAATCTGATCTCTATCGGGGAACGCCCCGGCTACGCCACCATTAAAGCCGTGCGGGATGGACGCGTCTACCTGCTGAACGAAAAGCTGATCTCTTCCCCCACCTTCCGCTATTGCACCGGCGTGCACGAGGTGGCCCGCTTCCTCTATCCGGAATTGATGGACGATCTCTCCCCCTGGCAAAACGACGCGTTGGCCAGCAAAAGGGATTTCGCCAAGATGGCGGTACGCTGTCTCCATCTCCCGGTATACGTTCCCTCTTCCTCCAAGTACTACCAGACGGAGCAGCGGGGGCATACCTACGGGCTGTTTGAGGATCTTCCCTGGACGGACCCTGATTTCGACGATATTGAAACCGCCGTCTTTTCCGGGTACGTGGAATGGGAGCGGGGCGAAGACGGCAAGGAATATTTCAGCCCGGACAGCCGGGTGACCAGGGACGAGCTGGCGCAGGCCCTCTTTGTGATGGGCGATTTCGTCGATGCCGGCACCCATACGCTGATCAACGATCTTGCGCAGTGCGAGAAGCCCCGCATCGTGCAGGCGCTGGTGGATAGCAATGTCTTTGCGCTGGCGGACGGCGACTTTGAACCGGACCGCCCGGTAACCAATCAGGAAATACTGGACGCCCTGGCCTTTCTCCCATGACATCGTGAGGCGGCCGGCGGCGGCACCTCCGGCTACTGCTCAACGGCCGGCAAACGGCCGCTGTTCCGGCCCGTTGCTCCGCCGGAGCGGGCCGCCTGAAACCAGCGCTTCATCACGGCTCCCCATGCCTGACGGCACCCGGAAAACGCTTTCGCGGTTTTCCGGGTGCCGTTTTCGTTATCGCATTGTCAGGCAGGCCGTTCGGCCGGAGCGCCGGAGAAAAACGATAACCCTTGATACCCGTCCGCCGGTATTGTGCACAACTATAACTACATTCAACAATTTTTGTAGAAATGCTTCCGGAATTCAGGGTACGCAGACAGCCGCGCTATGTTACAATGCAAACTGGAGGTGGAGCCGATGGCTATGTTTATCACGTCGCGGCGCAAAGGCAAGGGCTCGCCGAAGAATACCTGGGCCAGGATGCTCGCCATGGTTGGCCTGGATTTTATCATCGTCTGGAGCCTCATTGCCGATTGGCCGCTGAAGCCCCTGCATACGCTGGGGTATGTGCTGCTGCTGCTCATTTTCACCGCCGTGGGGGCGCTGGATCTCAGGTCTCTGGTCCGGGGCGGCCAAGCCCGGCAATAATCCGCTCCCGCCCTGATTGAAACCGGAACAGCAGCGGCGGCAAAGCGGACGCCGGAACCGGGGCGGCCGACCCCGCCCCGCCTGTCCCGCCGGAAAACGCCCTTGTTTTCCGGCGCTCTATTATGGCCTTGCTCGGCCAAACGATTTTATAGAAAATAACAGATATATTCGCATATTTTTGTAATTTATTTCTATTCAGACGATTGTGCCAGAATTTACTGAATGATAAAATAATATAAAATTTCGTGTTTTCTGCGGGCAAAGCCAGGGAGTATCAGTATCGCCCGCAACCGGAAGTACGGGGGGAGGTGAACCAGTACCGGGGCCAGGCTGTTCTGCAGGCCATGAAAGGCCTCCCGGACCGAACAATTTCATACTTATTTTACTAAATTATCATTCCATGCCATTTAAGGAGGAAAAAAGGCACTATGTGGTTTAACCGTATGTTGATCGAAAAGGAATCCCCGGAACTGTTCGGCTATGAGCGCATCAAATACAATCTGACCGAAAGCTCCACCACGGACAAAAGCCTGGCGGACCTGAACATTCATCTGGACGAAAACATGTTGTTATGCTACGGCGACCATTTCGGCGACCGCAAGCTGCGGGAACTGATCGCCGCCCGCTACGGCGTGGAGGCGGACGACGTGAACGTGACCGTGGGCGCCTGCATGGCTTTGTTCATCATCTATTCCTCTTTGCTCAAGCCCGGCGACCGGGTGCTGGCGCTGCATCCCAATTATCCCGCGGATATCGATATCCCCGGCTCCCTGGGCTGCCAGGTGGACCTGTTTAAGCTGCAATTCAGCGAAGGCTTCCGCCTCGACGTGGACAGAATGATCGCCTGCCTGCAGCCGGACACCAAGATCCTGAACATCACTTATCCCCACAACCCTACCGGCGCGATGATCTCCGCCGGGGATGTAGAGCGGCTGTGTCAGGCCTGCGAAGCCAACGGCACCTACCTGCTGGTGGACGAGACCTACGGCGATCTGACTGTTGGCGAGCGTCTGCCCCATGCCTGCAATCTCAGCAGCTACGGTATCTGCGTGGAATCCCTCTCCAAGGCTATCGGCGCCCCCGGCATCCGGACTGGCTGGATCGTTACCCGCAATCGGGAGTTGCAGGAGATTTTTGTGGCAGCCAAGGAACAGATCTGCATCTGCGGCTCCGTGGTGGACGACGAGATCGCCTGCCAGATCCTGCGCCAGCACGAGCGGCTGATGGAAAAAATCCGCGCCGATATCGCGGAAAAACTGGCTATCGTCTGCGAAGAGCTGGATCGTCAGGACGCGCTGGAATGGGTGCGCCCCGACGGCGGCGTGATCTGCTTCCCTCACATCAAGGACGAAATCGAATTGGACACGGATGAATTCTACGATGTGCTGAACAACAAATACGGCGTTTTTGTGGGCCCGGGCCGCTGGTTCAGTATGGACGACCGTTATTTCCGGGTAGGCTATGCCTGGCCGGACAAGGAACAACTCCGGGCCGGCCTGCGCGGCCTGATCGCCGCCGTACAGGAAGTGCGCAAAAACTGAGGGCAAAGCGATGAGCAAATATCCCCTATTGGAGATCGATACCGAAGCGGCCTATGAAAACGCGCGCATCCTGCGGGAACGCTGCCTGGCCAAAGGCGTGGAGCCTACCGCGGTGATCAAGGGCTACAACGCCCACAGCGGGATTGTGGAAGCGCAGCTCAAAGCCGGCTACCAACGGCTGGCCAGCTCCCGCCTGCCGCATCTGCAATGGGTCAAGGAACAGGGCTGGGACGTCCGGACCATGGCGCTGCGCATCCCCATGCTGTCCGAGATCAGCGAGCTGGTAACCGTGGCCGACTACAGCCTGGAGTCCGAAGCGGCCGCCCTCCGGGCCATCGACGCTGAGGCCGCCCGGCAGGGCAAGGTACACAAAGCCATCCTCATGCGCGATTTGGGCGATCTGCGGGAAGGCCTGATCGATCCGGAGCGCCTATACGCGCTGGCGGAAGTGGTTGAAAAAGAACTGCCCCACGTGGAGCTGGCCGGCGTCGGGACGAACCTCACCTGCTACGGGTCAGTGATCCCTACCGCGGAAAACCTTTCCGAGCTGGTTGCGGACGCCCGGGAGATTGAGCGGCGGATCGGACGCAGGCTGGAGATCGTCTCCGGCGGCTCCACCTCTTCCCTGCCGCTGGTGATCAAAGGCGGCCTGCCGGAAGGCGTCAACGACCTGCGCATCGGCGAAGCCCTGGCGGTGCCTTGCGATCTGCTGGATTACTGGGGCTGCGACGTGCCCGGCCTATCCAACCGGGTACTGCTGCTGAAAGCGGAGATCGTCGAATACGGCGAGAAACCCACCATGCCCCGGGGCGACCGGGGCGCCAACGGCTTCGGCTCCTACCGCGCCTACGAAGACCGGGGCATCCGCCGCCGGGCCCTGCTGGCCATCGGCGTCTTCGACGTTGGCGACTACGAAAAGCTGCTGCCTTGCGATCCGGGCGTACAGGTGCTGGGCGGCAGCAGCGACCATCTCATCGTTGATCTCCACGACAGCAGCCGGGAGTACGCCTTGGGCGGTGTGGTGGAATTCGAGCTTTGCTATAAATCCATGCTGTTTACCACCGGCAATCCGTTGATCAGAAAAACCGTTGTGAGGTAGCTATGGTACAGGAACTCCGTATCTGCATAGCCGGTTTCGGCGCGGTGGGGCAACGCTTTTGCCGTTTGCTGCTGGAGAAGGAAACCGAGCTGGCTGAAAAATACGCCTGCCGCATCCTGCTGACCGGGGTGAGCACGCCCTCCCGGGGTACGCTGCTGAACCCCCGGGGACTGGATCTGAACGCCCTGCTGCGTATGGAGGAAGCCAAACGACGCTTTGACCGCGGGCTCCCCGGCTACCGGGACTGCGGCGTCTTCGGCATGCTGGAGGAATGCGTTGCCGATGTGTTCTGCGAACTGACCACCCTGTCCATCAGCGACGGGCAGCCGGCCACCGCCTACATTATGGAAGCCCTGGACCGCGGCATGCATGTCATTACGGCCAACAAAGGCCCGGAAGCCCATCATTTCCGCGAACTGAGGGACAAAGCCGCGGCAAAGAACCGCCTGTTCCTCTACGAAACCATCGTGCTGGACGGCACGCCCGTCTTCAATCTGTTCAGCGAGACGCTGCGCGACAACAGGGTCCTGGGCATCCGCGGTATCCTCAACGGCACCACCAACTTTGTCCTCGACAGGCTGGAGCAGGGCGTGAGCTATGAAGAAGCCATCCGCGAGGCCCAGCATATCCAGCTGGCTGAAGCCGACCCCTCCATGGACGTGGACGGCTGGGACGGCGCTGCCAAGATCTGCGCGCTGGCCAATATCCTGATGGACGCGGACCTGCGTCCCGCCGACGCCGCTGTCAAAAGCATCCGGGAAATCACTGCCGCCGACCTGGCAGAGGCCAAAGCCCAGGGCAAGCGCATCAAGTACGTCTGCGCCGCCCAGCGGGACGGCTCCGGCCAGGTGAAACTCTCCGTAGAGCCGCAGCTGCTGCCCCTTGACCATGCCTTCTGCACCGTCAACGGCACCTCCGCGGCAATCACCCTTTACACTGATCTGGCAGGCGAGCTGACCATCATCCAGACCAACCCCGGCATCCTGCAGACCGCCTACGGCGTATACGGCGACCTGCTGACGCTGCTGGCAAAAGTGGCTTCCGGCCGGTAGATCCTCAGGGTTCTACCGGCTTAAATTGTTCCCGTTGCCGTTATTATTTTGTAATCATCCATTATCTTTTAAAGGAGGAGCGTTAATTAATGAAGACTTTTATTAAACTGCTGCCCATCATCCTCATGGCCGCCATGGTGACGACCGGCATGGACATCCTGCTTTCCGCATCTATCGGCTTCTTCTTCGCCGCCGTCCTCTGCATGATTTTTGAGAAAATGTCTTCCGGCAATGTGATTATGGAAGGAGTCAAGGGAGCCCAAGGCGGTATGCAGGTGGCCTTCATCCTGATGATGGCTTACGGCCTGGCGGAAATCTTCATGGCCACCGGCGTGGGCGCCGCCGCCATTTCCCTGTTTATCAACATGGGCGTGACCGGGCGTTCCATCGCCATGATCGCCTTTCTTACCACCTGCGCGCTGTCCATTTCCACCGGCACTTCCTGGGGCACCTTCGCCGCCTGCATCCCCATCTTTATCTGGCTCTGCGACGTGGTGGGCGGCAGCCCCGGCATGGTGATGGCGGCCTGCATGGGCGGTTCGGCCTTCGGCGACAACATGGGCCTGATCTCCGATACCACCATCCTCAGCTCCGGCCTGAACGACGTGAAAGTGGCTGACCGGGTGCGCGCCCAGGCGCCCTGGTCCCTGATCTGCCTGGCCCTGGCGGCGCTGCTGTTCTGGCTGGTCAGCAACAGTATGGGGCTGCCCGCCACCAGCGGCGATCCCAGCCAGATCCTGGCCAGCCTGCCTGGGGAGACCATCGCCATTCTGGAAGCGGAGCGTCCCTCGGTGCTGATCCTGCTGCAACAGGTGCAGGACGGCGTGCCGCTGTATTTGCTGATCCCGGTGGTGGTGGTCATCGGCCTGGCCATTGCCCGTTTTGATACCATGATCTGCCTGATCGTGGGCATCGTGCTGTCCATTATCTTCGGCTTCATCGCCGGCACCGTCTCCTCCCTGGGCGACATCCTGGGCATGCTGCAGTCCGGTTTTGAAAGCGCCGGCTCCTGGGCGGTGATCATGCTGTTCTGGGCCATGGGCTTCGGCGGCATTATGCGCCGGATGAACGCTTTCAACCCCATCGCCGCCTTCTTCCTGCGGATCAGCAAAAAAGTACGCCACCTGGTCACCTGCAACGGCCTGTTGTGCCTGCTGATGAACGCCACCATCAACGAGGAGATGTCTCAGATGGCCACGGTGGGCCCGGTGATGAAGAGCATCATCAACGACAACGTGGAAGGTCCGGAGGAGGAAAAATACCGCCTGCGCAACCGCTGCGCCCTCTTTTCCGACGCGGTGGGCTGCCACAGCGCCACGCTCATCCCCTGGCATACCGGCGTGGCCTATTACGTGGGCCTGACCCTGGCGGTCTATCCCTTCTATGAATTCCACCTGGGAGACCTCTACTACAATTACATGAGCATACTCAGCGTGGTCACCATCTATATCCTCACCTTCTTCGGCTGGGACCGCATCATCCCCTGGTTCGGCCTGCCCGCCGAACCCAAGGTGCGCCTGAAGAGCAAGGAAGAGCGCAAGCTCAATGTCAACCTGGAGTAACTTCCCTTGTCCCCTCAATCGCAAACAGGCTTCGGGTTGCGGCCCGAAGCCTGTTTGCGATTTTTCGATCAAATCATATTGTCCGCCCGCCGGAAATCCCGGCGCGGAGCGGATGGCGCCGCCGCCCCGCTTACCCGGGCAGGGGCGCCACATCGGCCAGCTGGATACGGTACAGCTTGACCGCCAGCGACAATTGCTCGCCAAAATCGTGATCAATGGCGTCCTTGCCCATCAGCTCGCTGATTTTCTTCAGCCGGTAGCGCACCGTGTTTTCATGGGTGGACAGCAGCTGGCTGATCTCCCGCACATTGCCGCTTTTCTCCTCAAAGACCAGGGCGGTCTGTAACAGCTCTGAACCGTTGGCCTCGTCGTAAGCGATCAGCGGCGCAATAAACGTATCGTAGTATTCCTCGCTGAGCTCGCTTTCATTATAGGGCAGCAGCAGCTTGTACATGCCGATCTGCTGATATTCGCTGATCTCCCGGCAGCTGATCTTGCTGTAGATGACGGCGTAATAGCTCTGCAGCAGGCCCTTACGGAAAGTGGACAGCGAATACTGACGGTCGCTGACGCCGACCAGGTAGTTTTTGCGCACGTTCATGGAGGAGACGACGTCAAGGATCCCGTTTCCCGTCTCGCGTTTTTTGCCGTTCCCCATGCTGTGAATGAGGAAAAAGCCGTTGCCGTATTTGACGATGGCGTCGCCGTGGTTCAACCGCCTGGCCGCGTAGTCGATATCCAGACGCAGCTTAATGCTGTTGTCCGTTTTCAAAAGAAAATAGGCCAGGGCGTACTGGTTGCTCAGGGCGTAATTCAGCTCCAGCGCCCGGCTGCGGATGGCCGCGGCGTCGGACTGGCAGAGCATCAGCGCCGTCAGCTTCTGCTCCATGATATCCTGCTCCTCCCGGAACACGCGGAAGCGGTCCACGGTGATGATCACGTCCTCAAAAAACAGCGTGTTGTCCGTAAAGAGGAACACCGGAAAATGGTGCATGTTGGCGTAATAAACAATATTCTGCGGCAAATCCATGGAAAAAACGTTTTTGATGGCGATGCCGCTGCATTTTTCTTTATCCAGACGCTTCACAGCCTGCTGCCAGATGGAGAGATTGTCTCTGGCATAGGTGAAGGTGGTGAGCACAAATTCCCCCGGCAGCCAGTGGGTATCCGTATAAAAGGGATTGTTGGTCCGGCTGAACTCGTAATCCAGGATACCGACCTTGCTGATCGTCCGCTCCAGGCCTCCCTCGCCGGCTACCAGCTGCAGGCTTTTCAGCTTTTCAATGCTCATGATGTCGCGCACGGTAGTCTGCATCAGGCACCTCCGCTACCCTCATCTGCTCATCCGTGGATAAGCTTTTGTTATTTTCTACAAAAAAGGTCCAGATCCTTTATATTGTTTACCCAAGGCTCCGTCTGCTTTTCCGACCTGCCAGCACTTGCCGAGCGGCGGCGCGGCGCTGCCGGCAGGCTCAATCACAGCGGGCCGGGGCAAAAGTGAATATATAAATAAAAAAGCCTGCGCGCATGCTGCGGCAGGCTTTTTTATTTGCTCCCAGCATGCCCTGGCGGCCGCCCTGCCGTCCTGATTGAGGCTGTCCGCTTAGGCGACCTGCCCGCTGCAAAAAGGATAAGCCGCCGGCGGTTAGGAAGCATGGGTATCACTGCAATATTTACGGCAATTATGGGATACTAGTGGTAAATTATCAACGATACGAGGATGGTAATATGAAACATCTCTGGACAGAGCAAGTACAATTGCCGGCTTTTCCGCAGCTTTCCGGGGACGCGGCCACGGATGTGCTGATCATCGGCGGCGGCATGGCCGGCATTCTCCTGGCCCTGGAACTGGCGGAGCGCGGGGTGGATTATTTGCTGTCCGAAGCCAGCGCCATCGGCAGCGGCACCACCAAAGGCACCACCGCCGTACTCACCGCCCAGCACAGCTATTTATATCAGGATATGGCCGGCCGTTTCGGCCTCAACAAAGCCCGGCAATATCTGGAGGCCAATCTCCAGGCGGTGGAACGGTTCCGCCGCTATTCCCGCACCATTGACTGCGATTTTGAGGATCAGCCATCGATGATGTACTCCCGGAGCGACCGCCGCAAGCTGGAAGAGGAAGCGGCTTTTGTCCGGGGATTGGGCTTTCCCGCGGAATTCACCACCGAGACCGGCCTGCCCTTCCCGGTGGCCGGCGCGGTGCGCTATCCCAATATGGCCCAGTTCCATCCGCTGAAATTCCTGGCCCAGACGGCAAGCGGGCTGAACATCCGCGAGCACAGCATGGTCCGCAAGCTGGACGGGACCATTGCCTATACGGACCGGGGCCGGATCAAAGCCCGCCGTATCGTGGTGACCAGCCACTTTCCTCCCTTCAACAGGCACGGGCTGTATTTTGTCAAGATGTATCAGAAGCGTTCCTTTGTGCTGGCTGTGGCCAACGCCCCCCAGCTTCCCGGCACCTATGTGGAAGACACCACCTCCGGCATTTATCTGCGCAATTACGATTCGCTGCTGCTGGTGGGCGGGGGCGACCGCCGCACCGGCACGAAAGGCAGGGACTTTGAGCTGGTGCGCGACTTTGTCAGAAAATATTTCCCCCAGGCTGAGGAAAAATACTGCTGGGCCGCCCAGGACTGCAACAGCCTGGACCGCGTGCCCTATATCGGCTTATACAGCCCCGCCACCCCGGATCTTTATGTGGCCACCGGTTTCAACGAATGGGGCATGACCTCCTCCATGCTGTCCTCCGCCATTCTGGCCGATCTGCTGACGGGAAAGGAGAACCCTTTCGCCCCGGTATTCTCGCCCCAGCGCAGCATGCTGAGCCCGCGGCTGTTCGGCAATCTGGGCACCACCGTGGCCAATTTTGTCAAGCCCCGAGGCCCGCGTTGCGCGCATCTGGGCTGCACGCTGAACTGGAACGAAACGGAACAGAGCTGGGACTGCCCCTGCCACGGTTCCCGCTTCGGCAGCAAAGGAGAGCTGATCGACAACCCCGCCCTGCACGATTGCCATGTGGACTAAGGGCTTTCGCGGCTGGTATTTCAAGCATCAATGCCAGGGAGAAACCATGGCCTTCATTCCCGGGGAGGCTGCAGGCGGCGCTTTTGTCCAGGTGATCGGCAAGGGCTTTTCCCGCTTTTTCAGCTTCCCCAGCCTCATTGCGGGCCGGGAGATCCGGGTGGGGGACTGCGTCTTCGGCAGCCTTGGCTGCCGCATTGCGCTGCCGGATATCACGGGCAGTATCGGCTACGGCCCGCTGACGCCGCTGAAATCGGATATCATGGGCCCGTTCCGCTTCCTGCCCCTGCAATGCCGCCACGGCGTCGTCAGCATGACCCATGAATTAAGCGGCTGCCTGGAGGCGGAGGGCCGGCATATCGATTTCAGCAATGGCCGGGGCTATATTGAGCAAGACAGCGGCCGCTCCTTCCCCAAAAGCTATCTATGGCTGCAGTGCAATGATTTTCCCGTCAACAGCAGCGTGATGGTGTCCGTGGCCCATATCCCCCTGGCCGGGTTCAGCTTTACCGGCTGCATCTGCGCCCTGCTCCATGAAGGCCGGGAATACCGCCTGGCCACTTATAGGGGCGTGAAGATCATCCGCGCCGGCCCCCGGGGCGTGGAACTGGCCCAGGGCAAGCTGCGCTTGGCCATCGATATCCAAGGCGGCGCGGGATTGCCCCTGCAGGCGCCTTGGCAAGGGCGGATGGTCGATACCATCCGCGAATGCAACAGCGTCCGGGCGCGCTGCCGCCTCTGGCAACAGGGGCGGCTGATCATGGATCTGGAAAGCGGCAACGCGGGCTTCGAATATGTGGAATGACGCTGCGGCAGGCTTGGCGCCTATTCCGCCCTTCTCAGCCGCAGTTCCGGGATAAAGTCCAGTTTGGACAGGATATTCCTTTCCAGATCCACGCCGGGATAGATCTCGGTCAGGGTCAGGCCCTGTTCCGTCAGCTCAAAAACGCAGCGTTCCGTCACATACAGCACCCGCTGCCCCTTTTCCAGGGCTTTGGCAGCGGAAAAGCTGACGGCCGTGACCGCCCGCTTCAGCTTTTCGATCTCCCCTTCCCGCTCCAGCCTGACGTTGCCAGCCTGCTCCCTGGCCACCAGCCCGTGGGAGCGGAAACTCAGGCAGAACACCACGGTGTGGGCCGCGGAGGTGATATTGGCGAAACCGCCGATCCCCACGTAGCGGTCGGGCCGCCGGTGCACGTTGACATTGCCTTGGCAATCCACCTCCAAAGCGCCCATAAAGCAGATATCCAGGCCGCCGCCGTCGTAAAAGTCGAACTGCGCCGCCACCTCGCAGACCATATCAGCGCCGATGGTGGCGCCGAAGGCCCTGCCCGGAGCGGGCAGGCCGCCCACGCCTCCCGATTCCACGGTCAGCGTGATGTCTTTCAGGATATTGGCCTCCACCGCGTAGCGGCCCACCATTTCCGGCAGGCCGATGCCGATATTGACAATCTGCCCCGCCCGGAGCTCCTGGGCGGCGCGGCGGCCGATGATATGGGCGGACTGGTCGGCGCTGTTGTTGCGGGGCGGCTTTTCGGCGGTGAGGCGGCCCATCCAGTAATCCATGTGCAAAGGCGGCACATGGATGGAGCCGGACAGCGTCTGGCCGGAGGCGGACTGCTGTTCCGGGTCGGCCACCACCACCGCGTCCACCAGCATGCCGGGGACGATGACGAAGCGGGGCCGGGCGAACTGATGGGTGGTGCGGTCCACCTGCACGATCACCGTGCCGCCGTTATTATGGGTAAGCTGCGCCGCGGCCAGGGCGTCGGCATAGATATATTCGTCGTCAAAGGTGATATTGCCCAGAGGGTCCACCGCCGTGCCCTTGATGAAGCAGACGTTGGGAGCGGGCAGCGTATACTTCAAATATTCCTCGCCGTCCACTTCCACCAGGCGCACCAGCTCCTGTTGGGAAAGGGCGTTCATGGCCGGCCCGTCCAGCCGGGGGTCCACATACAGGCCCAGGCCCAGCTTGGTCAGGAAGCTCTTCTGCCCGCCGGCCATGGCCCTTAATGCGTGGGAAATGGCGCCCAAAGGCAGGGCGTAGCCTTCCAGCCGGTTCTCGGCGATCAGCCTGGCGGTGGCGGGCATGGAGGTATAATGGCTGGTAATCACTTGCCGGACCGCCCCGGCTTGCACATAGGCCTCGGCCAGATTGTTTTCGTCCCGGTCGCCGTAGCCGGCCGTGCTGATCAGGGTCAGGTCCCGCGGATGCCCGGTATCGCGGAACCGCTCGTAGATGGCGCGGTGGATGGCGCCGGTATGTCCCAGGGAGAGAAAACAATTGATGAGCAGGCAGTCGCCGTCCTGGATCAGTAAGGCGGCCTGGTCCGGGCTGATGATCCGATACATAGAACTCCTCCTTTGCTCCCGGATGGGACGGGCTTCGGCATGATTGCGCGGACGGGCGGCGTCGATTGCAGCTTCTCCGCCGGTATAGTAGGACGTTCACGCCATATAGGTGACATCATCTTACTATCTCGGGGAAGAGGCTGTCAAGGCCTTTTCAACAGAGAGCCGCCGGGGGAACAACATCAGCGCCGTTGGCCGGGAACGCAAAAACCGGCCGCGCTGCGCCGCAGCAGCCGCGCCGGCCGGTTTTTGCCTTTTCGCTGGCTTATGCTAACCAAACCGCGGTGTTGTGCTGCCGGATGCGGCGGTCAAAGTGATCCGCCGGCTACAGGAACCGGGACGCCGGACCTTTCGGCTCACTTTCTCCGGGGCGGCCAATGGATGGCCTGATCATCCACGGCCAGCATGGCCTCGGCGACGCTCTCGCTGACCGAGGGATGGGGATGCACGGCGGCGGCCACGTCTTCCACGCAGGCCTCCATGGAGACGGCTAAAGCGCATTCCGCAATCAGCTCCGTGGCGTGGGGGCCGATGATCTGCACACCCAGCACATTGCCGTGCTGCCTGCCGGCGATCACCTTCACCAGGCCGTTCTTATCGCCCTCGATGATGGATTTGCCGTTGGCCGCCAGCTGGAAACGGCCCACCCGGTATTCGATGCCGGATTCCTTGGCCTCCTCCTCGCTCAAGCCCACGCAGCCGATTTCTGGTTCCGCGTAGATGCAGGCGGGAATGGGGCTTAAGCCCGCTTCCTTCCCTTCCAGGCAATGCTCCACCGCCGCCGCCGCCTGGGCCGAAGCCGCGTGGGCCAGCATCTTTTGGCCGTTGATATCGCCCACCGCGTAAATGCTGGGGACAGCGGTACGGTAGTTTTGATCCACTGTGACAAAGCCTTTTTGCATCGCGATCCCCAGCTTCTCCAAGCCCAGATCCTCGCTGGCCGGTTTGCGGCCCACCGCCACCAGCACATATTCGGCTTCCAGCGCCGTGGCGCCGTTTTTATCGGTAAAGACCGTTTGCAGCAGGCCTTCTTTAATTTCCACTTTTTCCAAACGCGCGGCGGTATAAATCTTGATCCCGTCTTTCTCCAGGCTGCCCCGGAGAATGGCCGCGATTTCGGCGTCCACGCCCGGCAGGATCTGGGGCAGCATTTCAATAATCCGCACCTCCGCGCCTAAGGCGCGGAACAGATAGGCAAATTCCACCCCGATCACGCCGCCGCCCACAATGGCGATGCTGCGGGGGATCCGGGGCAAACTGAGCGCCGCGGTACTGTCGATCACCTTCGGCAGATCAGCGCCGGGGAATTTCAGCATGGCCGGCTGGGATCCGGCGGCCACAATAAGATAATCTCCGTTGATCTGTTCGCCGTTATCCAGCATCACGGCGTTTGGACCCGCCAGCCGCCCCGCGGCCCGGTGCAGCGTCACGGCATTGGCCTTGATCAATCCTTCGATGCCCGCCACCAGGCGGCTGACGACCCGCTGTTTATGCTGCTGCAAAACGCTCCAGTCCACCGCCAGCTGATCGCCGGACAGCAAACCGATTTCCGGGCCTTCCCTTTTGACCTTACGGTAGATATTGGCTGTGGCGAGCAGCGTTTTGGTGGGGATGCAGCCCACGTTCAGACAGGTGCCGCCCAGATATTGCTTTTCCACCAGATGAACTTTGGCGCCCAGCTGTGCGGCGCGGATGGCCGCCACATAACCGGCGGGGCCGCCGCCCAAAACAATTACGGTTTTATCCATGCGCTTTTGCTCCTTGCTATAGAAGATATTTTGACCTCAATCCATGAGCAGCCCGCCGTTGACATTGAGGGTCGCCCCGTTGACATAGGCGACGGCGTCGCCCGCCAGAAACAGCACCGCTTCGGCTATTTCCGCCAATCTGCCCAGCCGCTGCATAGGGATCTTTTTGACCGCTTCCTGCCAACGGTCCCCTTTCAGCACCGCCTCGGATTCCACCCAGCCCGGGGCCACGGCGTTGGCGGTGATGTGGTAGCGGCTGAGCTCCAGGGCAAAGGACCTGGTCAGGCTGATCACGCCCGCCTTGGCCGCCGCATAATGGGCGATGCCCGGGGCAGGCGCTTTCCCGTCTACGGAGGCGATATTGACGATACGGCCGTAATGCTGGGGCACCATGGCAAATCGCGCCACCGACTGGGCCACCAGAAACGTGCCCTTCAAATTGACGCCGATCACCCGGTCCCACTCCGCTTCCGTGATTTCCAAAAGCGGGGCGGCAGGAAAAATGCCGGCGTTATTGACCAGGATATCGATGCGGGGATAACGGTCCAGCGCCTGCCTGACCATTTCCTCCACCCGGTCCTTGCGGCAAATGTCGGCGGGCGCGGGCAGGGCGTCCACCCCCAGGTCCTTACACTCCCGGATCACCGGATCGGCGTCGGATATTTCCAGATCATTGATGATCAGGTCGGCTCCGGCCAGCGCCAGCCTTTTGGCGATCACCTTGCCGATGCCGCCTTTCGCTCCCGTAACCAAAGCCACTTTCCCCTGTAATTGCATAGCGCACCCCTTTCCGATGCGTCAGACTGTCCATAAGCTGCGCCAGAGGCTGTTAGAGATTTTGCCGCTAGGCAAAAGCCGACCAGGCCCCGTTTCTGAACAGCCTGAACCGTGGCGGAGTTTTCGAACAATCCGGCCTATCCTGATAAGTCTTTGCTTAAATCATGCGCCGGCTAGGCGCGACAAAGCTACCCGGACTTGGTTGGCAACAGCTGCCGTGAGCTTAAGCCGCCGTCCACCACCAGCACCGCGCCGTTGATCAATTGCGCTTCGTTGCCGGCTAAAAAATAGACCGCCTCCGCGCATTCCTCAGGCGTGCCCAAGCGGCCTGCGGGCATGTGCCGGCCGTACTCCGCCAGCAGTCCGGCCCGGGACAGATTCTCCACCACGCCCTCGGTGGACATGATGCCGGGGGCCACCGCGTTCACCCGCAGGCCATAGGGGGCCAATTCGATAGCCATGGCTTTCGTCAGCGCGTCCACCGCGCCTTTGGTGGCGCTATAGGCGGCGCGGCTGGCCGTAGCCACCTGGCCCCAGATAGAGCTGATATTAATGATGGCCCCGGTTCCCCGCCCGATCATGCGCCTGGCTACCGCCTGCCCGGTGAGAAACGTGCCCCGGACATTGATGCCGAAGACATCGTCCCAGTCGCCGGCCTCTGTTTCCAGGAAGGGTTTGCGCAGCACCACGCCGGCATTGTTCACCAGGGCGCCGATGCCGCCGGTTTCCCTTTCCACCGCTTCCACCATCCGCTCCACCTCGTCGCAGTCGGCCACGTCGGCTGCGCAGGCCATGGCTGTTCCGCCGGCGGCCCGCACCAAACGGCAGGTTTCCTCGGCGCCCTCCCGGTTCCGGCGATAGTTCACGGCCACCGTCCAGCCGCCCTGCCCGAAACGCAGGGCCACGGCCCGGCCCAGGCCGCCGGAAGCTCCGGTGATCAAAACCACCTTGGCCGATCCGCTCATCCGTTCACGCTCCCCTCATTAAGCCGCTGCTTGACGCAGGGGCCTGATTTTGCGAAAGGGCTGCATCAATGTGCAGCCCTTTCGCCTTGTTCAACTGGCAGGATAGAATTTATTTTCTGTCCCATTCGACAAACTCGCCGTCTTTAACCATGAGGATGCCGCCGATTTTGTCCTTCACATCGCCGTTTTCATCAAATTTGGTGATACCGGTCACGCCGTCATACTCGATGGTATGCAGCACGTCCGCCAGGGTTTCCTTGGTGGCGCCGGCCTCGATGGCCTGCTTGATAATGTAGGGCACTTCATAGCCGTAAGCTTCGCGCTCGTCGGGCAGGGCGCCGAATTCCGCCTGGAACTTCTCGGCGTAGGCCTTGGCTTTGGGCGCGGTGGACAGCGGGTTCCAGTACACCAGAATGACGCAGCCTTCCGCCGCGTCCGCGCCGGCCAGCTCGATCATCTGCTCGCTCTGCATGGCGCAGCAGGCGATCTTCCGCACATTGTCCAAACCGGCCACTTTAGCCTGGCGGAGGATCAGGCCGCCCTCGGTGTAGTCGCACATCATCAGCAGCACATCCGGCTCGGCAGCCTTGATTTTGGTCAGCTGCGGGGTGAAATCCTTGTCAACACCGGGCACGTACGTCTCCTCGGCCACGATCTCGCCGCCCAATTCCGTAATTTTCGGCTTGGCCGCTTCCAAGAGGCCCAGGCCGTAATCGCTGTTGGCGTAGATGACGGCGATCTTCTTCAGACCCAGGTCAACGGCTGTTTCCGCCATCTGGGGGCCCTGCTGGGTGTCGTTGCAGATGGTGCGGAAGAACACCGTATAGCCCATCTGAGTGATTTTGGGGTTACTGGCGCCGGCGGAAATATCGGTGATGCCCGCGTCCTGATAAATGGGCAGCGCCGCTAAGTTGCAGGAGCTGTTGACATGGCCGATCACCGCGAAGTAATCGGGATTGGAGACGATCTTCTGCGCCACATTGGCCGCTTCTTTGGGATCGCCCTTGTCGTCCAGGTAGGTAGCTTCAAACATCTTGCCGTCCACGCCGCCGGCGGCATTGATTTCCGCGATGGCGAACTCCACCGCCCGCTTCAAACCGTTGCCATAGACGGCGGAATCGCCGGTCAGCGCGCCGGCAACGGCCAATTTGATGGTGCCGCCTTCAGCGGGCTCTTCCGCGGCAGCCTCGCCGCCGCTGGAAGCGCCGCCCTGCTCCTGTCCATTGCAGGCCGCAAACAGAGCGCAAGCCATCACCAGCACCACAATCAACAAAATCCCCCAAGTTTTTCTTTTGATCATTACGCTTCTCCTCCTTTTTGTTTTCAGTGAATGACGATAGGTTACTCTAGCGGTTTTGTTCAATCACCTCCATATTTATTGCTATAACTTGATGTAAGATGCGTTCTACTCTTCCCCCAAATAGGATTTTCTCACCTGATCGTCATTCAGCAGATCCGAAGCCCGGCCCTGTAAAGAAATATAGCCGGTCTCCAGGACATAGGCCCGGTCAGCCAAATTCAAAGCCATGGAAGCGTTCTGTTCCACCAAGAGGATGGTCACGCCGTCGTCCCGCAGTTCCTTGATGATCTGGAATATTTCCTTGACCAAGGTCGGGGCCAGTCCCATGGACGGTTCGTCAAGCAAGACGATTTTGGGGTTGGACATCAAGGCGCGGCTAGTGGCCAGCATCTGCTGTTCGCCACCGCTTAAGGTGCCGGCCAGCTGATTGCGCCTTTCGTTGAGGACGGGAAAACGTTTCATGTACTTTTCGATATCGGCTTTTTTCTTTCTGTGGTCGTTATGGATGTAGGCGCCGATAGCCAGGTTTTCATAGACCGTGGAACGGCTGAACACCCGGCGTCCCTCCGGAGCGTGGGAGATCCCCAGCTTGACGATTTTGTCCGGCGGGAAATGCTCAATATTGGTCCCCTCGTAGACAATGGTGCCCTGGGTGGGGCGGAGCAGGCCGGAGATCGTTTTCAGCAAAGTGGTTTTGCCGGCGCCGTTGGCGCCGATCAGCGTCACGATCTCGCCTTGGTGCACCTCCAGGGAAATCCCTTTCAACACCTCGATATTGCCGTAGCTTACATGTAAGTCGTTAATTTTCAGCATATCTCTTTCCCCGCTTGATCTTCCGCTCCCAAATATGCCTGGATCACTTTGGGATTCTTTTGTACTTCCTCCGGCGTACCCCCGGCAATCTTCTTCCCGGCTTCAAACACGATCACCCGGTTGGATAAGCCCATCAGAACCCGCATATTATGCTCGATGATCAAAATGGTGATGCCCATGCCGCTGATGCGTTTGATCAGCGCCATCAGCTGTCCGGCGTCCAGGGGGTTCATGCCCGCGGCCGGCTCGTCCAGCAGCAGCAGGTTCGGTTCGCTGGCCAAAGCCCGGGCGATTTCCAATCTTCTTTGTTCTCCGTAGGCCAGGTTGCTGGAGATCTCGTCCTTTTTCCCGGCTAAACCCACAAAATCCAGGTAACCGAGGACCTTTTCCCGCGCCGCAGCCTCCGTTTGCTGTTTGGCCTTCGTCTGCAGTAGCGCGCCCCAGAGCTTGGTATGCATGCGGCAATGATGTCCGATCAAAACATTGTCCATCACGCTCATGCTTCTAAAAATACGGATGTTTTGAAAAGTGCGCACCATGCCTTTTTCCGTAACCTGATAGGGCAGCAGCTTGCTGTTGTCTTCGCCTTTATAGATTACTTTGCCCAAGGTGGGCGTGTAGATGGAGGTGATGACATTGAACAGCGTGGTCTTTCCCGAGCCGTTGGGGCCGATGATGCCCAGGATCTCGCCGGAATCCACGGAAAAACTGACCTCGGAGAGGGCTTTCAGCCCGCCGAAATGCATGGAGATGTTGTCTATTTCCAGGATTGCCACTATGCTTCACCTCCCGTTTGCTCCGGTAGTTCGCTTTCCTTAGCCTGTTGTTTTTTACCGGCGAAGACGCCCAGCCATCTGGCTTTTACGGCTTTACCGGTGGCCGACGTGCCCAGCAGGCCCTGGGGACGCCAGATCATCAGGCAGATCATCAGCAGGCCGTTGATCAGCATGCGGTACTCGGACACCACGCGCAGCAGCTCCGGCGCGATCACCAGAATGGCGGCGCCGACCACCGCGCCCACATTGCTGCCCAAACCGCCCAAAATGACCATCTGCAGCACCAGCAGGGATTCGTCCACCGTGAAATTCATCGGCCCGATGAACGAGGAGTAATGCGCCATCATACTGCCGGCCATGCCGGCGAAGGTGGAACCGATGACAAAAGCCAGCACTTTATAAACCGTCAGGTTGACGCCCATGGCGCCGGCGGCCACCTCGTCGTCCCGGATGGCGATAAAAGCGCGGCCGATCTGGGAGTTGATCAGCCTTTCCATACAGATAAAGGTCAGGACCATGATAATCAGGAAGAAATAGTCGTATTGCAGGTCCGTGGTCAGCTTGAAGGAGAAAAAGGAAATGCGGGGAATGCCCGGCAGGCCCATGGGTCCCCTGGTCAGGCCGACCCAGTTCTGGAAAATCAGGCGCAGGATCTCCGCAAAACCAATGGTGACGATGCACAGATAGTCGCCGCTGAGCCTGAGGCAAGGCACGCCGAGCAGAAAACCGAACAGCGCGGCCGCGGCGGTGGCGACCAGGAATGTCGCCAGAAAAGGCCACTGAAACTGCAAACTGAGCAGAGCGGATGTATAAGCGCCGATGCCGTAAAAGGCGGCGTGACCTAAGGACAACTGGCCGTTGATGCCCGCGATCAAGTTCAGGCTCATGGCAAGAATCGCATAGATGAAAATCATGGCGATGATGCGCCGCACATAGTCGCTCTGAACAATAGCCGGCAAAAGGGCCAGCACGATCAGGGCGCCTAAATAAAACAAATTTTTAGGGGTAAGCTTCCCCGGCTTTTTCCCAACCATTGCGATTCTCACCTACACTTTCTCTGCTATTTTCTTACCCATGATGCCGTTGGGTTTCAGCACCAGCACGGCAATGAGAATACCGAAACTGATAGCGTCGCGGTAGGCCGAGGAGATATATCCCGAGGCCAGGCTCTCCACCACGCCCAGCAGCACGCCGCCGATAAAAGCGCCGTACATATTGCCGATGCCGCCGATCACAGCGGCCGTCCAGGCCTTCATGGTGCCCAGGAAGCCCATGCCGATAAAAACGCTGTTATAATAGATGGCAAACAGCACGCCGCCAATGGCTCCCAGCATCGCGCCGGCGCCGTAAATCAGGCCCACGATGCGGTTGACCGGGATGCCCATCAACTGGGCGGTGGGGATATCCTGCGCCACGCAGCTGATGGCCTGGCCCACCTTGGTCTTTTTGAGAAAAGTGGTCAGCAGCACCATGGCCACCAGAGACAGCACAAAGATCCAGATCTGCAAGGTGGACATGGTGACGTTGCCCACGGTGAAAAAGGTCTGGGGAATAATGGCGGGGAAAGGATAGGTCCTGGTGCCCCAAAAAACCTGGGCCAGGTTGCGGATGATCAGCGCCGCGCCCACCGCGCTGATCATCGGCGCGATGCGGTTGGCGGAGCGCACGGGACGGTAAGCGAACCTTTCCACCGTCATGCCCACCAGGCCCGTGGCGATAATGGCCACGGGTATGGCCAGCCAGGCATAGCCGGAAGCGCCGATGACCATCATCGCCACAAAGGTGCCGAACATATAAATGTCGCCGTGGGCAAAGTTGATCAGCTGCAGGGCCCCGTAAATGAGGCTGTAGCCCACGGCGATCACCGCGTACACGCCGCCGGCAGCCAGGCCGTTTGTGATTTGCTGCAGAAAATAATCCATGGCTCAACCCCCTTGTCTTTGCATGCTGCGTACGGTATGGGCGAATTCCTTGGGCACAGCCAGGGAAATCACCGCCGTGCGGTCGTTGACAGCCGCGGTTCTCACCTTGACCACCCGCCCTTTGGCTACCGGGCATCCTGCCCGGTCCACCGCGTTGACCGTATCGCCTTCCTGGGGAAACGGCACATATTCATAGGGAAAGGAAATCAAGGCTTCGGTTGGCGAGTAATTCACATCTACCATAAAAATGGCTTGTCCGGGGCAGGCGGCGATACAAATGCCGCAGCCGATGCAATCGTCCTCCACCAGCCTGGGCAGGTTGGTAATATCCCCGCCCACCTTGATCGCCTGCTTGGGGCAGACCCAAGCGCAAGGATCGCAGGGGATTTCCTGCACGCATTCGATCACTGCCACCGCGCCCTTGCAGAGCCTTTCCTCGGACGGATATCCGGGAGAGTTCCGCAATTCCTCAAAAGACGGATACCCGTTGATTACAACTCCATTCGCATCCACTGCTTACGCCTCCTTCCCCGCCTGGGAGCAGATACCCTGATAACGTTGGATAATGACTTGCTTGGCCGTGTTTCTTCCTTCGCCGAAAGGACCGCTGCGCAGATTTTCCAGCCGGATGCGGATCTCTTCTTTCCGCACCTCCGCCTGGGCGCTGTCCAGATAGCCCAGGGCCACGGCGGCGGACACCCCGGCCAGACGCCCTTCTTCCATGGCGGTGCTGGCTTCTTCCACCCCTGTCAGATCGCCGGCCACATAGAGGCCGGGGACGGAGGTTTCCATATTTGCGTCATGCAGCGGCACAAAACCGCCCATCTCCGGCAAATAGGTAAATTGGCAGCCCAGCAACCGGCATAATTCCGACAGCGGCGACAAGCCCACCGCCATGCAAACGGTATCCACGGCAAAGAATTGCTCGCTGCCCGGGACATGCCGGAACCGCTCATCCAGGCGGACCACCACCGCTCCCGCCACATTCTCCTTACCCTGCACCTCCCGCACCGTATGGGAGACGAGAATGGGTACGCCGGCCCGGCGGATTTTGGCCGCGTGCACGCCGTAGCCGTTGATTTTCGGCAGCGCTTCCACCAAGGCCACCACATCGGCGCCGGCCTGCATCAGCTGATAGGAAACGATCAGTCCCACATTGCCGGAGCCGATCATCAGCACCCTTTTTCCCGGCAGCACCCGGTGCACGTTGATCATGGTCTGGGCGGCCCCGGCCCCGATCACCCCCGGCAGGGTCCAGCCGGGGAAATTGATCACATTTTCCGAAGCCCCGGTAGCAACGATCATCTTCTCCGCCCGGACTTCCACGGTTTGCCCCTGTTTGACCACTGCCAGGGTATTGCCGTCCGCCAAAGCGTATACGACGCTGTCCAGGCAGACGTTCACCCTCAGGTCCTGGATCTGCCGCAGCATCCGGTTGCCGATTTCAAAGCCTCTGACGCCGGCCAGATGGGCTTTGGAGCCGAAAAATTTATGGATCTGTTTGAACAGCTGGCCGCCGGGACGGGAATTCTCGTCGATAACGGTCACCTGGGCTCCGGCCGAGGCAGCCTCGATGGCGGCCGCCAGGCCTGCCGGGCCGCCGCCCACAATCGCTATTTCCGTGTTGATCAACCCCGGCACCCCCCTTGATTGTCCTGTTTCGCGGCTTCTTCCCCAGGATGGGCCAATTCCGGGAATTGGCCGTTCCCGATCTGCGACTGCACTTTCATCCCTGCTTTCACCGGTTCCACGCAGGTGCGGACATTCGGCACCCCGTTCACGGTCATGACGCAGTCGTTGCAGCGTCCGATGGCGCAGAATATGCCCCGGGGCTGGCCGGTTTTGGGCGTCTTCCTGAAGATATTGATGCCGTGGGCCAATAAAGCCGCAGCGATCGGTTCGCCCTCTATTGCCTGCAATGTTTGCCCGTCGAACTCAAATTCCACCCACTGGGGCTCGGGCATCTTGCCTAAAATCGCGTGATCCTCTACTCGCATCTGTAATACCTCCCAGCACATTGACGACTCGGATAACCAATCACACAACCAAACCGTAAGGATTCTCCAGCAAATTCTTCAGGTCGCGCATGAAGCGCGCCGCCGCGCCGCCGTCCACCACCCGATGATCGGCGGACAGCGTCAGAGACATCATGGGGCGGATCACGACGGCGTCGTCCACCACCACCGGGCGTTTGGCAATACCGCCCACGGCCAAAATGCCGGATTGGGGCGGATCGATAATGGCGGAAAAGAAATCCACGCCGAACATGCCCAGGTTGGAGATGGTAAAGGTCGCGCCGGAAATATCCTCTGCCGTCAGGCGCATCTCCTTGGCCCGCTGGGAAATTTCCGCCAGCTGTGCGGAGATTTCCGCCAGGGATTTATGATTGGCATCCGCGATCACCGGCACCGCCAGCCCATGAGGCGTATCCACGGCCAAAGCCACATTGATGTTTTGGAAAACCTCAATATTCGCCTCCGTATAGGTGGCGTTGACCAGCGGATGCTTCTCCAAGGTCAGGGCCACCGCTTTGACCAGCAGATCGGTGACGGTCAGGCGTTTGACGCCTTTGGCCTCCAGCGCCGGCAGCAGCCGCTCCCGCAATTGCAACAGCTGGGAAACGTCCACGGAAAAGTTGATATACCAATGGGGCACGGTCCGCTTGCTTTCAGCCAGCCTGGTGGCTGCGATGCGGCCAAAGCGGCTGTGGCTTACCGATCTGCTGGGCAGGCCGTAAGGCTCCGGACCCGCTTCCGGCAGGGTTGCTTCACCGCTGTCGGCCGGCTGGGCCGGCGCAGCCGCGGCAGCCAGCACATCTTCCTTGGTGATCCGGCCCCCAGGTCCGGTGCCGATGACCGCGCCCAGGTCCACGCCCAGTTCGGCGGCGACTTTCCGCGCCAGGGGCGAGGACTTGATCTCCCGGCCGCCTGCTTGGGGCAGGGTACGCGCCGGCTCCGCCGCCGTGATGGCGCTTTCAGGCGCGGCAGGGGGTTCCCCGGCAAAGACGCTGTCCGCCAGCAAATCCCCTGGGATCTCCGTTTCCCCCGCCGTCGCGATAAAGCCGATGGCGGCGCCCATCGGGATGGGGTCGCCTCCGGCAGGCGCAGCCTTGAGCAAAATGCCGTCGGCGGGACATTCGATATCGATATTGGCCTTTTCCGTCTCCACGGAAAACAGCGGCTCGCCCTTTACCACGGCGGCGCCTTCCGGCTGCAGCCACTGCATCACCCGTCCCTCGGTGGCGGTCAGGCCCAATTTTGGCATAACGATTTTTTTAATCATATTTTTGCTCCTTTACGGCGATCTGGGTGTTGCGGCTTAGCCGTGCACGGTCTGGTGGGCGAAGTGCTCCGCTATCGGCAGTTCCTCCGGATGGCTGAACCGCTCGAAGGAGAATTTAGCCAGGGAGCGGGGCGCCTCTCCGGCAATAAGCATTTCCGTGAGGATCTTCCCTACCTGAGGCGTCAGCGCAAAACCGTGGCCGGAAAAACCGCAGGCCAGATACAGGCCCCCGTAGCCCGGGGCCGGACCCATGATCGGGATGTCGTCCGGGGTATGGTCCAGTATGCCGACCCAGCTTCTGATCAGTTTGGCCTGGCGCAGCACCGGCACGACCCGCAGCATATTTTGGGCCGTGCGGCCCATTTCCGAGAAATTGGTCCGCTCGTCCAGGCCCTCCACCTCCGCCGGCGGATTGGCGTTGCCTACGTACATATTGCCGTTCACACCCTGGAGGCAGATGCCTCCGGACGTAAGCACCAGCGGGCTGAACAGCGCGGGCAGGGGCTCCGTGACCATGATCTGATTGGGCACGCAGCGGATCGGCAGCTCCAGGCCGATCATGCGGCCGAATTCCACGGACCAGGGACCGGCGGCCACCAGGACGGCGGCGGCGTTGAGGTCGCCGCGGTCGGTGCGCACGCCCGCCGCTTTGTTGTTGGAAAACATCAAGCCGGTAACTGTGGTATTGGCATAGATTTTCGCGCCCAGTTTTTCCGCGGCCCGGGCATAACCCCGGGTCACTTTCATGGGGCTGGCCTGTCCGTCGTCCGGCGAATAGATGCCCCCCGCCATGGTGCTGGCGAGGGCCGGGAATTTATTCAGCAATTCCCCGCGCTCCATGAGGAAGAGGTTGGCGCCGGCTTCCTTCTGGGCAACGATCACCCGTTTCTGCAGCTCCCATTCTTCCTCGTCCAGAGCTACCCAGAGGTAGCCCATCCGGCGGTATTCGGTATCCGTTTCCAGCTCCCGGTCCAGGGTGGCGAAATCCCTGATGCTGGCCAGGGACATTTCCATCTCATAGGGATGGCGGCCCAGCTGGCGGATGCCGCCCAGGTTTCTGCCGCCGCCTTCCGAAGCGATCTGCCGCTTTTCCACCAGCGCCACTTTCACGCCGGACTTGGCCAGGTAGTAGGCGGCGGAAGCGCCGGTGGAGCCGCCGCCGATGATGATCACATCAAAATCCTTGTCGCTGATTTCTTCTTTTACCTGGCCGGAAACGTCGCAAAATATCGGATGAAAGGCTTTGCCTGTGCAGGAACGGTAGTAATTTTCTCCGTCCGGAGCGTAGGTATCGGCCAGCAGGCCCAGGGCCACCGGGCGGAGCGGCGCTCGGGGCGTGTCCGGGAACACGGCGTCCGGCCGGAGCCCCAGCTCTTCCTGGATGATCCTGGCAACGGTTCTGCCGCAGGTCCGGCCCTGGCAGGTGCCCATACCGGCCCGGGTCATCCGTTTGATCCAGCTCACGGAATCAGCGCCCGCGGCGATGGCGTCCACAATTTCCTGTCGGCTCACTTCTTCGCAACGGCAAACAGTTGTTTCGCTCAAGACAATCACTCCCTTATTTCATTATCCCCAGGACAGCCGCCACCAATTTTTCTTCCGTGGGCATCAGGTATTGTTCCAAAGCGGGGCTGAAGGGGGAGTGACAGTCCATGCTGGCGACTCTGGTAATGGGGGCGTCCAGCAGATCGAAGCAATCTTCGGCTACCCTGGCCGCGATCTCCGCGCCCACGCCGGCGGTTTTGCAGTCTTCCTCGGAAATAACCAGGCGGCCGGTTTTGTTCAGCGACTCGTAAACCGTATCCATATCCAGGGGGCTTAAGGTCCTGAGGTCGATCACCTCGGCTTCGATCCCCTGTTCGGCCAGCTTGGCGGCTGCGGCCAGCGTGCGGTGCAGCTGCATGGAATAGGTGACGATGGTGACGTCCGAGCCCGGGCGCTTGATATCGGCCTTGCCCAGCGGGATCAGGTATTCCTCTTCCGGCACCTCTCCCTTGACCTTGCTGTACAGGAAGCACTGTTCAAAGTAAATGACCGGGTTATTGTCCCGGATGGCGGACTTCATCAAACCCTTGGCGTCGTAAGGCGTGGCGGGAGCCACCACCTTGATGCCGGGGATATGCATCAGCATGGCTTCCGGGCGTTCCGAGTGCTGCGCCGCGCCGGAACGGCCCAGGGCGTTGACGGTCCTGACCACAATGGGGATGGACACCTGCCCGCCGGACATGTAACGGATTTTGGCCGCCTGGTTCCAAATGGGCTCCAGGCAGCAGCCCAGGAACGAGGAGAACATCACTTCGGGAACGGGGCGCATGCCGGTCATGGCCGCGCCCACGCAGGCGCCCACAAACCCTTCTTCCGAAATGGGGGTGTCGATGACCCGGCGCTCGCCGAACTCCTTTTGCAGGCCTTTGGTCACGCCAAAGTTGCCGCCGATGAAGCCGATATCCTCGCCTAAGCAAAACACTGTTTCATCTCTAAGCATTTCTTCTCTCAGCGCTTCGTTGATAGCCTGGGCGTATGTAATCTCTCGCATGGTTATTGCACCTCCGCATACAGATCTTCCAGGGATTCCTCCGGGTCCGGCCAGGGACTGGCTTTGCCGAAAGCCACCGCTTCTTCCATTTCCTTGGTGATAACGGCGTCCAAGGCCGTTATTTCCTCCTGGCTCATGATGCCTTCGCGGACCAGGTAGGCGCTAAAATATTTGATCGGGTCGCGGGATTTGGCGTCGTCGATATTGTCTTTGGGCCGGTATTCCTGGGGATCGCCTTCCTCGTGGCCGCGCATGCGCGGCGTGTCGCAGACGATCAGGGTGGGGCCTTCGCCGGCCCGCGCCCGTTCGATGGCTTCCGCCACCGCCTCGCTTACCGCCAGCACGTCTCCGCCGTCCACGTTGACGCCGGGGATGCCGTAACCCAGGGCCCGGTCGGCCAGATTCCTGGCCCGGGTGGATTTGGCTTTGGAAACGGAAATGGCCCAGCCGTTGTCCTCGCAAACAAAAATGGCGGGCAGCCGCAGGACGGCGGCCAGGTTGATCGCCTCGTGGAAGGCGCCCCGGTTGCTGGCGCCGTCGCCGAAGAAGGCCACGGCCACCTGATCGGTGTTGCGCATCTTGATGGACAGCGCGGCGCCGGTGATGATGGGGATGCCCGAAGCCACAATGCCGTTGGACCCCAGGATGCCCCGGCTGAAATCCACGGAATGCATGGAACCGCCCTTGCCTTTATTTGTTCCGGTTTTTTTGCCCATCAGCTCGGCCATCATTTTGTCCGGCTGCACGCCTTTGGCGATGCAGTGGCCGTGGCCGCGATGGGTGCCGGCGATATAATCTATATCCCTGAGATTGACGCAAACGCCGGCCGCCACAGCCTCCTCACCGATATAAGTGTGGATGAAGCCCGGCACGAAACCCTCGCTAAACGTCTCAATGAGAGCCTCCTCAAACCGGCGAATCCTTAACATCAGTTCCAGCATCCGAATTGCTTTGTCCTTGCTAACCTTTTCCACCTTGTTGTCTCCTTTCATTTTTGGTCTACCAGCTGCGCTTCCAGGTACTGCAAAATTTGCCTTGTGGCAGCAAAAGTTCATCCGCTGAACAAATATGGCTATTGCCGCCACAAGGCGAAAATTATACGCTTCCTCTCCACCGCTTTGCCTGTGGATCACGTTTATGATTCAAGTTTAGGCCGATAAGCAGATGGACAGCCGTTGATTGCGGGGAGCTGACCCAATAGATTATGTTGAATTGGCTAACGTTCTCTTTTCTGGAAAGCGGAACCAATTTTTGTGTTGATATTAAAAAAGATATTTATAATTATGAACAGGAATATATGCTTGAAAATTTTCAAAAAATTGAATGCGCATTTTTTCAGCGGCAAAGAAAAATTAGCCTAAAAATTGAACTCGCAATATCTGAATATTCAATCTAGTTCTAAAAAGCCTGCCAAATGACTACGCCAATTATGATAGCCCAATTGTTGCAAATTGTCAATAAATTATAATTACCAGTTCTGATTATTGAAATATTCAATTCTGTAAAATTTACCCCTTGAAAATTTTCAGTAAAATAATCAAGAGAAAAATACACAAGCGGTTTTCACAAAGAGAAGAAAGCCTCGAAAACTCATTTATTTTTTTAAAAAGAAATTTAATATTTCCGTAAAAAAATTTTTTTCCAGCTGCCCGCAAGCGGTTGGACGGTAAAAAAACGGCCCGGAGGCTGAGGTTACGCCCCCTGGCGGCGCAGGATACAAAAGGATATCCGGGTATTCTCTACAGCGGATAGCCGTATCCGCAGATCCTGGCAATAAACCCGTTTTCTGCCAAACAACAGGTTTATCCGCCGTGATTTCTATGGTAAAATAGCGGCAGAAGGCTGTGCCGGCAGCAGGGCTCGCTACTGCCGCGGCCGGAAGGCCGGCATGGGAAAGGCGGCGGCCCGGCCCAGCCGGAGGGAGGCTACCATGCATTATCAGGAGGCCAAGGGCATACTCTCGCCCAGAAACGGCATGAATATTTACCGGGGCTGCACCCACGGCTGCATCTACTGCGACTCCCGCAGCGTTTGTTACGGGATGAAGCATGCCTTCGAGGATGTGGAGGTCAAAAGCAACGCGCCGGAACTGTTGGAAGCCGCCCTTAAGCGCAAGCGGCGGCGCTGCATGATCAGCACCGGCTCCATGTGCGATCCCTATCAACCCCTGGAAAGCAGCGAGCGCCTGACCCGGCGCTGTCTGGAGATCATCCTCCGGCAGGGCTTCGGCCTCTCCCTAATCACCAAATCCGACCTGCTGCTGCGGGACCTGGACCTGTTGAAAAGCATCAATGAACGCAGCAAATGCGTGGTACAGATGACGCTGACCACCTACGACGAGCAACTGTGCCGCATGCTGGAACCCCGGGTCTGCACCACCCGCCGGCGCTTCGAAACGCTGAAAATCCTGCGGGACCAGGGCATCCCCACGGTGGTGTGGCTGTGTCCCATCCTCCCTTTTATTAACGACACGGAGGAAAATCTCCGCGGCATCCTCGGCTATTGCTTTGAGGCTGAAGTGCGCGGCATTCTCTGTTTCGGCATGGGCGTGACTTTGCGGGAGGGGGACCGTGAATATTTCCACAGCCAGCTGGACCGGCATTTTCCCGGGCTGAAACAGCGCTACGTCCAAAGCTTCGGCAACCGTTATTCCTGCGTCAGCCCCCGCCAGTCCCGGCTGATGGGCATCTTCCGGGAGGAATGCCGGAACCGGGGCGTGATGTACGAGGCGGACCAGGTGTTCGCCTATCTGAACCAATTCGAGGACCGGCGGGAGGGAGAACAGCTGACCCTGTTCTGAACCGCCGCAGGCTGCCCGCGGCTGCAAAACAACGTCCGGCGAAAGGAGAGCAACATGAAGATCTTGATCAGCGCCTGCCTGATGGGCGTGAATTGCCGTTACGACGGGGAACGTATCAACATGGAAGGGCTGGAAGAGCTGATGAGGCGGCATACCCTGATACCGGTATGCCCCGAGACCCTGGGCGGCCTGCCCACGCCCAGGGAGCCGTCGGAGCTCAGGGACGGCCAGGTCTTTTCCCGAAGCGGAGGCAATGTCACGGACCGCTTTCGCCAGGGAGCGGAGGAGGCGTTGCGTCTGGCCCGCCTCTACGAATGCAGCTATGCTATCCTGAAGGAACGCAGCCCCTCCTGCGGCTTTGGCCGCATCTATGACGGCAGCTTCAGCGGCAGCCTGACCGCGGGCAACGGGGTATGCGCCGACCTGCTGTCCCGGGCCGGCCTGACTATTATCGGCGAATCCCGGATCAAAGAGCTGCTGTAGAAACCGGAAAACCCCGCCGCCCGGCGCTAAGCCGCTCCCAGCGGGAAAAGGGCCCTGAAATTACGCATAGCGAAACGGCGTAAACCAACCGGCCACAGGCCGATTTGTTTACGCCGCTATGTTGACGGGGTTGTGCCGCGCGGAGCTTCTCCGCTAACCTTTTTTGGACAGCACGATTTGCAGCGGCTTGCACACCGCCGGCGCTACGATGGCGCTGACCGCCGCTTCCGGTATGCCGCTGGTCAAAACCGTTAAGCCGATGATCTTGACGATCACATCGCCCACCAGCGAGGCATACTGATCGCCGAAGAACAGCCAGATGCCGCCCAACACCAAAAAGGTGTTGGTCAGGCTGCCCAGCGCGCCGCTGACGGCGCAGCAGCGCCCGTTTTTGCCCGGGAAACGGCGCAGCAACAGCTGATAGGAGGCGCCGGCCACCGTGCCCACCAAAATGCGGGGCACGAAGCAAATGAGCAGGCTGCCGAAGTTGCCCGCATAATCGCCCAATGTATAAAAGGGAGTGAAGATAAACGCCACCAGCGGGTTGGGCGGCATAAAGGTCCAGACGATGAAGCTGAACAAGCCCGCGAACGCTCCCATGGCCGTGCCGGCTTTGGTGCCCAGCAGCAACGCGGTGATGATCACGGGGATCATGGCCAAAGTGGCCACGATGGGCCCCAGCACCGGCAGGGAACCCAGGGGCGTGAAGCAGAAGATCGCTTCAATAGCCAGCAATAATCCGAACTGCACAATAAATAACGTATTGTTTTTTCTTGCCATCAGACCATCCTTCTTTGTCATAGTATAAGTTCTTTCATTAACTAATGATAAAATTCCAGCCGCGGACCGCCGCGGCCTTGACCCGCCGGTTGCCCCGCGCTTTCCCGGGGCGCAGGGAGCCGCTATCTGTACCGGCCGCCATATGTGACGTTTATTCTATGCTATCGACCATGGGTTGTCAATGGCTTTTTGCCTGAACAGGGAATAATTTCTGCATTCTTCTAGCATAAAGCCGTATTTAAACTTTAAGACAGTAAATCAGAAAAATCCAATTACTGTCGCTTATTGGAATATTCACGCTTCGCCGCGCCGCACAAGGCGTGCAGGGCGGCCGCGACGGCCGCCCGCGCAGTCACTTTCCCTGGCCCGCAGGCAGCCAGATGATCCGCGTTGCCGCGGGCAGATCAAAACAAAGCTTATAATAGGCGTCGTAATAACCGTTATGATAGGGCATCACCCAGCCGTAGCTTTCCCCGGGCAATTGCCGCTGCAGCAGCGCGCCCTCCTCTTCCCGGTATTCCCCTATCGCGGCCATATTATCCCGGTAAACAACGGCGTTCTCCCCATAGCCCCGGTACAGGCCGTACCAGTTACAAGCGGCGGCAATGATCAGCGCCGCCAATAACAGCCGGTAGGCCCGGCCGCCGCTAAACCGGGAAGCGGCGCGGATGATAAAGACCACGGCCATCACCAGGAAACTCAGCAGCACCCGGGGGCCGTAGACCGGCGAGACCAACATCACGGCCTGGGAGCCCAGGCCCAGGAGCAGGGCCGCGGGCATGGTGGGGTCAAAAGCCACGTCCCGCCAGCCCCGCTTCCCTGCCCGGGCCGCCGCATAACCGATCCCCGCCGCCAGCATCAGCAGCCAGAACAGGCCCGTCGCGGGGGAGAACAGGGACGCTCCCTGCAGGCGGAGATTATAGGCCGCCAGCTGCCAGAGGCCGCCGTTGACCGGGCTCTCCGTCATGGCGATCCGGTGGAACACGCCGGGGGCGCAGACCACCGTCAGCAGCCCCAGGAGCGAGCAGAGCACAATCGCCCCCTGCCGCAGCCGCAGCCGCCCGCCTTGCACCAGCCGGTAATGGGCCAGCAGCAGCAATGTCAGGCCAAAGGCCATCATCCCGCCCTGCTCCGTGGTGGCGGAAGCCAGAAAGGCCAGCACAGGCAGGAGCGGGCTCCCTGCCGCCCGGGCCAGGAAACGGCGGAGCGCCAGCCAATAGGTCAGCAGCATCAGCAGCGGGTAAAGATAATTGCAGGAACCGTCCAGCCAATAAATGCTTTGGCGGGCAACGCTGATATCGATCAGCAGCAGCAGCGAAGCGGCAATCATCACGCCCGGCCAGCGCGGGCAGCCTTGGGGCGTGGCCACCCGGCTGCACAGCCAGGCGCAGGCGGCGAGGCCGAGACTGTTCGCCGCCCGCCACACCCACAAATCCATTGAGAGGAAAGCGGCGGCCAGCAGATGCGCCGCCACCCGCCCGTTGGCCAGCTGATAATGCTCGATCATCCGCCTGAGCAGATAGCCCGGCCCCCGGCCGGTAAAGGTGGCGTAAAAAAAATCGTCGCCGTAGAGGTAGACCCGGGCGCACAGGGCCAGGGCCGCGGCGAAAAACAACGCCAGGCAACAGGCTGAGATGAGGCTGTCCCCATGCCAGGCTGTCCATAAACTGTGCCGTCGGTTGCGGCCGGTCCGGCCGGCGTCGGTCACGTACGCGTTGGTACGCTTCCCCCATACCCCAATCGCACTCCGCTTTGCTTCGTCCGCTCGGGGACTCCTGGGGTTAGCTGCCCGTCCCGACCCCTGATCCGGCTTGTTTCTGAACAGCCTGGTTTCGAGGTTGAACTTTCGGACAAATCGGCACAGGTTAGGTATCGTCGCTCCTGGATGGTTCAACGGAAAATCACCTGCCGGGAAAAAAGATAATTCAGCAGCAGCACCAGCGCGTTTAAAACAAGCTTGGCCGTCAGGACAGGCATCAGCCACACCCTAGTCAGCAGCCACACGCCGCCGATCTCCAGCAGGATCGTGACGCCCCGGGCCGCGTAAAAAGCGCAAAATTGCCGGAACAGCTCCCTGAAACCGCAACAGCTGCTGCGGAACACGTACGATTTATTGACGACATAAGCGAAAGTCACGGCACAGAACACGGAAAGGCTGTTGTTGATATTCTCGTCCCAGGCCGTCAGGGATTCCAGCAGACAGAGCAGGCCGAAGCTGACCAGGGTGGTCAAAACGCCGGCCCACAGGTAGCGGCCCAGACGGCGCAGCCGTTCGTTCCAGCGCCCCGGCTCCGGCATTACCGGCGCTCCTCCGTGCGTTCCGCCACGATATAAGCCGGACGGCCTTTGACCTGGTCGAACACCCGGGCCACATAAGCGCCGATGATGCCCAGGGAGAGCAGCAGCGCACCGCCGGTCAGCAGTTGCAGCAGGATCACGGTGGTAAAGCCGCTGACCGCAACGCCGCTGAAATAATTGATCAAGGTCTGCGCGGCCAGCGCCAGGGCGGCCAGGCAGAACACCAGGCCCAGCAGGGCGGTGAGGTAGAGAGGTTTGCCGGTATAGGAAAGCAGGGCGTTCAGGGAGAAGCCCAACAGGCGGCGGCGGGAAAAACGGCTGCCTTCGCCCTTTCTTTCCGCCACGGCAAAGGGATACGCCACTTTCTGAAAGCCCACCCAGGACACCAAGCCCCGGAAAAAGACGCTGCTTTCGTTCATGCGCCCCAGGGCCTGCTTCACCTGTTCGCTGAACAGCATAAAATCGGAAGAATCAGCCATGTCAACGCCGGTTTGCCAATGAAAGAGCCGGTAAAAGCCTGTCGCCAGGCAGCGGTAAAGCGGCTTTTCCCTGCCCCGGTCCGTTTTCACCCCCTGCACCAGCTCCGCCCCGCTGCTTTCCAGCAGCGCCAGCATTTCCTTCACGCAGCCGGGCGGGTGCTGCAGATCCGCGTCCAACACCAGGTAAGCGTTGCCCCGGGCAGCCCGCAGCCCGGCCAGCAGCGCCGCTTCCTTGCCGAAGTGACGGGACAAGCGCAGGCCCTGAAAGCGGGCGTCCCGCTCCCCGAGGCGCAGAATCTCCTGCCAGGTGGCGTCGGCGGAACCGTCGTCCACCAGCCAGGCGGCAAAAGGGATGTCGTCCCTGTCCAGGACGGCGGCCAGCGTCAGCATATTCTCCTGGAGATGGGCGGCCTCGTTATAGGCCGGGATAATCATGGCGATCGGCAGGTATCTCATGGCGTTAAAAACAAACCGGCGGTTTTTCTTCCCAGTATAGCAAAGAAAACCGCCGGTTTGTTTCCCGAACTGACCTTGAAACCTACAGCAATTCCAGCAACTCCCGGGCCTGGCCCTCATCGATCTCCGCCAGGATGTCCCGCACATAGGCGGCCACGCTCTCCGGATCGCTGTCGGCGGAGCGGTAATGATTGGCCGTGTATTCCGCGACGATCTCCTGATACTCCCGGCGCAGCTGCGCGTCCTCGGCCACCCGCAGCATCAGCAGGGCGTTGGACAAAGGCAGCTCCGGATGGAGCAGGCATAATTGCTGCAGCGCGTAGATGATCACGCATTCCAGCCGGTTTTTGGCGCACAGCGGCTCCATGCCGGCCAGCCGCAGCAGCCGGTTCAATTCGTCCACGGTCATCTCCAGATAGAGGCCGAGGGCGATCAGCTGCTCCTTCCGGGGCACGATGCCGTGGCGGACGATCCGGGAATAGACCTTCCCGTAACGGCTAGGGATGCCGGAATCGGCAAAATACCGCCGCACGCTGGCCTTATCCCCAAGGAGCCGCGCCTCCTCCTGTTTGGCCGCCACATAAGTACGCAGGTATTGGCATAACCCGCCCCTTCTTTCCGCAAAGGAAGCGGCGTATTCGGCGGAAAAGCGGATGAATTCCTCCGTATCCCGGAGGCTGCGGATCCGCGTCTCCAGCGCCCGGGTCTCCAGGTTTTGGTCCTGCAAAGCGGCCCGGCCGCTGCAGGCCTCGAACAACAGCTCCGCGTCGCCGTAACCGTGGCTGACATCCAGCCGGGCCCGGCGCTCCAGCAGGAACAGGCAGACCGCGTCGAACAGCTCCCTGGCGTAGAGGCCGGGATAGCCGCCGTAGCGGATCAGCAGGCGGTTGGTTTCCTCCACGTTCATCCCCAGGCCGAAGGCCAACTTCAGATAGGTGTTGCGGCAGCGGGGCGCGCCGCCCCGCTGGCACCAGCTTTTGACGGTGTTTTTGCTGACGCCGCAGCGCCCGGCCAACTTCTCGTAAGAATAACCGCCCTCGTCCAGCGCCTCGCGGATAAATTCCTGCCAGTCCAGGTAATGGCCCTGGTATTGCCGGAGCACCCGGCGCAGATCCTCGCTGTCCTCGCAGCGCTCCACTTCCCGCAGGATCACCGCGGTTTCCAGCTCATTTTGCATCGGTTTCATCCCATTCGCATACCAAGCCCACCTGGGACTGGTTAAAATTATCCAGGCCGTCGTCCCGGGAATCGTTCCACACCCACTCCCCGTTCACCAGCTGCATCATCAGATAGTATTCCACGCCGTTGGTGTTGTTGGGCTCGTTCAGCCCCCAGGGCGCATAGGAAAAACGCTCGCCGGTCAGCCACTGGAAGCCTTTGGCGCTGTTGCGGTTATTGGCGCCCAGCCACACCGCTGTCAGCCTGAGCTCGTCCAGGAGCGCCGTGATCTCCGTTTCCTCTTCCCGGGAAGCCACAGTGGCCAGATGGCCGCCCCGGGCTTCGCAATAGACTTTGGCGTTCTCCCAGGTCATATTGGCCACGATCACCTCATAGCGGCTGTGGTCCGGCGCTTCCTCCGCAGCGGCTCCGCCGCTTGCGCCAGGCGGCTCCTGTTCCAGCGCCGGCTGTTGCCCGGGCCACAGCCAATGGGCCGCCGCCCCGCCCCCCGCGAGGCAGAGCAGGCACAGGACTGCCGCCGCCCAGACCTTCAGCCCCCGGGAGCGCGGCTGTTTGCCCTCCAGTTCCGCCAAGGCCCGGGCAAAAGCGCCGGCGGTGGCGTAGCGCCGCTCCGGATCGCTGCGGCAGGCCTTCAGCACCGCCCGCCCCAGGGCCTTGCCGCCCCCGGCCGGCGCGGGCAGAGCCGCGCCTTCCAGCCGCCGCCGCCGGGCTTCGCCGCGCTGGCTGTAGGTGGAATGTTCGTCGGTGAAGGGCAAATGGTTGTGATTGAGCAGCTGATACAGCACCAGCCCCAGGGAATAAACATCTGCCCGGAAATCGTAGCGCTGTCCTTGGGCCAGATCCGGCGCCATATAGGCCGAGGTGCCGGCGGCGCTTTCCCGGTTCAGTTCCCCGCCCCTGGCCGAAACGCCGAAATCGCCCAGCAGATAATCGCCCACGGCGTTGCGGTAAATATTGGCCGGTTTGACGTCCCGGTGGACGCAACCAAGGGCATGGGCATAAGCCAGGGCGGAGCAAATATCCCTGCCCAGCTTGCGCACTTCCCGCTCCGGCAATTGAACGCCCTCCCGCAGCAGATCGGCGAGACAGGTCAGGCTGTCCATGCGGATCAGGATATCGTAGCCCAGGATACGGCCTCCGCTGTCCCGCACCTCCCGGATCTGGTCGTCCCGGATGGCCACCAGGTGTTTGGCGCCGGAAAACTTCTCCATCAGCTCGATCTCGTCCACGGCCCGGCTAAAGGCCGGCCTCAGCTGCTCCGGGGCGGCGGCGCGGATCTCGATCAGTTTTACCACCGAGACCAGTTCCTTGTCGCAGCGGACCCGCTTCAATTCATATACCGCGGAAGCGCTGCCGTCATAGAGGCAGCGGCCCGGCTGCCACTGGCCCCACAGCGGCGCGTATTCGTTCAGCCTTCTTTCCCGTTCCCGCAAGGGCTTCACCTCATTGTCGCGATGATGTTCCGCTATCCCTATTGGCAGTATAATATAGATTGCCTGCCATTGCAAATAAATAAGCTCCCGAAAGCCCGGCGGCCGGCAACCCGGCCCGCCAGATATTTCCTGCCGCTATTTTCGCGGTAAGGGTTGACACCTGCTTACCTATATGGTATAGTCAGGGTAAGCATCTGCATACCGGACAATGGAGGCTTCAACAATGGCAAACCAGATCAGCATCAGCCCGGGGGCCTGGAAAATTATGCGGCATCTATGGAGCGAGGGGCCGCTGACCATCACCCAGCTGGTGGCGGCCCTAAAACAGGAAAGCGGCTGGAGCAAGCCCACGGTGATCTCCACCCTGAACCGGCTGGAGGAAAAGGGCGCGGTACGCTGGGAGCAGCAGCCCGGCGAGCGGGCCAGAAGGTATTATGCCGATATTGAGGAAAAGGCGGCGGCCACCCGGGAAACCGAGGATTTTCTGGACCGGGTCTATCAGGGCCGTTTCGGCCTGATGGCTTCCGCTATGGCGGAGGCCGACGCGCTGACGGCGGAAGATATCGCCGAGCTGGAACAGCTTCTGGCGCGCATCAAATAAACCAGGAGCGGAACAGGAGAAAAATATGAAAAAAATCGAAGAGTTTTTCCTTTTATCCACCAGCCTGGGCCGGGATAAGCAGAGCCTGAAGGAACGCTTCCTGAGCCTGGCCGCGCCTTCCCGCACCCGCGCCTATGTGGCCGTATTGGTGCTGATGGTGATGGTCGCCGCGGCCGCCTGCGCCTTTGGCGGCGGTAGCGGCGCGGAGGACGATCCCCAGGCGGAACCGGCCCCCTTGAGCGCCGAGGAGTTGGCCTGGTTCAACGAGGAATTTTTCAACAACGACGGTTATGGGCAAGGCGGAGGCCCCAATATCCGCAACCAGTTCCTCACTTCCTCCTATGATAGGCCCGAGGAGATCGATCTGTTCGAATTGTTCTATCTCGGCGCAGGTACGGAGGATTGGCCCGGCGACGCGGAAAAAGCGGCGGTGATCGCCGCCAACGGCTGGGATGCGGAACCGGACTGCGCCTGCACCAAAGTCAGCGCCGCCGCCATGGACGCGGCGCTCCGGGAAAACATGGGCATCGGCCTAAAAGATACCGAGGGCGTGGGGCTGGAGCGATTCACTTATCTGGAGGAATACGACGCCTATTACTACTATCATGGGGATACCAACTACATGCAGGCCGACTTCAGTGAAGGCTACCGTGACGGAAAGGGCCTGGTCTACCTTTACAGCTCCGTTACGTACGGGCCGGGCCGGCGCATGCTGTGCCTCAAGGAAACGGAGGGCGGCTATCTGTTCGTCTCCAACGCGCAGCTGAACGAAGAGCCCCTGCCCGCGAAGGAAACGGCGGACCTGGACGGCTACCTCGATAGCCTGGGCCTGGACCAACAGACTATGGGCTCCCTGCCGAACCTGGTGGTGCGGAATACCGATTATGGTCTGGCGCTCCGCATACGCGGATACTGGGAACAGCTGGGCATCGTGGCGGTCGGCGGCGACGAGTTGCCGGGCAACAGCGCCGGCGGCGGGGCGGTGTTCGCGGCCTTCGACCGCTACAGCCAGGATTCGCTCCGGGAGAAATATCCGGACAGCGCCCGGGGCGGCTGGTTGTTCACCATCAGCGCCGTGCCCCTGGACCAGGTCAAGGATTTGGACGGCAACGGCATGGATCAGGCGCTCTACGGCTGGACGGGGGCGGCGGAGCAGATCATCGGCACCGACGATGCCTACGCTTACTGCTGCAGCATGCCGACGGACGTGCGCTTCGACGAGCACGATCCCTTGTCCCAGGCGACTTATGACTTGCTCAAAGCGGATATCCAGATCATCCTGGAGAATTTTCTCCTGGACAACGGCCTTACCCCCAACGCGCATCTGCCGGGCCTGGACGGGTACGTTTACCGGCCGGAGATCTGGCAGCTGCTCTCCGCCGCGGAATACACCTTGATCATCGGCCCCCAGCCCCTGGTGCTGGGACCGCAGACCGGCGCTTTCCCCTGGGACTGCGGGCTGAGCGAGATTGACCGCTCCATTTGGAGCAGCGACGGCTTTGATTGCTTCCGCATCTTCTGCGCAGAACAGCTCGTCCTCGCCGGCCTGCGCCGGGAAGGCAGCGGCGACGAGGTTGACGGCATGCTCACCGGCATGCTCACCGCCAATCCGGCTTTCACCACCTACCGGGGGACCGGCGTGGGCATGGGCGAAGAAGAGCTGTTCGCCGCCTACCCGGAACTCCGCTATGCGGAGTCAATGAGCTACGACCTGCAGGAGCGGCTGGAGGAGCTGTGCGCCAAAACCGGCGTCAGGACGCCTGCTATTTCCCACGGCTATGTGTTCACGGCAGAGGCCGAGGACACCAAGACCATCGGTTTCTGGTTCAGCAGCCGCGCGATCGCCGCCATTTCCATTGACAACGGCATCGACGGACGGCTCTATTAAGGGGGACGGCGCCGTAGCGGCGGACTTGATGCGCGTCATGCCAAGGCCGGTGGAGCGATGATGAATTATCTCAGCTTATCCATGATTATCTCGTCCTCGGTGCTGATCCTGATGATCGCGGTCCTGCGGCGACTGCTCCGGGGCAAAATCAGCCGGAGCGTTCAGTATGCCCTGTGGCTGCTGGTAGCCGTAAGACTGCTGCTGCCCTTGGAGATCGGCAGCGTGGATTTTTCCGTGAACAGCGTCGCCGCGGCTCAAACCGTGGAGCGGCGGCTGGAGCAGATCAGCGTGCCGGTGCGCCCTTACCAAGCGCTGAGCGCGGAACAATACAGCCGGGAAACCGGCGTCCCGGCGGAGCAGATCCGGGACAACGAGCTGGCCGCAGCCGCCCGGAGGAAGCAATCCGTGCCCCTGACGGACCTGCTGTTTTGGCTGTGGCTGGCCGGGGCGGCGGCCCTGTTTCTCTGGCAGGCCCTGGTGAACCTGCGCTTTGCCCGGCGGCTGGGCCGGGAGGCTGCGCCCTGCCCGGACCTTGAAGCCAAAGTTCCGGTCTATCAGGCGGCCTGGCTCAGCTCCCCCTGCCTGTTCGGCCTGCTCCGTCCTTGCATTTACCTGAACCGTCCGGAAACGGGAGAACGGCTGCGGCATATCCTCATCCATGAGCAATGCCATTACGCCCACGGCGATCATTGGTGGGCCCTGGTGCGGGCGCTCTGCCTGTCGCTGCACTGGTTCAATCCGCTGGTCTGGTGGGCGGCCGCTTTGGTGCGCCGCGACGCGGAGCTGGCTTGCGACGAGGCGGCTGTGCGCATGCTGGGCGAGGAAAACCGCCGGGCTTACGGCGAGACGCTGCTGACGCTGGTTTCCCGCCGCTGAAGCAGCAGGCTGCCCATATAAACCGCGCCATACGGCTTACCACCCCGCAAAGGCAAAACCGCCCTTTGCGGGGGCCCCGGCTTACCACCCCGCAAAGGCAAAACCGGCCTTCGCGGGGGCCCGGGGTATCGGTACGGCCAGCGTCGGTCAACAAAAAACCCGGCTGAAAGCCGGGTTTCCTCATGTTTTTTAGGTATTTTTCATGACCACGCCTTCGATGATATCGGCGGCGTTTTCGCAAGCGTCCAGACAGGCCTCCAGCGCTTCAAAGATGGTTGTCCAGACCAGCCGGTCGTCCGTGCTCGTTTCCTCGGTGAACAGCCGGCGCAGGGAATCCGCATGCAGCTTGTCCCCCTTGTTCTCCAGGGTGTTCACCTCAATAATATATTCGCTGATGATCTTGGATTTTTTAAAGCAGCGGAATTCTTCCACCAGTTTCTCAAAGGCCTCGCAGCAATGGACGATCAGTTTCGTGAATTCCAGCGCCTCGGGCCGGAGCGAGGTCACGTTGAACATATAGACCCGGCGCATCACGTCCTCGACGGCGTCCACGATATTGTCCAGCTCCTGGGAAAGCGCGGCAATGTCCTCCCGCTCGATGGGGGTGATGAATTCCTGGGCCAGATTACGGATCATCTCGTGCTTTTCCATATCCGCGTCGTTTTCGATCTTATGCATGTTGGTCACATGCCCCGCTACCTGCTCGGCGTCAAAATTTTCAAAAGCCTGGCAAAGGTAGAGCGCCGCCTCGCTGGCCGATTTGGCGCAGCAGAGGAAATTGCCAAAGTAATCGTATTCCTTTTTCCGGTTTAAAATTCCCATTTTTTATCCTTTCAGCATTAGAAAATGAACATGAACAGCTTGGCTGTAAAATAACCCAGGCAGCCGCAGCCGGGAAAAGTCAGGATCCAGGCCAGCGACATCTCTTTGACGATCTTCCAATTAACGGCCGACAGCCGCTTGGAAGCGCCCACGCCCATGATGGCCGTGGTTTTGGTATGGGTGGTGCTGACGGGTATGCCGGTCAGCGAAGACAGCAGCAAACAGGCGGCCGCGCCCAGATCGGCGGCGAAGCCCTGATAGGTGGCCAGGCGCACCATATCCAGGCCCACCGCTTTAATGATGCGGTAGCCGCCGATGGACGTGCCCAGCGCCATCACCGCGGAGCAGAGCAGCATCAGCCAGACGGGAATGGCAACGCTCTCCACCACACCCTGGCCGTTCACCAGGAAGATGCCCAGCAAAAAGACGCTGATAAATTTCTGGCCGTCCTGGGCCCCGTGCATGAAGGCCATGGCGGCGCCGCCGAATATTTGCCCTCTCCGCAGCAGGTCGGAGACCCGGCAGCGGTCCGACCGGCGGAATACCAGCTCCACTCCGCGGGCGCAGAAGAAACCGGACAGGAAACCCAGGATTGTGGATAATGCCAGCCCATAGAGGACCTTGACCCATTCGTCAAAGTTGATGCCGCCTAAATTACCGTGCAGCGCGATGGCGGCGCCGGACAGGCCGGCGATCAGCGCGTGGCTTTCGCTGGTGGGGATGCCGAACCGCCAGGCCGCCGTCGCCCATACCACGATGGCGAACAGGGCGGCGCACAGCGCGATGATCGCGTCGCCGGTAGCTCCGCCGAAATCCACCATATTGAAAATGGTCATCGCGACTTTCGCGTTGAACAGCGTCATCACAAAGACGCCGAGAAAATTGAACACCGCCGCCATAATGATCGCAGCGGTCGCCTTCATGGCGCGGGTTGAAACACAAGTGGCGATGGCGTTGGGCGCGTCGGTCCAGCCGTTGACCAGAACCACGCCCAGCGTCAGCACGACAGTTACCACCAGCAACGGGTTGCCGCTGAGCTGCGAGAGAAAGCCGGGCAGAGAAATCGTCATATGCATAATCCTTGTTTTTTAGACATGACCATACGCAATGTATTATAACATGCCGGCATAAAAGTTGCAATGTTAAGACTGCGTTAAAAAACCCCGGAAAAAATAAAGTATCCGTTAAGAAGTCCGCTAAACTGTTGCCCCGGCTGCGAAAAAGATGTTATCATTCGAAATGTTTTGGAGTTTTTATCGATGCTGATCAGTTGGTCAATTAATGCAGGAAAGAAGGTCGGAAAATACCGCGGCTCTCTCCGCGGAGCGGGAAAGAAATAAAAATTTCATTATATAAATATTAGTATTATTGTATAATGGGAAGGACTATGATATGGAAAAGTTGGCGTTATTCTCATCAATTCTGATTGCTGTCGTTGCCTTCGCTTTTGCCAGTTGGCTGTATCTTTGGGTCAAAAGACAGCCCTCCGGCAACAAAAAGATCGCCTCTAACGGCGAACTGATCCGTAAGGGCGCGAGAACATTCCTGCGTAAAGAATACCGGGTACTGGCAAAATTCGCCGGCGCTGCCGGAGCGCTCATTTTAATATTTCTCCCCACGCCGATCTGGCAGGGAAATATCGCCATCAATGTCCTGATGACCGTCGCGTATTTCCTGGGCGCCGTCTTTTCCGCGGTGGCCGGTAAAATCGGCATTGAAGTCGCCACCATCGCCAATGTTAAATCGGCCGAAGCCGCGCAATCCGGAATCAAGCCTTCCTTTATGGCCGGCTTCCGCGGCGGCGCCGTCATGGGCATGGCCGTGGTGGGCGCCAGCCTGCTGGGCGTGGCTTTGGTCTACCTGTTGACCGGCGACCCCACCACTGTGCTGGGCTTCAGCTTCGGCGCCAGTTCCCTGGCCCTCTTTGCCAAAGCCGGCGGCGGCATCTTCACCAAAACGGCTGATATCAGCGCCGACCTGGTTGGCAAGGTGGAACTGGGCATCCCTGAGGACGATCCCCGCAACCCGGCGGTCATTGCCGATAATGTGGGCGATAACGTGGGCGACGTGGCCGGCATGGGCGCCGACCTGTTCGATTCCAATGTGGCGTCCATGGCTGCCGCTTTGGTATTGGCCGCCTCCATCGACACAGCCATCGGCGGCACGGTCAATGTTTCCATGGTGTTCTGCTTTGCGGCCCTGGGCCTGCTGGCCTCGGTGATCGGCGTGATGACCGCCCGCATCGGCAAAAACGGCAACCCCACCAAAGCCCTGAACTCCAGTACCTATGTTACCACCGCCGTCTATATCGCGCTCACTACCGCGGCCACCGCAGCCTTCGGCTTTGAATGGCGGATCTGGGGCGCCTGCATTGTGGGCCTGATGGTCGGCGTGATCATCGGCATTACCACCGACTACTTTACCGACGATTCCAAAAAGCCGGTGCGCTTCGTGGCCAAGGCCAGCGGCTCCGGCCCTGCGTTCACCATTTTGTCCGGTATTTCCTACGGCCTGCTCAGCGTGTTGCCCGCCATGATCGGCATCGGCGTTTCCGCGCTGGTGGCTTACAAGCTCTGCGAGTCCATCAATCCTGCCTTCGCCCTGGAATACGCCATGTTCGGTATTTCCATGGCGGCGGTGGGCATGCTGTCCATTGTGGGCATGATCGTCAGCAACGACGCCTACGGTCCCATCGTGGACAATGCCCGCGGCCTGGCTGAAATGGGGGAACTGGGCGGCGGCGTGCTGGCCGTCACCGACGAGCTGGATTCCGCCGGCAATACCGTGAAGGCCGTCACCAAGGGCTTTGCGATTTCCGCCGCCGGCCTCACCGTCATTGCCTTGCTGGGCGCTTTTATGAGCGAGGTCAATACCGCCGCCAGCCAGCTGGGCCTGGCAGGCATCAGAAATTTCGACATCATGGATCCCCATGTCTTTTTCGGCCTGCTGGTGGGCGCGGCCGTTCCCGCCGTATTCTCCGCCATGCTGATGCTGGGCGTTGACCGCAACGCGCAGCGCATGGTGGCGGAAATCCACCGTCAATTTAAGGAAATTGCCGGCCTGAAAGAAGGCAAACCCGGTATTCAGCCCGAATATGACAAATGTATTGAAATTGCTACTGCCGGCGCGATCAGGGAACTGATCCCTGCCGGCCTGATGGCGATCCTGGCCACCCTGGCGGTGGGCTTTGTGGGCGGCGTGGCGGCGTTGGGCGGATTCCTCTGCGGCAATATCGTCAGCGGCCTGTTGTTTGCGCTGTTCATGAGCAATTCCGGCGGATTATGGGACAATTCCAAAAAATATGTGGAATCCGGCCATGAAGGCGGCAAAGGCTCCCCGGCCCATAAGGCCGCCGTGGTAGGCGATACGGTGGGCGATCCTTTCAAGGATACCGCCGGCCCCTCCATCAATACGCAGATTACCGTGGTTTCCCTGGTTGCTTCCCTGATGTCCACCCTGTTCCTGACGCTTGCGATTTTTTAGGGAATCAAATATTTCATAACTAAGAACTGAGAGGTAGTGTAAATGGAAGCTGTCTATGCAAACGCGCTGAATATCCAGTGGCAGCAGGTAGTGATGTGGGCGATCGGCGCGGCGCTGATCTATCTGGCGATCGGGAAGGACATGGAACCCACGCTGTTGCTGCCCATGGGTTTTGGGGCGATCCTGGTGAACCTGCCCAAGTCCGGCGCCATCACCCAGATCTACGAAGGCGTGGAGGAGGTCGGCATCATCGACCTGCTGTTCAACTCCGGTATTGCCAATGAATTATTTCCGCTGTTACTGTTCATCGGTATCGGCGCCATGATCGATTTCGGTCCCTTGCTTTCCAATCCGAAGCTGATGCTGTTCGGCGCGGCCGCCCAATTCGGCATTTTCTTCACCCTGGGTATGGCGGCCCTGCTGGGTTTCGAACTCAAGGATGCCGCATCCATCGCCATTATCGGCGCCGCGGACGGGCCCACCTCCATTTTCGTGGCAAACTATTTCCGCTCCAATTTCTTGGGGCCGATTATTGTCGCCGCTTATTCGTATATGGCGTTAGTGCCGATTGTGCAGCCGCCGGTCATTAAGCTCATCACCACCACACAGGAACGCCAGATCAGGATGGAAAACATCAACGCCAATGTGAGCAAAACCACCCGTATCCTCTTCCCCGTCGTGGTCACCATTATCGCGGGCATCGTTTCCCCGCGCTCGGTAGCCCTGATCGGCTTTTTGATGTTCGGCAATCTGATCCGCGAATGCGGCGTGCTCAATTCCCTGTCCGAAACCGCGCAAAACGCCCTGGCCAATCTGGTCACCCTGCTGCTGGGCATTACCGTAGCGGCGCGCATGACCGCCGACGCCTTTTTGAATTGGCAAACCATCATGATCCTGGGCCTGGGCCTGGTGGCCTTTGTGTTCGACACCGTGGGCGGCGTGCTGTTCGCCAAGCTGCTGAACCTGTTTCTGAAGAACAAGGTCAATCCCATGATCGGCGCCTGCGGTATTTCGGCCTTTCCCATGTCGGCCCGGGTCATCTATAAGATGGGCCTGGCTGAGGATAATCAGAACTTCCTGCTGATGCACGCTGTCGGCGTCAACGTGTCCGGCCAGATCGCCTCGGTGATCGCGGGCGGTATGATACTCACTTTCTTCGGATAAGGCAAAGGAGCTGATCAAATGAACGTACAACTGTTTTTGTATACGCTGCCCTATATGGCCAAAGGGATGCTCGGCATTTTTGCCGTAACCCTGATTCTGGTGCTGTGCATCGTCCTGCTGAACAAGCTGTCCTCCCGCAAAGGGAACGACTGAGCGCCACCCGCGCGGGGTCGGCCTGCGCCGCCGTTGCCCGGGCCGCGTCAGCCGCCTTCAGCCATGCGGTAGCCGACGCCCATTTCCGTGAAGATATATTGGGGATCGGCGGGGTTCTTCTCTATTTTACGCCGGATATTGGCCATATTCACCCGGAGTATTTGATTGTCCCCGCTGAAATTGGGGCCCCATACCACCTTGATGATATGGTCGTAGGTGAGGACGCGGCCGGCGTAGCGGGACAGCAGCGCCACGATCTTATACTCGTTTTGCGTCAGGCGGGCGTCCACGTTGTTGATATACACATGCCGTTTATTATAATCCACCACCAGGTATCCGGACTGGAATACGCCTGTCGCCGGCATGTCGAAAGCCGCGTCGCGGTATTCGGCATGCCGGAGCGCTGTTCTGATCCTGGCCAGCAGCTCGGCGCTGCCAAAGGGTTTGGTGATATAATCGTCCGCGCCCTGGTCCAATGCGCCCACTTTATCCTTTTCATGGGTACGGGCCGACACCACGATGATGGGGATATGCGACCAGCCCCGCATGAATTTAATGATCGTGGAGCCGTCCATATCCGGCAGCCCCAGATCCAGGATCACCAGGTCCGGGCAATGGGAAGTGATCATCATCACCGCGTCCGCGCCGGACTTGGCCCGGATCACATTGTAGCCGTTGGACATCAGAATGGTGTTGATAAAATTGCTGATACCGCTGTCGTCTTCCACAACTAAAACCGTGCGTTTATTATTCATTTCTGTTCTCCATAGCTTCCAGCTCAAACATGAAGGTGGCGCCGCCCTCCGGATTGTTGGCCGCGCACATCTTTCCTCCGTGAGCCTTAATGATGGTATTGCACACCGAAAGCCCGATGCCCATATTTCTTTTGCTGTCGCCGTGGCCTTCGCCGGACCCGGCGGCATAACCGTTGAAGATGCGCGGCAGCTTTTCCGTATCGATGCCCACGCCGTTGTCCCTGACGGCAAAAATTGCTTTGCCCCTGGACAGCTTTACCGAGAGGTCCACGCGGTCGGCTGTTTTACCGTGTATCACCGCGTTTTCCAACAGATTGATCAGCACCTGCTTGATCAGTACCGCATCCATGGGGATCAGCAGCAGTTCTTCCGGCACCCTCACCTGAACGGCGGTGCCGGGAAAGCGTTTTTTAAACTTGGAGATGGCTTCGGAAACGATTTCCTCCGCCGCCTCGGGAGACTTGACGATTTTGGCCCGGCCCTCGGCGTCGATGCGCGTCACCGCCAGCAGGTTTTCCACCATGCGGATCAGCCACTGCGCGTCGTCCTGGGCTCCCCTGAGCAATTCGATACGCTCCCCGCTGGTGAGGGTGGCGTCGTTTTCGATCACGGCCGAGGTGGCGCCCAAAATCGACGTGAGCGGAGTGCGCAGGTCATGGGATACGGCCCGCAGCAGATTGCTGCGGGTCTTTTCCTTTTCCGCCTCGATTTTGATCAGGCCGCTCTGCTGCGCCTGGGTGGTCAGGGCGGTGGTGGCGATGGAAACGGCCAGCATGCTGAGAAAGGTCAACGGATAACCCGCCAAGGTAAAACTGAAATGGAAAAAAGGGTATGTAAAAAAGTAGTTGACCGCCAGCACACCCAGTACGGAAGCGACCACGCCGTAGAGATAGCCTTTGGTAAAGCGGGCGGTCAGAAACACGGACAAAACAAAAATCACCGACACATTGTTGTCGCCGTTGCCGAAACGGTGCAGCAGCGCTGAGAGCAGGAGTGCGGCGCAAAAAATTCCCAATGCCGGCAGCGCGTCTTTTGCTCTGGCGCCAAACAGATTTTTCCTCATCATTTTGTTCTGCTCTCCCTGGTCTTTCATACCTATCGCACCGCTGGAAAAAACCGGCCGCCGGCCGGGGCCGCCTATTTTTTGCTAGTATAACCCGGTTACCCGTCGGATTAAACCCGGCCCGCCGCTTTGACCCGGCAAGCGCTCCCCAAGGGCGAACCGGGCGGCCGGTTTTGGCCCGGCCCGTATCATTCAATAAAGGGCAGCTATATTTAATCTTACCATTATTTATTGAGATTTTCAAGCCGGGAACGCCGGGCAGCCGGAGCCTTCATGGGAATCCGCCGGCAACCCGGCAAAAGGGCTGCCCGGCCCGGGAAAATTCTCCTCAGAATCTCCCGTCGCGGCCGGGGATAAGCCTTTGTAAATGATTGACAAATATCCTAAAACAAAATACAATAAATTTGTTCAACCAAGGGAAATATTATTACCGGCGTGGATAACGGACGCGCTTCGGTCCGCCCGGCCACGGCGGCGCAAAGGGGGATGATACCTATGTTTGGCATTGGCTTGCCGGAACTGTTGCTGATTTTAGCTATCGTACTGATCTTCGTAGGCCCGAAGAAGCTGCCGGCCGTGGGCTCGGCGCTGGGCAAAGCCCTGCGGGAATTCCGCGCTTCCTTCACCAGCGATAAAACGAAGGCAGAGGAACAAAGCGCCGCCGCGGAGAGAGGCGACACCGCCGCTTCCTCGGACAGGAGCTGATGGAACGCCTGCTGAAGCTGCTGGCCCGCTACCGCAGGGCAGCGGTCAACCTGGCGCTGCTGTTCGTCCTGCTGGCCGCGGCCTGCTATCCCCTATCGTCCTACCTGATCGCCGATCTTGCCGGCCTGCTGCCGGGACGCCTCTATCAGACCATGGTGGCGGAAGCGCTGTGGGCGCGCCTGCTGCTCTGCCTGGCCCTGTCCGCCGCCGTCACCGCCCTGGCCGCCGCAGTGTTCGTGCTGCAAACGCTGGGCAGGCCCAGGGCCTTGGGGCTGGCCGCCTTAGGCTTCACGCTGTTCGTGGGCGGCGCGGCTTTCGCCCGCCTGGCCGTGCTGCCCACGGCCATTCAAATGCTGTCCCAGGTCCTGGCAGGGGATTATGCGCTACATATCACCATCTCCGGCTATATCTCCTTCTGCCTGCTGTTCCTGCTGGTTACCGGCCTGCTGTTCGAGGAGCCGCTGGTGGCCCAGGTGCTGTTCCGCACAGGCCTGGTCCGGGCCGCCGGCCTGCGCCGGCAGCGCAAGGCCGTGTATCTGCTGGTCCTGATCGCCATGGCCGTCCTCACCCCTACCCAGGACGCCGTAACGCTGCTCCTGGTGATGCTGCCCTTCGTCGGCCTCTACGAGCTGTCCATCCTGTGGCTGGCCCTGCTGGAGCGCCGGCAAGCCAAGGGAGAGCGGGCCCATGGATAGGGACCTGCCCCTGGAAACCCATTTGGAGGAACTGCGCCGCCGTCTGCTGGCCTGCCTGGTCCCGCTGCTGCTCTTGCTGGTTCCGGCTTATCTCGCCACCCCTTATGTGCTGCCCTATCTCTTTACGCCCCTGACCAAATGGGGCTATACCGTATATCTCTACCAGATCACCGACGGCCTGATGCTCCGGATCCGGCTGGCGCTGTTGCTGGATCTGGCGGCGCTTTCGCCGCTGATCCTGGCGGAGGCTCTGCTTTTTGCCTGGCCGGGCCTGCGGGCGAAAGAAAAACGCGGCATCGTCCTGACAGCCGCCCTGGCCGGGGCCTTGTTCCTGGCCGGCGTGCTGTTGTTCATCCGCATAGCCGCGCCGCGGCTGGTCGATTTATGGCAGGGCTACGGCACGACCCGGGATACGGTCATTTCCGGAGCCCGCTACTATAGCATCTGGCAGGCCGGGGCGCTGGTATCCGGCCTCATCTGCTGCCTGCCCGTCTTATGCATCCCGGCACGAACATTGCGCAAAGCGCTGGAGGAGGACTGAAATGAAACGCCGAGATTTTCTGAAGGGAGCCGCCGGACTGGTAATCGCCTGCGGGCTGGGTTTCAGCCTGGATAAGCTGACCCGCCTCTTCGCGCCCGCCGCCGACGACGCGGTGGGTCCCCTGCTGGTGGAGGGCCTGACCATTGAAACGGTCAGCCAAGGCGCCAACGTCTATTCCAAGGGTCTGCTGGCCTTTCAGGTCAACCATAGCGGAGCCAGGCTGCTCAAATACGCCGACGGCAGCAGGAAGCTGGAGCGCATCATCGCCTTGGCCCATTGCCAGGAGGAAGCCGGCGCTGCCGCCGCCTTTTTCATCACCTTGGGACAGGCAGGCTATCTACAAAACACAATCGAGGTGAATCTGGTTGAAGCCCGAGCTTGAGCTGTTTGTGCTGCGGGACGGGGAAGGCCCGATCCTCTACGCGCCTTTGCGCCGGCTGGCCGCCCGGCTGAACGAAGCTGCGGTAGCCTCGGTGAGCCGCCGCCTGCAGCAGCTGGAGCTGAGCGCGGAGGACCGGACCGTGATCTCCCTCCTGGAACAGCACGGCTTTTTCACCCCCGCCGTTCCCCCGGCGGAGGATCCCTGGAAAAAGGCGGTGCAGGTGACGCTGTTTCCTTCCGACGGCTGCAATTTGCGCTGCCGCTATTGCTACGCCGCGGCAGCAGGCCTCCGCCATACCCTGTCCCCGGCGGCGGCCCGGGCCGCCGTGGATTATGTGGCGGCCAATGCCCAGGAGCTGGGCAACCGGGATTTTGTAGTGGGCTTTCACGGGAACGGCGAGCCCTTTACCAATTTTCCCCTGATCCGGGAGATCTGCGCCTATACCAAAACGGTGGCGGAGCGGCTGGGACTGGAAGGCAAGCTGACCGTTGCCAGCAACGGCGCCCTCGACGACGAGCAGCTGGACTTTTTGCTGGCCTGGTTCAACGGGGTCAACATCAGCTTTGACGGCCTGCCGGAGCTGCAGGACCGGCAGCGGCCTTTTGCCGACGGCCGGGGCAGCTTCGATGCGGTGGACCGCACGCTGAGAAGACTGGACGCGGCGGGCAAGCATTACGGCATCCGCTCCACCCTGACCACGGACAGCGTGGAGCGGCTGGCCGACATGGCCGCCTTTGTGGCGGAGCGCTACCCTCACTGCCAGCAGCTGCATATCGAGCCGGCTTGGGAATGCGGACGCTGTCTCGCCAGCGGCGAACATACGCCGGATACGGAACAATTCGTGGCACAGTTCCTGGCCGCGTTGCGGCAGCTGCCAAAATCCGGCCTGCGCCTGGTCTTTTCCGCCGCGCGGAAAGAGCATCTCACCACCGCTTTTTGCGCGGCCAGCCGCAATTCCTTTGTGGTGACGGCGGAAGGCCTGGTCACCTCCTGCTACGAGGTATGCGAGGCTACCGATCCCCGGGCAGGGCGCTTCATCTACGGTTCTTACGACGCGGAAAGCGGGCGCTACGTTTTTGACCAGGACAAGCTGGCAGCCCTGCACCGGCTGACCGTTGAGCATATGCCCCAATGCCGGGACTGCTTCTGCAAATACCACTGCGCCGGGGATTGCCCGGCCAAACTGCTCCATGACGGGGACCCGGAGCGCCATAGCGGCAGCGAACGCTGCCGCATCACCCGGGCCATCACCTTGTATCAGCTGCAACGTTCTTTATCAGCAACGGGAACGGAGGAAAGGGATCATGACCAGTAACGACAGGATCGACGAACAGGCGGCCAACGCCAAGCTGCCCAAGCCGGAAGTGAAGATCATCGTGGACGGGCAAAATGTCTACAAGCCCGGCATGAAGACCTTCTTTGTGGGCGACGACGGCAATAACGTGACCATTGACCAGGATACGGGCATCCGCGGCTCCGGCGGCCAGGTGGTGGGCGGCACGGTCTGCACGTGCAACGCCGTCTGTACCTGCGAGGCGGTGTGCAGCTGCGAAAGCTACAGCGTCTGCACCTGCGAAAGCTACAGCGTCTGCACCTGCGAGGCGGTGTGCACCTGCGAAAGTTACAGCACCTGCACCTGCAACAGCCAATGCAGCTGCCTGAGCTACAGTAGCGGCTCCTGTTCCTGCAACCAGGTCTGCACCTGTGTGCCTGTACATTGAGGAGGTAGGGCCATGAGTGATAGGAGCAATTTTGCCGTGGGCTGCGTCGCCCTGCTGGTGATAGGCGGCCTGTTGACCGCCGGCATCGTGCTGGGCGTGAGGGCCCTGATCAACCGCAACCAGGATGCGGAGGAAACGCCTGTGGCCGAGGCGGCCCCGGCAATCACGGAAATCCCGGCGGAGGAGGAAGCGCCGGTTATGGCGGAACTGCCGGAGATCGACGAAGGTCTCGGCGCCTGGGACGCCTTTGCGCTGGGCAACGACGCCTACGAGGCCGGGAATTACGCTCTGGCAGAGGCTTATTACCGCCATGCGGTGCAATATGACCCCGGTACGCTCTTTTTCCGCAACAATTTGGGCCTGGCCCTGCTGCAGCAGGAGCAAAACGAAGAGGCGCTGGAAATTTTCCGCACCGCGGTAAGGGAAGCCCCGGGCACCTACGGCTACTGGGTGAACCTGCTGGTGGCGGCCCATGCCAACGGGATCTCCGCCAAGGCCGTCTTCGATGAGGAAAAGGGCTGGGATTATCTGCCGCAATTGGCCGCGGCCGCCCAGGCGGACCCCGCCGCTTATACCAAAGTCCTGGAAGCCATCTATTACAATGCCGCCTATATGGATATGGAACTGAACGGGGAAGATGCGTATTACGACAGTTTTTATTCCGCCTCCTTCGCCTCCATGGGCATGGGCATCGACCTGGCCATGCTGCAGACGCTGGCGGCAGCCGGCGAGTACGACGAAGCCTTTTACGCCATCCTCTACGCCGTCGACCAGCTCAACAGTACCGTTTACGGGGAAAGCGACCCGGATATCCAGGAATTGCTGATCTACCTGGACGCCAAAGCCGCGCAATAATGGCGGGCCGCGTGGCGCTGGTGCGGCCGTTGGCCCGGGGCGGGCAGCAGGAATTCCAGGAACCCCTGGGCGCGGAGGCCCTGGCAGGCTATCTGCGCCGGCTGGGCCATGACTGCCGGGTCTTCGACCGGCAGCTGGACCGGCGCCTGGGCCGGGACACGCTGGCGGCCGTGCGGGATTACGACCCGACCTGGGTGGGCTTTTCCCTGCTGACGGCGGCGGAAGCCAGCGACGCGCTGCAGCTCTGGCAATTGCTGAAACAGCCGGGCCGTTGCTGCTTTGCCGGAGGCCTTTATATCACCACCGCCTGGGAGCAGGCCCGGGCCTTGTTTCCGGCGGATGCCGCGCTGACCCGAGGCGAGGGCGAAGCCGCCGCCGCCGCTTTGCTGGCGGGCCGGCCCCTGCCCCAAGAGCCGCTCTCGCCGGACGGATGGGCCCGGCCCAGCCGGGACGAGCTGGCGCACTATTTGCGCCTGGGCGGGGCGATCAATGTGCGTTCCGCCCGGGGTTGCCCGGGCCGCTGCGCCTTTTGCGCCACGCCGGAGCTGCCCCAATCTTGCTACGCCGCCCGCTCCATCCGGCTGGTGGTGGATGAAATGGAGGAACTGGCCTGCTGTTACGGCAGGGTTTTCAATTTTGTGGACGACGATTTCGGCTCCCTGGAGCGCCTGGAATCCCTGGCAGCGGAGCTGGCGCGGCGGCGGCTCAAGGTCGCCTTTTCCCTGGAACTGAGGGCCGGGGAACTGTGCCGCGCCACCACGCAACAACTGGAGCGCCTGCGTCAGGCCGGCCTCAGCCGGGTCTTTGTGGGCCTGGAAAACCTGGACTCGGAAACGCTGCGGCGCTGGCGCAAGCCCCTCGATACGCAGGCGCTGCTGCGGGCTGTGGCGCGCTCTCGCAGCGTGGGCCTGGAGATTGCGGTGGGCTATATCCTCTGGCATGAGCAAAGCACGCCCGAATCCGTGCGGGCGCAGATGGAAACCCTGCATGCCCAGGGGCTGCTGGACCCCAAAACCGCCCTTTCGCGGCTGATCCTCTTTCCCGGCAGCCGCCTTTACCAAGCGCTGGGCAATGAGGGTCCGGCCCGGCCCGTGGACCTCTTACCCCGGGCCGCCCTTGCTTACCGGGAGCTGGAGCAGCGGCTCTCTCCCCTGTTGGGGCTATGGACCAAGGCCGCGGCGCTGCTGCCGGCCGCCTGTTGCCGCGAGCGGCTGGAGGGCGGCGGGGCGGCAGGGGAATTGCGGGCGCTGCTTGCGGCCATCAACGAACAATGCTGCCGGGCCGTCTTTGACGGTAACGAACCGGAACTGACCTTGATCGCGGAGGGACTGGATGCGTTTTGCACTGCCCGTCACTGAGGCTTCGGAAATTAAACCGCTGCTGGAAGCCGGCGCGGACGAATTTTACTGCGGCTATCAGGACCACCGCTGGCGGGAAAGCTGGGGCGACCACGACAGCCTCAGCCGCCGCCAGGGCGCGGCCAACGTGGACTGCCGCGAGGCGTTGGCGTGCATCGCCCGGGAAGCCGGGCTGCTGGGCGCGCCGGTGTGGCTGGCGTTGAACAGCTGCTACAGCCCGCCGCAATACGGCTATCTGATCGAGCTGGCGCAGCAGTGGGCGGCCCTGGGCGGCCACGGGGTGATACTCCGGGACCTGGCTTTGCTCAGCCTGCTGAAAGGGCTGGAGCTGCCGCTCTTCTTCTCCATCTCCCTCTTGGCCGTGGCCGCCAACTCCGCGGCGCTGCGCTTTTTTCAGGAGCAGGGCGCGGACCGGGTGGTGCTGCCCCGTTTTATCCCCCCGCTGGACCTTCAGGAGATGCTGGCCGCCGCACCGGGCCTGGAATACGAAGCCATGGTCATGGACGACGGCTGTCCGCTGATCGACGGCTATTGCCGCTCCATCCACGCTACCGGCTATCCGCCCCGTTCCGATAACGCGCCGGCGGAGCGGATCATTCAAACCTTTGATATCGGCGGCTCCGCCCATCATTTATGCCAGGCCCTCGGCCGTTCCTTTGATCAGCCGCCGGCCTGCGCCGCCTGTTCCCTGCCCTTGCTGGAGCAAGCCGGGGTCGGCGTGGGCAAATTCGGCGGCCGCGGCACGCCGCTGCGCCAGCGCCTGGAAAAGCTGCGCTTTCTCCGCGCCGCTGCGGCGCTGGATAGCGACGGGCAGCGGGCGCAGCGCTATCAGCGCTTGTTCGGCCCCTGCAATTGCTACTATCCCCGCCCGGCTTCGGCCCTGAGGGAACGGCGATGGAGCTAGCCCGTTTCATCTTTGACGAGGAGCGGCCGCTGCCCGAGGGGGAGCGGATCTATGCGGGGCATCCCGGCTGCGGCGCCTGGCTGGACCAGCCGGCATGGATCGCCGGCCTGGACCGGCCCTTCACCCTGGCCGTCCCTCCCTTAAGCGAACCCCGCTTCCGCCAGTTCGCCGGCTGGCTGCGGGATCTGGCAGCCTACGGCAGGAGCCCGGATATTGAGCTCGCGCCCAACGACTGGGGGACGCTCAATTATTGCCACGACTTCATCCAGGAGCAGAGCCTGCCCTGGCAACTGGCTGCCGGCGTGCTTCTGGCGGAACAGCATACGGACCCGCTGCTGGCGCAATTCTGTTGCCCCACGGAACGCCGCAGCCCGGTATGGAGCGGAGACGAAAGGGCGGAGCTGGCCTGGAGCCCGCCCCCGCCGGAACTGACGGAGCATTGGCGCTGGCCCGGCATCTTCGGCAAAACGGCGCTGCTGGGTCGGCTGGGCGTGAGCCGCCTGGAGCTGTGCGGCCAGCCCTTGCCCTGGCCGGAGCAGGGGCCGGGCCTCCCGGTCAGCATCTATGGGCCGGCGCTGCTGAGCGTGATTCCCTGCGCCGCCTGCAGCAGTCAGGGCGATGCCGGCCTTAGCTATGCCGCCGCCTGCGCCGCCTGCAGCGTCGCTGTTGCCTTGGGCCAGCGGGGCGGCCGGACGCTCCGGCGAGCCCGCAATGTGCTTTGGTATGAGCAGGACAGCCCGCCTCCCGGCTGGGCGGACCGGCTGGTGTACTGGTAACAGCGGACAGCTTTGGCGGCGCGCCGGTTTGTGCGATAAAAGGAAAAGAGCTGCCGGAGCGGATGCTCCGGCAGCTCTTTTTAAGCAAATTCCGCCAACACGCCCAAACGGCGGCCGCTTATTTTTTTAAAGTGTTTTTCACCGGCTGGTCCAGCACGTCGTCAGGCTCCAGCACGACACGGCTCTGCTTGTTCGCCTTCCACACATAGAGGCCCAAAGCCAGGCCGATCACGCCGTACACCATGAAGGTGCGGAAGTATTCGCCTAGGATGGCCTGGCCGAACACTGCCTTGCCGATCTCCGGGCTCATGATGAACATGGCGTTGAACAGCAGGGTGCCGATCAATGCCTGGGACACGGTAGCTTTGGACACCGAGGCGCCGCCCACCAGGATAGCGGCCACGGAGAAGAAGCCGATCTGATTATGGGCGCCGTAAGTGTTCAGAGTGCCGATATTCTGCAGATAGATGATCTGCCCCCAGGCGGCCAGCACTGTGGAAAGAATGGTGGCGATAATGCGGATACGGTTTACATTGATGCCGTTGGATTCCGCGATATACTGGTTCTGGCCGCAGGAGCGGAAATCCTGGCCCAGCTTCGTGGTCATGATCCACTTGGTGAACACCACCAGCAGCAGCACCAGCGCCACGGTGGCCACGGGCACGTCCCGCACCATATCCATCAGGCCTTCGCCCAGGACCGTGTTCAGCCCCAGGATCAGCACGGCCAGGGATCCCAGCAGGTACATGGCGAACTTGAACCAGGTGGGCCGGCTTTTGCCCGGCTTATACCTGCGCAGGAACTGGCTCCATAACACGTAGAGCAAGGCCAAGCCGCCCATGACCACCAGCGTCCATTCAAAGGGCACCTGGTAAATATTTTCCAGCGCGTATTTCAGGGTATCCATATCCACGGTCATGCGGATGCCCACACCGTTGGGCATGATCATGGGATGTCCCGCCGCCACGGGGATCACAGCCCCCACCAGGAACAGCATGATGAACTGATAAACGCCGTTGGCGAAGAAGCCCACGATCAGCGAGGCGATCATTTCCTGGCCCCGGGTCTTGTTATACAGCAGGCCGGTCAGCCAGCCGAACAGCGCGGCGATGGGCAGGGCGATCAGGAAGCACAGCGCCAGGCCGCCCAGGCCGCCCAGGTAGAAATAGCGCACCAGGGCCAGGGCCAGCTGTCCGGAGATGGCGCCCACCACAATGCCGAAGTTCAGGCCCAGGCCGGCGACTACCGGGATGATCAGGGACAGCACCAGGAAGGCGTTGCGGTAAAAGCGGTGGGACAGCTCGGTCAGGAACCAGCTGAAGGCAACCTGTTTGGCCAGGATAAAGCCCAGCAGCACAAAGGCCACAAAGATAATCGTAACGATATTGTCCAGGACAAATGCGCCTAGTTTGAACTGTTTTTGGGGCAGCAGGCCGCCGGGCTGATGCAGGCCCGGCACCGGCTGATCGTCCCGCTTCTGGCGGTTGAGATGATCCAGATCTTGAGACAAACCGGGAAAATGATTCGCCATTAGCGCCCGCCTCCTTTCACCTGCGTCAGAGCGTAGAGAATCACGCCGTTTTGGATGATCATGCGCATGATCTCCGGTAAATCAGTGCCGGGGAACAGGACGTTGCTGACGGGCATAGCCGAGGTCAGCAGGCCCTGGAACAGGCAGACGCCGATCACCACATGCACGCAGGTGGCTCTGGAAGCCGTCGCGCCGCCGATCAGCACCCCGGCCACAGCGGGAAATGCCATGTTCAGCGGCGCCGAATACAGCTGCGCGTAGCCCCAACCCTGGGAATAGACGATAATGCCCAGGCCGGCCAGGACCGTGGAGATGATATTGGCAATGATGCGGTAGCGGTTGGTATCCAAACCGCTGGCCTGGGCAAAGCGGGGATTGACGCCGCCGGCATAAATGGCGATGCCGGTTTTGGTTTTAAAGAACAAAGACACCAGCAGGCAGCCCAGGAGGAACAACAGCAGGATGCCGGTGGGGATGGTGACGCCGCCGGTAATCGTGGTCACGTCGTCGACCACCTCCCTGGCGCCGCCGATATTGAACATGCCGATTTTAGAAATGATCTCATCCGCATGGAAAGCGTCCATCTGGATGGTTTCCCTTAAGCCTGAGCCCAGCATCCAGCCCATCTTCTTATTGGTGAAAGGTACGGTCAGCCAGAGAATAGCGAATAAGGCCACGATGGAAAAACCGGTATAGGTGGCGATGGTCATTTCCGCCCCCTTCACCGCGTTCAACAGTTTGCCATAGACCCAGCCCATCAGCACACAGATGACGATGGTCAACAGCGAGGAGTAGAGCAGCAGCTGAAAGCCCACGATATTCAATTCCATGCAGCAAACCAGGGCAAACAGGCCGCCGACAATGCCGATCGGCAAAGCGAAATTGGGGCCGGTGCCGGATTTGATGGCCGGAACCATGGCCAGCACCAGCAGGCCGTTCATGCCCACCCGGCGCAGGGCGTCGCTGATCAGCACGGGTACGGAAAGCCCCAGCACAAATGCTGACACCAGCACGATGATTAAAAACGCCGCCACAATAAAGGTAGGCACGCCCATGCGTTTGATAAATGCGCCCATTAGTTTACACCTCCCATCGAACCGTCCGGGGGCGTCAGTATGCCTGCCGCGGCCGCCTGGAAAGCGGCGGTCATCTCCCGGGCAGCCCTGTCGTCCGGCATGGCCCCGGTCTGGCCCTCTAGCTGATGCTGCGACAGGCGCGAGCCGGACATCATCAGGCCGAACTCCGCGTCGGAGGCTGTGGGCAGCAGTTCGCCCGCCACCTTGCCCTCGCAGACGATGACAATACGGTCGCAAATGGAACGCAGTTCCGCCAACTCCGAACTGGTCATGACAATGGTCATGCCGTGCTCCTCGGATAAATTCAGCAGCAGATCGAGGATCAGCTTTTTGGCGCCGATATCAATGCCCCGGGTGGGCTCAGATACCAGCAGCAGCTTGGGATGCTGGGTGAGGGCTTTGGCCACGCAGATCTTCTGCTGATTGCCGCCGGAGAGGCTGCCCACCAGCTGGGATGAAGAGGTGCAGCGGATATCCAGGTCATGGATCATTTTCTCAGCATGGGCGCGGATCTGCTTTTGATTGCGGAACTTGACCAGGCCCAGTTTGTAGAGGAAAGCATCCTCGTTCTGCATGGCGGTGAACACAATATTCAGATCAATAGAGCTGTCCAGCAGCAGGCCGGTGCCCTTGCGGTCCTCGCTGACAAAGGCCAGGCCGGAACGGATGGCCGCTCTTGGATTGTTCAGCTCCAGGGGTTTTCCGTCAAAGCTGACCTGGCCGGCCGCGGGATATATGCCCATAATGCCGTTGGGAATGCCCAGCTTGCCCTGGCCGGCCAGACCGCCGATACCGACGATCTCGCCCTTTTTCACCTGTAAATCCATGCCTTTCACTTCCTCGCCGGGCATTTTCACCCGCAGGTTTTTAATATCGAGGAAGATCTCATCGGAGATGTGCCGCTCAGCGCCGCCGCTGCGCTCTATGGTCAAGGCCCTGCCCACCATCAGCTGGGCGATCTCCACGGCCGAGGTATCCTTGGTGTCCTTGGTCACCACCAACTCGCCGTCCCGCAGGATGGTCACCCGGTCCGAGACCTGGATAATCTCATCCAGGCGGTGGGAGATAAACACAATGCCGATGCCCTGGGCCGCCAGCCGTCTGATGGCCGCCAGCAGGTTCTGGGTTTCCCCCTCGGTCAGCACGGCGGTGGGCTCGTCGAACACCAGCAAGCGCACGCCGGTTTTATCGATTTCCCGGGCGATCTCCACAAACTGCATATGCCCTACGGGCAATCCGGCCACCATGGTATATTCCTCAATGCCGATATCCATGGTATCCAGGGCTTTGCGGGCATCCTTGTTCATCTGCCTGATATCCAGCTTTTCCAAACTTTTGCCAAAGACTTTGCTGACCACGGTGGGAATGGTGATTTCCCGGTTCAGCTTGATATTTTCCGTAATGGTAAAGCCGGGGATCAGCATAAATTCCTGATGCACCATGCCGATGCCGTGGGCCATGGCCTCATGGGGCGTCAGAATATGGACTTCTTGTCCGCCGACCTCCACGCGGCCGGTAAAGCCGCCGGTGGTATGAATGACCGGCATGCCGAAAAGAATATTCATTAACGTTGATTTACCGGCGCCGTTTTCACCGATCAGGGCGTGGATCTCGCCGGCGCGGATATCCATGGATACATTTTTCAGCACCTGGTTGCCGGAGAATTCCTTGCTGATATGCTGCATGCTCAGTATAATTTCAGACACTTTTTAACCACCCTTCTCTTTAGATAGGGCGCTCAAAGGCTGGCGGAAGCGGCGGAATCAGGGCCGCAATATAGGTTGCGGGGGCGCTCCGGCGTTGCAGAGCGCCCCCGTATTTCTGCCAGAACCGGTGAGCAGGCTTCAACTTTAGTTGGGCAGTTCGCCGTAGGTCAGGTAATCCATCAGGTAGAAGAAATAGTTATCATAAACCTTGCCGTTTTCCTCATATTGGGTGAGGTTGATCGTCATGCCGGCATAATCGTTCATGCACTGATTGAGCACTTCCACGTCCAGTTTGCCATCGGTCTCGCCTTCCATCCACTTGATGGCATACTCAGTGCTGGCGATGGTGTTCATGATGGAAGCAGGCACGGGCCAGGTGGAGAAACGTCCGCCCAGACCGGCTTCAACAATGATCTCGGTGGTCTGGTCGATGACGTCCTGCATGCCGCCCACCAGGTCTTCAGGGGTTTCGATGCCCAGAGCGCCGGGGAAGCCGTGATAAGGGCTGGGGCAGCAGGGCTGCGGATACATGGCGCCAGCGTCGAAGCAGGCCTTGATCAGCGGGATCTGCATGGCGCAGTTGGTGGAGAAGAAGGCGGTATCCTTGCCGTATTGGGCAACCATCTTTGGCACGTCTTCCAGGATGTACATCTGAGCGCCGGAGAGGCCGGCGTCGCCGGTGGGATCGGGAGCGGTGGCGTCCACGAACTCAATGCCGGCCTTTTCGCATTCAGCCACCATAATGTCGCGGCGGCCGGACAGCAGCGGCTGGGACATATGGCGCGGGAAACTGTAATGCACGAAGGTTTTGGCGCCCATCTTGGCAGCCTGCTCGATGATGGTATAGCCCATGTTCAGCTCGTCCGGCTGCAGGATAAAGTCGGCGCGGGTAGCCACGTCGGCCGGATTCTCCTGCGGCGTGCAGTAAACGATCAGGATGTCGTCGCGTTCACGGGTTTCCAGAACCTTGTCCACGGCAGCGTTCACGCCGGGCACGGCCTGGTTGATGATCAGAGCATGTACATCCGGGTCCGAAGCGGCCTTGCTGATCACGGAGATCAGCTGCTCCTGCTCGGTCATGAAGTTGTCCGGCAGCAGTTCATGGACGATCCGGTCTCCGTACTTAGCCACCATGGCTTCGGCGGAACGGTATTCTTCCTCGTTCTGCGATACCGTGTTGGTGACGATAGCGACTTTACCGCCGGCAAAAGGCGCGGTTTCGGTCTCGGCAGGGGTTTCCTCCGCAGGGGTCTCTTCCGGCGGTTCTTCAACAGGAGCTTCTTCCCGCGCGCAGGCGGCGAAAGCAAATACCAGCGCTACTGCCAGCAACAGAACCAACAATTTTTTCATACACATTCCCCCTCTTTTTTCCTTGTGCAGACAGGGCGATCCATATCTACACACAGTCATACTATTCTTCTTGGGTTTCCTATATGTCAAATAACAATTCTATTACATAAAAAATACCGCCGCAGCTTCAGAGAGGTTTCCGGCCGCCGGTTCCGCGCATCCCGGGCCGGCCCGGCAGCGCTTCGCCAGGAAGCCGGCCGGTAAGACGGTTGCGCAGGAACATACCGGCTGCAAATAGCCTGGTCGGCGCGGAGCGCTTTATCGCAGTCCTTTCCTGCCTCTGGACTATTTTATCATGATAAAATCTCGACAAAAAATATTGGCATCTATAAATTTCCGCGTTATCCGCACCAAACCGGAACTACGAAAGCCGCGCCGCCGCCATACGCACGGTTCCTATTATGGTGAAAATTACCACAGTATTTGGCAGAAGTGTTTGCCATGAACAAAGGCAGCCGCTCACCCGGACTGGACCGCCGGTTTTTCCTGCCCGCTTTGCGCAACTTCCAGGCAGGCGATGAGCTTTTCCGCGCAGTCCCCGCAAATCTGAAAACACTGTTCCGCCACCAGCAGTTGCATGCGCGTTCCGGGAAGGCGGGCGGCGATGGCGGCGTAGCCGGCCTCGTCGCGCATATAGTCGCAGGCGTCCAGCTGCTCGTCCAGCGCCAGCAGCAGATTGCCGCAATAGGCGACCTGCTGCCCGTAATGCGCCTGAAGCTCGGAGGCTGCGCTGACCGCCTTTCTGTAGATTTCCGCCTTCATCTCCGGGGGGCAATACCAGTTTGCAGCGTCGCTCTCCGCATCCAGGCAGCCTTTGACCATGTTCTCATATTCCGTAAAAACTTCCCGCAGATTTTCCATCACTACCAGTTCCGACATTTGCCGCGCCTCCTTTATGTAAATATTTCTTGTTGCCGTTCCATTTCCCGTTCAGCCGCAAACCAGCGCCTTTGCCGCTGTTCCGCACGGTTTCCGTCCATTCCCTGAGCGCCGCTTTGGCCCGCTCCAGGGCTTCGTAGACCTTTTTCGCCCCGGCCGCGACGCCGCAGCTGCCTTGTCCAACGATCAGCTTCATCCCGCCTTCTCCTCCCCCGCCGCGATCTCCATCAGGATGGAACGGGCTTTGTCCGGCGTCAGGCTCCCGTAGGCGTCCCCGTTGATCATCATCACCGGCGACAGGCTGCAGCAGCCCAGGCAGGCCACGCTCTTCAACGTGAACAGCCCGTCCGCCGTCGTTTCCCCGTCCCTGATCCCCAGCATATCCTCAATCGCCCGCCCGATCCGCTCCGACCCGTTCACATGGCAGGCCGTGCCCTGGCACAGCTGGATCAGGTATTTCCCTACCGGCTCCAAACGAAACTGGCTGTAAAACGTCGCCACACCCATGATCTTCGCCGGACCCACACCCAAACTCCCCGCGATCCTGTAGATGCTCTCCCCCGGTATGTACCCAAAGATCTCCTGCACCTTCTGCAAGATCGTGATCAGACTACCCGCATCCCCGGCGTATTCCGCCAGCAATTCCTCAAATAATTTCAGCTGACCCTGACCCTGGACCGTTTCCATTTCGTCCGCCCTCTCCGACCGCCTCTTCAGCGCCAAACAGGTATCACGATCAATAAATATTACTATTTTTCCTGCTATATAACTGAAAACTAACATGTTTTCTGTAAGATTAAGCAGGGGCGGCCGCCCCTGCACATGAAAACGCCGCCCTACAGGGCGGCGTTATGGCGCAAACGACGCGGCTCCGGCGCGTCGCATCATTGTCAGAGCCGCTGTCAGGCGCTGCTTAATTGCGCAGGCATATGGATAGCTGTACTTAAAAAATTAAGGGTACTACTTTTAAAGCCTTAACAATATATTAATTGCAAAAACGATGTGAAGGGGTATGGCTATGCATAGACGACCCTCTTATTATTTTGTTCAACTAACAGGTGCGAACCTTCAAGAGTTACTATTTCAATCCATCAGACACAAAAGCAGGTCAATAAACATCTATACCAACTTGTTAAATCAATCTCCCGACGAATTTATCACCAGCATGCTCAGCAGTATTCAGGCGACCGAACTCAATACCCAGAGTAGATTAGAGGAAGATTTTATGAAAGCTTACGGGCCTATTCCCAGCTATACCATTGAACAACCCGATATAGCATATGCAACATTTTTAGACGGCGTATTGCTCGCTTTAAGATATAATTCTGAAGTGATAACTTTTGAACGTGAAGTATTGGATAAATTAGGCGAAGGAAGATTGGGCCATGACTTATATGATTATATGCTAAGAGCCGATATGGGGCAGCAGGATATCCTGAATACGTTGTATACGTATTACCTGCATGAATTTGAACTACATACCAGGCTGTAAAGCATTCGATACCCCTGCAAAACCGACCCGGACGATCAGCCGGCCGCTGTCTGGAACGCCACAGACAAAAAGGCTGGCATGAAACGGAACGGTCGCGCCGGGACGGGCGTGAAGGGGAAGGGAGGCGCTGCGATTGAGAACAAAGCCCTACGACCGGTCAGCCGCCGTGACCTACGCGCACACCTGGGCCTATGGACGCAATCCGCGGTACTATGATTTTGAACGGCTTGGCGGGGACTGTACAAATTTCACCTCCCAGGCGCTGTACGCCGGAGCGGGCGTCATGAACCCCACGCCTACTTTCGGCTGGTATTATTACGGCCCGAATAACCGCGCCCCCGCCTGGACGGGCGTGGAGTTTTTGTACCGCTTCCTGGTGAACAACCGCGGGGCGGGCCCTGTCGCCGTGGAAACGGATATTTCGCAGATGGAACCGGGGGATATCGTGCAGCTTTCGTTCGACGGGTCGGTGTTCAGGCATTCGCCCATCATTGTCTCCGTGGGCGACCCACCCTCCCCTGCCAATATTCTTGTGGCGGCGCATACCTATGATACCGACAACCGCCCGTTGGATACCTATCCGTATATACGGGCGCGTTTTTTACACATCACGCAGGTGAACATCTGGTAAAACCAGCGGCCGCAGCATTGCGTACTCCGCCCGCCTGGCGAATGGTTTTCTATCCTGAAAAATCCCGGCAAAAATGCCGTCCGTTATATAAGCGGACGGCATTTCGTACCCACATGCAAACCCCTGGGCTTTGAAATGATGGGCGGCTACCGCCGGGGCGATTAGATGCAGATGGCGGGGCCAAACCCGCCCTGTTCACGGTCTGCTATAAGCAATCCCGCCGTTCAATATGACCAACCGCGGATCGCGCAATGCGTTCAAGTCCTCCAATGGATTACCAGCCGCCAAAATGCAGTCGCACAACGCCCCTTCCTTAATTACGCCCAGCTGGTCCTTGTAGCCTAAAATTTGCGCGGCATGGGCGGTGGCGGTACGCAACACATAGGTTAGGGGCAAATCCGCATCCGCCAAGGCCAGCAATTCATCCAGCAGCGCCGGATGGGGCACCATCGGCGAACCCGCGTCCGAACCGGCGCCGATGGTCACGCCCGCCTCATAGGAATACCGCACCGCCTGACGGTGATGCTTCAGCACCTCAATGGCTTTGTTCCGGGCATACGCGGGAATATCCGGGGAATTTGCCAGGTGCTGATAAACAAAGAACGTCGGCACATGCGCCGCGCCCTGCTCCTGCATCTGCCGGGCCATATCGGGCTGTATGTAATGGCCATGCTCTATGCAGTCGATGCCTGCCTTCAGACAGGCGCGTATGCCCTGCTCGCCAATGGCGTGGGCCGTAACCGGCACATTACGGCGATGCGCTTCGGAAAGAATCATATCCAATTCATCCTGGCGCAGCTCGGTATCGTCAACCGCCTCGCCGCTTTCCCGTCCGTAAACGCCGCCGGTAGCGGAAATTTTGATCACCTGCGCGCCCTTGGCAACCTGCGTGCGCACGCCCTTGAGCGCCTCCCAAGGACCGTCCACAGCCAAACCGTGAAAGGGATCATGCCCTCCGGTCATAATCAGGGACATGCCGCTGGTAAAGATGCGCGGACCCAACAGCTGGCCGCGGGCGGTTGCCTTGCCCACATAGAGGCTGGCATCAAGGGGCGAGCCCAAATCACGCACCGAAGTAATGCCCTGCGGCAAATACTTCAAGGCATTCGCAACCGTTTCGAGCAGATTCTCCTGCTCAGTGGAAACTGTGATATCGGTAGCCGGATCCTGGCCGCCGTTCCAAGTCAGATGCACATGCAAATCAATCAGCCCCGGCAATAACCATGCTCCTTCAGCATCAATCACCCGGCCCTCCACATCCCTGCCGGCGCTTGGCAGGACGCTGTGGATCTGGTTGCCCTGAATCTGCACATCCCATAATCCCTCTAACGCTTGCAGCCCGTCAAAAATATGAGTCTGCCGAATCAATAAGGCCATACGGATCCCTCCTGTTCTCCATTCGCTTTATAGCGATTTAAGCGCATTCACTGAACTCATTTAGTAAATTATAACAACCTCCTATGCCACTGTCAAGGCCTATCATCCTTGCGGCTTGCCGTCAAAAATTTTCGGTCCCGATTCAATAAGGCTGAGCTACGTCCAGGTTGTGCAGCCATCCCCGGGCGCGGCCGACGTGAGCCTGCCGCCGTTATCGCTACGGACGCAGGCGGGGCCGCCCTTGGTTACAAAATCATTCACTGAACTTACTTGGTAAATTAAAGCAGCCGCCTGTATCGTTGCCAAAGCCTATCGTTATAGCGGCTTCTTGTCAAAAATCTTCGGCCCGCTTCAACAGCGCTACGCCCAGGCTGGGCAGCCATTCCCCGGGCGCGGCCGCCGCGAACCCGCCGCCGTGGCCGCTGCGGACGCAAGCGGGACCTCCCTTTGCCGCAAAAGGCTTATGGGCGTCCTGTAAATATCTGGTTTTTTTTATTGATTTGATGTAATTCCAACGGAATTAATATCCGTGATTGTGTTATAGTAAATGCAAATATAGATAGGGGGGCATGACAATGGGAAAAACGCTTACCTCGAAAGTGACCTGGACCGGCAAGGTGGACTGGGAACTGAAAAAATTCCATGGCAATGAGTATACAACATGGAAGGGCTCGTCTTATAATTCCTATCTGGTGCGGGACGGCAAAAACGTGCTCATCGACACGGTCTGGAAGCCCTTTGACCAGGAGTTCGTCAGCAACCTGTCTCAGGAGATCGAGTTAAAGGACATCGACTATATTGTGGCAAACCATGCGGAAATCGACCATAGCGGCGCGCTGCCGGAGCTGATGCGCCAGATCCCGGATACGCCCATCTACTGCACGGCCAACGCGGTGAAATCCCTGCGGGGGCATTATCATCAGGACTGGAATTTCGTTACGGTGAAGACCGGAGATACGCTGGAGCTGGGCGAAACAAGGCTCATTTTCGTGGAGGCGCCGCTGCTGCACTGGCCGGACAGCATGTTCTGCTACCTGACCGGCGAAAACATCCTCTTTTCCAACGATGCCTTCGGCCAGCATTACGCCACCGAATCCCTGTATAACGATATGGTGGATCCGGCCGGGCTCTATGCGGAGGCCATCAAATATTATGCCAATATCCTCACCCCCTTCTCGCCGCTGGTGATCAAAAAGATCAGGGAAGTGCTGGATTTAGGGCTGCCGGTGGAGATGATCTGCCCGAGCCACGGCGTGATCTGGAAAGAGGATCCCGCGCAGATTGTTCACGCTTATCTGCAATGGGCGGATTCTTACCAGGAGAACCAGATCAGCATCGTCTACGACAGCATGTGGGGCGCGACGCGACGCATGGCCGAGGCGATCGCCGCCGGCATACGCAGCCAGGATGCCGGCGTGACGGTAAAGCTGATGAACGCGGCAAAGGCGGACAAAAACGACATTCTCACCGAGGTGTTCCGCTCAAAAACCGTGCTGATCGGCTCGTCCACCATCAACCGGGGCATGCTGCATTCCATCGCCGGGCTGCTGGAGATGATCAGGGGGCTCAAATTCACCGGGAAAAAGGGAGCGGCCTTCGGCAGCTATGGCTGGAGCGGGGAAGCGGTTAAGCAGATTGCCGGAGCGCTGGCAGGCGCGGGCTTCCAGGTGGGCGACGAAGGGCTCAAAACCCTGTGGATGCCGGACGAAACCGCCGCCGCCCAGTGCGAGGAGTACGGAAGGATGACCGCCGGGAAACAATGAACAGGGCGGTAAACAACAGAGCATACCGGAAGAATTGCGCCTAAACAGCGGATCAGCGGAACAGCGGCGGCGCCGGAAAAGAAAGGAGCAAGGAACATGGAAAATAGCATTCTCAGAAACATCGAATTTGCCAAGGTTCTCGATATGGGGTCTCTTGTGGCCTATCAGGAGGGGCAGATCGTCAGCCGTACTTTGGCGCAGAACCAGGCGGTGAGCATAACGCTGTTTGCCTTCGACGCGGGCGAGGAAATCAGCGCCCATGAATCCAGGGGCGACGCGCTGGTGTATCTTCTGGACGGCAGCGCAGCCGTTACGATCGGTGGGGAAACGCATACGCTGCATGCCGGGCAGAGCATTGTGATGCCCGCGGGCATACCCCATGCGCTGAAAGCGGCGGCGCGGTTCAAGATGCTGCTGGTGGTAGCCTTTCCCCTGTGAGCGGAACCGGGCCCCCGCCTCCGTCCCGGCCAGCCCGGTACAGCTGTACCCGGCCACGCCGCGGTATGGCGCAACGCGAAGCCTCCCGCCTATTTTGGGAGGATGCGTACGCTGAGGTTGAGGGCAATCAGGGGCCGGAGAGATGAAGGTCAGCGTGGAGGAATCCGCCGCATTGCCAGGGCGGGGGCCGCGGTGGCTGTCGGAAGGCTGCCGCAAAGATCAGCCCTGCGCTAACGGAACAGACGCAGGTTTCCCCGCGAGGCGGGCGCCCATCTCAAAGGCCTTCTGACAATCGACGGGGAACCGCTCCGCCCTGACCCGGGCTTTGTGCGCTTCATCGAACATGGAGGCCTCGTATCCGGCATAGCCGTCGAACTGATAGGTGTCGTTGCTTACAAGAATTTCAGAGGGCCCGCCCAGGCGTTCCAACAGGGATTGATAATGGCCGAACAGCGTGCCGTAACCAAGCTTCTCCATAGTAGCCGCGGGGACGTTCATCGTGTAGATGAACCCGGAGCAAAGCTTCCCCGGGAAGGTAGAGCGATACCCGGAATTATAGGTCATGCTGGAAAACAACAGGCGCTCCAGGAATGCGAGCAGCCCCGCCGTAATGTTCCCAAAATAGATCGGCGTACCCAGCAGCAGCACGTCGCAACGGGCCGCCTTTTCCAGAACGTCCGTCAAATCATCCCGCATCCCGCAGCGCCCCAAGGCGCCGCCTTTCCTTTTGCAGGCAAAACAACTGGTGCAGCCCTGATATGTTAGGTCGTACAGATGGATCATTGTCGTCTTGGCCCCCAGGGAAGCCGCGCCGTCCAAGGCTTTCCGCAGCAGGGTCGCGGTATTCCACTCTTTCCTCGGGCTCCCGTTCACAGCGATCACGTTCATAGAAGGTCCTTCCTTTCCCCGATTCTGTTTTTACCGCCTGGTTTCCACCGGCGGATCAAGATGCGTCTATGTACAGTATAAGATATGGGCAACAAATCCGCAAGTACGCGCATTTGTGTCCTGAACAGAAGACCGCGGGGGAAAGGCCTGCGGAAAATCACAGACGGTTGGAGCGAATGCACCGTCGCAGATGTGCCGGAGATCATCGGCGGCGGTGCCGGTTGTCCGGGAACTGTCCGCCACAGGAAAAGCGGGCCGGTCCGGACGGCGTTTCCGGCAGCCCGTTCATTTCAGCGTCTGATCGTTGTGGAAGAAATCTTGCCAGGGGTCATTGCCGCTGATCCTGAGCAGCGCATCCGCCATCGTGACGCCGTCAGGGGCGACGGCGTCAAGTTCGGCCCAGGCGATGGGCATGGAGACCTTCGCCCCCGCTCTCGCCCGGATGGAATAGGGGGCGATACTGGTGGCGCCCCTGCCGTTTCTGATCCAGTCGATGAAGATCTTGTCGGCGCGTTTGGCCTTTCGGACATTGCTGGTATAGCGGTCGGGCCACTGCCGCTCCAGCACTTCGGCAACGCCCTTGGCAAAATCGCGGAACGCCTCCCAGGAAACGGCGGGTCTTAACGGAACGGCCACATGGTAGCCTTTGCCGCCGCTGGTCTTGAGGTAGGCGTTCAGCGAAAGCTCGGCCAGAATGCTTTGGAGGTCCCGCGCGCCCTGGCGCACCCGGCTCAGTTCCATGCCTTCGTCCGGGTCCAAATCAAACACCATCAGATCCGGCTTTTCCAACGCGTCCACCCGGCTTCCCCAGGTATGGAATTCCAAGGTGCCCATCTGCGCTTCGGCGACCAGCCCGGATGCGTCCTCGATATAGAAATAATCCTCCGTTTCCCCGCCGCTGCCGGAAACAGGGATGGCGACGATGCCTTTGCTGTCCGGCCCCGGATGCTTTTTATAAAAGCAAGTTTCCGCTATGCCCTTGGGGCAGCGCACGATACTTAAAATCCTCCGGCTCACATAGGGCAGCATGCGCTCCGCTACCTGGGCGTAATAGCGGACCACATCCGCTTTGGTGATCCCGGGGCCGTCAAAGATCAGCTTATCCGGGTTGGTAATTTTGACGCCTGCGATGATGACGCTGTTTTCGTCCGCTGTCATGGGCCTCTCCGCTGCTTTGGCGGACGGCGTTTCGCTCTCCGCCTTTTCCTTTGTGATCTCCCTGGGATCCTTATCCGTCCGCAGGCCTTTGTAGCTTGCCTGCCTTAACAGATTCTGTTCCGTCCATCCGGCGAATTTGATTTCCGCGACCAGCTCCGGTTCAAGCCAGGTGATGTTTTCACGGAGCCTGGGCGGCGGCGCGGTTTTGAAAGGGGCTTTTGCCCTTTGTAAGCCGGCGAACTTTTCCGTAAGCTCGTCCATGTCGGTCTTGCCCAGGCCGGAGCCGGCCCGCCCGGCATAGACCAATTCCCCGTCTTCATAGACGCCCAGGAGCAGCGAGCTGACCCCGCCGGTTTTTTTAGCGGAAAGCGTGTAGCCGCAAATGACGAATTCCTGCCTTTGATCGCATTTCAGTTTGATCCACTCGCCGTTTCTGGCGCCGCTGTAGAGGGAATCGGCTTTTTTGCCCACGATCCCTTCCGCCCCCGCCGCACAGGCGGCGGCGAAGCTCTCTTCCCCGCTTCCCCTGACATGCCGGCTGTAATGGAGATTTTTCGGGGCGTCCGCCATCAAGGACGCCAGCTTGTCCTTTCTGTCAATCAGGCGGTTTTGCCGGAGGTCCTGGCCGTCCAGGGCCAGGAGGTCAAAGACGATATAGGTCAGGTTGCGGGCCGCGGGATTTTTCAGGTAGTTCTGCAAAGCCTGAAAATCCGTCTTGCCCGCGGCGTCCGTGACCGCCATTTCGCCGTCCAGCACCATCGCCCTGCCGGCGGCCAGGTCCATCAGGGAACAGGCCGCGTCCCGGAAGCGGTTCGTATAGTCGTTGCCGTTCCTGGTGACGAGCCGCACACGGTTGCCCTCGATAAAGGCCAGGGTCCGGTAGCCGTCGTATTTCAGTTCATAGAGCCAATCCCCGCCCGCGGGAATTGCGTAGACCGATTTGGCCAGCTGCACGTCGGCCCTGTCGAAGGGGTTTCTAGTGACGCTTTTGTCTATCCCTTCCGCAATTTCCGCCGTGGTGCGTCCGGTCCGGATGCTGGTGGTAAATTGGGCAATGCCGTTGCCGTTTTGGGCATAGCCGTCTTTTTCCTTCAGCAGCAGCCAGCTGTCCCGGGTCTCCCCCTCTTTCGCTTTGAGACGCACCAGGGCCCACTTGCCCTTGAGCCTTCTCCCCTTGAGCGCGAACTTGAGCATGCCTTCGCGGAGCCCGGCCTCCACATCCGTAAAAGGCTCCCACCAGCCCTCATCCCAGAGCATGACGGTTCCGCCGCCGTATTCCCCCTTCGGGATCGCGCCCTCAAAATTCCGATATTCCAGGGGATGCGCCTCTACCTGTACGGCCAGCCTTTTATCCCGGGTGTCATAGGAAGGGCCCTTGGGCACCGCCCAGCTCAAGAGAGCGCCGCCCCATTCCAGGCGGAAGTCGAAGTGGTCCCTGCGGGCCAGATGGCGCTGTACCGCAAAGCGCAGGCCCTCCCCGGACTGTTCCGTTTCCCCTGCCGGTTCCGTGGTGCGGGCAAAATCTCTTTTTTCATTGTAGGCAGTGAGCTCCGCGGCCATGGCGCTAGGCTAATTCCTTCTCCTGTTTCGCCTTCTCCACGCTGGCTTTGAGGGCTTCCATGAGGTCGATGACCTTGCCGGCGCTCTCCGGCGCCGGGGCCACCACCTCTTTGCCTGCGATTTTGGTCTCGATGAGCGCGCGCAGCTTCAACTGGTATTCGTCCTGATATTTCCCGGGGTCGAACGGTGTGTTCATGGAATTGATCAGCGTCTTGGCCATCTCCAGTTCCTGCCCGGAAACCTCGGGACTGGCGTATGGCTTTTGCAGCGCCTTGATGTCGTCGGCGTAAAACATCGTGGAAATGAGGATGCCGTCCTCCCGGGGGATGATCGCCATCAGCGTGTCCTTGGTGCCCATAACGGTTTTGCCGATAGCGATCTTCTGTTCAGCCATCAGCGCGGCCCGCAGCAGCTCGAAGGCCTTTTCGCCCCCTGCCTCCGGTGTAGCCTGATAGGTCTTGTCGTAGTAGACGGGGGAAATCTGGTTCAACTGGGCGAAATGGAGGATTTGAATGGACTTCTCCTTTTCCGTCTTGATCTTTTCGATCTCCTCGTCCGTGACGACCACATATTTATCGTCGTCATACTCGAAGCCTTTGACAATGTCCTCCGTCCTGATCTCCTTGCCGCAATGGGCGCAGACCTTCTTGTAACGGATGCGGCTGTTGTCTTCCTTGTGCAGCTGGTTGAAATGGATGTCATTGTCCTGGGTGGCCGTGTGCATGGCGATGGGGATGGCGACCATGCCGAAAGTGATGACCGATTTACGTGCTGCCATTGTGAAACACCTCCGGCACTAGTGTTTCCGATTGCATGATTCGTATCCGTATTGGCATGCAATACGCAAAGGCTGTATCTGCGCTAAATCACAAATAAGGGGCGAACGATCATTGTATCGGGTCCGTGCGCTCCAGGAAACGGCGGAGGATCGCGGCAACCTCCGCCCTGGTGGCCGTTCCTTGGGGATCGAGCAGACGATTGTTGGTCCCTCTGATGAACTGTTCGGCGATTGCCCAGCTTACGCTCTCAGCCGCCCAATCGGAGACTGTTAAGCCGTCCGCAAACGCGCCCAGGTCCCCGCGCCTTTCCGTTGAAGCGCCGGCAAACTTCGCATAACGGAACAGCAGCGCCGCCATTTCCTCCCGGGTGATCAGGCGGTCGGGGGCGAACATCCCGCGGCCTACGCCGCGGATGATGCCGTTTTCCGTCGCCCAGGCCACCGGCGGGCCGTACCATGAGGCGATATCCGCATCGGAAAAAACGCTTTTCGTATAGTCCGCCAGATCCGCCTGATCGAGCCTGGCCATCACCGCGGCGAACATGGCCCGGGTCATGCCCGCTTCCGGCCCGAACAGGCTGTGGGAGACGCCGCTGAACAAGCCTTGCTCCAGCCCATAAGCGATGTCGTCCTTTGCCCAGCTGGCGCCGATATCCGTAAACCTGCCGGACAGCCCCGCGGCGGCGCCGGCCGTTTTCCTGAACACAGCCCGGATCGTATGATCGCGAATCACATCGTTGAACGTATACGTATTGACAGCCCCCACGGAGATCCCGTCGATCAGCACGTCCGCGATTTCATAAGCCGGATCGGCAATGATGGCGAAAGTCTGCTCCCCGTGTTTTGCCACGCGGGCGCTGGCAGGCGCGATGACGCCGCCCGCTCCGGCCTCGGCCGTGATGCTGAAAAAGGCCGCCGCCCTGCGGCCTCCCCCGCCTGCGCCGCCGGGCGCAGGCGCGACGGTTGCCACCGCGTATACCGAGAACTTTCTGGCGTAGATCGTCAGATAGTCCCCTTCGATTTGACAATACTCCCCGTCCGCGTTGGCGTTCTCCCGGCCCTCGGGAATGATTTCAGCCCCGCTGTTCCCATGGACGCGAAAGATCGTGATCCCGCTTTGGCCCCTTAAATTTTCCGCCAGCGGCATGACGATTTTCAACAGGGAGGGCAGCTCGGAAAGCGCTGTTTGCCCCTGCATCACGCCCTCCGCGTCCGTCGCCGTTTTGATGATCGACAGATCAAGATACAGGCCGACGCTCGTCCCCGGCTGCGCCGCTTCATTGATTTTCTCCTCCGCATCCCCGATATCGGACGCCTGTTTCAATTCAACGGCAAGCCTGAGCTCCACTGTTCCGCCCGCTGCCACGAGGGCCGCGTCTTCCGGCGTGTACGCCTCGCCGTCCGTCTGCCCGAACAGCTCCGCCAGCCCGTCCACCGCCGCCTTGGGCGTGTCCTCGGACCTGATCTCGATCACGCTCTGGGTTTTGCCCAGGGACATCACGATATCCCCGGTCATCTGGCCGTTTTGGACAGCCGCGAGCCTTGTCACCCTGTAGCTGCCGTTATCCGCCACCACATTATAGACGCCGTCCGGAATATTGGTGAAGGAAAAGGCGCTCCCGTTGGCCAGGCCGGTCAGGCTGGCGATGACCGTATTGCCCTCTTCGATGGTGACGGTGATCAGGGCGCCCGCTCCGCTGGCGTCAACGACGCTTCCCGAAATCCCGCCCGTGTGCGCTTCCCCCCGGGGGGTACGGAAGTAGCGCAGGGCCGCCGCCCCATCCCCGTTTTGATCAACGGCATACAGCTCAAACATGAATTCGGTATTGGGGGCCAGGCCGTAAAGCGTTTGCTGGAAAGTTTTATCAAAGGAGAAACCGCCGCTGTCGAGCAGGATAAAATCCGCAGCGCCCACCGCCCGATAGCGAAGCTCCGCGGTATAGTCGTAATCCGTTCGCGCTACCTGGCCGGAGAGCGCGATGCCGTAGTCCTGAAAGACGGGGGCGTTTATGCTGACCAGCGGCGGGGCCGTGATCCGGATGGTAATCTGTTTCTCAGCGGACAGGTAATTGGACGTCTCCGGCGCGGAGGCCAGCACCACCGCCTCCCCGCGCTTGCGGATGGTCACTTGGCCGTCTTCGGTCACGCTGACGGCGTCGCCGGACAACAGTTCGTAGGTGACCGAAACGCCTGCCGCGCTGCTTTCGGCGTCAAGATTAAATTTGTCCTCCGTAGTCTTTTTCGTATAGCTTCCGGCGCCTTGAATGATCTGGGCCGCCTTGCCGATGACGACGCTCAGTTCGCCGCTTTCCCAGGGGTCGTAATGCAACCGTTCGATCCGCACATACACCGCGTATGCCCCCGCGTCGATAATCTGGGGCGCCGCGTCGCCGTATTCGCTCCCGTCCGTGCTGTAGCTGATCAGATCGCCCTCCTCCGTCCCGGTGACGGTTACGGCGTCATGGGGGGACCTGTCGTAGGTTCCGCCGTACGGGGTGACGATAATGCCGCCGATGGAGGCGAGGCCCACGGCGATAGGTATTTCGATTCCGGTGATCGTGGCGTAGGTATCCGTATCCTCCGGCGTATAGGTGGCGGGAAAGGTATTCGTTCCCGGGTCGCCCACGGGGGTCGTCAAATCGTCCTCCCAGCTAAAGCCGTCAGGCAAGCCGATATCGCCCAGGGTCTGCCCGTATACGGCCGTCAGATCAGCCGGCGCCGTATAGTCGGGGTTCTCCTTGTACCTTGCCAGCAGGCTGAGATAGCCCGTGATCGGCGTAGCGAAATCAAAAAGCTCGTCGTAAACGTAAATCTCATTAAAATCTTCATCATAATCGTAATGGAAGGTGTACCAGCCCGCAAAGGTATAGCCGTGCAGCGCCGGGTCCTCGGGCTTGAGCGCGCAGTTGCCCGGAGCCACGTATTGGGAGGAGACAGGGCTGCCGCCGTTGGCATCGAAGCTGACAACGTAATAATCGAAATAGGCGTACAGAATGAGGTTGGATGTGACGGGCGTGCCGAAATCAAAGACGGACCAGCCCGCATCACACCAGTAAAGAAACGGGAAATCCTCATAGACCGGGTCTTCCTCCGGCTCTACGGCAAAATCGTTATAGCGCACCTGCTGGGTGGCGACAATGCTCCCAATTTCATCGATCATAAACCATACGGTATAGGTATCGATCTCAAAATATGCGGTTACGCTGAGATCCTGGCTGACGTTACCGTCCGTTCTGGTGGCGCCGGTATAACCGTCGCTCCAGCGGAGAAAGTGGTAGCCCTGATTTGGTACGGCCGTTACCGCGGCGCCGCTCCCGCCGTCGGCCACAATTTGCGTGGCCGCCCCGGTGACGGTGCCGTTGCCGTCCGTGCCGTAGCGCAAAACATAGGCGTCCAGCGTCCGGAACGTACAGGTGTCGCTTGGCGGGCTCTCCAGATAATCGTCGCTTGCGGGGATATAGGCGCAGGCGTCCGTGTAGGTGGTGGCGTAATCCAGCTCGGTCCACAGGGAGCCGGAGGGTTTCATCTGCCCGTGGAAGGCGATCAGCGTCCCTTCGTCGCTGGTCAGGATCACCGAATTGATGGTGATGCTGGACGCGCGAGGCGCGGCGGGCGCGGGCCGGCTTAGCTTGGGCAGGCCGTACTGGATGCGGTTGTTGACCAGATCCGCCACATAGAGATTGCCGCTGCTGTCCAGGGCGATATCGGCCGGGTGGACAAAAGCTCCCAGCGCGGATCCATAGACCCCCAGCGCGCTCCAGCTTGCCGTTGTTTTCGTCCATTTTTGGATGCGGTGGTTGCCGGTATCCGCCACATACAGGTTCCCCTCGCCGTCGGCTGCAAGGCCCGCGGGGCTGGCGAATTGCCCCGGCCCGGAGCCGCCGCTGCCCCAGCAGGTCCATTGCCCGTCAACGGACCGCCTTTGCACCCGTTGATTGCTGGTATCGGCCACATATAAATTGTCGTGGCTGTCGATGGAGATGCCGTAGGGACTGGAAAACTCCCCGGGCCCGCTGCCCCGCTCACAGTCGCCCTTGCCCCAGCCGCTCCAGAGGTCTGACGCAATATCAAGCTTCTGGATCCGGTGGTTGCCGCAGTCGGAGACATAAATATTCCCGGCGCTGTCCACGGCAATGCCGCTGGGCGAGCGGAACTTCCCCAGCGCGCCGCCTTCCGTACCCCAGGCGCTCCATTGGCCTGTGCCGATGTCAAGCTTCTGAATCCGGTTATTGCCCGCGTCGGCCACATAGATATTGCCGCTGCTATCCACCGCGATGTCCATGGGATAATGGAACTTCCCCAAGCCGGTTCCCGGCGAGCAGTCGCTTGTGCCCCAGACGGTCCAGACGCCGGTGCTCCGGTCCAGCTTCTGAACGCGGTTATTCAGCCGCTCCGCCACATAGACGTTGCCCTGCTCGTCCAGGACAACGGCGCCCGGCTGATAGAATTCGCCCGGCAGCTGCCCCTGGACGCACAGGCTTTTGCCCCAGGCGGTCCATTCCCCGGTGACACTCAGTTTCTGGATCCGGCTGTTCCCGGTATCGGAAACATAGAGATTGCCGTTTTGGTCCACGGCGATCCCGTGGGGGTCGGAAAACTCGCCGGACATGCCCCCCGCTGCGCAGCCGCTTTTTCCCCAGACGCTCCAGGTATTGGCCGCCAAGTCGAGTTTTTGGACCCTGTGGTTCATCCCGTCGGCCACGTAAACATTCCCGGCCGCGTCCACGGCCACGCTGCGGGGCGAGAAGAACTTGCCAGGATCCTTTCCGTAATCGCCCCAGGCGCTCCATTGGCCTGTGACGACGTCCAGTTTCTGGATGCGGTTGTTGCTGGTGTCGGCCACATACAGATTATCTTGCCCATCCACCGCGACGCTCAGCGGGGCGCTGAAATCTCCCAGCTCCTTGCTGAGCAGGTCCCCCGAGCCCCAGGCGCTCCATTGGCCGGTGTCGGCCGCCCGTTTCTGCACCCGGTTGTTCACCGTATCGGCCACATAAACATTGCCGGCGCTGTCCACGGCTACCCCGTAAGGCAGATAAAATTCCCCGAGACCCTTACCCGAATTACAGCCGCTTTTGCCCCAGGCGCTCCATTCGCCGGTGACGACGTCCAGCTTCTGGATGCGGTGGTTGCGGCTATCCGCCACATACAGGTTGCCGGCGCCGTCCACGGCCACCCCCCGGGGAGTGTCGAATTTTCCCAGGGCTGTGCCAAAGCCGCCCCATTGGCTCCAGACCCCCGTACTGACCGTCAGCTTCTGGATGCGGTGGTTTCCGCTGTCGGCGATATAGAGGTTGCCGTGGGAGTCCACCGCTATGGCAAGCGGATAATTAAATCCCCCCGGGTCGCCGGAGGAATAGTAGTGCAGCCCGCCCCACTGCCGCCAGGCGATGCCGGACAGCTCCGCCCCGTAAGCCTGCCCCGGCAGGAAAGACAGGCAGCCCATGATCGACAAAATGATGGCAAAAAGCTTAAAGAACGTTTTCATGCTTTTTTCCTCTGTTTTTTTGCAATTCCGCTACAAAAAACGATATAATCAGTATATAATATTGGAGGTTAACAAAACGATTAACAAAAATCGTTTTCTATGGTTTTTTGCCGAAAATCGCAACCTGACCAACGGTACATAAGAGGTAACCCATGAAAAGCATTCCGAAAGCAAGGCTGACTGCGCCGCAAGCCGGCGGCGGGGAAATCACGCGTTGCCGCTTGCTGTGGTCCGTCCGGGACAGCAACAAACCCTTTGTCTACATCCATGCCGGCGCGGGTTACGGCAAGACAACCCTGCTCTCACAGCTGGCGAAAGAGGCGGAACGTCCCGGATGGCTGTCGCTGACCGGGGACATGGATATCTATGCCTTTGCCGGCGCCCTTGCCGACGCGCTGCGGCTCGCCCGCCCCGATTTCCAGTTTCAGGTGTCGGCGTATTTCCCCTGCTATCAGAAAGAAGATTTCGCCGCGTTCCTGGCAAACGCCATGATCGCCGCAATGGAGGAACTGAAAGGGCCGGTCGCGCTGTTCATCGACGACCTCCATACGATCAAAGACGCGCAGACGAGGGATTTCATCGCCTGCCTGATGCAATACGCGTCGGATCATCTTTTGCTCACGGCAAGCAGCCGCGAAGCTCCGTGGCTCAGCCTGATCCCTCTGCTGGCAAAAAATCAGGTGTTGGAGCTGACCCAAAAGGAGCTGGCCTTCACGCCGGAGGAAGCCCGCGAGATCCTGGGCGCGGACGGCTCCGGCCTGTACGGCGTTACGGAAGGCTGGCCGCTCGCCTTAAACTGCCTCTCTTTTTTGCGCAAAAGCGGCGTCCCCCTTGCCGAAATCACCGCGCAGAGCCGGAAAACGCTTTACGCTTATCTGTTTTACGAATGCATCCGGCATCTCCAGCCGGACCTGGTCGGCTTTCTGACGCTATCCGCCGCTTTTGAGGAGCTGGACGCGGACATGCTCGACAGTGTTTTAGGCAGAAGCGATGCAAGGCAGCACCTGGAATACCTGATGTCCCGCAACGTTTTCATACAGCGCACCGGGGGCGCGCACTACCGGTACCACACGCTGTTCCGGGAATACCTGTTGAGGAATATCAGCGCGCCGCAGGCGGCCGCGCTGCGCTACCAGGCTGCCTGCTATTATTTTAACGAAGGCCAATTTTCCAGCGCCGCGGAATACGCCATGGCGTTAAGGGACAGGGAGTTCCTGCAGAAAATCCTTCTCACCTGCTATGGGGATTTGATCAAGAAGGGGGAGCTCCGTCAGCTTCGAACCTGGTTTCAAGCCCTGGGCGACGACCTCCGCGACCCGAGGATCCTGGTGATGAAAGGCGCTTTTCTGTCCACGATCGGTATTTTTGTGGAGGCGCAGAAGATGCTTGACCAAGCGATCCCCCGGCTCGGCCCGGAAAACCGCGGCCTCTATTTTGACGCCATGGTCCATAAGGCCAGGGCGCTGCGGAATCTGACGTCCTTTGAAGCATCCGCCGCGCTGCTGGACGACCTGATCGCAGGACTTTCCGAGCTCCATTCGGAAGCGGCTTATGCCATTGTCATCGAGAAGCTGTTCAACCTCTGCTGGACCGCGCGGGTCAGGGAAGCCTACGGCCTGGCAGGAAAAATGATCGAGATTTGCGCGCGGGAAAACAGTCTCAAGGTCAAAGCCTGGTATGAGCGTTATCTGACCGTGATCCACTTTTTCGCCGGCAGGATGAAGCAGGCGGCGGCCTGTTATGAGCAATCCCTGGCGCTGCCCGAGGAGGAACGGCAGTTTCTGGACATGCACAACGTGGGGATCTATGCCGCCAAGGCCTATCAGATGATGGGCGAACGCGAACGTTCCGTGCAGCTGATCGAAAGCGAGATCCAGAAATTAAAAACCGGCGGCCCCTATGAGGAACTGTGGTCCGCCTGTCTCCTGGCGGCTGAAATCTACCATCAGAACGCTTCCATTGACATGGCCAACGGCGCCAGCACATCCTTTGACCCGATCAAAAACAATTTCGCCATTGCCGGCGAATATGCGCTTTTATACCGGAAAACCGATTTTCAAAAGCGCTGGGCCGACATACAGAAACTGGCCTACGGCTTAATGTTCGCCGACGCCCCCAAGGAACCGGTGATCGCCGAGATCATGTCTGATTTCGGCCCGACCTATGATTATCTGAAAACAATCACCCTGACCAGGGTGTCGGGATATCTGTTGACCGTGCCGGACTATGAAAACGCGGTAAAATGCGCGCAGCTCTGCATAGAGATCGGGGAAAGGGCGGATCTGATGCTGGGTCCCTGCATCTGCTACGGCATCCTGGCCAGGGTCGCCCTGGCCAGGCAGGATCAGGCGCTGGCAACAGACCTGGTCAAAAAGTACCTGCGGCTTTGCGCCGATCATGGCATTTATGCATATTTCGGCATGCATAAGTTCTATGGCCCGCTGCTTGAATTTGCGGACCGGCACGGCATCGAGCCGGAGTTCGCCAGGCGGATGATGGCCTTTTCAGGCTACAAAATAAAAAAAGCTTACGTGGAAACGCTGGGCGGCTTCGCCGTTTATCCTTACGGGGACAGGGATCATCCCATTAAATTGCGGTCGAAAAGGGAAAGGGAGCTTTTCGCATTTTTACTGGCCGCAGGCAGCCACGGCGCGACCAAAGAACAGATTTATAACGCCATCTGGTTCGACTCGGCCGCCAAAGATATCAAGCGCGTCATCGCCGTCCACCTGTCCCAGCTGAAAAAGGACCTTTCCCGCCTCGGCCTTAAGGATTTTATCCAATACGGCGAAAGGCATTACCGCGTCCGCATGGAGGAAATCGAGCACGACGCCATTGCCTTTGAAACGTTATATGAAGGCTACTCGCTGACAAAAGACCCGACCGCGGCCAAGCGCATTTTATCGTTGTACCGGGGCGATTATCTGGCAGATTTTGAAGCGTTGTGGGCCACTGTCAAACGGATCGAATATAAAAGGATGTACGACGAAGTCCTCCGGGATTCGCTGGCAGGAGCTTAAAGCGGGCCGCAGCTTCAGTTGTTCAGCTTACCGCGGATGCTGTTCCCATGGCATGCTGATCGGCAGGATCAAGCGGCTGTCCGGGGCGCCGCTATTCCGCCAGCATCGTCCGGATATATGCGATCATCCTTTTCGCGGCGGGAGAGGCGTTGGCAAGGGCCGGGACGGCGATGCCCAGGACGATATGGCGCGGCGGGTCGAAAGGCAGCATCGCCACCTCGTTGGTCCGGCCTTTGGTGATCAGCTCGTTCATAATACTGATCCCCAGGCCGCACTCGATCATGGACAAAGCCGCGTAATTTTCAATGGTGGAGAATTTGATGTTCGGCTCGATGGCGCTTTCCCGCCGCAGATTGATCACATCGCAGTCGTAGCCGCGGCCCGGCATGATGAAGGGCAGATCCCGCAATTGCTCCAGGCGGATGGACGTCCCCCCGGCCAACGGATGGTCCGGCGGCAGAACCGCCAGCATCGGATCGCTTTTCAGCGGGATCCAATCGCAATTTTGTCCGGGCGGATAGCTGAACAGGCAGAAGTCCACCAGATAATCAGCCATCCAATCCTCCAGTTCCTGATGCACCCCTTCCATCAGCCTGACGGTAATGCCGGGATAATCCTGCTGGAAAGCGCGCAGCACCGGCGGCAGCCAGTGCGCGGAGATGCTGGAGTAGCTGCCGATGGTCAGCTGCCCGGAGGACAAGCCCCGCAGTTCGGTGGCCTGCTGCTCCAGCAGCGCTTCGGCATGCACCAAATCCCGCAGGACAGGCAGCAGCCGCTCTCCGCCGTTGGTCAGGGAAACGCCGGAACGGCCCCGGCGCAGCAGCGGAAACCCCAGCCCGTTCTCCACGGCATCCACCATATGGCTGATGCCGGAATGGCCGTCGAGGACGGAAACATTCGCTGACAGGAAGGTGTAGTCATGCTGAGAGACGAATTACCTCAAATCGTTACCAACGGCTTGCCCGGCCCCCGGTCCGCCGCTTTGATGGCCAGGCGCGCCGCGGGTCTTTGAGGAAGGCGCCCTGCCGGAGACGACCGCCGCCGTGGTCCTGGAACCCATTTGGGGCGACGGGGGGTTTGCCGAGGCCGGTCTGGAGATTTTCCATGCCGCTCTGCAAAAACACGGCAAGTAGCCTGCCTTCCTCTGTTGCTGCCAGGCGGAAGCGGCGGGCGCGCCGCAATTGACATGACGAGGTGCTGCGATGAAAGTGGAATTCGGTTTTGGTCATGGCCGGGAGCGCGTGGAAATCCCGGAGCGGAACTTTGCCGGCCTGCTGCTGCCCAAAACAATTGAAACGGAACTGACCGGCGAGGCCGAACTGCGCCGGGCCCTGGCCAACCCTATCGGCGCGCCCCGGCTGCGGGAGCTGGTACGGCCCGGCGAAAGCATCGCCGTGATCGCCAGCGACATCACCCGCCCCTGCCCCACCTGGCAGATCATGCCCCCGCTGCTGGACGAACTGTACGGCGCCGGCGTTCAGCCAAAGGACATCACCCTGGTCTTCGCCCTGGGCAGCCACAGGAAACACACGGAAGCGGAACGGCAACAGCTGGCCGGCCCCCGGGCCTACGCGGAAATCCGCTGCCTGGATGGGGATGCGGACGATGTCGTTCATCTGGGCGTCACCAAACGCGGCACGCCGGTGGATATCGTACGCTGCGTGGCTGAGGCGGACCGCCGCATCTGCCTGGGCAACATCGAGTATCACTATTTTGCCGGCTACTCCGGGGGGGCCAAGGCGATCATGCCCGGCTGCTCCACCAGGGAAGCCATCCAGGCCAACCACAGCTTCATGGTGGCGGAAGAGGCCTGCGTGGGGCGGCTCAAGGGCAACCCGGTGCGGGAAGACATCGAGGAAGCCGCCGGCCTCTGCGGCGCGGATTTTATCCTCAACGTGGTCCTGGACGAGCATAAGGAAATCATCCGCGCCGTGGCCGGGGATATGATAGAGGCCCACCGGGCCGGCTGCCGCTTCCTGGACGGCTTATACCGGGTGGAGATCCCCGCCCCGGCCGACATCGTGCTGGTTTCCCAGGGCGGCGCGCCAAAGGATCTGAACCTTTATCAGCTGCAGAAGGCGCTGGACAATGCCAGGCATGCCGTGAAACCGGGCGGTATCGTCATTCTGATCGGCTCCTGCGGGGAGGGATTGGGCGAGCGGGTGTTCGAGGAGTGGATGACCACTTCCCCCTCACCGGCGGCTTTGATCGAGCGCATCGGCCGCGATTTCCAACTGGGCGGGCACAAGGCCGCCGCCATTGCCATGGCGCTGCAAAAGGCTGATATCTACCTGGTCAGCGAACTCCCGCCGGATGTTGTCAGCCGCATTTTTTTGACTCCCTATGCCGGCGCCCAGGCGGCGCTGGACGCGGCGCTGAAGAAATTGGGTCCGGACGCCACGGTTTTAGCCATGCCCTATGGCGGGTCCACCTTGCCCCAGGCGGCAGAAAGCGGAGAGGAAGCGTGAAAGCATGGATTACGCGGCGGAATCAGTGGAGCTGCCTGTGATGATTGCTTACGTTTGCCTATAAATCTAATTCTCTCCATAAAAAAATACTGCCGGTCAGCCGAACAGCGCGGCCGGATTCGTCCGGATCATCGTGGCAATATCCGTGGCCTGGATACCGCAGCCCAGTAGCGCTTCAATCGTCATCAGCATCAGCTCCGCCGGACGGGGCGCGGTTGTTTGCCCGGCATCGGTATTAAGCACGACGCGCTCCGGGCCAACTTTTCTGATCAGGTCCGCCAGCTCCTGGGGCTGGAGGTTGCCGAGGCCAGGTAAGCAGTTGAGAAAGGTGTAGCAAAGATACACTCCCTGCCGCGCCAGCTCCTGCTGTTGTTCCGGCGGCGGCGCTAACCTGCTTTGGGCATGGGACAGCTTAATCTTTTCCACGCCGATGCCGCGCGCCGCCCTGACCACAGCCGCGGTTTCCTTGGGAGACAGATGCCCCAGGCCCAGCGCCAAATCCAACTGCCTGATCGTTTCCAGCACCGCCATGACCTCCGGCAGGATGCGGCCCTGCTGATCCAGCACTGCCAATGGCAAGGGCGCGGCGCCGGTCCGTAAATGGGCCAAATAATCCGTTTGTCCGAATAAAGCCTGAAAATGGGCTGTTTCCAGCGTCGGGAACCAGACGATCCGGATGCCGATGGCGGCGGCGCGCAGGACAGCCTCCGCATTGAAGCCGCCGCAGCTATGGGAAATCGTGAGGCTGCCAATACAATGGAGCTGCGGATACACCCGGTTTAGCAGCCAGCAGATATGGGCGGTAGGGAAATGGTGGTCTTTAAATACCAGGCCGCGCATACCAAGCGCCAGCGCCTCCTCCGCCGCTTCCTGGTAATTCACGCAGCGCTCATAGCCGTCCGGGGCCGCGTGAATATGCGTATCATAAGCGCCCCGGATCAGTTCATAGGTCAGATCGGAATACGGTTTTGCGCCGGTCATGATTAAACGCTTCCTTTCACCAAATCGCGAATGGCCGTTGCGGCGTCCAGCGGTTCCAGCAGCAAATCATCGCCCTCCCGCAGGATCACGGAACAGGCTAATTGCGCCTTGCCATTGACACGGAGCAGACAATTGCCGCATTTGCCGATCCGGCACAGGCAAAGCGGGTAAGCGACGCTGCGGTCCAGGTTTTCATAAATATATTTCAGCGCCCACAGCACGCTGAGGCCCGGCTCATAGGGAAGCTGAAAAGCGTCGGTCCGATCGGCGTCCCGCCTGATCCTGATGGTAAGCAGGGAACTGTTCTGATTCATTTGCTCACCTCCGGCGTCAGGGTCGTGATACGGACCGGCGTATGACTGACGCTGGTCTGGCCGTCAACCTCTCCGAGCAGTATATTCTTCAGCCACTTGGAATCCGGCTGGGGAAAATCACGCCGATAATGGCTGCCACGGCTTTCTTCCCGCGCCATAGCGGCCAGGGCGGTCAGTTTGATGAGCTGCGCCATATTGCGCAGGCTGATGGCGTCCGCCCATTCCCGGTTATAGACGCGCAGGGCGGTGCGGCAACCGATCCGAGGCAGCGCCTGCAATACCTGGTCCGACTCACTGATTGCCCGCTCCAGACCTGGCCGGGTACGGACCGGGCCCACACACTCCCAGGCCAGGTTCTGCAACTGTAACTTTGTCTCAACGACATCGGCGTCAGTCTCGCCGCGGCCGCCCTTGAGCAGTGATTCGACGCTTGCCAGGATTTCCGCGGCCTCCTGCTCATCCACATCGGTACGGCCGGCGCCGTGGGCGTAGGCTGCCGCGGCGCGGCCGCTGCGGCAGCCCCAGACGATGATATCCGTCATGGCATTGCCAGATAAGCGGTTGGAGCCGTGCACGCCGCCGCTGGCCTCCCCGGCGGCGAACAAGCCGGCGATGCGGGTGCCGCCCTCGGCGTCTATCTTAATCCCGCCGTTCCAAAAATGAGCGGAGGGGCGCGCCTCTATGGCCTGACGGCCCGGATCGGGCATCAGGTCGGCCACGTCAAAGCAGCCGTACTTGCCGTGGCCCTTGGCGTCCCAGGCAGCATACCATTCAAAAAAGTAATCGATGGCATTGTCCGGTAAATGCTTAAGCGAAGTCCACACACCGCCATGGGGGCTGCCCCTGCCGTCCAGTATTTCAATGGTTGTGCCCACAGTCAGGAGGTCGCGGGTGGTTTTTTCCTTGCGCACGGCGTCCCATTTTTCCATATAGCGCTCACCTTCCCGATTATACAGATGAGCGCCGGCCCTGAGGATCAGCGCAAAGGGGAAATTCACCCCGGCAGCCGCCGGCGGCGTACAGCAGCCCAAAATAAACATGGGGAATTCCATATCCACCAGGTCAGCGCCGGCCCGATAAGCGATCATCTGCCCGTCGCCCACCAAATCGCAGGGGGCGGTGGTGACGGGAAAAATATTCATCGCGCCGCCGGTGGCGATGATCACAGCCGCCGCCTCGACCACCAAATATTCTCCGGTGGCAAGATTGAGCAGATAAGCGCCGGCGACGCGGCCATTGCTCTTGGCCAGGCCGATGGCCAGGCAATGCTCCAGTATGCGGATCGGCCGGGCCTTTACCTGGCGCGCCAACGCCTGAGCAAAACTGCGGCCGCTGATCTTCAACCCCCGGGGATGGCTGTGGCCGGGCTGGCCATAGATGTGCGTCACGCGGGCGCCCCAGGACAGCATTTCCCGCACCCGCTGCGGCGCGTCCTCAACCAGCGCCTCGACCAAACGCTGATCGTTGAGATAATTTCCGCCTTTCACTGTATCGGCAAAGAACTGCGCTTTGGAATCAGTGGGGTCGCCTTCCAGGCCCAGCACCTCGCAAATACTTCTGCCATCCACACAGACATCCGCAAAAGCGGTGACGGTGGCGCCGGAGACGGCAAAAGCGCCTTTGCTTGCAATGCAGACTTCGGCGTTGGCGTCGCAAGCCGCGATAGCGGCGCGCATGCCCGCGCCGCCGCTGCCGATGATTAAAACATCAGTCGCAATTCTTGCTATATCCAAGGTCCTGTCTCCTTTCAATACCGGCAGGGAAAGCCGGGCGCCGGGGCCCGGGCTCTCCCTGCCAAGGGGTTAAGTTTCTCCGGGGCCGTTATTACTATACGCCCAAAGATGCCAAGAGCTTGATGATATTGCTGCCGGTGATCATCAGGATCGCCACGTAGCAGACAATCAGCGTAATGATCGAAGCCTTGCCCATTTTATACTGACCCATCTCTTTTCTGGTGGCCAGCAGGATACCGAACAGCCCTAACAACGGAGCGTTGATAATCGTGCAGGCATTGGCCGCTATCAGCAAATTGGCCGGGGTCTTGCCGACAATAAAACCGATGGCGCAGCCGAACAGCAGGATGCCGGTAGACAACAGGCGCGCTTCTTTACTGTTCATGTGCGCGCTCTTGCCCAGGCTGGACAAGAGCAGCGTTGATCCTACCTGCGAATTAACGATCATTGAGGACACGGCAGCGCCAAAGAAGCCCACGCCCAGCAGATATTTGCCGGCCCATCCGATAATGGGGATCACTGCGTTGATCAGATCGCTGATATTGGCAATCGTGATGCCCTGCGGATTCAGCACTACCGCGCCGGTGAGCATGATCATCAGTGTGATTAAGCCGATGGAGGCCACACTGACGCCGATATCCCATTTAATGGTGCCGTTGGTGATATCATCAGTCGTCCATTTCTTTTCTCTGCCCAAATATGTTCCATAAGCCATACCGGTAATTGAGATTGTAGAGGAAACAAGCGCAAGCACTGTGACCAGGCTGCCCTCAGGAATAATTGGCAATACGCCCTGAGCCATCCCAACCGCCGAGGGGCCGCCGGCAGCAAACAGCGTGACGGCAAACGTGACCACCATCACGGCCACGATCACCTTCATCACCATTTCGATCAGGTTATAGACATTTTTGGAATAGATCAGCCAAATAGCGATTACGGTCATGATGAGCCCCCAATATTTCCAGGGGATGACGGGCAGCAGCAGCTCCGCGCCGGTACCGGTGCCGGCGAAATTGCCGATCTGGAAAGCGATGCTGCCCATGATGCAGGTAATACCGGTAAGGATGGCCAGCTTGCTGCCGTATAATTTGCGGATCGCCTCGATGGTTGGCATTTTCAGCACCAGTGAGCTGCCGTAGAAGGCGCGGGAATACAGGGTACGGATAATGACGGCGACGATCACAACCCAAATCAGTGTATAACCGAATTTGGCGCCATTGACCGATGCGGTGACCACTGAGCCGGGGCCGATGGTCGCTGCGGCTAAAATAAGCCCGGGCCCTATGTTCTTAAGCTTTCTTTTCAAACCGACTTTTTCCTTTGCCACATTGTTCTCCTGTACAACATTATTCTCTTGGCTTTCGGACATGTTGCTTTACCTCCTTTAATTCTATTTATGATAATTCCTTTGCCGCTGTCCTGCGAAACCGCTGCCGGCGATTGTTTCCCGGCAAGAGCGGCAAAAGAAATTATCGGCGGATCGGATCAGCCATCAATATCGTGGCCGTGTTCCCGCAGGATATAGCGGGCCACATTGCCGTTGGTATCAAACCAGGCGCCGTTGTCCAGCATATAGGCGACGGCTTGATCGAGGGCGTTCAGCCGGCTGACCCGGCCAATGAATTGCGGATGCAGCACAAAATTGATCATGCGACCCTCCGCAGCCAGCGCGTCGAACTCATCCAGCCAGACCTGGACAAAATCGCGGCCGCTGCGCAGATTATGCCAAGGCCGTATCGGCCGTTCAATATACATATCGTAGGCCGTATCGTCAAAGATGGAATCCTTGGGCAATTCCACCAGCGGAATTTCCCGGCCGTCCAGCCGATGGATAAAGGGGCCGTCCGTATTGCGCCAATTTGAGCTGGCGATATAGCCCCGTTCCAGCAATAAGGGCAGCGTATAATCATAAACCGAGCCGGAGGGCGCTCTGTGCACCCGCAAACGCTGTCCGGTCAGTTTCTGCATCAACTGCTCCGCCCGGAGCATATTTTCGCGCTCCTGATCCCGGTCCGGGCTGCTGGCGTGCTCGTAGCCATGATAGCCGATCTCGTGGCCGCGGCTGGCGATATCCCGGATCAGATCCGGATACCGCAGGGCTGTCCGCGCCGGCACAAAGAATGTGGTCCGTATCAGATATTTGTCCAGCATGGTCAGGATACGCGGCATGCCCTGCACAGGGCCGTAAGCGCCCCGGGACATATTGGACGGATGATCCCGATCCTGATAGGCTTCCCACAACGTTTCCGCATCCAGATCAAAAGCCAGCATCACGGCGATCCTGCGATTGTCCGGCCATTTCATAGGCTCACCTCCCCGATGGAAAACCCGTTCTCCCGCAGCACATATGCGGCTACGTCCGCACAGGCGCCGATCCACGCCCCCTGTTCCTGCATGTAATCAACCAGTTCGCCCAGCATCCGGATGCGGCTGGCACGGCCGATCAACTCCGGGTGCAGCTTCAGACACATGATTTTGTCCCCTTCCGCCGCCAAACCGTCAAACTCGTCCCGCCAGATTTCCCGGACATAGCGATTATTGTATAAGCTGCGGTGATACGGCTCGCTCAGGGTATAAAAATAATAGGTGTAGTCGTCCAGGCAATAATCGCTGGGCAGCTCTACCAGGGGTATTTTTTGGCCGTTCCGCTGATGCAGATAGGCCCAGTCGCAGGTTTTCAGCGAGGAGCTGTACAGATAGCCGCGGGCGGCGAGCATCTCCACCGTGTAGGTTTGCATGACGCTGCCGGGAGCGCGATGCCCGCAAGGGCGCCTGCCGCACAGCCGCTCCAGCAAGGTCTCGCTGATTTCCATATTCGCCAGCTCTTCAGCCTCGGGAATGCCCAGGCGCGTATCATGGAGATACCCGTGATAGGCCAGCTCATGGCCGGCGGACGCGATTTCCCGGACCTGATCCGGATAGGTTTCAGCCACATAACCGGGTACAAAGAACGTGGCGCGCAACTGCCTCGCGCGCAATAGGTCCAGGCAACGCCTCAGCCCCTCGTCCGGCCCATAACGCCCCCGCGAATAATCGGCAAAGCTGATCGTCTCCCGGCTGCAGGACGGCGTTTGGTTAAAGCGGGAAAAGTGCAGGCTTTCCGCATCAAAGTCAAAGCTGAGCATCACCGCGATCCGTTTGCCATTCGGCCACTTCAGTCCTTCTCCACCATTGGTTTGCTTGGGCATCTGCTATCCTCCTAAGGAAATAATTTGTCCGCCTATAGTTTATTTTCCCGCATATAGCCGGCATTGGCGCCGTCCAGCGTCAGGAACTGCTCCGCCGCCCGGGCCCCCAGTATCCCGGCGCAGCGCTGCGCCTCGTCCATGATCTCCTCCAGGTCGAACGTCAAGGGCCGCCGTTCTTGCATCAGCACCCGGCCCTTAACGATCACCGTGTCCACCTCCTTTCCGCTGGCGCTGTAAACCAAATTGGGAATCAGATTGCGCAGCGGGTAGGTATAGACCGGGCACATGGAAGGATGGCGCAGGCTGACAATGATCACGTCCGCGTCCTTGCCTATCTCCAGCGAGCCGGCGACATCGTCGATCCCCAGGACCTGCGCGCCCTCTATGGTAGCCATCCGCAAAGCTTTCCAGGCCGGCAACAGCTGCGGGTCATGGTACTTGATTTTATTCAGCAGCGCGGTCTGCTTCATTTCACCGAACATATTGTGGCAGTTGTTTCCCGGGGCCTGATCCGTGCCCAGGGCGACCCGGCCGCCCTGCTCCATAAACAGCAGGGCCGGCGGGACCTCGCCGCGGATGATGGCGATGGAGTTGGAGCACACCACCATCGATGCGCCGCTGGCCGCCACCAGGCGCACCTCGTCATCAGTTGCATCCGCCAAGTGGATGCCGATAAAATCACTGTCGAAATAGTCCAGTTGCGCCAGCCAGGGGATCGTGCGCTGCCCATAGCGCATCATCATCTGCCCGGCTTCCCGCCGCCCTTGCTGCAAATGCATATGTATTTTCGCGCCGCGCTGGCGGGCCAGCTCCTTGACCTTCATCAATAAGGGCTGGCTGACAAAATCCGCTCCCTGCGGACCGAAGTGGATACGGATCCGGCCGCCGTCGTCGTTGTTGTAGCGGTCGTACAGCCGCAGGCAGTCGGACAGCGAACGCTCGCCCGTTGCCGCGTCGAATGGATACAACTCCTGCGGCCGGTAGGCGCGGAGCTCCACATCGCGGATACGCACGCTGATATGGCCCCGCGCGCCCATTTCGCGTATTGCCAGGATGGCTTCCTCCATATCCGGGCCGTCGTCGCCGATGGTTGTAACGCCGTTCATAATGGACTCGGCGATGGCCAGGCGGCTGCCGGCCGCCCTATCCCGGGCGCCGCAGTGGATTTCAAACGGCGCCATTCCCTCCATCATCCAGCTTTCCAGCCGCAGGTCCTGGGCCACGCCGCGCAGAACCGCGTGGCGGGCATGGATATGCGCGTCGATGAAGCCGGGCAGGATCATTTTGTCCCGGGCATCGATCACCTGCTCCGCCGCGTAATCCCGGGTGATCTCCGCGTCAGGCGCGATGGCCAGGATCCGGCCGCTATCCACTGCCAGGCTACTCGCCTGCTGATAACCGACGCCCGTGCCGGTCATGGTATAGAGGTGTCCGCCGCGTATTATCATGTCTATTTTTTTCATCTATCCTGCCTCCGCTGCCATAACTAAATTAAAATAGGGTTACAAACTAGGAGATAAATCCGAATAAACTCATCAAAAACACCAAATAAATCCGTTGGGAATTAGATTGACTATTCTTATGCAGGGATCGCTGCTTTTAACCCTCTCAACTCAAGAATAGAGCAATAAACGTGCCAGATCGTTTGCGGCAAAGTAAAATTCAGCCCTGACGGCAACAAAAAAGCGATTGCTACGCGCAATCGCTTGTGGAGAACCGTTTGTCCTGATCCGGGAACGGAGTCTTCGCCGCCCGTATCAAATATTGTCGCGCTGCAAAGGGAATACCGCCTGATGCGGGCCGCCGCCGTTTTTCAGCAATTCGCCAAAGGGGATCTGCAGAATCTCAACGCCGGCTTTATCCAGCCGTTCCGCGGTACGGTCCGAGCCTTCGCACATGATCACCTTGCCGGAGCGGAGCTGCACGCAGCTGATGGCGTAACGCACGTCCCGCGGGTCTGCGTCAATGGTTTTGATGCCCAGTTCATGCAGGCGCTCCGTGAACGAATAAGGCAGGCTGACCGGATTGATCAGCGCCAGGTCCTCCTTAACCATGATAAATGCGCCGTCAATATGCAGGGAATAGCCGCAGACGGAGATCTCGGTCAGCTCAATGTCAACGGTCTCCAGGGTTTCCCGGACCTGCTTGATCGCCTCACTGTTGGTGCGGGAGGAATTACCGATCACCGCGTGCCGGCTGTCCAGAAAAGAAAAATTGCCGCCCTCGAATATCCCCCGGCCATGAATGGTTCTTAATATGGGTACGCCCAGCATGCCAAAGGCGCGCGTAGCGGCGAACTCCTCGCCGCGCCGGTATTGCGGGCCCATGCGCCCCAGAACCACCCCGCCGGGAATGGCCATGCCCAGGTCATGGGTGAAGACGGCGCGGGAACGGGTCATTCCCTTATAATCCAAGTAAAATACCTCCACACCCTCCTGGCGCATGATCTGGCAGAAATTGTCATGCTGCTCCTGCATCTTGGCGATATCAGGCTTGGTTCGGGAGCGCCAATACCAATCGCCGTCGTAGCTGATCAAGGCCTGGCATTCTTCATCCCACTGGCTTTCGTCGATCTGCCGCATTTCTTCGCCGGGACGGTGCACCAGCACGGAACGCAAAGGCCCCACCTCGCTGTTGACGCCCCAATTGCGGCCCCAATACTTTACCATACATTTGGGGTCCTCAAAAGCCGGGTCAGGGATGGAGGGAAAGTATTTCAGTACGGCGTGGTACAATTCCGGTTTTTCGATCAAGGTCATAACGTCCGCTCCTTAATTTGATTGTCGCCGCCGGGCCGCAGGCCGCCCGGAACAGAGGCGCAGGGTCATTTATTGATATACTTGGCAATCTTGCGATGCGCGTTGGTTTGGCTGATCCCCAGATATTTGGCCACCTTGTAACTGCTCCGGTATCGCTCGTAAGCATGGCGTATCGCCTTGGCCTCCGTCTGTTCCAGCAACTCGGCCAGGGTCAGCTCTGCCGGCGGGGCCGGGGAGGGAGCCGCCGGCGGCGCCGTTGACAACGGCGGAACAGCCGGAGCCGAATTGATATCGCAGATATCGCCGACCCTGCGTTGGCCGGTCACGACAAAACGTTCGATAAAGTTTTCCAGCTCTCTCAGATTGCCGGGCCACGCGTAAGAGAGCAGATCATGGCGCAGCGCGTCGTCCAGCTTGCACTGGCGGTGATATTTTTTCTCAAACCTGTCTAAAAAATATTCGGCGGCCAGCAAGATGTCGTGGCCTCTGGCCCGCAGGGGCGGCATGTCGATCTGCACCACATTAAGCCGGTAATACAGATCAACCCGGAACTTTCCCTCACGTACCAGTTGCGCCAAATCCTTATTGGACGCCGCGATCACCCGGGCGTCAATTTGAATATTTTTGGTGCCGCCTACGCGAATAATGCGCTTGCTCTGCAGGAAAGAGAGTATCTTGACCTGCAGCAGCAACGGCAGCTCGCTGATCTCGTCAAAAAATACGGTGCCGCGGTCGGCCAACTCGATCAGCCCCGGCTTGCCCCGTTTATCCGCGCCGGTAAAGGCGCCGCCCTCATAACCGAACAGCTCGGATTCCAGCAGCGACTCCGGGATGGCGCCGCAATTGATCTCAATCAGTTTCTCACTGTGACGGTAACTCTTTTCATGAATGTAGCGGGTCAGCAGGCCTTTGCCCACGCCGGTCTCGCCGGTGATCAGGATATTCGAATCCACATCCTTGATCTGATTCGCGGTGTCCAGCACCTGGCGCATCAGTTCGCTGTTGCCGATAATCGCCGTATCATGGGGAAACATTTGGTTGCGCTCCTGCCGATGATCCGTCGTTTCCCGATTATATTTTATGCCGGCGGTGATATCAGCCAGCCGCCGGGAGCTGGAAACGGACCGGAATACCTGTCCGTGGGCGTCAAGGACCGGCGTTACCGTCACGCTGCTTTCCTCCAAACCGTTCCTGGTTTGCAGATAAGTGCGTTGGGACTTTTCCCTGAGCAGGCGGGCATGTACCGCCGACAGGAAATGCCCCTCCCGCTCCAGATCAAAGACGCTGCGGTCAAGCACCTGCTCCGCCAGTAACTCCAGATCCTCCGCGCCTGCTTTATTGACCCGCACCGCTATGCCCTGAGAATCCACGACGAGCATACCGTCCGAAAGCTCACTGAACAGGCGGTTTAACTCCAGGCTGGAACCGACCGCCACCTCGACGGCGGCCGCGATGTTCTCCGGCGTGCCGTCCATCTTCGACAGCGCCTGCCGCTCCGGGCTGGCAAAGGGCACATTCGCCAAACCAGCCGCATAGTCGTCCATCAGCCTTTTAAGCGCGGCAAACAGCCCTGGATAATCAAACGTGCCTGTCGTAACATCCGGCATACGCCCGGCTCCTCCCCATGAAAACCAAGTTGATAACGATTTATAAATTCAGTATAGCACATTAAAAAGAAAAATGCCATCATCGCTCATTTTCTGCGGCTCGTCCGCCCAATCTCCCCGCCATTGCGCGCATAACGAACCGCCCTCACGGGCGCCTACGCGTCGGGGCAAAGCCCGTTTTGCTCCGGCGCCGTTTCATTCTGACGGACAAAACGAAGCGCCGCTCACAATGATGCTGCCGGAGCGGACGCCGTTTTCTGTTCTTCGATCGTTTACAGGGCATGCTTTGGCGCACAACCCACAGCCGTTGCGCTTATCGGCTGCTTTTTATAGAAGCCCCAGCAAAATGGCAATCAACGGCATCCATAAGGCCATGACGATGATCACCCAGATCTGCAAAAAGGCGGTGGATTTTGGCAGGTCCGTCATGGCATAATAGCCGGTGCCATATGTAAGCAGCACCACCGTATCCAGAGGGAAGAGATAGCAATGCGCTACCGTCATCCCCAGGGTGATCATCATCAGCGGCGCCGGAACGCCCATGGCGGCGCCCAATGCGATAAATGGTACCGCAAGCAAGGTCACCAGGGAGACGGACACCGGGATGATGATCAGCAGCAGGCAGATGATCAAAGCGCACAAGGCGAAGAACAAAGGCAGCGGCAGGCTAAAGGTGGGGATAAAGGAAATCAGCCAATCGCTTACGCCGTTATTGACCATTGCCGCAGATAAAGAGAGCACCGTGCCGACCAAAAACCAGGCATCCCAACTGACGCTGTCCAGATATTGCTTCCAACTGAAGATCTTCACGCCCGGCAGCATGAACAAAGTGCAGCCCAGCAGGGCCACCACCATGATGTTGATGCTCCGCACCCAGGAGGAGGCGATCCACAGGGCCAGCATCATCAAGGTGATGGCTAAGACTTTCTTTTCTTTGCTCTCAATCTTTTTTGGCACATCCAGGCTATTGATGAAAATACGCACCATCTGACCGTCGATCTCTACCGGCTTATATACCTTGACCATCAGCAGCCACGCCACCGGGAGGATGAAGATGGTCAGCGGTATGCCCACAGCCATCCATTGTACAAAGGTGATGGTCCCGCCCGTATATTGCTCCAGCAGGCCGATGGCGAGCAGGTTAATGGAACTGCCGGCCGGCGTCATCATGCCGCCGATCTCACTGGCCACCGGGATGCCGATCATGAAGGCGCGGCCGGTACGGCGGCGCGAGTCGTCGTCCTCGTATAATTCCAGGAAGCTGAGGCCGATCGCCATAAAAATGGCGCAGGTCGGCACGTTGGACACCAAGGAAGAAATGACCGCTGTGCCCAACATGATGGCGAACAACATACTACGCACGTTTTTGCCGAATCTTTTCAGCAAGGCGACTAGGATGCGGCGGGACAGCGGCACATGGGTGAAGGCCGCGGCTATGCCGAATGAAGCCAGGATGAAAAACATCACCTGATTGGCAAAGCCGGAGAGCACGTTATTGAAATTGGCGGTAGCGCCCAGCACCGGGGCTAACCCTAAACAGAGGAAGCAAGTCACCGGAACGGGAAACACCTCAAGAATCAGTAAAATGAGAAAGGCTACTACCAGGCCGATGCTGCGCACTCCGGCCACGCTCAACTGCCCGCCAGCGGGGATGAAGCACATCCCCGCCAGCACCAATAACGCGGCCAGGCCGCCGATTTTTTGTCGTGTTTTCATCCTGGTTCCTCCGCTCACCGCCAACAAGGAGCATCCCACAGCTTAAGTTTTTGCCCCAATCCCCGGGCCAAAGCGTTCCGATAGATCTGACAGGCCCAGGCCACGTCCCACACCGGCATACCGGAAGCCAGGAACATCGTGGTCTTGCCGTTATTGTAGCGGCCCTGGTGTTTTCCGGCCACGATATCCGCAAGGTCCATGATATGCTCCTCGCTGAGACGGCCGGCCTCAATCATTTTCAACACCGGTACGCTGGGCAGGAACAGATCCGGGTCGCTTTCATGCCATACTTTGTGCATCAGCAGCTTATCCATCACCACGTTGCTGGCTTTAACCAGCTGCTCGTCGTAAATGATGGCGTGGGAGATCTCCACCAGCGCCCCCGACTTGAGCCAAGAGCTGTCCAGTGCCGGGCTGACCCGGCCCGCGGAGCAAAAATGGATGATATCCGACCCGCTCACGCAAGCCTCCAAACTGTCCACCGCCCGTACCGGCACGCCGGTATCTTTGGTCATCTGGCGGGCAAATTCCGCTCCCTTGTCCGGGATAATATCGTAGATTTTGATTTCCTTGGCTTTGCCGGACGCAACGGCCAGGCTCTTGGCTGCTCCCCTGTTGATCACGCCGCCGCCTACGATGCCGACGATCTCCGCCTCCGGCGCCAGGTATTTGGCCGCCACCCCCGGAACGCTGCCGGTGCGCATGGCGCTGATCAGATTTGCCACCATCACGCATAAGGGCAAACCGGTCTCCTGATCGTTGAGCGTAATCAAGTGGGTGGAACGGGGCAGGCCGCGTTTACTGTTTTCGATATTGGAGCCATACCACTTGTTGCCGCATACGTCGAAGCGTCCGCCCAGATAAGCCGGCATGGCCATAAAGCGGCGGTCCGGCCCCTTCACCGGCATCTTAAAACGGGGCTCCCGGGGGAAAAACAGCATCAGGCCATGTTCGTTTTCGCTCTTTCCCCCCATCAGGTAATCGCCGATTCCTACCAGGCGGGCCGCCTCTTCGATCACCTCAAAACAGGCTTTCGAATCCAATACGCCGGCAGCGATCGTATCTTCTTCGCATAAATAGAGAAATTCCGCTCTCGTCATAAATCCGCCCCCTATCTTAATCAACGATCTTCATTGTAACCGGGTCAATGGTGCAACCATATTTTTCGCCGGCCGATTCCAAGGAAACATAGCCGTTGAGCACATCCCATTCCAGCGCTTCACGATCGCGCAGGGCGGGATTTCCCCACCCGCCGCCGCCGCTGGTCTGCACCACCACGACCGATCCGCCGGGCAGGCGTTCGCTGCGCACGGCGCGCTGCTCACCGTTGGGGAATTTGACCAGGTGCATGTCGTGCTGGCCGCCTTCGCCGCCTTTCAACCCATAAGGTTTGATGGTGGGGCGTCCGGAGATAATGGAGGCGTTGACGTCGGTTAAACATAACAGCTCCCTGACAATGGCCAGGCCGCCGCGGTACCGGCCGGCGCCGCCCGAATCGTTGACCAGGGCATATCTGTTCACCTGGAAAGGGTACATCAGTTCAATGATCTCGGTGGGCGTGTTCAGCGTGTTGGTCATATGGGTCTGATGTCCGTTGGCGCCATCCTCATTATATTTTGCGCCGCGTCCGCAGCCGTAGGTTTCACCGTAGACGAACCAACGATTGGTTTTGGGGTTCATCCCCACAAAACTGGCGGCAGACCAATGGCCATCGCAAGCGCACACCTTTTTTTCCGCAATGCCGGCGAAGGCGCCGATGATGATATCCACAATGCGTTGCGGGCATACCGTGGTGCAGCCGCCCACCGCGTGAGGAGGCTGAGCATCCAGGATAGAGGGTTCGCTGGGTTTGATCACATGGATGGAGCGGTAAGCGCCGCCGTTGGCCGGCACCTCCGTGCCGACAATGGATTTGACGGCATAGTACACAGCGGAGTAAGTAAGCCCCATGGGGTTGTTATAGCCGCCTTCGGCCGGCGGCGCGGAGCCATCGAAATCGAGGTATACGTCGGAGCCGCTGATGATCACCTTGACCTTAAGCTTGAGCATGACGTCGTTGATGCCGTCGCTTTCCACATAGTCTTCAAAGGTATATTCCCCGTCCGGCAGGTCGCCGATAGCTTGACGCATACCGGTCTCGGAATAATCCAAAATGGCTTCAAAATATTTGGTCAACCCTTCCTTTCCGTATTTCTCCGCCAGAGCCTGGAGACGCATCTCGCCACGGTTGTTGGCGGCCAGTTCAGCCATGATATCGCCGTTGACCTCGTAAGAATTGCGCACGTTAGTGGTGATGAGGCGGATGATATCCTCCTGTAACACGCCCTTCCGCATTAGCTTCACGCCGGAGATGCGCAGGCCTTCTTCGTAAATCGTGCGCAGGATGTAACGTAGCGGCGAGCCGCCCACGTCCGACTGGTGAGCCAGGCAGCCGGTGAAAGCGATTAACCCGCCTTGGTGGAAAATGGGCTTGAACACCATCATATCCCACATATGGGAACCCATCATATACGGGTCGTTGTGCAGGAGCACATCCCCTTGCTCCAGGGTGTCGGCGGGATGCACCTTGAGCAGTTCCTTCAGCGTTTGCGCCATCACGCCCAGATGCACGGGGATAAAGGTTCCCTGGGCCAGCATATCGCCGTTTTTGGTATAAACGGCGCAAGAACAGTCCCGCCGGTACTTAATGTTAACGGAATAAGCGGATTTGACAAGGTATTGATTCATTTCCTCTGTTATCCATTGCAGATTATTGACGATGACCGCCCTGGTAATGCCGTCGATCGTGGTCATTTCTCATCCTTCTCTCCTGTGTTTTTCTTCCCCCGGTTATTTTCTGGTAATGACGATGTTGAGGTACCCGTCGATCTCCGCCTCGTTACCGGGAGGAACGGGCGTGGAGGCGGCATATTCCTCAATCATTGCCGGCCCGCTGACCTTGCTGCCCGGCGGCATCAGGGAACGATCGTAGATTTTGCCTTTTACAAAGCTGTTATCGAAATACAGCTCGCGGCTGCCTTTGAGGGCTTCCGGCGGAGTAGCGTCCACATGCTGTGCGGATCTGGGGAATTCCAAGGCAGGCACCACGCCGAAAGCGGCCAAGCGCAGATTGACAAACACTACCTGGTCCCGGAGTTTGTACCCATACGTGTGCCGATGGATATCGGCAAAATCCTCCGCACTGGCCTGCAGCTCGGAGCTGGCGCTAACCTGATGCCTGACCGGCACGCTCAGTTCCCAGGATTGGCCCAGATAACGCATATCCGACGTGGATTCCATCAACACCTGGTCGGTGGAGAAACCCTCCTTTGCCAAGTCGGTCAGCGCCTCCTCTTTCATCAGTTGATAGACCTCGTTATATTCGGCGGGCGAGATCTCGTTTACGCTACGTATAATGGAGCGGACATAGTCGTAACGCACTTTCGCCAGCTGGCAACCGATGGCGGAAAAGTTTCCCGGCGCTACCGGTACGATGACCCGCTTCATATTCAGTTCCTCAGCCAGGGCCGCCGCGTGCAGGGAGCCGCCCCCGCCAAAGGCCATCAGGGAGAATTCGCGCAGGTCGTACCCTTTTTGCGTGGAAACGACGCTGATGCCGCCGCACATATTGGCGTTGACCAATTTAAGGATGCCGCTGGCCGCCGCCACCGGATCAATGCGCATCGGTTGGGCAATGACGCGGTCGATAGCCTGAATAGATTTCTGTTTATCCAGGTACATCTCGCCGCCAAGAAAATTATCCTGATTGAGATAGCCCAACACCAGGTTGGCATCTGTCACGGTGGGCTGGTCGCCAATACCGTAGCAGGCGGGGCCGGGGAGGGAGCCGGCGCTTTGCGGGCCAACGCGCACACCGCCGCCCCTGTCCATCCAGGCGATAGAACCGCCGCCTGCGCCGATGGTATGCATCTCGACCATGGGAACCCGCACCGGAAAGCCGCCCAGCTCCGCAGCGGAGGTGAAAGCGATGTGATGCTTGTGGATCAAGGCCAGGTCAGAACTAGTCCCGCCGATATCGATGGTGACGATGTTTTCCTCTTCCAGCAATTGAGACATATAGATGCTGGCCAATACGCCGCCGGCAGGACCCGAAAATACCGTATGTACGCTACGCTCGCCGGCGGCGTAAGAACCCATGATGCCGCCGTTAGACTGCATAATATGTACTTCGGCGCGCAGTCCGGCCTCCTGCCGCTGCATGTCAAGATGGTTGATATAATCCTTGACTTTGGGCATCAGATAAGCGTTCACCGAAGTGGTGCAGAAGCGCTCGTACTCCCTGATCTCCGGCAGCGTGTCCGCCGAAGTGCAGATATGCATATCCGGCAACTCCTGCTGCAGGAGCTTTTTCATTTGATGCTCGTTGTAAGGGTTGCTATATGAATTGAGGAAGCAAATGGCCACCGATTCTACCTCATGTATTTTCAATTGCGCGATCACCGCCATGGCCGCTTCCAAATTGATTTCTTTGCTAATTTCGCCGTTGGCCTGTGTGCGTTCCTGAATCTCAAAACGCAGATAGCGTGGTATGGGTGGTGTTGGACGCTGGATCCAAAAGTTATACAGATCCGGACGGCGCTGTAAGCCGATCTCAATAACGTCCTTGAAGCCTTCGGTGGTAATCAAGGCGGTTTTGGCGCCCTTGCGCTCTAGAAGCGCGTTGGTGGCCACTGTGGTCCCATGGATAAAAAAGGCAATGTCTTCATTTTGTATCCCGATCTGTTTACAGATCTTGGCGATGCCGGTGGTGATGCCCAGCGAATAGTCGGGCGGTGTAGACGGTGTTTTAGTTACATGTACTGTTTTGGCAACGTCGTCGAAGACCACCACATCTGTGAATGTTCCGCCTACGTCGACGCTTAACCTATAGCTCATGATTGATTGCACCTCCATCGTTGTTGTCCTGATGATATCCAGCGCCATCTTTTGCATGGAAGGAAAGCGCCGCTTTCCTTCCATGCAAAAGACCAACGAGGATCTTAGATAAATTACCGGATAAAAGGCATGCCGGCCTGGGAATAGCCAACTAACCAGCCCGTTGCGAAGTTTGTTGCTGTGCCCGCTCCTCCCGGCGGTAGCGGCGACCGAAAATGAGGCCGCAGCCGAGCAGGATCGCTAGCAGGCCCCAACTCCAGAAATAAACGAACAACGGTCTGGTCATCAGGACGGTAATGAGCACCAGCAGGTATTGTAACTGGAAGGTATAGCCGAGAGCCGTGGCCGAGGTGATATTGGTCATGGCGTTGGTCTCCGATTCCGGATCCACCACCTTCAGTAACATCAGGCCGGTGGCGAGGATGCCGCACTGCTGGCCGAAGAGGCCGACGCTGGTTTCGAAACGCCCCTCTTTGGGCAGCATCAGTTTAGCCAGTTTGAAGCAAACCAAATAAGTAGTGATGCCAATCGCCACCGACACAATGATAATAGGAACGCCGTATTCGGTGAACACGGTCAAGGACGTATTGGCCAGCGCCGCCACGATCATGTAATCTAAAGCGGTGCTGGAGATACGCACAATCGTCTTGCGGTCCAGGTTGGAGTTGACCCATTTGTTTTTCCTGGTGCACAGGCAGAACACAGCGCTCACGATCAGGCACCAGACGAACAGGGGAATATTTTTGAAGAAAGGATCCATGTTCAGCGACACGGTGCGCAAGATATAGCCCACCATGACGATGAAGCCAACGATCATCAGCTGCGAGGCCAAGGGGTCCAGGGTAGACGAATGGGTCACGGCTTCGCCGATGGAGGGGCGCGCTCCCGCATCCGCATAAAAACCGGTCATCATGCTCCTGGGCATGTCTGCCGGCAGCATCTTGATCGTGGTCCGGCCTTTGCGAGCCGCGTTATTGATGGCGATCATGCCGACGATGATGCCGGTGAGCACGCCAATGGTGGCGAAGGTGGCGCCCACCTGATTGCCGACTTCCATGTAGCCAGCCTCGTCAAAAATGGCGCCGGCGGCGATAGCCTGGGAATGCCCGCCATAGAAGCCGACGTTCGCCAGGATGCCGAAGCCTAACTGCAGATCGGTATAGACGAATCCCAAGAGGAAGGTGACGGTCAGGCAGACAATGATTTGCAGTTGGTGGCAGGTGCCGGAGAGGAAATACGTCTGCAGGGCCGGCCCGGAAACCTTTTTCAACTGCAGTCCCAGGAAAGAGCATCCCAGGATGATGGCGCACAGGGGCGCTATCCATTGGTCGATGGTCACAAAATTAAGACAGACGGGAGAAAAACCGCCCAGAATCTGTTTGCCCGATAAGAGGCCAATGATACCCGCAAGGATGGAGGAGGAAATATACCATTTCTGGAACAATTTGATTTTTCTGCGCAGCAGGGTAGCGATGATCAACAATATGCTGACCTTGGCGAAGTCAATCAGAACATCGGTTAACGTCCATTCCATTGTGATTCACCCTTTCGTTTTTACGTTTTCCCACTCCAATTAGAAGATGGGCCGTTCATTGCCGGTTATCTTGAACGGAGGAATGGATAAAGACATTGTGCGGACCGAGAAGAAAAACAGGGGGAGGCCGGCATGCCTATCGGATATTTTCTCAGCGCTATTTTCCGTTTTTTCACCTTCTTTCCGGATTCAAGCGATTTCACCAGGGCGTACCTAACAATACGGCAACATGAACCGCGCGGCTCAACCATTGGTCTTACGGAGCAAAAATAACATAAATTTGCGAATTGTTAAAATATTTTTAACTTATATGAACTATAAATGCAGATTATAGTAGCACATCCAGGGATTTCAATCTTTCTGGAACGCATATGCTGATTGGTTATAATATATATAACCACAATTTATCAATAACCGGGGGGAATAGCGCTGGACTAAATATGATGCGAATGATATAGTAACAATATGGATATCCGTGAATTAAAATATTTCATCGAGATAGCCAAAACGCAAAATCTCACGCAGTCTTCCTCCAACTTGTTCGTTTCCCAGCCCGCGTTGAGTAAGGCTCTGAAAAAGATGGAGGTTGAATTGGGCGTGAAACTGATGGAGCGTAGCGGCAAACGCCTGGTCCTCACCTCGTATGGCACGGCCTTCTTTGAGCACGCACTGGAGGTAACCAATGCCTTTGACAATATCTTTATTTATATGGACGACATCAAAGGCAAAAAACGGGGCAACATCAACATGGCGGTGGCGGGCGTGGTTGCACAGCTCTACCTGCAGGAAATGATCATCGGTTTCAACAAACGCTGTCCGGAGATCAGCCTCAATATTATTGAAGACGATAGCACGGATGTGTTGGGCAAGCTCCGTTCTTTTGATATGGACTTGGCTTTGCTGCCGCAGTGTGCTAGCGTTGATTCTTTGCTGCAGATACCGATTTTCCGTAGTGAAATCGTGGCCATCATGCCCTGGGAGAACAGCTTGTCCGCCTTGGAATATCTGCAATACCGCGACCTGCAGAATCAGATGGTCAATATCCTTAACGCTGATCATGGTATCAACGCCCTGCTGAAAGAGAATTGCTCTGCCCTGGGCTTCGATCCTTTTATCAACCGTATCAGCACACAGTGGGATCAGCTGGTTAAAATCACCCGAGTCAGCAAAGGATTGGCCCTGCTGCCACGTCCGGTGATTGCCAGCAACAAATATCCCTATATGTGCGTTCGTCCATTCCGTCCCTCCTGGCCTTGGGTCATCAGTATTGTCATGCGCAAAAACAACTACATCTCCAACTCGACACAGGAATGGATTTCCTATGTGCACGAGTATTTCAGCCGGCTTCCTTCTCTCTGATCACAGCGCACCGTGCCGGCGGAAGAACAAAGGGCCGGTTAACGATGAGGGCGGCATGGAACTGCATTCCAAGGCAAACCCTGTCAGAATTTGTATGGGCAGTAGAAAAGCAGCGGAGACAAAGCCCGCTGCTTTTTTATGTGCAAAAGCCCGGCGCTCATTGGCCGGGCCCGGGAAGAAGTCTATTGTCGCTATGACGCTTAAACGATCTCCTGCTCCAGTTCCTCAAAAACCCGGGCGCTGAAAAATTCCCCCAGGGTGATCCCCCAGCCGTCGCAGAGCTTTTTGATGGTCACCACGCCCGGGTTCTGACTTTCGCCTAAGTGGATTGTGGAACAGCGGAGAGATTGCTCAATCCGTTGGGCGTAATATTATGCAACTGACACAGCTCCTTAATCCGTTTCGCCACCGCTTCTCTGGTACCCATCATCCCTACCCCCAACGGAACATCGCTACATAAATGATAGTCTATCGGGGCAAATCATATCAGTGATGCTTCACTAACGTGCGATTTTATGTTACAATACGGTAGGAATTCACCAGCTTAAGGAGTCCCCTGAATGACAGATTTTGAACAAGCCTTCAGCGATTTTCTGGAAAGGCCCGAATACGACCGGGCGGAGGCGGAGCTGTTCAGGATTGCCCGCGCCGCCTTCCTGGCCGGCTGGCTGGCGGCGGGCGGTCAGCCCTTGCCACCCCGCAGAATCGTCACCCTGGTGCCCCCGGAACAACGCCGCAGGAAAAAGAAATAGCCGCAGCCGCGAGATATGCTCTGGCAGCTATTTCTTTAATACGCCGGCTGCCAGAGAACCCGACCCTTTTGATCCCTGATGGTATCCTCCCCGCCCAGCCAGTCAAAATCGCCCCAATCCGGCTCTCCGCTGCCGGTAATGGTGAACTGATCCAGGGTGACATCGTGGATCAGGCCGTATTCGTCCTCCCCCCGGACATAGAGGCGGAGGGTCTGTCCCGTTAGCAGTTGGATATCCTCATCCAGCTCGCAGGTATAGGTTTCACCGCCGCTCTCCTCCTCCGGGATCAGGTCATAGGCGGCAATGTCCTCCCCGTCCACGGCGATCAACGCCCGGAGATGGGAGAAGGGGTCGCCGCCCCGGCCGCCGGAACCGGCGGAGGCATGTACCCACACGGTTGTTCCGGATAACTGACACAGCGCCGGGCTGTCCCCCCGGGCGCTTTGGATGCTCATGGCCCCTTCGGAGGCGCCCAGGCTGACGCTGTCGCTGAGCCGGGGCAGGATCTTGTCCTTGAGTAAGCCGTAGAATTCCAGGCTTTCATGGCTGCGCTGGCCGCCGGTCTCCACGCTGATCATTGGACTGAATGCGGTGAAAATATTCACCGGCAGCGTTGCGGCAAAGCTGTCGCCCCGGCGCTCCAGGGCTGTCTCCTCCCCGCCCAGGGTGAGGAAAACCTGTGTGTCAGCCCCTGTGGCCTTGGGCGTCACGGTGAGGCTCATGGCCAGGGTGAGCGTATCCGGGTCGAAATCCCCAAAGGCATAATCATAGCTGTCCAGGATGCTGTTTTGCTCGGACAGGGCATTGCGGACGCTGCGCGAGACGTCCTCGCTTAAGCTCTCCACCCGATTGTACAAAGACGCAGTGTTGGCAGCGGCCTGCGCCAGGCTGTTTTGCAGATGATTGATCTTGGCCAGCGAGATCACTTGCAGCACCAGCAGCGCCGCGATCAGCCACAACAGCATCTTGCCTCTCTTTTCAGACATAAGTCCCTCCATCATACATAAAGGTTTTTGGCGGTATTGCCGCCCTTGGCCTGGGGTTCCTGGCGGCGGGCGTTCTCCACCCCCATTATAACAGAAATTTGCCCGGGGGTAAAGCCGGAGGCCGTACGCTCCGGCGCAGGCGGCCCGGCGGAAGGGGGCCCGGAACGCCGGGCCGCAGGCTGCGTCTCTGTCCCTTTCGCACAACGACAGAACACGCTATCCGACCGACTTTGTCCATAGTGGACAATATAAAGAAATAATAGTCGCTATTTTCGCCCTGTTTATTGTCAAAATTACACTAATATGTTATGATTAAATCGGTCTTCAATAACTAAGGGAGGAAGAGAAATGATCGACCTGACCAAAAACGAAGAGCAACTGGCACGGGCGGTGCGGCGGGCCAGAGAAAACCAGGTGGTCATCCCCACCTTCGCCCAGATGGCAAACCCTGACCGTATCCCGGGGAAAATCAGGGACAAGCTTAGCGGCGTCGGTTTGTGGGACGTCAATCCGCTCAACCTGTTCCGTATCACCTGGAAGAATGAGCCGAAGGAAACCGGCGGCAAATTCGGCAGGGTGAATTATCTGGTGCTGCCGCCGGAACTGACCGGCGTACCCTGCAAGATCGTGGCGCTGGCAGGCAAGTGGTTCCCCACCGGCTGCCATAAGGTGGGCGCCAGCTTCGGTTGCCTGGCGCCGCGCCTGGTCACCGGCCAGTTCGACCCCACCTTTCATCAGGCGGTATGGCCTTCCACAGGCAATTATTGCCGCGGCGGCGCTTTTGACGCCAAGCTGCTGGGATGCGAGAGCATCGCCATCCTGCCGGCGGAGATGAGCCAGGAACGGTTCCAATGGCTCCGCTCCATCGCCGGCGAGGTGATCGCCACCCCCGGCTGCGAGAGCAACGTCAAGGAGATCTTCGATAAGACCTGGGAGCTGCGGACCACCAGAGACAATGTGGTGATCTTTAACCAGTTCGACGAAATGGGGAACCATCTCTGGCATTACGGCGTCACCGGGCCGGCAATCAAGGAAGCGGTGGACGAAGCGGGCGGCCGTTTCGCCGGCTGCTGCTTCACCAGCGGCAGCGCGGGAACCTGCGGCGCGGGCAACTATCTGAAGGAGGCCTTCCCCAATTCCAGGCTGGCGGTGGGGGAAGCTTTGCAATGCCCGACCCTGCTGCAAAACGGCTTCGGCGGGCACCGGATCGAGGGCATCGGGGACAAGCACGTGCCGTGGATCCACGACGTGAAGAACACGGATATGGTGATCGCCATCGACGACGAGGACAGCCAGCGCTTGCTGCGGCTGTTCAACGATCCCCTGGGCCTGGAATATTTGACAAGGGAGGCGGGGGTGGACAAAGGCCTGGCCGCCAGGCTGCCCTGGCTGGGCATCTCCGGCATCGCCAACGTGCTGTGCTGCATCAAATTCGCCAAATACTATGAGCTGACGGAAAACGACGCGGTGGCCACGGTGCTCACCGACAGCGCGGACCTCTATGCCAGCAGGATCAGGGAACTGGAACAAAAGCGCGGCCCTTATTCCCAGCGGCAGGCCGCAATGGACCACAGCCTGCATATGCTGGGCCAGAAAACCGACAGCCTGCTGGAGCTGACCTTTGCTGAGCGGAAGCGCATCCATAACCTGAAATACTACACCTGGATCGAGCAGCAGGGCAAAGAAGTGAGCGAGCTGAACGCCCAGTGGTACGATTACGACAACTACTGGGGCGGCATCCATGCGCAGGCAGCGGAGATCGACGCCCTGATCAACGAATTCAACGACGCCACCGGGCTGCTCACCGAACCGTAAACCCTGAAAAGCAAAAAAACGAGAAAGTCCAGGAAGCTGAAAAGTGCGTTCCCCAATCAGGGGAACGCACTTTCACAAATGCGCCATAGCCGCCGCAAGGACCCATGCCTCGTCATTTACTGCTGATAGGCCCTGCCGTAGGGTTTGGAAAATACGTAGCGGCCTTCCCCTTCCCCGGCCGCCAGACGTCCCTCCTGCGCCGCCAGGCGGCCGCGCAAATAAACCTGCTCCGCGCGGCCCAGCTGCGGCAGGCCCTGGTACGGCGTATAATCCACGCCCTCCAGGCACTCCTGCAGCCGGAATACGCCGCGGTAATCCGGATCGAAAACGACCAGATCGGCGTCGCTGCCGGGCTGCAGGGCGCCCTTCTGCGGGTAGATGCCGTTCAGCTTGGCAGGCATAGTTGCCAGCAGGTCCACGGCGCGGCTGGGGCTGAGGCGGCCGGCGGATACGCCGAAACTCCACAGTAAATGCAGGCGGTGCTGAACCCCGGGCAGGCCGTTGGGGATCCTGGTGAAATCCCCGCCGGCAGCCATCTTCTGCTCCGCAAAATTGAACGCGCAGTGGTCCGTGGCCAGGGTATGCAAAGAACCGGCGCGGACGGCCTGCCACAAGGCTTCCTGGTCCGACAAACTGCGCAGCGGCGGCGAGCAGACGAATTTGGCGCCTTCGAAACCGGATTTGTCCATCTCCGCTTCGCTGAGGCAGAGATACTGGGGGCAGGTTTCGCCGAACACCCGCGCGCCCGCGGCGATCTGCTGCCGGAGGATCTCCGCGCCCATGGCTGCGGAAACATGGACGAAATAGACCGGCGAACCAACGGTCCTGGCGATAGCGATAGCGCGGTTGATGCACTCGGCTTCCGCGAGGGCCGGCCGGGACTGGCCGTGATACCTGGGGTCCAGCTTGCCCTGGGCAACCAGCTGCCCGGCGCAGTAGTCCACGATATCGCTGTTTTCGGCATGGATCATCGGCAGGATCCCCGCTGCGGCGGCCGCCGCCGTCGCCCGCAAGACGATCCTGTCCTCGCAGTAGTTGTTAGAGCCCCGATAGGCCATGAACATCTTCAGGGTGGAGATGCCGATTTCCGGCAGTCTGGGGATATCGGCAAATGTCCCCTCCCCATGATCCTGGATCATGGCGTGGAACGCGTAATCCGGCGTGCAGCGCCCGTCGAACTGTTCCTTCCGCTGTTTTTCCGCCGCCTCGAGCAGCCCCATGCCCGCAGGCTGGGAGACAAAATCGACGATGGTGGTGGTGCCGCCCGCCACGGCTGCGGGAGAGGTATCGCAGCCGGCGGAGCGGGTGCCCTGAAAGGGCAGGCCGAAATGCACATGATTATCAACGCCGCCGGGCAGCAGATACCTGCCGGATGCGTCCACTATCGTATCGGCCCTGTCGTCCAGGCCCTGGCCAAGGGCGGCGATCTTTTCCCCGTCGATCAGCAGGTCGGCCCGGATCTCCGCTTCCGCAGTCACCACCGTGCCGTTTTTGATCAGGATACGCATATTGCCTCCTCTTTTGGTTGCCAAAGCAGCGCCCGCATGATGCCCATATAGCATTCCACGGCGCCGGTAAGCTGGGAGACTTCGATATATTCGTCCGCCGTATGGGCGATATTCTCCATCGACGGGCCCAGCCCGATGGTGGGAATACCCTGCTCGCCGGCGTAATGGCTGCCGTTGGTGCAAAAGGCGTAGCAGCCGGTCTCCGGCTGATGACCGATCGCCGCCAACTCCTGGCAAACAGCTTTAACGAAAGGCGCTTCCGCATCGTACAGCCAGCCGGGGAAGAAACGCCGGGCAACAATGTCCGCGCCGGTATAGCACTTTTCCGAACCGCTGGCGAAAGAAGCCTGAGCCCGGAATCGCGGATCCTCCGCCGCCATCTCCCCCAACAGCCGCCGAATGGGGGCCAGGACGCTCTCCTCCGTCTCGCCTACCAGCAGGCGGCGGTCATAGGTGGCGCGGCAGTATTCCGGGACCACGGAAGCGCCCGGATACGGCCTGGAGATGATGTCCGTCAGCTCCAGGATGCCGCTGCCCAGCGCGGGATGGCTGACGGTCGGCAACTTGCGCAGGCGGCGGACCGCTTCAGCCATGTTATAGACCGCGTTGACGCCTTTGTCCGGATTGGAGGAATGGGCGGGCCTGCCAAAGGTTTCGACCACGATCTCGGCCCGCCCCCGCTGACCGATGCGCAGCCGCAGCTGGGAGGATTCGCCGATCACCACGTAGTCCGGCTTCACGATACCGCTGACGGAGCGGGAGGAAACGCCTTCAAAACATTCCTCGTGCACGGAACCGACCACATAGATCTCCCCGGGGAAATCCCGGCCGCAGTCCGCGGCGTAAAAGGCGGCGGCGCAGGCCATAGCGGACAACGCGCCCTTCATATCCGAAGCGCCGCGGCCGTAGATCCGCCCCTCCGCCAGCTCCGCGGCAAAAGGATCATAACGCCAGTCGGAAAGATTGCCTACCGGCACCGTATCCATATGCCCGTCGAACAGAACCTTCGGGCCGGGCCTGACGCCTTTGACGCAGGCGATCAGGTTGCCGTAGCCATCGGTTTGGATGCTGTCAAAGCCCTGCGCCCGGTAAAATTCGGCAAGCAGGGCCGCCACCCCCTGTTCTTCCCCGGAATAGCTGCGCTCCCGCACCAGCCCGCGGCACAGGGAGACGACTTGTTGCTGCCTGTTTTCATTCAAGATAAATATCACCCCGTTTTCACCCAGAAATAAAAGCCCCGGCGGCTCAAGCGAAATATTTCCACAGGCGCTTGGCCTGCTCCCGGCATTTGGCGCGGATCTCCCGCTTATCCAGCTTGACGAATTCCCGGTCTTTATAGATCAGCGCGCCGTCGATGACCACCGTGGCCACGTTGCCGCTGAAACCGGAGGTGGCATGGGAGATCAGGTTCGTCTCATCCAGCGGGGTCGGTTCGCCGTAATCAATGGCGATAAAGTCCGCGAGATTGCCGGCTTTGAGGGGACCGATGTTGTCAAAAAATGTCCCGGCAATCCGGAAGTTGTTCTGGAAAAGCAGCTTTTCCTGGGCAACAGCGCCCATGACGCGGGGATCGTTGCTGTACAATTTCTGCTGCATGGCCGCGAAAGCCAGCTCCTTAAAGGAATCGTAGCAATAGCCGTCGCCGCCCAGGCCCACGCAGACGCCTTCCTGCAGCATTTGCCAGACCGGAGCCACGCCCACGGCGTTGTTGGTATTGGACTGGCAGTTATGGGCGACCATGGTACCGGTCTCCCTGAGGATGGCGCGCTGTTCCGGACCCACGTGCACACAGTGGGCCGCAATGGTCTTGGGTCCCAGGACGCCGAAATCGCGGAGCCGGGAGACCACGTGCTTGTTGCAGCGGCGGTAGCTGTCCGACACATCGGCCCGGTCCTCCGCCACATGGATATGGAAGCCGACGCCCAGCTCCCCGGCGCGGGCCGCGCATTCCAGCAGCGTCTCGTCGCTCAGGGTGTAGGAAGCGTGCAAGCCAAAGGCGCCCTGGACGCGGTTGCCGGGCCGGTTGTTCTCCCGGATGAAGGCGCAGTTTTCTTCAATGCCGTTCCGGCACAGCTCCGGCCCGTCGCGGTCCGTGACCTCGTAAGCCAGCGCCGCCCGGGCGCCCACCTCATCCAGGGCGGCCTTGAGCAGGCTCAGCGAACCCCGGGAATGACAGGGGCTGGCATGATGGTCGATATAGGTGGTGGTGCCGCCTTCAATACCGTCGATCAGGCCCATCATGGCGCTGTAATAATTCATCTGGTCGTCCAGCTTCTTATCCACCCGCCACCACATCTCGCTGAGGATCTGCTGCCAGTTGGCGGGCGAGCAGGATAAGGGAATGCCGCGGATCAGCTGTCCGTAAAAATGGCTATGGCTGTGGATGATCCCCGGCAGCACGATCTGACCGCCCAGGTCCACTATTGGGATACCCGGCTCCGCCGCATAGGCGCTCATGGGGCCCATTGCGGCGATGCGGTTGCCTGCCACGCTGATATAGCCGTTGCCGAGGTACGGCTGCGCGGGGTCCTGGGTAAATATCCTGCCGTTGATATAGTTGGTTACGGTCATCTGACGATCCCTCCTTAACCCAGCAGTTCTTTGATGGCAACCACGGCTTGCTTGGCTTCCGCCACCGCCTGTACCACCGTGGCGCCGCCGTTCTCCAGATCGCCGCCGAAAAAGACCTTGCCCCCGGCTTCCGGAACGGCAAAGGCTTCCCGCAGGCTGCGGTCGGCCCCGCGGCCCAGGGCGGCGATCAAGGTATCCGCCGGCAGGCTGATCTTCCGGCTCTCCTGCACCAGGGGACGGCGGCGTCCGGAAGCATCCGCTTCACCCAGCTCCACCGCTGCGCAGACCACGGCCTTCAGCCTTCCGTTCTCCGTTTCCACGCCCACGATCTGCT